>ENA-ORDP01000381-ORDP01000381.1-marine-sediment-metagenome-genome-assembly--contig:-NODE-381-length-29843-cov-11.678898_pt1 | contig 29843 bp, 27 predicted proteins | sample MGYA00248627_ERZ508539 | MGnify/ENA primary metagenome ERZ508539 (study PRJEB26208, sample SAMN05571518) | marine sediment metagenome | biome: deep sea; feature: Hydrothermal vent; material... | reverse complement strand
CCGGAGGTAGAGGGGGCTAGGCTTCAGAGCTACCCACAAATTTTTCCGAAGAGCCCGATTTAATTATGTGTTTTTAACAGCTCAAGATTACAGGAAACTAGAAGGAAGTGGGTTAATTTGTAATGGCTATGTCTCTGTGAAAGAGAAGCGGAATCTGTTTGTTTTGTTAAAATACGAGAATATGGGAAAATGCAGTTAGTTTGTCTGATAGTGGTTGCACATAACTATTGATTTTTTTGATATCCAAGGGGGCTGTGGGTGTTCACATTCGCCGTGCCTTGGAGTCGACTCGTAAAAGTTATTTTTGTAGTTCCAGGATAGATGACCGTGTTTTTACTTCTATAGCCAGAAGATGTGAGATAATTGTATATCTGTGAAGTGACTGCTTTTTAAGAATTCCTCATCCCCATGTGAAAAAGTAGCCCTTTATTTGCGCTGTGGACACTGCTCTAGAATTGAACTTTAATTAATGTGCTTGTGGTGATTCTTGAAAATGACAGATTTCTAATCTGAGCTAACGGATACAATGCACTCGGTGAACTTTACCTTAACTGGGGAGCGTATTTATGCAGACTCTGCAAATTTGTCAGAATAATCTTAGGGGTTAAAAAAGAAATGTGGATAAAGCGGCTCGCGAAAAGTATGCTTGGCCCGAAATATTGGGATAATCTCAGGTTGTGGTTTTATCGTAACAACCTTAATGACGGGAAGATGCAGGATATCGCCAGAGTTATACTTGGCCCTAAATGTTGGATTGAACTTAGGGCGTGGTTTTATCGCAACAATTTAACAACTCTTGCGTTTCTGTATGGTACAGATAAAGCAGGGGGTCATAGCTACACTCAACACTATGAACGGCACTTCGCTTATCTGCGAAAGCGTCACTTTAATCTTTTGGAAATTGGAGTTGGGGGGGGCGAATATACGGGTAAAGGTGGAAATTCCTTGCGCATGTGGAAAAAGTACTTTCCGAAGGCCAATATTTTTTCCATCGACTGTTTCGATAAATCGGCACTCCAAGAATCTCGCATTACGATTTACCAAGGCAGTCAAAATGACACAAAATTTCTGAACTCGATCGCTTCTAAGATCGGGCGGGTGGACGTGATTATCGATGACGGATCGCACATTAATGAGCATGTTTTGACATCGTTTAGTGTGCTATTTCCGCACCTAACTGATGGCGGGATGTACGTTATTGAGGATACACATACAGCATACGATGAGCGATTTGGTGGCTCTGAAAAATCAAATGCGACAGATACCTCAATGGCTCTTGTTAAGTCACTCCTTGATGCGTTAAATTGGGAGGAGTTTGTAAAAACATCTCCCCCAGAAATTGGTCGTGACATAGTTTCCGTATGCTGTTACCATAATTTGGTATTCATACGCAAAGGTCAAAACGAAGAAGGTGGGCACAATCATAGAAAACATAAAATTTATTCTGAGACCGAAGGTGTCAAAAAAATATAGAGTTTCTTGAGTAAGAAAAACTTTTGAAGTTAGAGCTCGAACCTCTATCTGCTGAACAGATATGTGAGAATATTGATTAACATTAAGGACAAGAGTTAGCGTTCTTCAGGGGGGGAGTGATTCCACCCTGATCACATGTTGCGCTAGTGAGTTGATTGCACCGCGCCAGTTATGGGTGAGTCAGCCTTCTAACGGGGATAGAAGTTACATAGTGCGGATCAATATCTGACGTCTATTATGATCGATAAGGAATACACGGTATTTACTATCAATTGGGATGCGATTGAGGTCACCGAAAAATGCATTGATTCGCTGAATGAAACAATTGATAGGCGGCATACAAATTTAGTAGTGATAGATAATGGTAGTGATGATAAGAATGATATTCTACGCTTAAAATATTTATTGGAACTCGGAAGAATTGACGTTTTAATACTACACAGCAAGCATGTTGGATTTTCCTGTGCATTCAATGACGCAATGTTAAGGGTGTCTGGAAAAATAATCTGTGAGATAAATAATGATTGTGTTGTGGAAAAGGAGTGGTTTGATCGAGCCATAGACTCATTTAAAAATGGTAAAAAAGTGGGTGCTGTTTGTTCCTCTGTTAGGGAGGATCGGAATTTTAAAAAGACTGATGACGAAGAAGTTGAGGCTCTGCATGGGGCAGCTATTTTTATAGACAGACAGGCATGGTTAGATGTGGGGCCATTTGACAGTAAAAATTTTTCACCAGCATACGCAGAGGAAGCTGATTGGTGCTTTAGGGCTTTAAGAAAAGGCTATAAGCTCATCAGATGTGGGTCTAGTTTTGTTTTCCATGTTGGTTCCTACACGGCAAAAAAGAAATATAGCCATTTTTATATTAACTCTCTTAGATTAACTAATAGAATTAAGTGTAGAGTGTATAATTGGCCTATTAAAAGATTTTATACAAAAAGGGCTTACTTGGTAAGAGAGTATAAAAAAGCAAAGAGTCACGATACCCTGCATATTCTAATGTATGCATACCTGAAAAATTTGCTTATCCTACCCTTTTCTATGAGAGAAAGAAGCCGTAGATTTCGGAAAAAGATGATTGGCATCAGGCATGTCGGGAAGCCTGAAATTATATTGTTTAGCGATAGTCGCCACCATGGATCATAAGCATCCGGCTGATTTGCTGACTCAGGGCGTTACTTTTTTGATCAGTTCTGGATGTGAGATCGACGATACAAATCACTAACGGACAGCTTGTTCAGAAGAAGAGCATATCGGTTTATCCGGTCATTAATTCCACGTGAGAAATGAAAATCACGATACCCCAATATTTGGGTCTATTTTTTACCGGAGCTATTGCCGACCTTGCGTGACGCTTTTTCGATCTGATCCAAAGGAGCGAGGGGCTTGCGTTCATTGAGTCCCATTTCGGTGAATTTCCTTGCCCCGGGCAGGACTCCGGTGTCGAAGGACCCTACTGCCTTGTTAAAGTGTGAGACGCTGCTATCAAGACTGCGACCCAGTTTTGACAAATGTTCGGCAAAGGTTGCAAGTCTGTGGAACAATGCTTCGCCGACGGTACGAATTTTCTCTGCGTTTTCCGCCAGGGTTTCCTGACGCCAGCCAAAGGCCACTGCTCGAAGCAGGGCAACAAAGCTGGAAGGTGTAGCCAGGATCACTTTCTGTTGCAGGGCATTCTCCAGCAGGGAATGATCAACATCCAGTGCTGCCCCGAGAAATTGGTCGCCGGGTATAAATAGCACAACAAAATCCGGCGTCTGTTTGAATTGTGACCAGTAGGCCTTGCCGGCAAGCTCGCGAATGCGATTGCGCACATTGCGTGCATGCCGCTGCAAGTGTTCCTGACGAAGCTGATCGCTGTCGGCCTCCACCGCGCTTAAGTATGCGTCCAAGGGGGTCTTGATATCAACTATGACTTCACGGCCTGCCGGCATGCGGATGACCATGTCTGGACGTAATGGGCCATCTTCACTTTGTGTGTGCTCTTGTTCATAAAAATCGCAGTGCTCCACCATGCCTGCCAATTCCACCAGACGGCGTAGAGTAATTTCACCCCATTGACCGCGGACCTCGGGACGCCGTAGCGCTTGCACCAGATTGCGAGTCTCGCTTTGGAGTTGTTGCTGGGACAGGGCCATGGTTTCAAGGTGTTTCGTGAGCGCGCCGTAGGCCTCGCGTCGGTCCTGTTCGATCTTGTGTATCTGGTGTTCGGTTTTTTCGAGCGCCTCTTTAATGGGTTTGACCAGGTTTTCAACGGCCTTTTCTTTTGATTCCAAATCACTCTTGGCCTGGCCATGAAATTGCTTCATGGTTTCTTGAGCCAGCATCAGAAAGCTCTGGTTGTTATTTTTTAAAGCTTCACTGGATAAGGCGGCGAAGGTGTTTTCCATGTCTTTTAAATGTTTCGCAGCTGCCTTACGCTCCAACTCCAGCGTCGTGCTTAAGGTGGTGATCTTTTTTTGGCTGTAAAGGTAGGTCGCTAACCAGGTTAACAATGCCGTGACCAAGATGACTCCAAGGAGTAGAAGCAGATATGGTGAATTTAGATTGAGCGCAAAGCTGTGATCAGGCATGGTGGTCTATCCAGTCTAAAATGGCGTACGCGGATTCAATCTTGCCATCGGCGCCCCAGAGTTCAGGATCATCCCTGGCATCAATATAACCATAAAGCGCCACCAGAGTCTTCATTCCGGCCTGTTTGCCGGCGTGGATATCGCGTTCCGCATCACCCACATATAAGCATTTCTCCGCTGAGACGGGGACCAACTCGCAGGCATGAAGCATGGGCTCAGGATGGGGCTTACGGTTGTTGGTGGTATCGCCACTGATGATACATGCTGCATCTTGCTCAAGGCCTAGCTGTTTTACCAAAGGGTCGGTAAGGAAGGCTGGCTTGTTGGTGACGATTCCCCACGGTAAGCCCCTGGCCTGAAGACCTTTTAGCGTCTGGTCAATGCCGGGAAATAATCGGGTTTTGTTGCACAGGTTATCTTGATAAATGCGAAGAAAATGCTTTTTTAAAGTTTCAAACTGATCGGAGTTTTCCTCTATCCCGAACCCTAGCTGTATCAGGGCCTTGCTGCCATGGGAGGCATGGGGGCGAACACGTTCAAATGCCACGCTGCTATGACCCTGGTCTTTCAGTAGGAGGTTGAGGCTCAGTGCTAGGTCTTGGGCGGTATCGGCCAATGTGCCGTCTAAATCAAACAGGACCGCCTGTATTTTATTCATCCGGCCGTGTGCAATAGGCGATGTAGTTCACGTCCACGCCGGGCCCCAATGAGTAATGGTCGAGCAGGGGGTTATAGTGCATCCCCGTCATCTCTTTCATATCAAGGCCACTATGGCGGGTGTCGGCTTCCAGTTCTGCGGGACGCACAAAGTTTGAGTAACGATGCGTGCCTTTGGGCAATAGCTGTAGCATGTACTCTGCGCCGACGATGGCGAAAAGCCATGATTTGGGATTTCGATTGATAGTGGAGAAGAATACATGTCCATTGGGTCTCACGAGTTGAGCGCAGGCGGCGATGGTGGAGCCTGGGTCGGGCACATGTTCCAGCAATTCCATGCAAGTAACAACATCAAAGCTGGCAGGCTGGCGTTTGGCCATGTCTTCCGCCGTGCACTTTTCGTAATTAACAGATTGCCCACTTTCATGCAGGTGAAGGCGTGCTACCCCCAAGGGGGCTTCGCCCATATCGATGCCGGTCACTTGGGCGCCCTGTTGGGCCATGGCCTCGGTAAGGATGCCACCACCACAGCCAACGTCCAATACCGTTTTTCCCTTGAGCTGGGTACGTTCATCAATAAATTTGAGCCGCAGGGGGTTGATGTCATGCAGTGGTTTGAATTCACTCTTCTGGTCCCACCAACGGGCTGCCAGGGCCTCGAACTTGGCGATTTCGGCGTGATCGACGTTTTGTGGGTTAGGGGGCATGATGAAAGTTCGGTTGTAGGGTCGCTAAGTATAGTTTAACACGGTAATAGGTGTGGCCCCGATAGCAGAGGGTCCGCATTTTTGACCCCTGCCATTGTTTAGCAGGATAAGATCCCTCGGCCGATGCCTCGGGATGACGGGCATTGCGTTCCGGGTCGGGCCGCAGGTATCACCTTGTCATTCCGAGTAAAGTGAGGAATCTCATCCTGTCAAAAATTGATCAGAAAGAAATTCTGATCAATTGAATTTGAACCGCCAAGATGCCAACGACTCCATGGACGGCGGAGGTAGAGCAACGCATGGAGCAGTTGCCGAGGTCGCCAAGCTAAATAGATTGTTTTTTATAGAAGTGCCCTAAAGAAAGTTCTTGGCGTCTTGGCGGTTGAGCATATTAATAAGAGGTTCCCTAATTTTTAGTTGTTGAGGCTGTCTGTTCAATGGCCAGGATACGGTCACGCCCCTGTTCCGCAAGCAATAGCACCCCTTTCGGTGTGAAGACCATGCCTTGGGGAGACTCCAGGTGTTCCATGATCACTTTCAGCCTGTTTTCTTTCAGTCTCAGCAGGCGCCCGTCCTTACTGTCCTCACTGATCCAAAGGCTGCCATCGGCTTGTAACAAAAGTTGGTCGGGTTCGTTAAGGTTGGCCACCACCACAGTTAACTTGCCTTTAAAGATACGAATTACCCGTCCGGTGCCGGTTTCCGCCACGAAGATGCCGCCATGGCGGTCCACCGCTAGGCCCTCCGGCCTCACCAGTCCTCCATATAGCGGGGTGAGTTTGCCATCGTCCAAATCCAGATGGACCAAGCCACCCTTGCCCATGTCCTGGGAAAGCACCAGCCCGCCACCGGGGAGGGGCTCAATGCCCTCGGTCATGTCCAGTCGGGCAAGGGTCCGGGACAAACCAGTACCAAGATTCAGTTCGATGATCCGGCCCTGCATGGTCTCCTCAACGAGATAGAGTTTGTCGCCCACAACGACCAGGCCATCGGGGCGATTGAGTTCGGCGAGCATCACCTTGTGGGACGGCTTGCCGATACGTACCAGCTTTCCCCTGCCTTTGCCCCGCTCCAGGGTGGCGTAGAGATTGCCGTGGCGGTCCAGATCGATGTTATCGATATGGGGTAGATCCTCTGCATAAACACGATATTGCCAACCTTGGGCCGGAGCGATGGGGGTGCCCCAACTAAATAAATCGGCATAGCCAAAAGAGGCAATCCCGAACCCAATGAATCCAAGCAGGATTTTTTGCAAATTGGAAAGTAGACGAAGTTTCATGGTAATAAAGTTGTTGGGCGATGTTAGTGAATTAAATTTAATTCCTGAGGGTTGTGCCCCCACAGCTTGCTGTGATTACTATTGAACCGCCAAGACGCCAAGTACGTCAGGAAAATATGTGTACCACCACTTAGGCGCTCCTGGCGGTTCCGACTATTTTTCGATATACCCCCCACAAAATTATCAAAAGCGGCGGTTAATATTAGAAGCCACTCTTGATTTTTTCCGCCCAATCCTGGACCGAGGCTAGGATCTCGACTTCATCCATGGTCATTAACTGGTGGTTTTTTATCACATGGACACCACCCACGAAGACATCTGAAACCTGATCCCGAGAGGCACTATACACAAGTTGTGAAACGGGGTCGTAGAGTGGCTGTGTTGCCAGACCGGACAGGTTGACGGCGGTCAAGTCAGCGGCCTTCCCAGGGACCAGTGATCCGATTTGCTCACCCAAACCTAATGCCTGCGCACCGTTTAGTGTAGCCATGCGCAATGCGGTGTGGGCGGGGACTGCGGTAGGGTCGGCGCTAACACCCTTGGCCAACAGGGCGGCACAGCGCATCTCGGCGAGCATGTCGAGATCATTATTGCTTGCGGCACCATCCGTTCCCAAGGTGACATTCACATTTTGCTGCATGAGTTGGTTGACAGGACAGAACCCCGATGCCAGTTTGAGATTGGATTCCGGGCAATGCACCACGGTCACGCCATGTTCGGCGAGGGACTGGATCTCATTATCGAGTAATTGGGTCATGTGAACTGCCAGCAAACGTGGCGTTATCAGCCCAAGGCGTTCGATACGTTCCAGTGGCCGGCAACCGTGTTGTGCTACGGATTCGTCTATCTCGCGGGCCGTCTCATGGACGTGCATCTGAATGGGAATATCCAACTCATCGGCCAGGGTCCTGATCCTCTCCAGGTTGGCGTCGGAGACGGTGTAAGGTGCATGGGGCGCAAATAGGGTGGATACCCAGGGTGAATGGCGGACCTGGTCGTGTAGGGCGATACCTTTTTCAAGATATTGCTCGGCGTTTTGTGCCCACGCGGTGGGCATATCGATCATGATGAGACCGATACACGCTCGAATATTGGCAGCCTCAGCGACGGCGGCGACGACATCAGGGAAAAAGTACATATCCGCGAAGCAGGTGGTGCCCCCCTTTAACATTTCGGCAATGGCCAGACGACTTCCATCCTGTACAAATTCGGGGCTGGCCCATTTCATCTCCGTTGGCCAAATATGTTCTGTCAGCCAGGTGTTGAGTGGCAGGTCATCCGCCATGCCCCGAAACAGGCTCATGGCGCAATGGGTGTGCGTGTTGACGAGACCTGGGATGATGGCATGGTCGGCTAGGTCGATATTAACGTCGGCGCGATAGTGGCCTGCAATGTCATTACTGGCCCCCAAGGCCACAATGAGACCCTTGTCTATGGCGATAGAGTGATGATCTAAATAGCCATCATCGGGCTCCACCGGGATGACCCAGCGTGCGGTGATAATGGTATCAACAGAAGTCATTGTCGTTGTACGGATCGATTTTGGTTTGATTCCAGTGTTGCACCGTTAACGATAGATGGGTTGGTGCCAGAAGAATTGAATTTAATGAGTGGTTTTGGAGTTGTGATGCATGAGCCAATATATCCGGGTTTGTCATCGGGCCAGACCCAGGATCCAGTTTTTATCAGCTTACTGGGTGCCGGATCAAGTCCGGCATGACGGAGTGAGTTAATGGGGTAGTGATTTGAACCCGATTTTCTCTGTGTCGTGACCATGAGGTCAACCTATTTTTTAATACCCAGATCAATTTATAATGGGACCGGTGAATACCCGCCACCATCAAAAGTCAATCGCGTCTGTCCTTGCCCAGGAAACCATACAACCCATACGCTGGCAGTACGATGGTCTTAAGCTGCTGGATCAACGGGTTCTACCCGAACGGGTTGTGTACCTGAATATCGATGATGTCTACGCCACTGCTGCCGCCATTACAGACATGGTGGTCAGGGGCGCACCGGCCATCGGGATCACCGCAGCATATGGGGTGGTTTTGGCGGCGCGCCAACGGTATCAGGAAGATCCCACCACATGGCGGGATAACATAAAGCCGGATCTGCGACATTTAAAGTACGCACGGCCGACTGCAATCAATTTAGCCTGGGCGGTGGACCACATATCCAGACTGATCGATACACTGACCAATATTGACCCGGTGCCTCAATTGTTGGCGGTAGCCCAGCGAATTCACGCCGATGATATAGCTGCCAACAGGCGCATGGGAGAGTTGGGGGCGGCACTCATTGGCCCTTCCAGCGCTGTCCTGACCCACTGTAACGCGGGGGCTCTGGCCACAGGGGGCTACGGCACCGCCCTGGGTGTAATACGCGCCGGTGTTACTCAGGGTCGAATCGCCCAGGTCTACGCCGACGAGACCCGGCCCTGGTTGCAGGGGTCGCGACTCACCGCGTGGGAGCTGGCCCAAGATAATATCCCGGTGTCACTGATTGCCGATGGCGCAGCAGCCTGGCTAATGAAGCAAGGACAGATTCAGTGGGTCATCGTGGGCTCAGATCGCATTGCCGCCAATGGTGATGTGGCCAACAAGATTGGCACTTACTCGACAGCAGTGTCAGCCCATCACCACGGGGTGCGGTTCATGGTGGTGGCCCCTTCCACCACGGTGGATATGGAGACTGCCAGTGGTGACGGGATACCCATCGAAACCCGGGCCGAGGATGAGCTACTTTGCATAGGCGGTAAACGGGTGGCACCAGCCCAGGTGAGTGCGTGGAATCCGGTGTTCGACATTACCCCTGCCGAACTGATCGATGTCATCGTGACCGAAAAGGGGGTGGTCGAACGGCCTGACCGCAATGGCATCACCAGGATGATGGATGCCTGAGCGACTTTCAGATAAATCCAACCGCAAATAGGTCTTAACCGCCAAGACGCCAAGCTCGCCAAGATTTCCTCCTCTGTTTCTTGGTGTCGGTTCAAACGTCTGCGTATATCAGTAACGCATCTCGCGCATCCTGGGACACCCACAAATTTTCCCATGGTTCCGTATGAGAGGGCGTTAATTAATGCGGTGACGGGCCAATTTGTGGTAAAATTTAGCTTCTTTGGTGCCGTGTTGTGCGGCTTTTTTGGACTGGCCATAAAAAGGCCTTTTTTTGTGGTACTTAAACAACTTGTGGTACTGGCGGCGTGCAGGTCACGACGTCTCCCAAAGCCCCTCGGCGGTAACTTCTGGGTCCCCGCGTAAAATAAATAATGGAATCGTTCGCAAAAGAGACTATTCCTGCCAATCTCGAACAGGAGATGCGGCAGTCCTATCTGGATTACGCCATGAGCGTGATCGTAGGGCGCGCATTGCCGGATGTTCGGGACGGCCTTAAACCTGTTCATCGGCGAGTGTTATACGCCATGACAGTGTTGGGAAATGAATGGAACAAGCCCTATAAAAAATCTGCTCGTGTGGTCGGTGATGTTATTGGTAAATATCACCCCCACGGAGATACTGCGGTCTATGACACCATCGTGCGCATGGTGCAGACATTTTCATTGCGTTACCCCCTTATAGACGGTCAGGGCAACTTTGGGTCGGTAGACGGTGATGCGCCGGCAGCCATGCGTTACACCGAAATACGCTTAGCACGGGTGGCCCACGAGTTGCTGTCGGATATTGATCGTGAGACCGTCGATTTTGGTCCCAACTATGATGAGACCGAAATTCAACCCTTGGTCTTGCCGACCCTGATTCCCAATCTCCTGGTCAACGGATCTTCCGGTATCGCGGTGGGGATGGCGACCAATATTCCACCGCATAACCTGCGTGAAGTGACCGATGCCTGTTTGGCGTTAATCGACAATGAAGACGCCAGTGTTGAAGATTTAATGCAACACGTTCCCGGTCCTGATTTCCCCACCGCTGGCATCATCTATGGCAGTGCAGGCATCCGTGAGGCCTATCGAACCGGACGTGGCCGGATAAAAATACGCGCCCGTGCCGAGATTGAGCACGATGAAAAGAAGGGTCGGCAAACCATCATCGTTTCCGAGTTGCCTTATCAGGTCAACAAGGCACGTCTGATGGAAAAGATTGCTGAACTGGTCAAGCAAAAGAAAGTAGAGGGTATTAGTGAGCTGCGGGACGAGTCTGATAAGGATGGCATGCGCATGGTCATCGAGCTTCGACGCGGTGAAGTTGGCGAAGTGGTGTTAAATAATTTGTATCGACACACCCAGATGCAAAATGTGTTTGGTATCAATATTGTTGCCCTGGCGAATAATCAACCCCGTCTGTTTAATTTAAAAGAGCTTATAGAGGCCTTCCTCCATCATCGACGTGAGGTGGTGACCCGTCGAGCGATCTATGACTTGCGTAAGGCGCGCGATCGCGCCCATGTGCTCGAGGGTTTGGCGGTTGCACTTACCAATATTGACCCGATTATCGCCTTAATAAAAGCGGCCTCCAATCCAGCGGATGCCAAGCAGAAATTATTGGCGCAACACTGGCAGCCCGGGGTAGTGGATAAAATGCTCAAGCGGGCCGGTGCGGACATGTCCCGCCCCGAAGGTCTGGATTCCTCCCTGGGGATGTCCACGCAGGGTTATCGGTTGTCCGAGACCCAGGCCCAGGCCATTTTAGACCTGCGTCTGCATCGTCTCACCGGTCTGGAGCAGGAGAAAATTATCACTGAGTACGGTGACATTCTGACGCGTATCGACGAGTTGTTGGAAATTTTAGAAAATGATGATCGCTTGATGCAGATTATTCGTGACGAGATAAAGGATATTCGAGAACGCTATGGCGATGATCGTCGCACCGAGATTGTCCATGACGCGCAAGATTTGACCACCGAAGATCTTATTGCCGAAGAAGATCTGGTGGTGACCCTGTCGCGTTCGGGTTATGTGAAGGCCCAAGCTCTGGATGAGTACCGCGCCCAGCGTCGTGGTGGCAGGGGGAAATCCGCGACGCAAATGAAACAGGAAGATTTTGTCGATACCCTGTTTGTGGCCAATAGCCATGACACCATGCTGTGCTTTAGCAATCGCGGTAAGGTTTACTGGCTTAAAGTTTATCGGCTTCCTCAGGCAGGACGTGCAGCGCGGGGTCGGCCAATCATCAACTTGTTGCCCTTGGAAGAGGGTGAAGTAGTGACAGCGGTGTTACCGGTGCGTGAATTTGAAGATGACAAGTATGTCTTTATGTGCGTTTCAGATGGAACGGTCAAGAAGACGGGTTTGGGTGAGTTTTCGAGACCCCGGGCCAGCGGGATCATTGCCGTCGATCTGCGCGATGGCAATCGCCTGATCAGCGTTGGGTTGACCGATGGTAGCAGGGACATTTTATTGTTCAGCGATGGCGGTAAGGTGATTCGCTTTCCTGAATCAGAGGTTCGTCCAATGGGCCGGTCCGCACGTGGTGTTAGAGGTATAGCCTTAAAGGGAGAGCAACAAGTTATTTCGATGATCATTGCCTCTTCGGCCAAACTGGGGTCCACCGCAGCGGTGTTAACGGCCACGGATAGAGGCTATGGCAAGCGCACAGAGTTGACGGACTATCCCGCCCATCGGCGCGGTGCACAGGGTGTCATTTCAATTCAAGTCAATGAGCGCAATGGTAAAGTGGTGGGGACAGAGCTTGTCGACAATGACAATGAGATCATGCTGATTACTACCGGGGGCACGTTGATACGCACCCGGGTCGAAGAGATATCCACCCAAGGCAGGAATACCCAAGGCGTTAAACTGATTGACCTAGGCGCTGCCGAAACCCTGGTCGGTATGGAAAAGATCCAGGAACCCGATTAACACCCGTGTGAGATTTGAAACAAAACTATGAGTAGAGTATTTAATTTTTCCGCCGGCCCTGCTACCTTGCCTGAAGAGGTGCTGGAGCAGGCCCGCGATGAACTTCTGGAGTGGAATGGAGCCGGTACGTCGGTGATGGAGATGAGCCATCGAGGCAAGGAATTTATCTCGATCGCCGATAAGGCTGAGGCTGACCTGCGTGAAGTCATGGCGATACCATCTGATTACAAGGTTCTGTTTTTGCAGGGCGGCGCTTCGTCTCAATTTGCCATGGTGCCCCAGAACCTGCTGGGTGATAAAACCAAGGCCGACTACGTGCTCACAGGTCACTGGTCTAAGAAGGCCATCAAAGAGGCGCAACGCTTCTGTCAGGTCAACACCGTGGCTGACAGTGAGGCATCAAAATTCACCACGATACCTGATCAGGACCAGTGGCAGATGGCCCCGAACGCGGCCTACTTGCACTATACACCCAATGAGACCATTGCCGGCGTTGAGTTTTCGTGGATACCCCAGACGGGTGACGTCCCGCTTGTTGCCGACATGTCATCGACCATCCTGTCGCGCCCAATCGATGTCAGTCGCTATGGCATTATCTACGCCGGCGCCCAGAAGAATATTGGTCCCGCAGGGCTTACGGTGGTGATTGTACGCGGAGACCTTATTGGTCATGCAGCCAAGAATATGCCCAGCATATTTGACTATCAGGTGCAGGCCAAAAGCGGTTCAATGTCCAATACACCGCCGACCTATGCATGGTATATCGCTGGATTGGTATTTGCCTGGTTAAAGGCCATGGGTGGTCTAAAGGAAATCGCGGCCATCAATCAACGCAAAGCCCAGAAGTTGTATGACTGTATTGATGGTTCTGGTGGGTTCTATCGTAATCCTGTTGATAAGGCTTGCCGTTCGCGGATGAATATACCATTCATTCTGCGTGATGAGGGTCTCGATAATGAATTTCTACAACAGGCCGCCACCACAGGTCTGATGCACCTCAAGGGGCATCGCTCCGTCGGTGGGATGCGTGCCAGTATTTACAATGCCATGCCCGAGGAAGGTGTCGATGCCTTGGTTCAATTTATGAATAAATTTATGCAGCTAAAAGGGTAGTAATGTTTAAAATTTTAACGCTCAACAATATTTCCAAAACAGGTTTGGAGCAATTTCCAAGCGCCCATTATGAAGTCGGCGGCGATATTGCTGACCCTGATGCCATTATACTTCGCTCATACAAGATGCACGATATGGCGATTCCTGAATCGGTCAAGGCCATTGGCCGGGCCGGTGCCGGTGTCAACAATATCCCTGTGGACGCCATGAGCCAAAAGGGTGTCCCGGTATTCAATGCCCCCGGTGCGAATTCTAATGCCGTTAAAGAGTTAGTGGTAACGGGTATGTTGCTGGCCTGTCGCAACATTTGTCAGGCTTGGGATTTTGCCCGCCAATTGGCGGGTGATGACGCTACGATTGCCGGATCTGTAGAGTCGGGTAAGAAAATGTTTGCCGGTACCGAATTACCAGGGCGTACCATCGGGGTGGTGGGTCTGGGCGCCATCGGTCGTTCAGTGGCCAATATCTGTTTGCATCTGGGGATGAACGTCGTGGGTTATGATCCCATGCTGACGGTGGAGGGGGCCTGGCAACTGTCGTCTCGAGTGGAGCGCGCACGCAATTTGGAACAGTTGTTGGCCAAGGTCGATTTCATTACTTTTCACGTCCCCTTGAACGATAAAACGCGGAATATGATTGACGTGAAGGCCTTGGGCATGATGCGAGATGGTGTCACGGTGATGAATTTTGCCCGGGACGGTATCGTTGATGATGCTGCGGTTTGTGCGGCCATCGACGCAGGTAAGATCCATGCCTATGTATCTGATTTCCCCCACAAAGGAATTATTGGGCACAAGGGCGTGATTGCCTTACCGCATTTGGGGGCCTCTACCGAGGAGGCAGAAACAAACTGTGCGGTCATGGTGTCAAGCCAGGTCAAAGATTTTCTGGAAAATGGAAACATTCGTAATTCAGTCAATTTTCCGGAGATGTCTATGCCCCGTAGCACAAAATATCGTTTGCTGGTAGTCAATGCCAACGTCCCCAACATGCTGGGCCAAATATCAACGGCCATGGCCGATGCCAGTTTGAATATTCACGATATGATTAACCAGTCAAAAGGTGACATTGCCTATACTCTGGTGGATACAGACAGTCCTATTCCAAGCGCAGTGGCAGATAAAATCAGTGCCATTGATGGTGTGAGCACGGCGCGTACCGTGTAGCATTGGGTGTCGGGCTTGAGCCCGGCAAACGAGGAAGTTCAACGTTTCCTTTATGGGCTCGGCAACTGCTCCCATGCGTTGCTCTACCTCCTTCGTCCATGGAGTCGTTGGCATCTTTGCGAGAGCCGTCTACTATCTTGAATATGATATTATCCTGAAGAGTCAGACACACAAAAGTCATGGGAGATAATAAAGATTTAAAAGAATTACGCACCAAGATCGATGAGATCGATGTACAGATACAATCGATCATTGAGCAACGTGGCGCCTATGCTTTGGATGTGGCACGGTTCAAGGAAAAGGATGGCCAAACAACTGCCTATTATCGACCAGAACGGGAGGCGCAAATATTACAACGGGTGAAAGACAGGAGCCAAGGCCCCATTGACCCGCAAACTATGGCGCGATTATTCAGGGAAATTATGTCGGCCTGTCTGGCCCTGGAGCAACCCACCAAGGTTGCCTTTTTGGGTCCGTCAGGAACCTACACGGAAGACGCCACCCTTAAACAGTTTGGACAATCAGTACAGTCAGTCCCGCTGGGCAGCATCGATTCCGTGTTTCGGGAAGTGGAGAGGGGACACGCTGAGTTTGCGGTTGTGCCTGTAGAGAATTCTACCGAGGGTGTGGTCAGCCATACGTTGGATCGCATGCTCGACTCGCCCCTTAAGATATGTGGTGAAGTTGAGCTATCTATTCAGCACTGCCTGATGAGTCAAGCCAAGTCACTAGATGATCTGAGGGCGGTGGTATCCCATCAGCAGTCTTTAGCGCAGTGCCGTGAATGGTTAGCCGCAAATCTACCCAACGTGGAGATTGTAACGGTCAACAGCAATGCAGAAGCGGCAAAACAAGCCACCAAGGACCCCACTCTTGCGGCCATCGCGGGTATCAATGCGTCTAAAATCTACGGTCTGCATCCATTGGCCCGGAACATTGAAGACCATGTGGGCAATACCACGCGGTTTTTAGTTTTGGGAAATATGGATGTCGATCCCAGTGGTCGCGACAAAACCAGCCTGGTGCTTTCCAGTCAGAATCAATCCGGGGCGCTTTATCGCTTGTTGGCGCCGCTCGAAAAAAATAACATCAGCATGAGTCGTATTGAATCACGTCCGTCTCGTCAGGCGAAATGGGAATATGTCTTTTTTATTGATATCGAAGGTCATGTTCAGGACAAAGCTGTCGCCAATGTGATCAAGGTATTGGAAAAGGAAGCCGACTTCTTTAAGCATCTCGGTTCTTACCCAACTGCAGTTCTGTAGCTTAATGGAACCTATTCATTTGGCCGTTCCCGGTGTGCAGTCCTTGCAGCCCTATCAACCCGGTAAACCCATTGAAACCCTGCAACGGGAGTATGATATCGGGAAGGTTGTCAAGTTGGCATCCAATGAAAATCCTTTGGGCCCATCAAGTCTGGCGATTGCTGCTATGAGAAGCTCGCTTGATGACATTGCCCGTTATCCAGATGGTAACGGCCATGACTTGAAACAGCGGCTTGGCGGTCATCTGGGGGTGGAACCAGAGTGTATTACCCTGGGAAATGGTTCTAACGATATTCTGGAGTTTGCCGCACGGGCGTTTGTTAATCCAGGTGAGAGCGTAATGTTCTCTGCACATGCCTTTGCAGTTTACCCGTTGGTGACCCAGGCCATTGGTGCCCATGCGCAAGTGATTCCCGTGTACGAATGGAGCCATGATTTAAAAGCCATGGCCGCAGCGGTGACTGAAAAAACACGATTGGTATTTATCGCCAATCCCAATAATCCGACAGGCACTTGGCTTGATGCGGGATCGTTGACCGAATTCATGGAGACAGTACCGGACAACGTTATAGTGGTGGTGGATGAGGCCTATAATGAATATGTTGTCGAGGCCCAGTATCCACATTGCCACACTTGGGCGGACCGATATTCCAATCTTATTGTGACCCGCACCTTTTCCAAGGCCTATGGGTTGGCCGGTATTCGCGTGGGCTATTCAGTCAGCTCACCGCAGATTGCGGATCTTCTCAACCGAGTACGTCAGCCTTTCAACGTCAACAGCATCGCCCTGGCCGGGGCAAGTGCGGCATTGAAAGATGAAGCTCACATTGTGCATAGTCGGGCGCTGAATCGGCAAGGCTTGCTGGATTTAGCCGGGGCATTTGATGGTTTGGGTTTACAATGGATTGACTCGGTGGCCAATTTTATCGCCGTTGATATGGGCCAACCCGCAGCACCATTGTATGAGGCCTTGCTGCGGCAAGGTGTGATCGTGCGGCCCGTGGCCAATTACGGCATGCCCGATTTTCTGCGTGTTACGGTGGGTCTGGCAGAGGAAAATGAGATTTTTATAAAAGCGTTACAGACTGTGCTGAACGCCTGATTGATTTAGGAAAACTCTGATTAATTCCAATTCCGTCATTCCCGCGAAGGCGGGAATCCAGTAACCTATTGAGTTTGCGGTTCTGGATTCCGGCTTTCCGCTTCCCTGCGGAATGACGAATTAATCAGAGCTTCCTTAGCTTATTGAGAATGTAGTCTGATTTCTAATTTTTTGCACAGATGTCGACAGCCATAAAAATTGATCGTATAGCCATTATCGGCGTAGGGCTGATTGGTGGCTCCTTGGCCCTGGTCCTTAAACAGGTGGGGGCAGTAAACAAGATCATTGGCTATTGTCGCAGTCGTGAAAGCGGTCAACTGGCGCTGGACCTGGGGGTGATCGACCACTTGGCGAGTACCGTCGATGAGGCCGTTACCCAAGCGGATGTGGTGGTGTTAGCGACCCCCGTGGGCGCGATGCCATCCCTCTTGGAAGCTGTCGCAAAAAGTGTGGGTCCCGAAGTCGTGATCACCGATGTGGGTAGCGTTAAACAATCAATTAGCAAAGCTGCTGGTGATGCCCTGGGCAAACATGCGCACCGTTTTGTCCCCGGCCACCCTGTTGCTGGGGCAGAATATTCAGGTGTTTCTGCTGCTAAGGTGGATTTATTCAGGGGCAAGCGGGTGATTCTTACTCCGCAGCAAGATGCCGACCTCCAGGCGTGTGCTGTGGTTCAAAGGATGTGGCAGGCGGCGGGGGCCGAAGTCATTGAGATGTCTGCCAAACAACACGACGAAATATTGGCAGCAACCAGCCATTTACCTCATGTGCTGGCCTTCGCCTTGGTCGACTGGTTGGCACAGCAGGACAGAGGGGATTTGTTTGATTTTGCCGCAGGTGGATTCTATGATTTTACCCGGATCGCATCCAGTGATCCTGCGATGTGGCGGGACATCTGTGTGGCTAACAAACAGCAACTTTTAATTCGGCTTCAGGATTTCCAGAAGGCCATTGGGGATATCGCAGGCTTGATAGATTCTGAAAACGCAGATGAGTTGATGAAAATATTTGAACGTGCCAAGGCAGCGCGGGATCTTACTTTACCGCAACGCTCGGATTCTAGGAATAAGAAATAGCGACCCCCTTTTGGATTCTTCCGTGAACCATTCTCTTGATTATTACATCGCCCCCGGCGGTCGCTTACAAGGCCGCATAGTGGTTCCCGGTGATAAGTCTATTTCTCACCGTGCGGTAATGCTCGGGGCCATTGCCCAGGGCAGGACTGAAATTGAGGGGCTATTGGAAGGTGAAGACGTGCTGGCTACTGTCGCCGCATTCCGCGCCATGGGTGTCAATATCACTGAACCCCATAAAGGCCAGGTGCACATTGATGGGGTGGGGCTAGGGGGACTGCGGGCCCCTGATGGTGTGCTTGATATGGGTAATTCAGGCACCGCAATGCGTCTACTTTGTGGTCTGCTTGCCGGCCAAGTCTTTAGCAGTGAACTCACCGGAGACAATTCCCTGCTAAGGCGTCCCATGGCGCGCGTGGCAACACCGCTCAATAGTATGGGCGCGGTGATAGAGTGTAGCGAAGACAATTGTCCCCCGCTTTATATTCGTGGTGGTCAGACGTTGAAGGGCATGGAGTATTCCATGCCCGTGGCCAGCGCCCAGGTTAAATCCGCGATCTTATTGGCTGGACTTTATGCCCAGGGGAGAACTACCGTAATCGAACCGGCCCCCAGTCGCGATCACACCGAGCGTATGTTGCGTGGCTTGGGTTATACCGTCGTGCAGCAACCTGGAATTGTTAGCATTGAAGGCGGAGGGTGTCTACAGGCCCGTTCACTTCAGATACCGGGAGACATCTCTTCGGCTGCCTTTTTTATTGTGGGGGCCGTGATCAGCCCCGGTTCTGATGTGATGTTGGTGAATACGGGCGTGAACCCCACTCGTTTGGGCGTGATTACGATTCTTAAGACAATGGGTGCAAATATCAGCCTTGAAAAAGAGCGCATGATTGGCGGGGAACCGATTGCCGATATTCACGTCAAATCCAGCGAATTACACGGCATTAAGATACCCCAAGAGCAGGTGCCCTTGGCCATTGACGAGTTTCCGGCAATATTGATTGCAGCGGCCTGTGCCGATGGTGAGACCACTTTGAGCGGCGCCAGAGAATTACGGGTCAAAGAAAGTGATCGTATTCAGGCCATGGCCAAAGGGCTGCGCGTCCTGGGGATTGACGTTCAGGAAACACCCGATGGTGCCGTGGTCCAGGGTAGGCCCTCTTTTCCCGGTAGGAGCACTTTTTCTGGTGGAACGATAGAAAGCTATGACGATCACCGGATTGCCATGGCCTTTGCGGTGGCGGGGCTGTGTGCCAACGACGAGATACGCATAAACAACTGTAAAAATGTGGATACCTCGTTCCCGGGTTTTGCAGAATTGGCTATTCGTGCAGGACTACTGGTATCGAAGACCCGGAAGGCTGGCAATGACTAGTTCAGTACCGGTACTCACCATTGATGGCCCCAGTGGCGCAGGCAAAGGTACGGTGAGCCAGCGCCTTGCCGAAAAACTGAAGTGGCATTACCTTGATAGCGGCGCCTTGTATCGCGTGTTGGTGGTGGCGGCGGATCGGGCCGACCTTGGAGCTGAGCATGAATCACAGCTCAGCCGACTTGCCGCAAGCATGCAGGTGGAGTTTCGGCCCAATCTGGGGGATCTGGTGCAGGTGGTGCTCAATGGGGAGGATGTGAGTGGCCTCATCAGGACCGAGGCCTGTGGTAACAAAGCCTCTGAACTGGCGGCCCTGCCTCCGGTACGGGCCGGTCTGCTTGACCTACAGCATAAAATGCGACAATTACCCGGATTGGTGGCAGATGGCCGGGATATGGGGACTGTGGTGTTCCCAGATGCCGTGACCAAGATCTTCTTAACTGCGAGCCCGGAAATACGCGCCCAAAGGCGTCATAAGCAGTTGATGGAAAAGGGATTAGATGTTAACCTCCCGCGCCTCATTTCCGAGATACGAGAGCGTGATCGACGGGATGCGGGGCGGGCTGTTTCGCCGTTACGACCTGCGGAGGATGCTTTCGAGCTAGACAGTTCATGTCTCGATATAGACGCCGTCGTCGATCAAATTATGCAGCGGTTGCGAGAGGTTTGTGTCTTGGAGAGTTGATTTTTGATCCAATAGTTTTTGCAATGATTGGGTTTTATGTGGCCTGCCAATGGACAGGCCACAGTAATTGGGGCCACCTAACAGGTGGTGAATCGTGCAGGGCCAAGGCCCTGTCTTAACCAGAGTCAGTGTTAATCTAGTCTTATGAACGAAAGTTTCGCCGAATTATTTGAGGAAAGCATCGCCAAATGTGAGATGCGTCCTGGTCAGCTCACCATGGGTGAGGTGGTACGAATTGATGACGATGTCGTCGTCGTCAGCGCAGGTCTGAAATCAGAAGCCGAGATCCCTGTAATCCAGTTTAAAGATGCCAGCGGGGACGTATCCGTAAAGGTCGGTGACGAGGTAGAGGTTGCTATTGAGGCCGTAGAAGATGGATTCGGCACAACCCGTCTATCCAGAGAAAAGGCATGCCGTGCAAGGGCCTGGGATGAACTGGAAACAGCCGTCGAAGAGCAGTCCATTATTCATGGGTTTATCACCGGTAAGGTCAAAGGTGGCTTTACTGTACAGATCGAGGGCATACGGGCCTTTTTGCCTGGCTCCCTAGTCGATGTGCGTCCGGTTAAGGATGCAACATACCTCGAAGGGAAAGAACTCGAATTCAAGGTTATTAAGCTTGACCGCAAGCGTAACAATGTTGTGGTGTCCCGCCGTGCCGTATTGGAGAATGAGTTATCCGCAGAACGTGATGAATTGCTGTCCAATCTTGATGAAGGACAGACTGTTAAGGGTATTGTCAAAAATCTTACTGACTATGGCGCCTTTATTAACCTGGGCGGGATCGATGGATTGTTGCATATCACCGACTTGGCGTGGAAACGAGTCAAACATCCCTCTGAAGTGCTTACGGTAGGTGATGAGATTGAGGCGCGCGTGCTCAAATTTGACCGCGAACGCAATCGCGTTTCTTTGGGCATGAAGCAGATGGAAGATGATCCATGGATTGATTTGCCAAGACGTTTTCCCGAAAGTACGCGCATTTTTGGCAAGGTGACCAATATTACCGATTACGGTTCTTTTGTTGAGTTGGAAGAGGGTGTGGAGGGTTTGGTGCATGTTTCTGAGATGGACTGGACTAACAAGAATGTACACCCTTCCAAGATTGTGCATATCGGTGATGAAGTAGAGGTTATGGTGCTGGATATTGATCCAGAACGCCGTCGTATTTCTTTGGGCATAAAACAATGCCAATCCAACCCATGGGAAGATTTTGCTGCAACCCATAATAAGAATGACAAGGTATCGGGTAGCATTAAATCTATTACTGACTTTGGGGTTTTTGTGGGCCTGGAGGGTGGTATTGATGGCCTGATTCATTTGAGTGATTTGTCCTGGGATCGCCCAGGTGAAGAAGCAGTGCACGACTATAAAAAGGGTGACGTTGTCGATGCCATCGTTTTGGCCGTTGATTCAGAGCGCGAACGTATTTCACTGGGTATCAAACAGGCCAACTCCGATCCTTTTACTGCCTATATCGCCACTCATGGCAAGGGTAGTGTTATCACGGGCGAAGTGATTAGCGTGGATGCCAAGGGTGCTGAGCTCAAACTGGATGATGGAATAGAGGGTTATTTACGAGCCTCTGAGATGGCACATGAGCATGTCGAAGACGCGCGCAATTTGGTTAAAGAAGGTGATAATATGGAAGCTAAAATTACCTCTATAGATCGTAAAAATCGCAAGATTTCCCTTTCGGTTAAGGCCAAAGACATTGAGATTGAGAATGAAACAATTCAGGGCTATTCAAAGCAAGCACCTGTATCCACATCTTTCGGTGATAAGCTAAAAGAACAATTACTAGATAAGAAGCGCGCCGAGTAATCAGGTGCTATAAAAATAGCGATGACGAAATCGGATTTGATTGACGTTCTGGCTGTTGAACAACCACAGTTGATTTACCGTGACGTGGAACTCGCGGTAAAAGGACTGCTTGACCGCATGGCCAGTGCCCTGTCAGAAGGGGAGAGAATTGAGGTGCGTGGTTTTGGTAGCTTTTCTCTCCACCACCGTCCTTCACGGGTGGGTAGAAATCCGAAAACCGGTGCGGCCGTCGAAGTGCCGGATAAGTACGTGCCTCACTTCAAGCCCGGCAAAGAACTCCGCGAGCGCGTAGACAGGGCTATCAAACGATAAGCGGTAGTCTGGGTCTTTTTTTTTGGGCCTAAGGCCCACCTCTCGCAAAGGCGCTAAGCACGCAAAGGAAATATGACTTTTCTTGTAAGACGGACTTCAGTCCGTAATGGCTGTTGCAAAACCAAAACAGCCTTCCCAACCCACAAATCTTTCCGGGTCTATCCGGATTTCCCAGCGATTTACGTTGACACAATGACTTGAATTTCCAATAAGCCCGGTAGTAGAAAACAGCTATCAGGTCGTCCCTGCTCTTGCGGTATTCATGCATCCTGCGCGCCCGGTATTTCTGGTTCCCACGTTCCCGCGTGGGAACCCATAGCCCCGCCCTACCGAGCCAAACATATGCATTCCCACGCGGGAGCGTGGGAATGAGATGCTACGCACAAACCAACAGCTTTGCCGACACGATACCTGACCGTCGGTGACCTCGATATCCCTGCGCATATTACCAGCGATTTGTGTACACTGTGAGCGAAGCCAAAATCCCTATGAAACAGCTACAGTACCGCAAGTCATGGTTGGGAAATCCGAATATATAGCCATTTTTCCGAAAAGCCGTTATTTTAACCTCCTGTGCTAAGCTTGTGTTCACGTAATGGTCTGATTCGGCTCAATTCGGGCGCTGCAAGGGGGTGATGTTGAGTCCACGAAATAGAGCGGCGATTATCAGGATCTGAAAGGAGGTTGGATGAAGCGAATTGTGTATATTTTGCTCACGCTAGCAGTCATGGCGATTGGGCTGACGCTTGTTATAAAAAACCCCGCTGAGGTGGAGCTCAATTATTATTTTGGCCTCCATTGGACAGGACCGCTAACCCTGGTTATTTTAGGGGCTGTGTTTGTGGGGTTGTTGCTAGGCTTGATGGGGAGCCTGGTGATGGTGCTGCGTGTGCGTCGTGAATTGGCACAGGTGCGCCGGGCGAACAAAAGGATGGAACAAGAGTTGTTGAACCTACGTTCATTACCTATTAAGGATGCCATATAAAGTGATGGACCCACTGTGGTTGCTGTTGCTGCTGCCTATTGCCATGGTATCGGGGTGGGTTGCTGCTCGTTTAGATCAGCGCAGTCGGCTTCAGCATAAACGTCAATCTTTCCCCCAAGCCTATATTGAGGGGCTCAATTTTCTGTTAAACGAACAACCCGATAAGGCCATTGAGGTGTTTATTAAGGCCTTAGAGGTAGATCCTGAGACCGTAGAAACTCATCTCGCTATTGGTAATCTTTTTCGGCGGCGTGGTGAAATTGAACGCGCTACACGCATTCATCAGAACTTGATAGCCCGGCCACACCTCGAAAAACTACAGCGCTACCAGGCCTTATTTGAACTGGCGCAAGACTACCATAAGGCGGGCCTGTTGGATCGTGCAGAGAATCTGTTCCTGGAAGTGGTGGATGCCCCATTGCATGGTGAAGCTGCGTTGAACAATTTGGTGGATATTTATCAGCAGGAAAAGGACTGGAATAAGGCGATTCAGACCTGCAAAAAGTTGGGGCGGCTCACCGGTGATCGTACTGACTATGTTATAGCCCAATATTATTGCGAACAGGCAGACCAGGCAGAAGCGGAACAAGATTATGAATTAGCCGAAAATCTGGCTCATCGTGCGCTGAGTGTGGATAAAACCTGCGTGCGAGCTACCATGTTATTAGGCAAGGCGGCTTTACGAAGCAATGATCATCTTGAAGCGATCAAGATATGGCGTAAGGTTGAAAGTCAGGACCCGCATTTGTTGGGGGAGGTGGTATCCCTTATCGCGGCCAGTTTCACCGCCGTGGGTGATGAAAGCGGGTTGCAGATGTTCCTGCAATCTGCCCTGAACCGTCACAGTGATATGACATTGATGCTGGCGTTGGGTGAGGTGATTGAGCGCAAAGAGGGTAACAAGGCCGCCCAGCAATTTGTTCTGGATTGGTTAAGATCCCACCCGTCTGCTGCAGGTTTGGAGAGGCTTATTGAATTACGTCTGGCAGAGACAGGCGCACATGGCCAAAGAGATCTGGAGATACTCAAGGGCATAATAAGCGGTTTAATCGAGCAGCACGTTGGTTACGCCTGCAGTCGCTGCGGATTTAGAGCGAAGTCTTTGCATTGGCAATGTCCCAGCTGTAGACGGTGGGCTACTATCAAGCCCTTTAGTGCAAATACAGAAGGTCAATATGCCGAAAGGTGACTAAGTATTGACATTTTGTGGCAATGGGTTAGGATGTTATTGCGCAAGCAGACATGGATTGCGCGCCTGTTAACATTGGAAACATGGAGGTAATTTAAGGATGAAGACTTTAAGAGCGCTTTTTGTTGTACTATTGCTGGGTATTTTTTCTTCAATTAGCTACGCCGCCCCTGTAAACATTAATACTGCCGATACCGTTGCTTTGGCCGAGGCCCTAAATGGGGTCGGGCCGAAAATAGCCGCAGCGATTATTGAGTATAGAGAAAAGCATGGGCCATTTCAGAAAGTTGAAGATCTGGTCTCTGTGAAGGGGATTGGGCCCAAGATTCTGGAGAAGAACAGGAAAGATATTTTGCTGGCGAACCCAGAGAAAAGGGCCAAAAAATAGCATTAAATAAATGACATGATGTTTTGCCAAAGGCGCCGCGAAAACTGCGGCGTCTTTTTTTGGTCTAGGTGAGGAGTATTAGGCTTCAGGACGGTTTATAATGGCAGGCGTTTCCAGGAAAGATTTTGAGAAGTGCCCTTAATATATATTATGAGTTAATTGGATATTTGTAATGAATGTAACAGTCATTGGTACAGGATATGTCGGGCTGGTCACGGGTACCTGCCTGGCCGAAGTTGGCAATCATGTTGTCTGTGTCGATACCGACGAAAACAAGATTAAGCGGTTGTTGGACGGTCAGATTCCCATATTTGAGCCCGGTCTCGAGGCGCTTGTCCATCAAAATGTTGAAGCAGGCCGGTTGACCTTTACGACTGATTTGGCGAGGGGTGTGGTGAATGGGGAGGTGTTGATGATTGCTGTCGGTACCCCCCCCGATGAAGATGGGTCTGCAGATTTAAAACATGTGCTTGCTGTGGCAAAGGGGATCGGAGAGGTGATAGACAGCTACCGTGTGGTGGTAACGAAGTCCACAGTACCGGTGGGGACAGCGGATAAAGTCAATGCAGAGATTGAATCTGAACTCAAGCGGCGTGATGTAGAGGTGCCTTATAGCGTAGTTTCTAATCCAGAGTTTCTAAAAGAAGGCGCTGCGATTGAAGATTTTATGAAGCCAGATCGCATAGTGGTGGGCGCGAATGATAATCGTGCAGTAGAGGTTATGCGTGAACTGTACGCCCCGTTTAACCGCAATCATGAGCGGGTTATATTCATGGATATCAGGTCGTCGGAGATGACCAAATATGCCGCTAATTCATTGTTGGCAACGAAAATATCGTTTATGAATGAGATGGCAAACCTGGCCGAACGACTGGGGGCAGATATTGAAAATATAAGGCGAGGAATTGGCGCCGACCCCCGAATTGGTTATCACTTCATTTATCCGGGATGTGGTTATGGTGGGTCTTGTTTTCCTAAAGATGTCCAGGCTCTGTATCGTACTGCACAACAAAATGGTTATGATGCGCGAATTCTGTCTGCGGTTGAAAAGGTCAATTATGACCAGAAAAAAGTGCTGTTAGAAAAAGTGGTGCGGCATTTTGGTGATGATCTATCCGGGTTGCAATTTACCGTGTGGGGGCTGTCATTTAAACCCGATACAGACGATATGCGTGAGGCGCCTAGCAGGGTCATCATGGAAGGTCTTTGGGAGCGGGGCGCTACGGTACATGTCCATGACCCGGTTTCTATGGATGAGGTTGCGCGGATTTACGGTGAGCGTAAAGACCTCTGCTATCATCGTGACCCCTATGAGGCATTACGAGAATCTGATGGTTTGTTCGTGGTCACGGAATGGAAGGTATTTCGTAGCCCGAATATTGCCCAAATTGAGCAAAATATGAAAAATAAGGTCATATTCGATGGACGAAATATTTTTAACCCACAAAATTTTAAGGATGCGGGTTTTACGTACTACGGGATTGGCCGTTAAGTGAATAACATATGGGCACTTCTATTAATCGTTAGTCCCTTTTTCCTCCGAGAGAAGGCGAGGAAATGGAAATGCCCATATGATTGATTTATCAACACTGACCCGAGCACGGGTTATGGTGGTTGGCGATGTCATGTTGGATAGATACTGGTTTGGCAGAGTTGATCGAATATCACCAGAGGCCCCGGTGCCCGTGGTGGCAGTGGGTGAAACCCAGGAAAGACCCGGTGGGGCAGCCAATGTAGCGGGTAATGTGACTGCATTGGGAGCAAGCTGTATTTTGATTTCAGTTATAGGCAATGATGAATCTGGAGCAAAGTTAACGACTCTTTTGAATGCGCAAGGGGTTGACTGCCGCTTAAACAAAGATCCGGAGACATCGACAACTGTCAAGCTCCGTGTTATGTCCCACAATCAGCAGCTTATGCGGCTGGATTTTGAATCACCACCCAGCCATGAGATTTTGGAGCGCTGTTTAGAAGATTATAAGGCAGCATTGTCTGATGTGGATATTGTTCTATTCTCGGATTATGGAAAAGGCGGCTTGGCTCACATGGCAAAGATGATTAGTTTGGCTCGGGAAGCTGAATTAAATGTAATTGTTGACCCAAAGGGCCGAGACTACGAGCGCTATCGGGATGCCTCAATGGTCACACCAAACCGCACAGAATTTGAGGACTTGGTGGGCGTCTGTGATTCGAGTGATGTATTGTCAGATCGTGCGCATCGGCTCATACGAGAATATGGATTTGACAGTTTGTTGCTGACACGAAGCGAAGAAGGTGTTTCTCTGTATCGTAGCGATGGTACCGAACTGCATTGTGCAGCCATGGCGCGGGAAGTCTACGATGTTACGGGCGCAGGTGATACAGTGATCGCAGCACTCGCAGCCGCTCTAGCTGCTGGGGCTGACGATGAAGATGCCTTAACTTTGGCAAATACCGCAGCCGGCATAGTTGTGGGTAAACTGGGGACTGCATCTGCAAGTCGATATGAGATTGAGCAGGCCATTCAGATGACAGAACTAACATGATTGTAGTTACGGGTGCAGCAGGTTTTATTGGTCGCAACACCATTGACCATTTGTATTCAAGTGGAATAGAACGCATTGTGGCAGTAGATACTCAAGGTGGCCTTGAGCGCTTTACTACGACCAAGGTCGATGTTTCTATAAAGATACTTGATCAGATAAGTTTTATTAAGCGACTTGAGGCAGGTGAATATAGGGGGAAGATTGAACTTATATATCACTTCGGAGCTATAACCGATACTTTGGTTCGTGATGAGAATATCATTCTGGACTATAATTTTAACTACTCGAAACGATTGTTGAAGTACTGCGTAGCAAATCATGTGCGTTTGATATACGCATCATCTGCCTCGGTATATGGAAATCAGATTAGACTAAAAGAAGGGGAGGTAGGCACACGGGCGCTAAACGTTTATGCCCATTATAAGAGCCAATTCGATTTATGTGTCATTAAGGTGCTATCTGAAGACAAATATGCACAAGTTGTAGGTTTGCGGTACTTTAATGTTTACGGTTCAGGTGAAGTTCATAAAGGGCGAATGGCCTCTATGGTACACCAATTATTCCAGCAATACATAGCGTCAGGCTCTGTGTCGCTTTTCGGTGCCTCTCATGGTTGCGTAGCGGGTGAACAACGACGCGATTTTGTTTATATTGATGATGTTATCGCGGTGAATGAATATTTTTTGAGTAACCAGGAAATTTCAGGCATATACAATATCGGCACAGGAAGTTCTCGGTCCTTCAACGAAGTTGCCGCCGAGGTGGTCAACTATTGCCGGTCTCAATTGGGCCAATCCGATCGTTCCATAGACCAATTAGTGGCAGATGGAGGTATCCATTATCGGCCATTCCCAAGAGAATTGGAAAGGCATTACCAATATCACACCGAAGCGAATATAGAATCGCTACGAGAGTCTGGTTTTTGTCACGAATTCTGTCAGTTAGATGAGGGTGTAAAACGATTTGGTCAGATTCTTCAGGGGTCGGAAAAGCTAACCCGTGCGTCAAATAACCCTATAGATCCGATGGTGGCAGCACAGGCTTAGGCGCTTCGCTATGAAAAATTGGTACCTTGTCTATACTAAGCCCCAAGGGGAAGAGCTCGCTAAAGTCAATCTGGAGCGGCAGGGTTTCGAGACCTATCTGCCATTGGTGGGTATACGGCGCAGGCGCCTCGGACGAGGACGGATTTCTATTGAACCTTTGTTTCCCCGCTACCTGTTTATCCATTTGAATACAGAGACCGATAATTGGCTGCCCATACGATCAACGATTGGGGTCACCAAGCTCATCCGTTTTGGTATGACGCCTGCGATAGTCCCTGATTTACTTATTGGGGCTCTGCGTGAGCGTGAAGATGCCCAGGGTGTCCAGGATGTCAAAATAGGCGACTACAAACAGGGTGAGAAAGTCAGGGTTCTGGAAGGACCCATGATGGGGTTTGAGGGGATCTTCCTGGCCAAAACAAGTCGTGACCGGGTGATCGTACTATTAGACATCGTGGGTAAGAGCACCCGGGTCAAACTGGATATTGGCAAGCTAGAATCAACTGCCTAATTTAGCCTAGATACATGCGCTATCTTTAGGTTTTTGTTGACGAAAGTGGGGTGGATCCGTATAGTGTTCACCCTGTGAACGCCCCAGAAGATAAAGAAGCGCGGCTGACCTTGGGTTTGCTCAGCGCTATAGAAGGCCGCAGCGATGTGAGTCAACGCCACCTAGCCCGTGATATGGGCGTTGCCTTGGGGCTGGCCAATTCCTATCTCAAACGCTGTGTCCGTAAAGGGTATGTCAAGATGCGAGAGGCGCCGGCCAATCGCTTCCTCTATTACTTGACCCCCAAAGGATTTTCCGAGAAATCCCGTCTTACCACCCGTTATCTCACCAACTCGCTCACCTTTTACCGCCAAGCCGCCGAGTCTTGCAGCCATGCCTTTGCTGTGTGCTGTGAGAATGGTCATAGAAGGGTCCTGCTTTGCGGATATTCAGAACTTGCGGAAATCGCATTGTTGCGGGCTATGGAATTTGAAATCGAGATTATCGGTGTGTTTGATAGGTCAGTGGTTCACGAGCATTTTTATTCCCGTCCAGTGTGGGCTTCTCTGGAGAACGTTCCAAGTTACGACATCGCTCTGCTTACGGATTTGAATTCAACGATTGAGCGCTATCGTGAGTTAGTAAAAACTTTGGGGGAAGATCGGGTTATGGTCCCCGGGGTGTTGGATATCATAAAACCGTTGTCAGTGCATACAGTTACGGAATAGAGATATGGGCACTTCTATTAATCCCCTCTCCCTCCGGGAGACGACTGCATGGACGCAGGAGGTAGAACAA
>ENA-ORDP01000380-ORDP01000380.1-marine-sediment-metagenome-genome-assembly--contig:-NODE-380-length-29850-cov-5.533512_pt1 | contig 29850 bp, 23 predicted proteins | sample MGYA00248627_ERZ508539 | MGnify/ENA primary metagenome ERZ508539 (study PRJEB26208, sample SAMN05571518) | marine sediment metagenome | biome: deep sea; feature: Hydrothermal vent; material... | reverse complement strand
AGGGGCGGCTGGCCGGAGCCTTCGGCCATGTGGGCTGTTTCTCGGCTCATCCCTTGAAAAATTTCAACGCCGCCGGGGATGCCGGATTTCTCACCACCGATGACGGAGAGCTGGCGGAGAAGGTGGCGAAAGTCGTCCCTGAGAAGCTGATCACTGTCGATCCGACTGTCGACTCGCCACAAGATGTGGTTGACGAGATTACCGTCAGGACCAACCCGCCGGACATCAGCCATCTCTTCGACTGAGACACAATTAACTTCGACACCTTGTCGCTACTGAAGCACCTCGCTTCTTGTCACAGCGGCGAGGTGTTTTCTTTTGGGAGTAGGAGCGTAGCTTCTTCGTGCGCGTAGGGTGGGTGGGATAAGCACAGATATGTTTTCTCGCGCGAAGCGCGAATCTTTTAATACAATAAACTCCAACGAAGTCACGAAGCGAACACACCATCACCGAGCAGGCTACGCGAACGGAGTGAGGTGGCGGTGTGTGAGCGTGTATAAAATTACCACCTACTCTGTATACGCGCCAGTGCCTCGTCCGACGCGAGTGACGGAAGAAAGGGCGGTATGTTGCACTTGTGCAATATTATTTATAAGCCCTTTCTGGAGTAGTGAAGCGACGAAAACAAAACCATAAAATTTCCTTTCATTTTTTTGCGGCTCCCCCCTGCACCCCCCGCCTTTTAAATGGATTGGTAAGGAAATTTTTGGTTTTGGTTCGCGACCAGAGGGAGCGCGAGGCGCGCAGTATTCGCTTCACCACAGAATCCGAGCGTACGATTTGGTTCAGAGTCACCACGCACGCTGAGTGTGCGAAGATCAATCGCTTCGCGATTGGAAAAAGGTTCGAGCAAAGGTTACTATTTCACCGCCACAGTACCACATTTGGAAAATTTGTTCGTTGACATGCGGTGATTTTTGAGTTATGCTCATAATATTCTTTGGTTATAATGCTGGAGAATCTCTGCCATGAGAGGCTCGTGGCAAAAAACGAGGATAGTGAAATGAGCGAAGTGAGCGAAGTGAGCGAAATGACCGCTATTGAAATTGAAATTGGAAAAGTTTCAACAGCGGTAGTGAAACATATTCTCAATAAGTTTTTTTTAAGTGGCGAGTTCTCTGCAACGAAATTAAGAGAAATGTTGGAAAATATTCGGCGTGAAAATAGTGAAATCTCCCACGAGGAGATGCAACGATATACTCACTATATGGTGCAGTGGTTGGCGGATAAACAACTATCCCAACCCCACAGTGGAGAAATGTAAGCCCTCGCCAAAGAAGTCCGGCGACGACACAGTTGTATTTCACAGTGTTGAGAGGTTGGAAGATATACAGTCAGGAGATGACACGGTCGTGGTCTCCTGTGTCAAGTATGCGTCACATCCAAAAAAGCCAGTTTGATCTTTTCTTGTTCCTGCAAGAACGCCTCATACCCGTCGCCTTCGGCGACGGGTTTTTATATAACTCCGCCAAATTTAGGCTAATGAATTGCGTGGTAAGATATTGACTATGTATAGTTCGCATTTTAATTCTCATGAGCATGTTTGAAAAATATCGTAATACTTTTATTTTGCTAGTGGTGTTCGTTACGGCGTTTGTTTTTGCGTCTCATTTTGCTCGTTTGTATGAGCCCGTCATACGCAACATAGTGCATGGCACCGGTGTATATGGTCCTGTCATTTTTATTATATTGACCGCATTGTTTGTGGTGTTCGTTATTCCACTTGATATTGTATTTCTCATTCCGGTTGGCGTTTCTGTGTGGGGAGCTGTGCCTGTGGCGCTTATGAGTATCACCGGATGGGTTATCGGTGCGGGAATTGCTTTTTATATCGCACGACATTTCGGGAGCAATACGGTTAAAAAACTCATTGGCTTGAAGCGAGTGAACACCCTTGAAAAACGTATTCCCAAGCGCAATATCTTTTGGCTTGTGGTGTTGTGGCGCATGGCGGTTTCCGTTGATGTGCTCAGTTATGCGCTCGGTCTGGTAAGTTCCATGCCATTTTGGGATTATGTATTGGCAACGGCAATTGGAGTTGCTCCATTTGGATTCTTTTTTGCATATGCCGGTACATTGCCAATTGGATATCAGGCTATTTTTTTGACAGTCGCAATTGCGATACTTAGTACGGTGTTGTATCGGTATCGGCTACCACCGCGGGAACCATAGTTGGCTATTTTTTGTATTGTGCGTGTGCGTGTATGTATAATCTAGGACTCTTTTCTTGCTAAGAAATATATGCTTGGTCCGAACCAAAAAAATGCCAGTACTTTTTGTGTGAATTTTTCAATGAAGAGAAGAAATGGAATCGGGAAAATCTTTTTTATGAAAGTAGAGCGAAAATTTGAAACACTCAAGAGTTCAATCACTTCAAAGTTACTTGATTTTAACAGTGCCGAGATGTCTTTTGGATTATGGTTTACGAATATTAAATCATCTTCTCGCCCTGACTTAATTATTTGATTGCCGAAATCAGCATTCTTGTGTTTTTTTACAAAGATTGACCGTATTCTGTTTTTAAAGTTGAGCTTGTTTGGTATTTCCAATATAAGATACCCACCCGGCTTAAGAATTCTATTCATTTCTTTGAAAACTTCTTCTGGATTGGATATGTAGTGAAAAACTCTCAGGCACAACGCAGCATCATAATGTTCGTCCTGCAATGTTGTTTCTTGAACGTTGGCAAGTACGGTTTTTGATTTATCCACATCTTTCACATTTCCTTGCGCTTCCTTAAGCTGGTCAACGGAAGAGTCAAGCAATGTAATTTCTTTATATATCGGTTCATAAATGTGTACCATTCGTCCCGGTCCGCACCCCATGTCAATAAAGTTTAGCTGTGCGACGGATTTGTCTTTTGTAATGATTGAGAGAAGTCGCGATACTGCAATCTCATCTGCTCCATTCTCATAATTTCTCCCATTCCAAAAAGCCGTATAATCATAATTATCATAAAAATCTGATAGAGTATCGGTTGACATGAAATATATTTTAGGATTACTTATTATTATTTTATCAAATGAAATACGTTCGGGCAACAAATGGGTGAAATTTTTTCTGTTGGCAACATGAGCACACTTATCACCTGCCAGTTTTGTCCTCACGTGGATGCCTTGATATAAAGTAAGACGCCGGTTTTCCATTCCTATGGAAAACCGGCGCGTTGAGTGTTGCCCCATGCTCACTCACATAATAATTCCGCTAGGGATGCCACAGCGATAGCTGTGATCATCCGTGGGATATGTTGATAGTGTTAACTTCCCGCAAAATCTCTGTAACAATGGAATCCTGTCATTTCCTATTCCGAATTTATTTTTTATTGATATTCTTGTGCCGAACATATCGGCAATGAGTGAATCTTCACTTTTCATTCGCTCGGGGTGGAGCAATAGAATGGCTCCGAATGAGCAAAAATCAAGTGGAAACTCTCCTCTTCCATTTGAGAACATCTTTAACGACGCACAGTTGTGGGAGCAGTCCACATATTCACGCCCAAGTTGAGCAGAAATCAAAATAATATCTTGTCCGCGCTGCACATCGTCTGCGCGCCATCTTGCGCGCACGGCGTCGGACTCAAGCTTCCATATTCGCGGTCGTCCATCATTATTATCATTACTGTTTGTCAGGTCATTCAGTGCTAGTTCCTCCTGCAGTATCATCTTCATACGTACACAAGCAAGATGATACTCGTCCCACAAGGAGATAACATTTCCATCTCGTATTCCCGAAATTGAAACGATTGATGGAACAGCAAAGATTCCCTCCATTCCCTCCTGTTCTTGTTGGCGTATAATCTTCGCGTGGTTTTTTTCTGCATACTTATACGCGGAGTGCGGAGTAATACAGAAAACATCTGCGCAATGCTCAATCTCCTCTTTTATGGATTTTACATTTATGTTATACGACAAATTTTCCACCAATTTCCTTCTTTCGTTTTCCATAGTATCCTCGGCGATTGCAGAATGGTAAGAACATATTTCCAGATATAAATTTAACAATACATACCGTAAAAAGCAAGCCCCACCCCTGTCCGCCCTTGGCGGACAGGGGTGGGGCTTGCTTTTGTGGCATCTGAAATTTACGTTATTGGAAAACGCATGTTAATACGCAACATGCGTTTTCCACACACATACCACATTGTGCTTGCATTGTACATGCTGTTCTGCTACACTTTGAAATAACACCAGAGGAGCGATTGAGTACCGATAGGCATCTGGGGATATATAGCACAAAAAGAAGCGTCTGAAACGCAGATGTTGTTATGGTGTCTTTATTAGATTGGTATCTAATTCTCTAAACAATGAGTACACAAAAACTTCCTCAGAAAACATTCGGTGCATATCATCCCGCAAAAATAGCCCTGCCAGATCTCGTCGCACATCAACGAGATTCATTTGCATGGTTTTTGAAACAGGGTATCAAAGACCTGCTAAAGGAATTTTCACCAATAAGTGATTATTCAGGAAAAAGGTTTGAACTTTATTTTGAAGATTTTGAAATAAGTGATCCACGACACGATGAACTGTTTGCTCACGAAAATCTGCGTACGTACGAAATACAAATAAAAGTGTCGGTACGTCTGGTTAATAAAACACTTGGAACGGAAAAGACGCAAGATATTTTTCTTACTTCAATTCCAATGATGACATCACACGGAAGCTTCATTGTTTCCGGTGTGGAGCGTGTTATTGTGCCACAGCTTGCGCGTTCTTTCGGAGCTTTTTTTCTTTCTGAAATAAGCAAAGGTCACACATGTTTCGGTGCAAAGATTATTCCACTGCGCGGTGTGTGGATAGAAATGGAATCAGATGTGGACGGAGCATTGTATGTAAAGATTGACCAAAAGAAAAAATTTCCGGTTACACAACTTCTGTCGGTATTTGGTGGCGGACTTCGCAACGAGATACTTGCTTTGTTCAAGGGTGATGAGACCGCGATTGCAGCTCTTCAGAAAACTCTTGAATACGATACCGCAACCTCAATGAATGAGATATATATTGATATTCATAAAAAATTACGTGACGGCGACCTTACCACTCCGGAAAATGCGAAGACACACATACAAACATTATTTTCTCCGGAACGTTATGATCTTTCTCGTGTCGGACGTTATCGCCTCAATCAAAGATTTGATTTGCCTGTTGATAACAAACATCTTAGCAACCATTCGCTCTCGCTTGATGACTTGGTACGTATCGTAAGTGAAATAGCCAGGCTTAATGCGGACCCTGCCGGAAAATCAGATGATATTGACCATTTGGGTTTCAGGCGTGTAAGGTTTGTCGGTGAATTGTTGCAGTCGCGAATTCGCGTCGGTATGTCACGTATGAAGCGTAATATTCAAGACCGCATGTCAACCATTGAAAGCGAGACTACTCTCCCAATTACACTTATCAATCCTCGTCCGCTTCAAGCTGCAGTGCGCGAATTTTTCACCGCAAACCAGCTTGCGCAATTCATGGATCAGCAAAACATTCTTTCTGAGCTTGAAAACATGCGTACTCTTTCGGCACTTGGTCCCGGAGGGCTCACGAGAGAGCGCGCCGGGTTTGAAGTGCGCGACGTGCATCCATCTCATTATGGACGCCTGTGTCCAATTCATACACCGGAAGGTCAAAACATTGGACTTATTTTGCACTTGGCACTCCACGCGCGAACAAATGAATTCGGAGTGATTGAAACACCATATGTGAGAGTGGTAAAAGGCAAAGTAACTGATGATGTTATATATCTTAACGCACTTGAAGAGGCAAAAGAAATAATCACACACAGTGCAACCCTTTTGGATAATAAAGGAAATATCAAAGACGATGTGGTTGAGGCGCGCAGTGAGGGTAATTCCGCATTTGCAAAAAGGGAAGACGTTACTTTCATGGACGCTTCACCGTATCAGATGTTTTCTGTTGCTCCATCACTTATCCCGTTTGTAAATAATGATGATGCAGCGCGCGCGCTTATGGGTTCAAACATGCAGAAGCAAGCGACGCCATGCCTTATTCCCGAAGCGCCACTGGTTGCTACCGGCATTGAAGAGCATGCCGCTCGCAGTACGGGGCGACTTGTTATAGCGCAAGAATCAGGCGAGGTGATATATGTAGATGCGCGAACTATTACTATCGCACCATCAAAATCCGGTGAACCACACACCTATCGTTTGCAGGGGCTTACAAAAAACAATCAAAACTCCGCGTTTGCACAGCGTCCAAGTGTTCGCATGGGAGACCGTGTGAAAAAAGATGACGTCATCGCCGATGTTACTTCTTCAGAACACGGACAACTCGCTCTTGGTCAAAATGTTCGTGTCGGTTTTATGAGTTGGTTCGGTGCAAACTATGAAGACGCCATCATTATTTCCGAGCGACTGGTTGAGGATTCCAAGTTCACTACAATTCACATTGAATATTTTGAATGTATTGTGCGCGATACACAGCTTGGTGCTGAAGTGACCACACACGATATTCCAAATGTAGGCGAACTCCGATTGAAGAACCTGGACGAAGAGGGTGTGGTGCGCATTGGTGCGGAAGTGCGCCCGGGCGATATTCTCGTTGGGAAGGTGACCCCGAAAGGAGAAACACAGCTTACTCCGGAGGAGCGTCTACTGCGCTCAATTTTCGGTGACAAAGCAAAGGATGTAAAAGATTCCTCATTGCGTATGAGCGGAGGCAAGCGCGGGCGTGTTATTAATGTGCGTGTCTTTTCTCGTGAAAATGGTGATCAGCTTGAAAGCGGTATTCTCAAAAAAATTGTGGTAACAGTCGCACAAGCACGCAACGTAGCGGTGGGTGACAAGCTCGCGGGGCGCCATGGAAACAAAGGTGTCATCTCACGCGTGCTTCCGGTTGAAGATATGCCTTACGATGAAGAAGGAAATCCTCTTGATGTTATTCTAACTCCGCTTGGTATCCCATCTCGTATGAACCTCGGGCAGATTCTTGAAATGCATCTTGGGCTTTCAGCACACACGCTTAATTATCAAGCAGTGGTGCCACCTTTTTCCGGAGCTACCGTGAGCGAAATAGGAGATGAGCTTGAATTGGCGGGATTTCCCCGCACCGGGAAGATACCTCTCTTTGACGGAAAGACTGGCGAGAAATTCGCACAGCCGATTTCCGTTGGTTATATGTACATACTTAAACTGCACCACATGGTTGAGGATAAGATTCACATGCGCTCCATTGGACCATACTCGCTCATCACACAGCAACCGCTGGGTGGAAAAGCGCAAAACGGTGGGCAACGCTTTGGCGAAATGGAAGTCTGGGCGTTGCTTGGATATGGCGCCGCCTATACTCTGCGAGAAATGCTCACCATAAAGTCAGATGATATCCAAGGGCGCTCCGCCGCTTTTGATGCTATTGTGCGGGGCGAACCGATTAGTCACGCCGGAACACCTGCGTCTTTTTCGGTACTTATTAATCAAATACGCGGACTCGGTCTTGATATTAAGCCGATTGAAAAACCGTCTAATCCGGAGATAGAATAATCATATTATATTATGGCAACATCATTTTTTTCAAAACGAAAACCGACACGAGAGCGTCCGCAATGGAACGCGTTGCTCCTCACACTCGCCTCACCGGAGCGTATTCTTGAGTGGTCATCGGGCGAAGTAACAAAACCGGAAACAATAAATTATAGAACGCAGCGTTCTGAAAAACATGGGCTGTTTGATGAAAAGATATTCGGTCCGGAAAAAGACTATGAATGTTACTGCGGTAAATACAGAGGTATTCGGTATAAAGGCATCGTGTGTGACAAATGTGGTGTTGAAATAACACGTTCCGTAGTGCGCAGAGAGCGTATGGGACACATTGAATTAGTCACACCGATTTCTCACATTTGGTTTTTGCGCAATGTGCCAAGCAGAATGGCATTGATACTTGGCATCCCAAGAGCTGATCTTGAAAAAGTTATCTATTTCGCCGGCTATATCATCACCAAGGTGTCAGAAGATACAAAAAAACGCTTGCTGAAAGAGCTTGATTCCGAATACAAGACAAAATATCAAGAAGCGAAAACAGACGCCGCGCGTGATTCTTTGAAAGAAAAAATGACAAAAGCGCGCGGAGAAATTGACGGATTGATTTCCGGGCGTGTTCTTGATGAAATTGAATACCATCGTTTCTCAGTAAAATATTCAACATTGTTTGAAGCGCACATCGGCGCTGAAGCAATTTACAATATCTTTAAGGAAATTGATTTGAAAAAACTGCAATCTATGTTGGAAGAGCGATATACAAAAGCTCCGTCAGCTGAGCGTGAGAAAATAGCAAAACGGTTGTTGCTTATCGGTGGAATGATTACGGCAAAGATACGTCCCGAATGGATGTTCTTAACTCGCATTCCGGTTATTCCGCCGGCATTGCGTCCGATGGTCGCTCTTGACGGTGGCAGGCACGCAACCTCAGATGTTAATGATTTATATCGCCGTGTTATCAATCGCAACAATCGTCTGAAAAAACTTAAAGACGTGCACGCACCGGAAGTTATTTTGCGCAATGAGCATCGCATCTTGCAGGAAGCGGTTGATTCATTGATAGATAATTCTATCCGTAAAAGTGGCGCCAACGCAGGGGCAATGACACCTTCTCAACGTCGCCCGCTTAAATCACTTGCAGATTATCTGAAAGGCAAGCAAGGATATTTCAGACAAAATCTTTTGGGTAAGCGTGTGGACTATTCCGGGCGTTCGGTTATCGTGGTTGAGCCTGATTTTGAACTTGATGAGTGTGGTCTTCCAAAACATATGGCGCTTGAACTTTTCCGCCCGTTTGTTATTGCCGGATTGTTTAAGAGGGAGTTGGCATTTAATATTCGCGGTGCGGGCAGGCTCATTGAAGATGGCGCGGTGGAAGTATGGGAAATTCTTGAAGAAGTTATTCAAGGTAAATATGTACTTCTCAACCGAGCTCCAACTCTCCACCGACAAGGTATTCAGGCGTTTCGCCCACGGCTCATTGAGGGCGATGCCATCCGTCTGCATCCTTTGGTATGTCCGGCATTCAACGCGGACTTTGACGGAGACCAAATGGCGGTACATGTACCACTTTCTCAAGAAGGACAATGGGAAGCAAAGCATATTATGAGCGCAAATGAAAATATTCTTAAGCCCGGAAGCGGTACACCGGTTATCGCGACTTCACACGATATCGCACTCGGTACCTATTGGCTTACCAAAGAAATAAAAGGAGCTCGCGGAGAGGGAAGTTACTTTACTTCGCCTAACGCGGCGGTGCTTGCATATGATTACGGTACGATTGACATTCATGCGTCAATACACGTTCTTCCGGCATCAGACAAGGAGAGATACGCACAGTTTAATGATAATATGTTTGAGACAACAGTCGGCAAAATTTTGTTTAATACCGTTTTGCCATCGGATTATCCCTATGTTAATTCTGCGGTTACCAAAAAGGTTCTCGGAAACATTATAAACGATAGCATTGAGCGTTATGGTTTGGGGAAGATACCATCTATTGCAAACAACATCAAACACTTCGGATTTGAGTATGCGACACGCGCCGGTATTACGTGGTCGCTCAGCGATATATCCGTACCAAAGAAAAAAGATGCCGTTATCGCCACCGCGCGCGAAAAAATATCGCGTGCTGAAGAAGATTATAAAAATGGACTACTTGGAAAAGATGAGAAGTATCGTATGGATATTGAAATATGGCACGATGCCAAGCAAGAAGTTGAGAAGTTGGTTGCAGATACTCTTGAGCCGGAAAGCTCTGTGCACGACATCATCACCTCCGGCGCACGTGGCTCTATGGGAAACCTTACGCAGATGGTCGGCATGAAAGGACTTATTCAGAGTACCTCGGGGAAAATTATTGAAGTGCCTATTATTTCCTCAATGATGGAAGGGCTTAACCCAATTGAGTATTTCATGTCTACGCATGGATCGCGAAAAGGACTTACCGACACGGCTCTTGGCACCGCGCGCGCCGGGTATCTTACCAGACGCTTGTTTGATGTTGCGCAAGATTCCATTATCACCACTGCAGACTGTGGCACGCATAAGGGCGTTTCAATCAGTAGAACATCGGAATCCGGAGTGCAGGTTGACTTTGCAAATGTGTTGCGCGGAAGAACGCTCTCCTCTAATGCGGTAACCAAAGAGGGTAAAGTACTTATTAAAAAAGGAATATATTTAACAAAAGAGCTTGCCATTAAAATTGCAACATCGGATATTGATATGGTTATGGTTCGTTCCGCACTTTTCTGTGATAATCATTTTGGTGTGTGCCAGGTATGTTACGGTATGGATCTTGCCTCGCTTGAACTGGTTGAACAAGGAACCGCGGTCGGGACGATTGCCGCCCAAGCAATCGGAGAGCCGGGCACGCAGCTTACCATGCGCACGTTCCATGCCGGTGGCGCCGCGAGTGTCGGCGGTGATATTACTCAAGGACTTCCGCGTGTTGAAGAGATATTTGAAAAACGCACACCAAAAAATCCTGCGATTGTATCAAAGACCGATGGTGTTGTCACTTCAATTGAAAACAATGACGGTGTGAGAATTATTTTGGTTACGCCACCTGCCGGACAAGGAAAGAAGGATGGGTCGCCTATGGCATATCCGATTATATATCCTCGTCAACCAATTATAGAAGTCGGTGCATCTGTAAAGAAGGGACAACTGTTAACTGATGGCTCCGCGAGTCTGGACGAGCTTTTCACGTACGCGGGAAAAGAGGTGACACAGGAATATATGATTGTTGAAGTTAGTAAAATATATGAATTGCAGGGAGCAAAAGTTTCGCGAAAGCATATTGAAGTGGTGATGCGCCAAATGTTTTCGCGCGTGCGTATTGTAGAGAGCGGGGACTCAGAATTTTCAATGGGAGATGTTATTGACGAGTGGAGATTTGCAATTTCTGTTGTTCAAGAGAATGAAAAAGGTACCCTTCCTCCAAAAGCAAAAGCAATTATTCTTGGAATTAAAGAGTCCGCACTTTCGCGACAGAGTTTCTTGTCCGCGGCATCTTTTGAGCAAACAACAAAAGTGCTCATCACGGCGGCACTTAAAGGGAATATAGACACATTGCGCGGTCTCAAGGAAAATGTGATTCTTGGTCGTATCATTCCGGCAGGCACAGGGTTTGCCGGAAGTAAAAAACAAATTGCCATAGCAAAGATGCAGGCGCAACAATTGGAATTGCAAGAAGAAAAGGAAGCACAAAGAGAACGAGATGTCGCCGCAGCGCAGGCCGCACTTGATGAAGTGTCCGCGGCATAATTAACATACCTATGCCGAACCGAGACACGGTTCAAGAAATAAAAGAAAAACTTTCCGTTCTTGACGTGGTGCAACCATATGTCAAGATGATGCGTTCCGGAAAGTATTGGAAAGGACATTCACCGTTTAACAAAGAAAAGACTCCGTCTTTTTTTGTGTCTCCGGACAGAGGCACCTACTATTGTTTTTCATCCGGACAAGGTGGTGATATGTTTACGTTCATTGAGAAAATGGAGGGGGTTGATTTCAGAGGTGCGCTTAAAATACTTGCCGACAAGGCGGGGGTGAGTATTCAAGCATATGATGGAGGAATTGACCATTCATTTACGGAGCGTTTGCGTGATGCGCATGCGCGTGCCGGACAATTCTTTGTGCGAACATTCACAAAAGAAACACCCGCGTGGAAATATGCTCTATCGCGTGGGCTTTCGGAAGAGACTATCAGTGCGTGGGGTATCGGATATGCTCCGGACCAATGGAGAGCGCTTCTTGAGGAGCTTACAACAGCCGGATTTTCGCAAAAGGAATTGTTACAAAGCGGACTTGTAAAAGAGGCGGACGGAAAGCCGGGTACATTCTATGATAGGTTTCGCAATCGGTTGGTTTTTCCAATCAGGGATTCTGCCGGAAGGACGGTTGGATTTATCGGGCGCGCACTTTCCGAGAGTGAGCCGGCAAAATATCTGAACTCTCCGGAAACGGAACTATTCAAAAAATCTGAAGTGTTGTTTGGCATTGATAAGGCAAAAGATTCAATACGTACACGCGGATACGTACTGCTTGTTGAGGGGCAAATGGATGTGGTGCATTGTCATCAAGCGGGTTTTACCAATGCGATTGCAATTTCAGGTACCGCGCTGTCTTCCGCACACATAACGCTCATGAAGCGGTACGCGGACAATGTGGTGTTTATGTTAGATTCAGATCGTGCGGGCTTGGCGGCAACAGCGCGCGCGGCAAAGCTTGCACTCTCTTCCGGTATGCATGTGAAAGCGGTCGCACTTCCCGAGGGGAAAGATCCCGCGGATATTCTCTCTCAAGATACTCATGATTTTCCAAAACATCTCTCTGAAGCGCAAAGTATCGTTGAGTTTTTCCTTTCAACTATTTTGCGCAATGAACAAAACAGACATAAGCAAATACTTGCCACTGAGACAATTGTCATACCGTTGTTGTCTGCGATTGAAAGTCCGCTTGAGAGAGATCATTTTATCGGCGTGGTCGCCAATGGGCTTGGAATTTCATTGGACGCTGTTCGTAAATCGCTTTCCAATCGTGCTACGGTTGCAAAAGGTATGGATGGAGTACGCACAAGTCAAATGGAAGAAAAAGTTTTTGAGGGTGCGCCACTTTCTCCGGTTTTGGCTCGTGCGGAAGCGCTTTGTGCCACTGTATTGAATTATCCCGATTCCGCTCTTTCCAAGCGCATAAAAGATGAATACCTGCGCATAATGAACGAGCCACTTGGTGATACGGTATCGCATCACGCATTGTTTGAGGTGGGTATTGCGCTTGGTGAACAACCGTCCCCTGACGCTTGTGATGATCTTATTCGTTCGTTTGAGCGTAGTGTGCTTGAAGAACAGTATGAAGATGCGCTTGCGCAATTGCGTATCGCGCAAGCGCAGGGGGATCTGGATGCACAAAAAAAAGCAGAAGTAATTTGTTCACAATTATTAAAGCGTATCGCCACATGCACGTAAATGTGCATAATAAGCGATAGATAAGGTGCTATTATAAGTCAATGCACAGTGAAAAATCAATATGTAGTATTCATCATTCATTTTAATTATGACAATTTCCAATACTAAGAAAAAAAAGACCCGTGTTTCCGTCAATAAAAGGAAGACGGTCGGCGTGCCTGCGCGCAGAGTGAAAAAATCAGCTACTTTAACAAAAAAGAAAAAAGCAATCCACAAAAAAACCACTGCGAGAAAATCATCGGTACGTAGAAGTGCTACGGTTGTGAAATCTGCAAAGACAAAAAAAAGAGGGCTAAAGAAAGTGTCTACGCGTTCAAAGACCCGTACCCCTCTGCGCGCCAAGGCGCGCGAGGGGGTACGTCCCCGCTCAAAATCCACAATGTCTTCGCACACACAGCGATTGGAACACGCAGACATACTGCTTCGCAAAGGAAGGACGCGCGGGTACATAACCTACAATGAAATTCTGCAAGAATTTCCACATATTGAAAATAATGTGTCGTTTCTTGAAGAGTTATACGAACGACTTTCCAGTGCCGGTGTTGATGTGCTTGAGGGTGGCATGCTTGAAGACAGCGCTGATGCCTATCTGGCAACACGAAATATAAAATATCGCGAATCAAGCTCATACGATTCCATACAAATTTATTTGCGCGATATCGGTCAATATCCATTACTTACGGCTTCCGAAGAAAGAGAATTGGCAAAACGCATTGACGCAGATGACGATGAAGCGCGAAACATTCTGGCGCGCAGTAACTTGCGCTTGGTTGTATCCATCGCTAAAAAATATGTCGGGCGCTCGCCGGATTTAACCCTCCTAGATCTTATCCAAGAAGGAAATCTCGGACTTTTCAAGGCGGTTGATAAATTTGACTGGCAAAAAGGGTATAAGTTTTCAACGTATGCCACATGGTGGATTCGTCAGGCAATCACAAGAGCTCTTGCCGACCAATCGCGTACCATTCGTATTCCGGTGCACATGGTAGAAACCATCGCCAAGTATAAACAAATATCACGACGTTTGTCGCAGGCGCTCGGGCGTGACCCGCAACCGGAAGAAATTGCGGTTGAGATGGGTGTTGAGCCGGAGAAAATATATCAAATAGAGAAAATAAATAAAGATACTCTCTCTCTTGAAAATCCTGTCGGTGACGGAAGTGATGAGCGCTCCACACTTGGCGATTTCATCGCGGATGAAAATTTGCCATCGCCCATACAAGAATCTTCCGAACGTATTCTTGCTTTGCAGATACGGGAAATATTGAGTGATTTATCTCCCAAAGAACGCAGAATTCTTGAGTTGCGTCATGGGCTGGTAGACCGAACCTATCACACCCTTGAGGAAGTTGGAAAAGAATTTGGTGTTACTCGCGAGCGCATACGACAAGTTGAGGCGAAAGCGCTTGAAAAAATTCGTATGCATGATAAAGCGCGTCATTTGAAAAATTATTAATTTCGCGGTATAGTTTTATTGGAATAAAAAATATGTACAACATGGAGAATGGTGGCATGAATGCAAATGAAAAAGAAAATGATGTTGAAGAAGAATGGGACAGAACGACAGAGATAGTGCGAGCGGTTCGCTCGGTTGGTGGGTTTCAAAACTTTGCAAAACAACATACATCGGAGGTTTCCGGTTTTCTCAGTGAGCCGGACCATGTGTGTTGCATAGATGAAAGGATACCTCACGAAGGAGCCATATCCATCGCTGGTTCCGGCATCCTGATAAAGGACGACCCTGAAGCACTATCTGTTTTGGTGGATTCTCTTAAAGCAAAAAAAATAAAAAAAGTTTTCATGCATGAAAATTGCGGTGCTGTTGGGCTATATGCCAACAGCAAAGGCATTTCACTTGAGGATGCCAACAAAGAGGCACTTGAGTGGGCGGAAAAGCTCACAAAGCTTCTTGGTGGGGATGAGGTGCAAAAAATCCTTCCGGTAGACATCAATTTTCACAATGCGCAGTGCGCGTATGTGATGCTGGAAGATGTCTCTGGAATAGGAAAATCTTTCCCGAGAGGATTTGAAATTTCTTCATGTGTGTCATTCCCAAAAATGCTGGACCAAGTGAAGGTGTCAATTGATATCGCACTTGGCGGACATGGGTTCGGCACATTGTTTACGAAAGAAGATCCGTTCACGGTGGTGGCGGTTGCAAAAAATACAGATGAATTGTCCACTGTAAAAAAACACGAGGATCTGGTTCAAATAGTGGGGTGTTACAATGAACGAGCTGTCATTGACGGCTTTGTTGTCGCACAAAATTAAGTAAACACTAATAAGCAAACTTAAATTGACTCTTCTTCTTGAAGTGTGTTATAATGTGCCACCGCCACAATAGTGTTTGGTAGTTTTAAAGTTTTTGGTCGTGAATTTGATTTTTCTTTTATTTTGTAATATGGTGGTATTGGGTACCATCCAGTATGGTGAATAGTACTATAGCCAAAAGGAGGCTAAGATGAAGCATTTAATTGTAGTACGCCATGGGGATTATTATGAAAACGGTCTGAGTGACGATGGTCGTAAAAAAATAAAGTGTCTTGCTCATAAATTGAGACCATATGTGAGTGGAGAGTCTGTTGTAATACTTACCTCGCCAGTGGGCAGGGCTTACGAGAGTGCGGGAATTCTTTGTTCATTTTTTGGAGTTAGTTGCGAAAAATATGAAATCTTGTGGTCTGAAAATTCTCACCCGAAAGATTTTGCGGGGACACTTGAGCTTGTCCGTCTAAACAACAAATCGGACACTCTCATTTTAGTCACTCATTATGAGTATGTGGAAACATTCCCACAATATTTCGCAATGAGTGAGCTTGGTATTAGTTTGTCATCTTACCTGATTGGAAAAGGCGAGGCATGGGTAATTGACTGCCAACAAAAGGTCTTAACACATATAAGATGATATTGGGTCCAGAGTTTGACTAATAATCGCTCTGGGCTTTTCCTTTTGCGCCAAAAATCTTTAAAAAGGATCCATCAAAATACAAAAATATTGAAACTTCCCGTAGCGCGACACTATAAATTATGATTGATTATTTGTCTCTCTGTTAAGTTACAAAACTTCCATATTATCAATAAAAGGTGTCTGCTTAGAATAAACCTTGAACCCAGGAACAATCTCATTAAAAACAAAAACCTCGTTTTGTTAAGATAATATCACAGAAAAGTCTATAGTATAAACAAGTAACGAAGTTCTTGTATGGTTCATTATATACACATTTCATATGAAGAGAGAATGCTCCCCGCACAATTTTTTGAGGAGTTGTTTTTAAAAAGGGTTAGACACCTTTGTTTTTTGAGAATGTGTCATAATATATTGCCTGCGATGTTGTAATTATTTTTTGGGTCCAAGTTTTATATATGAGCATGTTCGTGTACACTGATACACAATGGCTGACACACTTTTGTTTGACGAAGCATACAAGAAACTTAATTCTGCGCAGAAGCAGGCGGTTGATGCGATAGAGGGTCCCGTGTTTGTTATCGCGGGTCCCGGAACCGGAAAGACACAAATTCTCACATTGCGTATTGCAAATATCTTGCGCTTGACCGATACCCCAGCCGAAGCGATACTTGCTCTGACGTTTACAGAAAGTGCGGTCGCGCAAATGCGCGACCGCCTCGCAAAATTAATAGGCAGTGCTTCCGCACGTGTGCGTATTTATACCTTTCATGGGTTCGCGCAAATGTTAGTTGAGCAACATCCGGATAATTTTGCGCGTATCATTGGTTCACAGATTATCACCGATGTTGAACGTGCAGAGATGATAAGTGGAATAATATCACATGCCACAGTTGAGTATTTGAGGCCATTTGGCAATCCATTGCATTATTATAGTGCAATTGAGAGGGCAATTTCAACACTAAAGCGAGAGGGAATTACCGTAGATATTCTTGCAAAACGAATCATACAAACCGAAGAAGACTTTGTGGCAATTCCGGACGCGATACACACGTCCGGCAAGTATGTTGGAAAATTGAAAGGGAAGTATGAAAAGCAAAAAAAGCAAATAGCAAAGACGCGAGATTTACTTGTGGTATACACAGCGTATGAAGAAGCGCTTTCAAAACACAGTAGATATGATTTTGACGACCTTATGCTTGAGGCGGTGAAGGCGCTATCAGATGATGATGCGTTTCGTCGCGAGGTTCAGGAGTCTGTTTTCTATGTGCTTGCAGATGAACATCAAGACGCCAATGCCGCGCAGAATTCGCTTCTGGAGTTATTGGTTGAATATCATGAGCACCCGAATTTGTTCATAGTTGGTGATGAGAAGCAAGCGATTTATCGTTTTCAGGGTGCCAATTTAGATACCATGCATCATTTTCGCAGTCGCTTTGGGCAGACAAAGATTATTCCACTCACTGATAATTATCGCTCAACACAAACAATTCTTGATACGGCGCTTTCTCTCATTATGGCGTCCGGTGATACGCGACTTTCCGTTGTTCCGCTTCGTGCGTGTGCGTCGTCCGCTCAAAATAAGCCGGTTGCCATCGTAGAGGTCGGTACGCCCGATGATGAAGATGCGTACATTGCGCACGATATCAATGCGCGTCTTAAGGAGGGTGTGCCACCGGAAGAAATAGCGGTTCTGTTGCGCAGGAGAAAAGATGTGGTTGCGTTTACCGATGTGTTGCGCAGTTATGGTATTAGCGCGGTCGGAACCGAACAAAATATATTTGAAAATCGTTTTGTAAGAATGCTTATACGATTTTTGCGGATATTGCAAGAACCATCTGACATGCATTTTTCAGGCATATTGAGCTTGCCGGATTTTAATATTTCCGTTTCAGATGCGTGGCGCATTACGCACGCTTCTCGGAAATTAAAGATACCTATAATTGCCGTGCTTTCTTCGTTGCGCGAGCTTTCCGGAGCAGGTGTTAAAAATGTAGCGTCCGCGCATGGGCTTTATGAGCTCATTGACCATCTTGCTCATATTTGTGTGGTTGAACGCCCCGCCGTTGTCGCGGATATGGCAATGCGATCTTCGGGCATATTGGAGGAGGCACTGAATGCTCCCGATAGTGAAGAATCACTTTCGGCGTTACGTGCGCTCCTGCGTATGTTTGACGAATTGTCCGCGCGAGAGCATGATGCGTTTTTGCCAAGAGCGCTCACACAAATAGAGCTTGCAATAGAAAGAGGCATTTCTCCCAAAAGTTCATTTCTTGAGTCTGTAAATCATGTCAAAGTGATGACAGTGCATCGCGCAAAGGGCAGGGAGTTTTCTTTTGTATATATTCCGCGTTTTACTGATAAGATATGGGGTGGTGGAGCACATGCGAACAATTTTTACCTTCCTGATATTTTCACCACCGAATCCGGATATGAAGATGAGCGTAGATTATTTTATGTCGCGCTCACCAGAGCGAAAGAACACTGTATTATCTCATGTGCGCTTGCTAAAGAAGATGGAACCGCGCAAGTGCCCTCATCGTTTATGGAGGATATGGATTCAAAATGCGTTGAGCATGTTGCCTCTGATATCGTAACCAATATGCCACCGCGCCAGGCACACACCCGTGTTTCAAAAGCAGATTCTCCAACCGAAGATGAACGCATAACGCTTTTAAAAGCGTTTGAAGCGCAAGGGCTTACCCCGACGGCATTGAATAATTATCTTGATTGCCCGTGGCATTATTTTTATGTGAACTTATTGCGCATACCGGAATCAGAAAATAAGTTTATGATTTTCGGCACTGCCATACATGAGGTGCTTAGATATTATGCGGACAAGAGAAGTGCTGGTGAGGATGTTTCGGCGCCGGAGCTCACCTCCATGTTTTTCGGATTGCTTTCCCATCGTGCGCTTACTTCCGCCGAGTTGATTGAGCTCAATAAAAAAGGTGAGAAGGCGCTTACTGCGTGGAGGAAAGAAAGACGCGATGTGTGGGTGGAACATACAGAATCTGAAAAGCCGATTGAAGTTACGGTGGAAACTTCATCAGGTGAACTGATGATACGCGGGAAGCTTGATAGGATTGATTTTACGGATGAGGGCATCATGGTGGTGGATTATAAAACTGGAAAGCCGAAAACACACAATGCCATTTTGGGAAATACAAAAAGCGGTAACGCGAATTATTTCAGACAGTTGGTTTTTTATAAATTGCTTTTGGAGCGCGCCCCGGAAGCGCTTGATATGCGTTACGGTGTTATTGATTTTGTTGAGCCAGATGAAAAAGGAAACATACACAAAGAGGTTTTTGATATCACACAGGACGATGTGAAGGAATTGATTTCGGTTCTGGGGCGTGTTGCCAATGACATACGTACACTTTCGTTCTGGAACACCACGTGTGATGATGCTGATTGTCAGTGGTGTGCATTGCGGTCTTGATAGGGTGTGGTTAAGATAGGTATTGTTTGACCTCTTAGTGTAGTGTTCACTTTGCCTTTGATATAATTCCGTCCTGTACCATAATTGCGTTGAGGTGTTGTTGAAGATAACTATATGGCGCCGCACTGATAAAAGACATCTGTATTCCTTTTGGTGTAAGAATTACAGTATAAGGTATTCCATTCACTCCAATCGCTTCCGCATTTTTTCTTTGTGCCAAGATGCGTTTATTTGTTATGTTGTCACTTACGCACAGTGCCACTTTTGTGGGGTTTGCTCCTGCCCTATGCACGTATTCTCCAAGTTGAGTTTCTTTTATTGGTTGATTGGCAAAAAGAATATCAGCAAATTTCCAAAAGGTATCATTGCCTGCGGTTTTAGCGACGCATTGCGCGGTTTGCGCTTCTTGAAGTGCGTTTGGATGTGATGGGAGAGGGAACTCTCTGAACACCCATGCAACATTTCCGGTTGGTCCGTAATCATTTATGATGCGATGAAGAGTTTGCTGATATTGTGCACAGTATGAACAAGAGAAATCAGCATACTCTATAATTTTAATCGGAGCGTTCGGATTGCCAAGTATGTGGTCCGCTATGTTTACCGGTAATATTTGGTCAGTGGTTTCCGCCTGATGATTTTGTGATTGTCTTGATATGGGCGGTCTATAATTCTCAGAAGTAATAATGTATACCGCCGTTGCAATCATCAGTCCCGTTATGATGATGACTGCAGGAAGGAATATTTCTTTTTTCATGTATATATAATAGCACTCTGTTTCCCACTTGTGTTTTTTCGTGCACCGACAAAATAATAGTAGAAAAACGTGATAAGATTCCGGAACAAACGATTCAGAAATCGGATGGCATAACAACAACAAACAGGGTAAGACTTGGCCAAGCGGCCCGGAGCGCCCTGTTTGTTGTTGTTATGCCATCCGAAATAATATTCCTATTATTTTTTAAGTAACATTACTCTACCATGGAGCGCCCTGTTTTTTTGTTGTTATTTCATCCAAAATAATATTTCTATTATTTTGTCGGTACAGATCTCAACCACCATAAAAACGGGGGCTACAACGGTAATGTGTGTGTAAATTCTCGGTCAATGGGTTGCTGTGGCCATGAATCCGTATTCAGTTTTATATCGCGCGTCGTATGTAAATCTTTGTATTTCAATACCCCATGTTCCAGAGCATATTCGTATAGTTTTCTGGTAATGCGCACATCATCGGTACAATACGCGCGCACTTTTTCAACCTCTCCGTTTCTCCACCACTCCATTGCTTTTAATCCCTCGCCTGATTTCCCTACACCAAGTGTCGCGCGTGCGATTAAATCAAGCCGTATGCGACGCCCAAGTACTTTCTGCACCTCCACAAGCAAATCAAGTGAAAGAATTTGCGAAAGGTCTCCCGGATAATAGCGGTTAAGAATTGGAATATCAAAGGTGTTTGAATTAAACCCGATGAGCATGTCTGCTTTTTCAAGTATTGGCCATAATTTTGGTAGCTCCTCTTTAATATAAGAAGTATATTCGTTGGTTTGAGAATCGTGAATAACCACCACTGTTAATTCTTGTTCTGATGGGTCAACGCGGTGTGACGCGGTTTTGGATATGGTTTCAATATCAAATGTTATCTCACGCATACTATGATTGTTCAAAAAATGAATGTATCTCGTTAACCTGTGCTGTTTTTTCCACCCCATCAATCAGGCGTTTGGCTTTGAGTGTTTGTGTGCGTATCTCATCTGCCCCAATAGCCACGAAGTATGGGATACCTCGTTTATCCGCTTCGTGGACTTGGTCACCAAGTGACTTGTGAGAGAGATTGACGAATACGTTTACATTATTTTTCCGCAATACATGTGCGAATTTTTCCACTTCTTCAATACTTGTGTTGGGAGCTGTTCCAAGGAAAAGAGTTGGAGCACTTTGAGATTGTGGCATGAGGTTGTGAGTTTCCAAAAAGTCTGCCAGACCGACATCGCCCATACCAAAACCAACCGCCCCAATTGGCTCGCCTCCAAAAAGTGCAACCAGCCCATCATATCTCCCGCCTCCAAACAGTGAGCGAGTATTTTCCGAGCTAGTATCAAACACTTCAAAAATCATACCGGTGTAATAATCAAACCCTCTGGTAATGGTTGGGTCAATCTCAACATTTGGTACGCCACACTTTGACAGCCATTCTTTGTGTCCTTGCAGACGTTTTTTTATTTCTACGATGTCGGCGTATATGCCTGTTTCTAAAATTGTAAGGGGGTCGGTTCCAGTAATTGCTTTACGTGCTGAAATGAATTCTTTTTCCGGTATCCTATCTTTTTTGTCCAGCAGACGCAGATATTCTTTTTGTTTTTCTTCCGGCATGTCTGCATGTGTGCACGCGGCTTTTAATAAAGAGCGGTCATTGATGCGTATGACAAAATCTTTTTCGGTTGCCCCAAACGAGCTCAATATTGTTGCCGCCAAAAAAAGTATTTCTCTGTCTGAATCATCGGTGGAAACAGAGCCGACAAAATCAACATTGAGTTGGTAGTGTTCTCTTAGGCGCCCGCGTTGCGGGCGCTCATAACGAAATACGTTCGGAATGGAAAACCAGCGAAGAGGGAAGACGAGCTCTCTTCTTTTTCCCGCAACCATGCGTGCTAATGTTGGTGTCATCTCCGGACGAAGTGTCACTTTCCTCTCTCCGCGGTCAATAAATGTGTATGTTTGGTCGCGCACAATTTCTTGAGATGTCTTACTTTCATAAAGCTCAGCGCGCTCAAGCGGAGATGCGGCGTATTCTTCATAACCGAATGTTTTCACTGTTTTTGCTATGTGAGAGAAAATCGCTGACATGCGTGCCCAATCTTTCGGGTAAAAATCACGAACACCTTTATAGGGAGCGGTTGAAAGTGGTTTTGGCTGTGGTTGCATTACTTCATTATACTATACTAAAAAGAAAAAACAGCGAATTCGCATTACTAACTACCCCCGCCGCGCAAAGCGCGGCGGGGGTAGTTAGTAATGCGAATACAGTTACTGTTAGTAACCTCCGTTATTACTACCGCGATCATCGCGGCGAGGTGTACGCGTTCCTTCTGGTTGAGCATAGTCAACTTTCAAGGTGCGACCACCGAACTCCTTTTCGTTCCAACGTTCAATTGCTGAAGCCGCTTCTTCTTCTGTTGACATTTCAACGAATCCGAAACCGCGAGGGCGATTGTACATACGGTCAATAGGAAGGCTGACTGAAACAACTGTTCCCACCTCTTCAAAGGCTTTACGCACATCATCTTCAGTTGACGCCCATGGGATACCGCCAACGAAGAGTTTCTTTTTGTTTTCTTGCATGTGTAATATAGTGAACTTAATAACGCTCGCCGTTACCGAACACTTATGGGGCGAACATGAAAATACAAACCGCCACAAAGCTCAAGAAAGACTGCGAGTATCTATATAATGCCATACTCTCTCAAAATCTGCAACCCTTGCGTTATGCACAATAGATCAAGGTATCAGAAACCCACACAACGTTGGACATCCGATGTTCAACATTGTGTGATGAAAAGTGATATACGTTATCCACATATGTGCACCTCTGCTTTGTTTATTTACAGATGTATTGATATATAATGATGATGTTGATGACAGATGCATATAACCTCTTATTAAAATTTAATCTTAATACACTTGCAAAATATGGATAATCAAAAATCATTTCGTGAAAAAAAACTGATAGAGATTTTGATTGTTGTCATTGTCATCGTGTTTTTGGTCGGAAGTGTAATATTCGCATTTGTGAATAAAACACCGACCCCGCACATACAACATAAAGTCACTTCCTCGGTTACGCAAAATGTTCTTAATTCGCTTTCGACATCGTCAACAACGACCACAAAGGTTCCTCAATCGGTGCTTAATTCTATGTCCGCCTCAAAAAACAATACCGTAACCACCATACCGCAAAGTGTTATTGACTCACTTTCCGCTTCACCAAAGAAGTAACGTACTTTTTATGAATAAAATATATACAATATGAATTACTCATCTTTCAAACATCTTTTACACAGGAAACCAAAGAAGATACACCTCCTCATATTATTTTTTGTGTTAATCGTTGCCATTGCCAGCTTGGTTAGTTTTGAAGCATTTAACGTTTCCGTGACGAATGCATCAAGCAACATGCTTGTCTCCGGTAATGCATGGTCATCAAATGTCGGGTGGATATCATTTTCCGGCACTGTCGCTGATTCCTCGCATACTCCCTATGGCGTGTATGAAAATTCCACCACAGGTGTTCTTTCCGGTAATGCATGGTCTTATTCGCAACCTGACCAAGCCAATCCTACAAAGCCATCAGGATTGGGATGGCTTCAATTTGGCGTTTCCGATGCCACTCATCCGCCGGCAAAAGTTAATTTTAGCAATGGAGGAAAGATAACCGGTTTTGCACGTTTTACCTCAGCAACACTATCGGGGAGTCCATGGGGCTCATCAACAAACGGATGGGTATCGTTTTCGGGAACGAAATATAAAGTTGTGCAGAAGGCAAATTGTGCATGGAGCGGTTATGCGTGGGAGCCGGATGTTGCCGGATGGATTGAGATGTCCGGAAACACACAATCTGGCGGAAGTTATGGGGTGCAGGGTACGAATTTTTCCGTATGTTCACAAGTGAATCAGTCGCAACTTACCTGTACCGCATCTCAAAGTGCAACGCAGGTAACTTTCACCGCATCTCCCGGAACACTCTCACCGTATACGTGGAAACTTAATGGAGCACTAAGAGCGGGAAATACCTCATCACTTACGGTTACTACTACTTCCGGTAACAGTTATACTGCGCAAGTATCTGCATCTGTTGGTGGGGCACCTCAAACTGCGTATTGTCCGCTAATAACTATACCGACAACCTCAAGCGGTACCGGTACGGGAACAGCAATTACCGGGAAGCTTACCGCGTATCCAAACCGCGTGGAAGAGGGTAATCCAACACAAATTAAATTTACGTGGACTCTTGATAATGTAAACAAAACAGATACTTGCGACATCAAGAGGCGCGCGACCAGCGCTCCTTCATCATCACCGCTCCATAATGTAACAGGTGGTGGTGGCACATTAAGTAATACGCAATTCCCAAATACTCGTGGTAATGCCAGCTACTATAACAACGTATCTGATAAAATTAATACGCAAACAACATACCACATTGAATGTAATGGAAGTACAGTATCCGGTAGTTCTGTTATCGTAAATGTGGTGCCAACCTTCAGTAACTTCTAGTTGGCAAGAGGGATGAACCTGCATATTCCGCGTACCTCAAAGAAGCGTACGAAAGATGAAAGTAATAATACGTTGTTGTATTGTATAGACACTAAAATAATCAGTATGGTATACTGGTTATATAATAATTAATCATTGAATTTTATGGATAAAAAAATAGTAATGTATAGCACACCAACATGTCATTTTTGTCACATGACGAAAGAGTTTTTCAAAGACCACAATGTGGAGTTTACGGACTATGATGTTGCAACCGATATTGAGAAAAGAAAAGAAATGGTGGAGCGAAGTGGACAAATGGGCGTACCGGTAATTTTTATAGGTGATGAGATGATTGTCGGTTTTGATCAGCAACGCATCATGTCGCTTCTTGGCGTTTCGTAGAGTGTAAATTAAGTGGGTAAAAAATATCGGTTGCCACCAGGTGGCAACCGATATTTTTTACCCACTTAACTCCGTATGTGTTAGGGTTTATATATTCCCCCCATAGCTCAACGGATAGAGCAATCCCGTCCTAAGGGATTGATGCGGGTTCAATTCCTGCTGAGGGGACACGTACAAATTTTGCAGACATATGTATATAACTATATAAAATATTTGATATAAGATATACTGTATGGAATGACAATGAACGATGATATCAAAGAGCTTTTAGAACAGAATTTACATATAGCGAAAGAAAACAATCATTTGTTGCGCGCAATGCGCCGTGCCGCAGTATATGGATTTGTAGGGAAGATACTGTTTTGGATTATCATACTGGGCATTCCGACATACTTATACATCTCTTTTATATCACCGATTTTTTTTGGGAGCGCATCTCAAAGAGATGCCGCATGGCAAAATCTCATAAACACAACGCACTTGTCATCACAAACGGTGCAACATGTTATTACAAATGTTTCCACCTATTCATCCGTAATTAAAAAATAGCCCACAATGTTTCTATGTGATATAGTTTATTTATAGTGTTATATGCCTGGGTAGCTCAGTTGGTTAGAGCATTCGCTTGAAGAGCGAAGGGTCGTCGGTTCAATTCCGACCCCAGGCACCAAAATAAAGTTGATGGACTTCATCCAAATCCTGTAGGGCACAGTAAGATGTTTGAAAAAGTAAAAGCTTGAATTGAACCACTGATGTAATAATCTATCCCGAAATAGATTTAGCCTGATTTTACGCGAAGTTTTGTTTGTCGTTTACGATCTAGTTTGGGGAGAGTAATGGTGAGTAATCCATCTTTTGAATGTGCAGATGAATTATCCACATCAATTTCCTGCGGGAGAAGGATTGTTTTTGCAAACGAACCCCAAAAGAGCTCTCTGGTGAAATAATCAGAATCAAGAACATCTTGATGTTCGGCTCGTGTTCCCTCTATGACCACAACATCTCTGCTTATAGAAACATTAAGTTCGTCCGGTCGTACTCCGGCTACAAATGCGTGAATAATAATGTCGTCAGGTATTTGAAATACATCAACAGGTAATTCACCCGTATCTTGATTTTCTTTGTCTTGTCCGACGCTCTGTGCATCGGTATGCACCACGGCAGATTCTTCATGTGGTTCATATTGTGCGTCATCTTCTTCAAAAGAATCATATTGTTCATGATGAGGGATTGAGCCGGATAGACGATTGAATAGAGAATATTTTTTATTGAAAAATGCCATAGACGATTGTGATGAAATAATAATTAACGGGTTTGTATGTGTGATGATTCATCTTCGCGCAATTTGAGAATCTCAAAAAAGAAGAGCATTACAACAACTCCACCCCAAACTAATAAAAGTGCCAGTGCACTCTTTGCACCTTTACCTATTATAAGAGTATCAAATGCAGTGTGCAACGTAATGGCGAGGATAACTCCACCCGCCGCCCAAAGCATTCGCGACCATGGTTGCATCTTGTATGAAAAAGCCAGCGCAAAACCAATGGCGGAAGTTGCAATAATGTGCAACAGTGTTGCGGTAACAAATCGGCGCGTATCATTTAATACGGCACCTGCCACACCACTGACAGAGAGCGCATGTATAAAATAAATTGCATTTTCAAGCGCTGAAAAACCAAGCGCGACAGTTATCAAATAGATAACATAGTCAATGGGCTCGTTAATGACCGGAAGCCACAATATGATAAACGCGGCAAGTGCAAACTTCATCGTTTCCTCAATGGTTCCGACAGCTATGGTTGACCGTAGTCCTTTCAGTCCGTGCGTAAGCATGTATTGTTCAAAAAGTATCGCCAAAAGTGTGGCAAACATTCCCGCAATGAATGCAAGTGCAACAACTCTGCGCGGTTGCGGGAAGCGAGACCCTTCTTTTAAAAGAAAATAGAGCCATACAAGCGAGGGAACTGCGCCACCCAAGATGATAAGAACAATATTTGTTGCGATAGACATGATGAGAGTAATTATTCGGTTTCCATAGTATTAATCCACTGTGCAGACATAAGCATCGGCTCTTTTTTGTGTTTCATTTTTTGCCAAATTTCCTCGGTTATAAACGGCATGAACGGATGCAAAAGGCGTAGTGTTTGGTCAAGCATTCTACGCAACAATGCGCTACGCGAGCGCGCTGTGTCAGCATTGTTTTCTTCAAGTATCGGCTTTGATTCTTCAATAATTTCATCGGCAAGTCTGTGCCAGGTAAAGTGATATAGTTTTTCCGCGGCAAGGTGTATGGAGAAATTTTCCATATGTTTCGTAACTTCCGTGGTGTGTGCCCGCATCTCTTCCCAAATGGAAGCATCTTTTTCGTTGAGAATAATATCATCATCAACTTCTTGCGTACGCTCTAAAATAAAACGAGTTATATTCCAAAGTTTATTTGAAAAATGTTTATACCCTTTTACTTTGTCTGGGTTTAGTGATAAGTTTGTTCCCGGTGTATTTCCAACAACAAGCGCCATGCGCAAGGCATCGGTGCCGTATTTTTCTGTGATGGTAATAGGGCTTATCACATTACCTTTTGATTTAGACATCTTCTTTCCATGGGCATCGTTGACGAGACCATGAAGATACACTGTGTGGAATGGTACTTTCTTTCCAAGGTATAGTCCAAAAATAATCATGCGCGGTATCCATTTGAAAATGAGGTCATTACCGGTTTCCATAACATCGGTAGGGTAATATGTTGTGTAGTCTTTTCCATCGGGATAACCGGTAACCAAGAGTGGCCACTGCCCGGATGAAAACCACGTATCAAAAGTGTCCGTATCGGATTCCCATTCGTCACCTTCGGGGCGAGTATGCGATACGACGGATTCCTCTTTGTCCGTACCACGATTTTTAAACCACGCTGGAATTGGAATACCCCATACAATTTGACGAGATATATTCCAATCAAGTGTATTCTCCATCCAGTATCTGAAAATCTTTTCGTAGTTGTCAGGTATAAAACACACTTGTTTCTCGTTTACCGCTTCAAGTGCCATCTGCGCAAGCGACGCCATCTTTACGAACCATTGGTCTTTCACTTGAGGTTCAATAAAGGTGTTGCACTTATAACAACGTTTTGCCACGTGTTGGTATTGCTCATCTATTTTTACCACAAGTCCTTTCTCGGTGAGTTTTTTAATAATTTCCGGGCGTGCTGAGAGTATTTTCATTCCTTCAAATTCTTTCGCAACAGGCATAAGCTTTCCACGCCAATCTATAATCTGTTCAAAAGGTAGATTGTGTCGTTTTGCAATTTCAAAGTCGGTTACGTCGTGCCATGGAGTAATTGTCATGACTCCCGTACCAAACTCAGGGTCTATCGCCTCATCTTTTATAACAGTCGCAGTGATTGGTCCGTTAATCCACTCTAAATTGATTTGTTGCCCATGCTTCCATTTCTTGTAGCGAACATCATCGGGATGCATGACAACGTACTTATCACCAAATTTTGTTTCAGGTCTCGCCGTGGCGATGGTGAATGGTCCGTATTTGAAATAATAGAGAGGTGCTGTTTCTTCCATTCCGACAGTTTCCACATCGGAAAGCGAAGTTTGATGTTTGGGGCACCAGTTTACCGTGCGTTTGCCACGATACACGAGATTATCCTCATACATTTTTATAAACGTATCTTGTACACGTTGTACAATGTCGCCATCAAGTGTGAATTTTTCGCGAGACCAATCACATGAGGCACCGAGCTTGCGCACCTGCTCTTCCATATTTTTTTTATTTTCAAGCGTGAAAGCATATATTTCATCGTACAGCTCTTTTGGTTGCATCTTGAAGCGTGAGCGACCTTCTTTTTCCAGCTTTTTTTCATAGACCACTTGTGTTTCAAATCCTGCATGGTCGGCGCCAGGTATCCACAAAGCGCGGTATCCTTGCATGCGTTTATAACGTATTAAAATATCTTCAAGGGTTATGAAAAGCGCGTGTCCGGCATGGAGGTCGCCGTTTGCATTTGGTGGTGGCATGACAATGGTGTATGGCTTGCGTGTTTCAGCATCGGGCAAGTTGTCGGGATTGAACATTCCACTTTGTTCCCAGAGTTCATATATGCGCTGCTCAGTTTCTGCCGGGTTATAGGGTTTAAGAAAAGCGTCGTCCATAGGTTTATATACCTCTAGTGTAGCAAATAAAGGGTTGTTACGAAACTACTTAACGGTTCAGCTCGCTCCGGCAACGAAAGAAATCGCGCACGCCCTGAAGCTAACGATTTCCTTGTTGCCTGCACTCACCTAATTACTTAACGGTTCAGCTCGTCTTGCTGGGTAAGTGAAGCGTTACCGTCGGCTATGAGGTTTTCTTGTTTTGTGAAGTCTTTTCTTTGTGCATGATAAAAACCGGAAAGTGCAATCATCACGGCATTGTCGGTGGTGAGTGATGGGTGCGGAATATGCAAAGACATTTTTGGATATTTTTGTGATAGCTCTTTTGCGAAAATACGACCGATGTGTATGTTTGCGGAAACACCTCCACCGAGCACGAGAGTGCGCGCATTTGTTTCTTCAATTGCACGCGCAGTTTTTGAAAGTAATACATCACCGACAGCTTGCTCAAATTCATACGCGAGATATTTTTTTTCTTTTTCGGTTAGAGCACCCACAGGAAATCCTTTTGTAGGATTTCCTGTGGGTGCTCGGGTAACTGTATTTTTTATCGCGTAGAGAACCGCAGTCTTCAGCCCGGAAAAAGAAAAGTCGCATGTGGTGTCGGCAATCATGGGGCGGGGAAGCTCAAAAAGTTTTTCTTTATTTTTAAGAACCAATCGAATTTCCGGTATTGCATTGTAAGAGGTTAAAGAAAAAAGAACCACCCCGAAAGGTAAAAAAATCTTTTTAAAATT
>ENA-ORDP01000379-ORDP01000379.1-marine-sediment-metagenome-genome-assembly--contig:-NODE-379-length-29960-cov-11.435178_pt1 | contig 29960 bp, 33 predicted proteins | sample MGYA00248627_ERZ508539 | MGnify/ENA primary metagenome ERZ508539 (study PRJEB26208, sample SAMN05571518) | marine sediment metagenome | biome: deep sea; feature: Hydrothermal vent; material... | reverse complement strand
TATCAACATTGGCACCAAGATCCAGAAAATGGACATGGCCATGCATTGTAGGGATTGCACTGATAATGGCAGGACGTTTGATGCCTGATAATGTTTTCAGTACAAAACGGGCTGTTGCCATCAAGGCCCCCGTGTTGCCGGCACTTATACAAGCGCCTGCTTCACCTTCTTTGACCAGGTTAATGGCAATCCGCATGGAAGAATCTTTTTTACCACGCAATGCAGACGCCGGGGATTCATCCATATCGACAATTTGCGAGGCATGGTGAATACTCAGCCTGTCAGGATATTTATTTTCGTGTCTGGCCAGTTCCGCTGTCAGCACATCCTGTTGGCCTACCAGGATCAGGGACAGGTCAGGGTTCCTGACTAATGCAGCAAGTGAAGCTGGGACAGTTATCGAAACTCCATGATCGCCGCCATGGCCATCTATGGCTATAGAGACCGGCACACTAAGCACGACAACAGATAAGGATAGCCGAAACTTCTACTCAGACTCAGTATTGACGAATTTACGGCCCTTATAGAACCCATCTGCAGTGATATGATGACGTCGGTGCGTTTCACCGGTGACCGGATCAGTGGTAAGAGCCGGATTGCTCAGGCTGTCATGCGAACGACGCATGCCGCGCTTTGATGGTGTCTTGCGATTTTGTTGAACTGCCATTGGAATTACCCTGCCTGTGTAGTAACGACCATCTAACATCGCAAAGACAGTAGTGGCGCACGTATTAATAAAACTGAACCGTGTAATGATACGGATTCATGCTGTTTGTGTCAAAGTGATTTCTCCGAAATGGCGCTAAAAATCAGCGTATTATTGTCATGTTCCAGCTACTCAACACCAGGAAATGGTGTGTACACGCAAGAGGCTAAGGTGTTTCCTTATCTGTTCTTTTCCATGCTGCTGATAGCAATTGTAAGTAAAGTCAGCGATTATTTCTTTAATGGCATTAAAAAACACGAAAAACATTTTATGAGCAGATAAAAATAGTCGCGGGATCAAATGTTGACAAGTAAGATACGGTCTTTAAATATGGGGTACTTTATTAATTCATGACAGGAATATCAGAAAATGACGACCCACCCCGAATTAATCCTTGGCTCTACATCAATCTATAGACGGAAATTACTCGAAAGACTAAAAATCCCTTTCCGCGTCGAAGCCCCGGATATTGATGAAACACCATTTGAGAATGAGTCACCACAAAAACTGGTTGAACGTCTATCAGTTGAGAAGGCTCGTTCAGTTGCCAGCAACAACCCGGGCAGTCTGGTCATTGGCTCAGATCAAGTTGCCATGCACGGCGGCAAGATTGTAGGTAAGCCTCATACGCACGATAAAGCCATGCAGCAGCTAAGAGAGGCCAATGGTAAAGAGATTATGTTATATACCGGATTATCACTGGTAAATGCGGATACGGGCGAGGCACAAACAGAAGTCATCCCTTTTCATGTGGTATTCCGAAAACTGACCGAGCAACAACTCGAGTCATATTTACTAAAGGAACAACCTTACCACTGCGCTGGTAGTGTCAAATCTGAAGGACTGGGCATCGCTCTGCTGGAACGCTTCGAAGGAGAAGACCCCAACACGCTAATCGGCCTGCCGTTGATTCGATTGATTCGTATGTTGGAAAAATTTGGCGTCAATGTTTTATAAAACCAGACTAAAGATAAAGGAAAAAAAGAGACCCAAGTTATACTCCTTAGTTCTTAATCCCTAAGGAACCTTTCTCTTTTTTTCTTTTATCAACCCCGCAAGTCCAACAAATGGATTATTGGTGGCCTCTTTTGTCTTCTCGGTACTCGAACTGACTTCTCCATATTCTCCATCAATCAAACGAGAATGCTCATTATCATGACAATAGACACATAAAAGTTCCCAGTTACTGCCGTCTTCAGGGTTATCGTCATGATCGTGGTTACGGTGGTGAACAGTCAGTTCCCGCACATTGGTCTGTGTAAACTCACGCGAACAACGGCCGCATATCCAGGGATACATTTTCAATGCCTTTTCCCGATACCCCAACTCTCGTTCATCGCGATTGCGATGTGCCTCAGCAACGATTTTGTCTAATTTATCACTGCTGGATTTGTTTTTGTCATTTGCCATTTTAAAACCTTTTTTAACCACAGTTACTCTGTGGTGAAATCTCTATAAAAACCACTCAATAACAGAATCAAAATCATCAACACATGCGAGTGGGTTTTCTGCTTTCAATTTCTCGCTGCTGTGTACGCCATAACAAACAGCCAGTGCATCGGTTCCGGCGCGGTGGGCCATTTGTATATCGTAGGTGGTATCACCGACGACTATCGCATTATCAGCAGACACTCTGGTCCCAGCAAGTAAGTCCAGCACCATACGGGGGTGTGGTTTCGATTTTGCTTCATCGGCACAGCGACTGGCAACAAAATACTCTCCTAATTGGGTGTATTCGAGAACTCTATCCAGGCCTGTTCGGGCTTTTCCGGTTGCAATGGCAAGAGAGTAGTTGTTACTCTGCAGTCGCTTTAGCCCCTCTTCTACACCCTTGAACAAGGGCATCTCGGTTTCATCCAGGTGCAGGAAGTGTTCGCGGTAGCTGTCAACGACCTGCTGGCGGATAGCACCAGTAAAACCAGGTAGCAGAATATCAAGGGCCTCTTTCAATCCCAGGCCGATAATATTCCGGGTTGACTCATCTCCCGGGTAATCGATTCCTACATCTGCTACGGCCTTGCGAAAACAGTTCACGATCTTCGCTTCCGAATCCATCAGGGTGCCGTCCCAGTCAAAAATGATCAGCTCCACAGATTTATCAGGTTTATTGTTATTCATGAAAGCCTGTCCAGCAGTCCAGCTAAGGATTCTGGTAATGGTGCTTCGACATCCATCTGTTTATCGTCAATTGGATGTCTGAAGCGCAGCCTGCTGGCATGCAGGAAAAGGCGTTTTAGGCCATCCAGTTTCATCCGTCGATTAAAAGCTCGGTCGCCATATCGCTCATCACCAGCAATTGGCTGGTCGATCGACAGGGCATGGACACGTGCCTGGTGTGTGCGCCCGGTAAGCAGCCTGATGCTGACCAGGCATGCACCTGCTCCGGGAAAGTTCCTCTCTGCTACGAAAACACTCATTGCAGGTTTGCCATTACTTGAAACGGTAACGAAACGTTCACCGGATTGTCGATTGTTTACCGCCAGGGAGGCATTTATCTTCTTCTTTTTACCCTGCCAAACACCACGTAATAACGCCAGGTAGGTTTTGTCCATACTCTTACCGTGCTCACGCCTTAGCATTTCATGCATGTTAACCAGCGCCGAGCGTTTTTTTGCCAGAACCAGGCAGCCTGACGTTTCCCTGTCCAGACGATGAACCAGTTCGAGAAAAAGGCATTCCGGTCTTAATTGCCGGAAGGCTTCAATGACACCATAATTAATACCACTACCACCATGGACCGCCATACCGGCTGGCTTGTTCAGTATGATGAGTGATTTATCCTCAAACAAAATACTGTTGGAAAGCAGTTCTTTTGCCGAATAACTAGCCTGAGATGGCTCTCTTTCGAAAACAATTACCGGCGGAATTCTTACCATATCCCCGGTAATTAGCTTGTAATGTGGTTTTTTGCGTCCCTTGTTGACCCTGATCTGTCCGGTCCGAAGTAATCGATAAATCAGACTACGCGGCACACCTTTTAGCTGCCCTAGCAGAAAATTGTCTATTCTCTGGCCGCTGCTATCACTATTTACCTTTATAAGACGCACTTTTGCCGGTTTTTCTGATTTCACTGTTTTTCTGCTTTGTGGCATCTGAGAATAATACAGGGTTTCGTCCGCTAAAGAGATAGTAAACCTATGAAAAACATAAGTTTGTCTATCAGCATGTGGGGGCCTCTATTGTGGCTGTATACAGAGACTGGTATAGTATATTCAAGTGAATACTCGTTAATGTATTTTATAGACATTTTACAGGCTCACTTTAGAAAGAACGAATTAACAAAGATTGAATGAATATTGGCTGCACGCATGAAGCCTGCGGCTACGGTAATGGGATACCATCCAGGCAATACCGGGAAGATGACAGAAAAAGACTGTCCACCGATGCATTCTGGAATTGGCTATCTCTGTAAATGTCGGATTGCATCAATATTGATAGATTGTAATCGTAGTAGTGAGCACATGACCTCTGATTATCAGTTTCAGTGCCAGAACAATACAGATATAGCTATACTGCAGCCATTAAGCTGGTCAGATTTCCCATTGAAAAAACGACAGCCTGTGCCCTCGCTCTGTAGTGAGTAAGTGCAACAGGCACCTGTGACGCAGACAGACAGGCTACTCGCCACTACTGATATATTAGTAAGGTAATAACGTAAATGTACCGGTTTTTTTACGAAACCGGAAACAGGTAGTAGTACAGTAGTCCTGGCGTGCATTGCGTCGGAACATACAAAATGAAAAGAATGTTATTTAACGCAACTCATTCAGAAGAGTTGCGAGTTGCCATCGTTGATGGCCAGAGGTTGATTGACCTCGATATAGAATCTGCAAGTTTTCAGCAAAAAAAGAGCAATATTTACAAAGGGAAAGTGACCCGGGTAGAACCCAGCCTCGAGGCCTGTTTTGTAGATTATGGCGCCGTCCGTCAGGGTTTCCTGCCAATGAAGGAAATCTCCCGCCGCTTTTTCACCGGCGATAAGAAAAATGCGCCCATCTCCCAGACCCGTATCCAGGATGTCATCAAGGAAGGTCAGGAACTTGTTGTGCAAGTTGAAAAGGAAGAGCGCGGCAATAAAGGTGCTGCCTTAACCACTTTCATAAGTCTGGCGGGGCGCTATCTGGTGCTAATGCCAAATAACCCTAAAGGTGGAGGAATTTCTCGCCGCATTGAAGGGGAAAAGCGCACCGAACTCCGCAAAGTAATGAATGAGCTTGATGTCCCTGGTGATCATGCACTAATCGCCCGCACTGCCGGCATTGGTAAAAGTCTGGAGGGTATGCAATGGGATCTCGATTATTTAATGCAGCTATGGCAAGCCATCGACAAGGCTTCAGCAGAACGCCCGGCTCCATTTCTGATTTATCAGGAAAGTAATCTCGTAGTCCGTGCCATGCGCGACTATCTACGCTCTGACATCACTGAGATTCTTATTGATAATGCAGAAGTCTATGAACGTGCCAAACGTTTCATGGAACAGGTAATGCCGCAGAATCTTGCGCGTTTGAAGCTTTATGAGGATACAGTACCTCTGTTCTCTCGTTTCCAGATTGAACACCAGATTGAGTCTGCCTTTTCCCGCTCTGTACAAATGCCTTCAGGGGGCAGTCTGGTCATTGACCATACTGAGGCACTGGTAAGTATCGATGTAAACTCTGCCCGCGCAACCAAGGGCAGCGACATCGAAGAAACTGCTTTACAGACTAATCTGGAAGCTGCCGATGAGGTTGCCAGGCAATTGCGTATGCGCGATTTGGGCGGGCTGATTGTGATCGACTTCATCGATATGACATCACACAAAAATCAGCGCAATGTCGAAAACCGACTAAACGATGCACTGGAATCCGATCGTGCACGCATCCAGACCGGCCGTATTTCCCGTTTTGGTCTGATGGAAATGTCGCGACAGAGGATACGTCCGTCGCTGGGTGAGTCAAACCACCAGGTATGTCCCCGTTGTGAAGGCACCGGACAAATTCGCGGCATACAATCTTCATCTTTGAGTATCCTTCGTATCATTCAGGAAGAAGCACTGAAAGAAAACACCGAAGTGGTTCATGCTTATCTTCCCATTGAATCTGCTACTTTTTTATTGAATGAAAAGCGGCATGAAATTACTGGTATCGAGAATCGTCTCGGCACCAGAATACAGATCATTCCATCTGCTTCACTGGATACGCCTCATTACAAGATTGAACGTTTACGAAGTGAAGACCTTGATGATGCAGGCGAGAAACCAAGCTACAAGCTACAAATAGAAGAAATTAAAAATGAATTACCTGCGCCCGGTAATCAGCCGCAGCCTGCGGCTGAAAAGCCTGCTGTCAATACGGAATTTCACGGTACATCTGCACCACCATCTGCCACTCCTGCGCAATCGGCTGCCGCAAATGGTAGTGAGGAACGCGGCTGGTTTACCGGACTGGTCAAGAAGCTGTTCAGTGGTAGTGAAGCTGAAATCGTAGAAGAGGTAAAGGAAGAAACCAGGCCTGCAGAACAACGTAAAAGGCAGCAACGAAACCGAAGAACCCAGGGTACCCGGCAAAATAATCGTCGTGGTGGGCAACGAAAAGGGAATCAGCAGAATCGTCAGCGTAATACAAAAAAGAAATCTGCCCAGTCAACTAAAGCGGACACACAGGCCGGCAATGATCAGGCCATAGATCAACAGGGGAGTCAGCAGGACAAACCGGATCGCCCGCGTCAGCAAAGCCGCTCAAACAGGGGCCATCGTCGCAACCCCAGGCAAAACCGGAGAACTGGCGAGGATAACCGCCCTTCTGGAAATGAAGCTAAGGTAAAAGAAGTAGACGGCAACGTAGTAACACAGGTCAAAGCGGAGGTACCTGTAAAACCTGATGTTAATGGGAATGTAGCCCCCGTGGCAAAAAAGAAATCAGCCAGTAGCAAATCACGTTCAACAAACAGAAAACCAGCATCTACGGTAAAAAATATATCTGCTGGCGAGACTAAAAAAGAAACAGGGTCTGATAAAGAAAATGTTTCTGACATGCCAAAGGCAGATGCTGGCCCGGTTAAAAATAAAGTATCTAATGCAGCAAAAACAGAACAGCAAGAGTCTTCAGTCAAGCAGCCAAAGACGGAAAAAATAGCGAAGAAATTGGTGAAAAAATCGGTGAAGGAATCAACTGGGAAAGACGACAGTCCTACAAAAACGACGCTAGAAACCGTCAAAGAGACAAAGAAAACTAAAAAACTCGTGGAGCAGAAAAAGCCTGCATTGATTCAGATTGAAACAAAAAAAGCGTCCAAATCAGAATAAAGGCGCCACCCTAAAGCGATCACTACCAGCGTAGTCCACCGCCTATAAAAAAGCCGTCAGTCTGACTTCGTAAACTGGAGTCAGACGATGACTCTGCAGAATCAAGCCAGTAACCTCGATATCCCGCTCTGAGAGACATATATGGGAGAGGATCAACTGCTAGTCCTAATTCAAGTTCCTTGCCAAAAGGGTCGACCAGCTGCCCAACATTCGTCATCCACGGTGACAATGCCGCCTGGCCAAAAAGATACGTCGGACCATAGATTCCAACGCGTCCTTCAGCAATGAATCTCATACCGAAGCTTGATTCACCAGCTGCCATTTCAATATCATTCCAGCCCAGGCCCATAGCAAGATAGGTGTTTTGCTTACCTGACAGCAGACGCCTGGTGATATCGACACTCCACTGACTGGTATCGGGTAATCCTACATCCAGGCTCTTTGTTTTATAGAGACTACTTTGCCCCTGCCATTTATTATTCAGCCATCCCTGACCAATGCCAAACTTGGACACGCTGCCCAGTGAACTACCGAATGACTGTGCACCGGAATACAATGTGGGTGTTTTTTGAGCTTGCTCGAACCCGTCATTTTCAAATGCAAAACTGGTTGTTGCCAAACCCCAAAAAACCAGCACTAAAGCGGGAATTTTAAGTTTTTTAAAATTCATGAATCATCTCCCTTGCCATTAAATTTGCATGAAAAATAAACACTTATGCATCTCTCATGCAACTAGCAATACTACCCCGTCCTTAATCAGGACACTCTACTCCTGTAGAGCAGCAGAATCCAGTATTTTTAGACTACTTATATAAGTATTACCTTTTGAATCATTAAGATAAAAGTTATTCCAATAATTTACATAACTTTTACAATAGAAGTTGTACTTCCTAAACTGTAGCAGGTAAAAGAGAGTTAAGGTGATGGTCCTGGACCAAATAGCCAGTTAATTTATCCGCTCATCAGGCCTATTGATCAGCTAAGCAGCATTCATCTGCCTTCTGCCAGTTTCAGTAGAGTATTTTCTTGAAATAAATTATGTGGGTTCCAAAACAGCTATCGATTCAACATGTTTTGTATGTGGAAACATATCCATAACACCCGTAGCAGTTAGTTTATAACCATGCTTGTGAACAAGAATACTACTGTCACGTGCCAGGGTTGCTGGATTGCACGATACGTATACAATTCGTCTTGCCTGCAATTCAGGCAATCGTTCAATAACTTCCATTGCCCCGCTACGTGGAGGGTCTAGCAGGATACGATCCCATTTTTGGTGCAGCCAGCTTCCATCAAGAGGCGTGTCATAAAGATCTGCCGTAATGAATTCTGCATTTGCTATACCGTTATGTATGGCATTCTCGCGCGCCATTTGAACAAGGGCAGAATCAGCCTCTATTCCCATGACGTGATGACTAATGCGTGAAAGAGGTAAGGTAAAGTTGCCGACACCGCAAAACAGATCCAGCACTTCATCATCTTCTTCAGGTGCAAGTAATTCTAGCGCCCTGGCAATCATCAGTTTATTGATACCTGCATTGACCTGAGTGAAGTCTGAAGGCCGAAAACGGATAGAAACATCCCACTCATCAAGTCGGTATTCAAGCAGCTCAATCGTTTCAGGATATAGCGCCACGATGGAATCAGGACCGCCAGACTGCAACATGATGGATAAGCCTTTTTGCCGGCCAAAATCCTTAAGGAGCTCCAGGTCAGGATCAGACAGCGGTTCCAGATGCCTGAACACAAGGACCCCCTGGTCGTCCCCTGCTGCAATCTCAATCTGCGGGATTCGTTTCGCTATGGAAATTTTCCCAATCAATTCTCTTAACGGAATAATGAGCTGCGAAAATCTATTATCAAGTACTTCACAACTGTCCATCACAGCCAGGTATCCGCTTTGTTTTTCCCTGAAGCCGACAAGCACCCCTCCCTTCTTTGGCACAAGTTTTACCCCCAGCCTGGCCTTTCGACGGTAATTCCAGTGGGCACCCTGCAATGGAGGCAATATCGCCTCAGGCTCGACCTTGCCGATTTGCTGCAGGTTATCAAGTAAAACCTGTTGCTTGGCATGGATCTGGCTTGCATCATTCATGTGTTGCAAACTGCACCCACCGCAAACACCCGCTGCAGAACAACGAGGCTGGACACGATTGTCTGAGGCATCAAGCACTTCCAGTACCTTTGCCTCATCATATTTACCGGTTCTTTTTGTAGTCTGACAAAGCACTACCTCACCCGGCAATGCCCCGTCTACAAATACTGCCTTGCCTTCATGGTGTGCCACACCGCGGCTGTCATTGGTCATTGATTCGATAGAAACAGTCATTTCTATTGGCGGTGAGTGCCTTCTTCGTCGTGCCATTGTATTTGTCCGTATTATTTAAAACTTTTTACCGCAGAGGATGCGGTGGTACGCAGAGGTTTCAATTATGGAGATATCTTTTCTTTCGGAAGTACTCTTTATATCAATGCATCTACAAAATATTTCAGATGTGTTCTATCTTCCTGAAGCAATGTATTTATTAACAGCTGCTTTTCAGCCTCAAAGCCTGCTTGATCAATCTTTCCATTTACTAGCTGCCAACGCTGATAGATAAGCCAGGTATTGATATTGCTAAGCTCAAGATTGTTTCGAATAAGTTCGGTGCGTCCTTCCAGGTAATGGTTCAGGGCATCCTCATCAGTTATTTTTTTATTGCCGGGAGAGCCTGATAACACAGCAAGCTCATGCAGAGAGGCTGGCCCATTATTGCTACCAACAGCCAGTTCTGCCATTAAATTTATGTGACTTGCGAATATTGGCGATTGGATACTATGCGACAGATAGCGAAAGTTCAAAACTGGGAATATTGATCTATCACCGCACCAGGTGACTACAGCAGGCTTATATTCATTGGCGTATCTTTCCAGAATTTTTAGCAGATCCACTTCATTTGACTTAGAATCGCCCACCGACCATATTTTTATACTTTCTTTATCCTGAAAAAATACAGATATCGCCAGAACACGCTGCATGTGCAGGGCCAGGCCCTCCGTTTTATCGTCCATTTCACGACTTTTAGTAGACATTACTCTGAAAATATCTTTTTCTGATAGATTATGCAGATTGTACAATCGTGTACCCAGTTCAAAATCAGGAATGGTCGCAATATCAAGCAACATAATACTCATGAGGATTGGCCCTGAAACACTCCGGTAGACAGGTAACGGTCACCACGGTCACAAATAATGGTGACAATCACAGCGTTCTCAATTTCGCGTGATAATGCTATTGCTGCCGCCACAGCCCCACCCGAGGAGATACCGGCAAATATGCCCTCTCTTTTTGCCAGTATGCGCGTGATGTCTTCTGCCAGTTGTTGACTGACATCCATCGTTTGATCTATCTCATCTGCTTTAAATATTGAGGGTAAATATTCTTTTGACCAGCGGCGTATGCCGGGGATGGCGGAGCCATCAGTAGGCTGAACACCGATAATTTTAATGTCAGGTTTAACTTCCTTCAGATATCGTGAAGTGCCCATAATGGTGCCGGTGGTACCCATGGAGGAGACAAAATGGGTTATAAGTCCATTTGTATCTCGCCAGATTTCCGGCCCGGTGGTCCTGTAATGTGCATCCGGGTTATCCGGGTTTGAAAACTGATCCAGAACCTTGCCTTTGCCAGCTGCCTGCATCTCAAGCGCCAGGTCACGCGCCCCTTCCACGCTGGCTTCACGACTGACAAAAATAATCTCAGCACCATAGGCCGACATGCAGACGACACGTTCGGCACTCATGTGTTCGGGCATAACAAGGATCATGTGATAGCCCTTAATGGCAGCAACCATGGCAAGTGCGATGCCCGTATTCCCGCTGGTCGCCTCAATCAGCGTATCACCCGGTTTGATTTCACCGCGTGCCTCCGCTGCATTGATCATATTCAATGCGGGGCGATCTTTGACGGATCCAGCAGGATTATTTCCTTCAAGTTTTACCAGAATGGCATTGTTCTGCCCTTCCGCCAGATGCTTCAGGCGAACCAGAGGGGTGTTGCCGACAAAGTCTTCAAGTTCTTTCACTGTAGCAAACCTCTAAATCAGGATACTTTATGCTCATAAAGATGCACATCACGCTGCGGATAGGGAAGACCTAATACCTGCCTCATCAAATCTGATTTTTACCGACTCATTGATATCAAAAAATACACCCCAGTAATCGCCACTTTTTACCCACAGACGAAAGGCGAAGTTCACACTGTTATCAGCCAGTTCTGAAATTGCGATCAGGTGTGATGGTTCTTTCAGTATACGCTCATCTTTGCTGACAATATCTTCCAGGATGGTTCGCACCTCTTTGAGATCTGCATCGTAGGAAACACCAATAGTAATATCCACTCGCCGAGTCTCCTGGGTGGAATAATTTATAATGTTGTCGTTACTTAGCTTCGCATTTGGGATGATGATTGTCGTATTGTCACCCGTCGTCAAAGTCGTCGTAAAAATATGAATTGCATTCACCTTACCTGTTACGCCGGCTGCCTCAATGACATCACCAACCTTGAAGGGTCTAAAAATAATCAACAGGAACCCAGCAGCAAAATTAGCCAGAGAACCCTGCAGCGCAAGACCTATCGCAAGACCGGCAGCAGCTAAAATAGCAATAAATGAAGTTGTCTGTATACCTAGTTGTCCAATAGCGGCAACAACCACGAAAGTCAACATAGCGATATAGGCGATACTGCTGGTAAAACCGATGATGATCGGATCCACATCACTTTTTTTCATGACCCGGATAACGAGCTTCTTTATCCAGTTGGCGACCATCTTCCCTATGATAAAGATGGCAACGGCAGCGATAAGCTTCAGGCCGTACTGTATAGCCAATTCCATGGCAATATCAAAATACTTGCCCATTTTATCGGGGTCGAAAATACTACCTGCCTGTTCGATTACGGAGGTTATTGCAGCTGCATTAGCCATTATTAATTTTCCAATATATAAGGAGTCGGTGATAATAGCGCCAACGATAGTCAAAGGGTACCTCTATCCATGAATTGATAGAGGTAGCCTTAAGTAAGTCCTGCCTGTTTTGCTTTGGTATAACCAAGCTCAATCATTTCCTCTGCTCTATCGAATTCCAGTGTTTTGCAGGAATTTCTTGCAATTTCAATTGTAAGGTCTGGCGGATAAGCAGCCAGTTTTTGTCGGGCAATGGTACTTTGCATTGCTTCAAATGCCTGAATGGCAACATCATAGGCACCCCAGTCTTTTCTGTCTGCACTCTTTACAGTATGCTGCAGCCTTTTTATGAAGCGATTGATATTTTGCTTTATGAGAGAATCCTGCACCGGTGGGTTTTTCTGTATTCCTGCCTGATCGTCTATCTCGATTGACGGGCCACCCAGGTTCACTGCTATGGTCAGATCCGTGTTATCACCGAACGTCGGTGCAATGGGTACCGGGTTCAAAACACCCCCATCAATTAGAAGCGTTCCATTGTAGTCAAATGGCGTAAAAAACAGCGGCAGTGATATCGATGCCCTGATGGCATCGAACAGCCTTCCTGAATTGATCCAGACTTCTTTTTCAGCCTTTATATCTGCGGCTACGGCGGTAAAATTGACTGGCAGGTCTTCGATTTTCTGGTCCCCCACAAGGTCAACCAGCGTATTGATGATTTTGTCGCCCTTCACCAGCCCACTCTTGCCCCAGGAAAGATCAAGCAGTGCAATGATCTCCAGTCTTGAAATGGAGAGCACCCACCGTTCATAAATATCCATCTTCCCTGCAGCATAGATGCCACCGATCAATGCTCCCATGGAACAGCCTGAAATTGACTTTATTTCGTAACCATTCTCTTCAAGCCAGTGAATGACCCCGATATGTGCCATACCTCTAGCGCCTCCACTTCCGAGGACAAGTGAAACGGATTGAGTGTTTGCCATAACTGAGTGGGGTTTTCCCTTTTTAATGTTAATCGAAAACGAAGACACCACATCCTATACATTTCTAGTATTTTTTTCTAATGAGCATGCTTGCATATGCTCAACCATCATCTGCACAGATCTTTTTCCACGAAACTCGTTCACGTCAAGTTTGTAGACCAGATGCACTGTGTCGCGAGCCATCGCAGCATCCCCTTCCCTGATATTAAACATGATAGCATCTATCAGAGTACTGCCATCCGAAAGCTGCATTTTTAAGTGGTATTTTCCAACTATACGTTTATCGATAACCTTGAAATCACCCTCAAACAGCGGTTCGGGAAACAGTTGTCCCCAGGGCCCTGCCTGACGCAGCAAATTGGCGGTGTTGATGTCCAGTTCAGTAGTTGTCAGTTCACCATCTGTCAGAAACACTTTTTCCAGGGGCATATCTCCAAGCAGACGCTCCACCTCTTTATTAAAAGCCACACTGAATGCCTCGAAACTTTCATTCGCTAATGACAATCCTGCTGCCATGGCGTGACCACCAAATTTTTTGATAAGACCGGGGTGCTGTGTATCTACAGCAGCCAGTACATCTCGAATATGTAAGCCGGGAATTGAGCGTGCAGAACCCTTTAGGCCCTCCTGCTCTTCACCTGCCGGGGCAAAGGCGATAACCGGTCGATGAAAGCGTTCCTTGATTCTTGCTGCCAGTATACCAATGACGCCCTGATGCCAGTTCTGATCATAGATGCAGAGACCAATAGGCATATCTTTTGTTTCATCCATTTGGATTTTTTTTAAATCATTAAGCGCCTGTACCTTCATTTCGCTCTCAATCGTTCGCCGTTCCTGATTTATGCTGTCAAGACGCACTGCTATCTCATGTGCCGTTTCATGCTCTTCAGCCAGCAAACATTCAATACCAATCGACATGCTTTCTATGCGACCGGCAGCATTCAGTCGTGGCGCAATAGCAAAGCCCAGGTCAGAGGCAACCAGATTGCCCGGTAGTCGGTTCGCCACATCAATCAGAGCAAGGATCCCCGGACAGGCCTGACCGCTATTGATGCGCGCCAGGCCCTGTTTGACCAGTATGCGATTGCAATGATCCAGCGGTACGACATCCGCTACTGTCCCCAGGGCAACAATATCAAGTAGCTCAGCAAGGTTTGGTTCTGCCAGTTCCTGTTCAGTAAACCAGCCGTTGTCACGTAGCCTGGACCTGAGGGCGAGTAGTAAATAAAAGGCAACGCCTACACCTGCAATATTCTTACCTGGGAATTCATCACCCGGCTGGTTGGGGTTGATGATGACATCGGCATCAGGCAATTCATCACCAGGCAGATGATGATCGGTGACCAACACCCGTATCCCCTTTTCTTTTGCTATAACAACCCCATCAATGCTGGCAATTCCGTTGTCCACAGTGATGATCAGATCAGGGTTCTGCTGTGCCGCCACCTCAACGATCTCAGGGGTCAGACCGTATCCAAACTTGAACCTGTTCGGAATGAGATAAGAGACCTGTTTTGCCCCCATAGCACGCAGACCTTTCATCATCACAGTTGTTGAGGTCGCTCCATCGGCATCAAAATCGCCGACTATAAGGATTTTCTGATCAGTAGACAGACCTTCAGCAACGAGTGTTACTGCATCTTCCATCCCTTTCATTAACAGTGGTGCAGGAAGATGTTTCAGATGGTAGTCAAGCTCAGAGTTGCTTGTAATATTCCTTGCCAGATATATTCGGTTCAGTAGAGGTGTGAGATTTTTATCGAGCCCAATCTCTGAAGGTATTTCGCGTCGACGTATAGTTACCGGTGGAGTACTCATCTGTGTAGTAAATGGACTAGTGTAGTTTGTGGGTGGCCTGTCATGGATGATATCCGGTTATCTTTGTGCAGTCATTTGAAAATATGTATTATATGGATAGAAGACAGGATCAGGAACCAAAGCCAAATTGGTAGTTTGTCGAGTATACGAACCCAGAATAAAAATAGGTGCTGAAAGTGAGTAATAATAATGTGTTTTCATATCCGGGTGACGAGATCGATGTGACATGGGATGGTCGTTTGTGTATCCATATCGAGGAATGTGGGAGAGCGGAGGGAGAGCTGTTTGTCACAGGGCGAAATCCCTGGTGTCTGCCTGATACAAGTTCCATCGATGAAGTCATTGAAGTCTGCGAGCGCTGTCCCAGTGGTGCCTTAACTTACAATGTCAAATCCGGCAATGTTGAACAGGCCCCGGATGAAAATACTGTACTTGTTTCCTATAATGGCCCTCTTTTCATCACCGGTGATCTGGAAATTGAGGGGCTGGCGGATGATATGCCGGAGATACAGCACCGCGTGGCATTGTGCCGGTGTGGCAAGTCCAGCAATAAACCCTTCTGTGATAATAGCCACATCAAGGCCGATTTTATAGATTATGGCGCAGTGGGTGAAAGAGGAGCAGATACTGTAGCCAAAGGTGGCAAGCTGAATATTCGATTGTTTCAGGATGGCCCGCTTAAGATTACCGGTAATATGAAGATTATGGCCAGCAGTGGTCGGGTCGCCTGGCAGGGTGACGAAACTGCTCTTTGCCGTTGCGGCGCTTCAGAGAAAAAACCTTTTTGTGACGGTAGTCACCGGAAAATTGGTTTTAGTAGTAAATAGGCAGGCAGCACTGGCAATTATCGCACTTCAGTATTCGCATCAGCTATACGTACCTTGTTCCATCGTAGGCCAGTCAAATAATGGTATGGTGTGATTATTACACTACCCCATGTGAACACAGGCTTTTTGATCATTATCGGCCATAATTGATCAGAGGTTCCTTAAGATGTCATTGGATAAACCCAGCGCATACAACGACTATAAAGACCAGTTATTCTATCGGTGCGTGCTCAGTCCAGTCATCACTTTGAGGTAAAAACTCTGTATCTTCCTTTAATTGCACTGCTTCTTCATGCATCCCCATGGCTTCCAGTATTTTACTTTTTAACAACATTGAGTCGCGAGAATTTGGGGCAAGCTTTAACGATTTGTTGACGGAGATCAAAGCACTATTGTCATTTTCTGTAATAAAAAAAGCCATAGCGAGATTGTGATAGCCCTTTTGATATATCGGATCAAGTTTAACCGTCATCCTGAAGTGCTCTATCGCTTTGGCAAACTCACCTTTTTGTGCGAGAACCACGCCGAGATCATCATGCGCTTCTGCATTATCCGGATCCAGCTCGATTGCCCTGCTTAAGTCCTTGAAAGCATTTTCTTTTTCTCCCAACCAGATGTATCGAACGCCTCGTTTAGTATAGGCCAGAGAGCTATCTGGATTTCGCCTTATAAAGACACTTAGGTCAGCTATCCCCTCTTTGACAAAACCCTGTCGGCCCAGGGTCATCCCACGGCCGTAGTAGGCTGCATCCAGGTCATCATTGATTGAAATGGCCTTACTGTAGTCTTCTTCCGCACTATCAAATTCATGTATCAGAAAAAAAATGTCGCACAGATGCTAAGGTTTTCTATATTTCTCGGTGGCAGCCAGGGGATCTCTGATTAATTTTTCCATGTCTCTGCGTCGCCACCACCTGTTTATCCCACTGGCACTAATGTTCACGATATGACCCGGGCTATCAACAATGCTCATGTTATGCAATTTTTTCGATTTCAATAAGTCAAACAGTGGCCTGAACACGCTATTTTCAAGTTCTTTCAAAGCTGCCATGACCTGACCCATATTGCCAGACTGTAGGGCTGTTCGTGCATATTCCAGCATGATTAGTTGATCATTATTTATCTCCAACATGCCATCGGATAAATCCTTAAGCTCACAGCCACTTTGCCTGGCCACCCCCTGTATAAACAGGCTATCACCTCGCAGACAAAGCTGATGCCTCTCTAACAACTCAGGTAGATTGCCACCCCCCCATAGCCATAGTCCATTGACTGCTGCAAGCCCTTGCCCGGTCCTTTTTTCATTCACCGGATGACTGAACAACAGCATCTGTAATTCCATTAACCAGCTATGCCATTGAATACTGTTTTCACCCTCAGGCATAAGATTGAAAATATCCCGCCCCACCACTCGCCATGCCGGGGTAGTCCGGATACACGGGTTCTTATCAAGTCTCAGATACCATCGGGAGTTATCTATCACCTCAACATGCCAGCCATCTTCTGCAAAATGCTGATTGATGCTGTCTGCCAATGCTTTCGATTCATCCAGATCAAGATTGAGCATAGACGGGTAACTCATTATCAGATAATTCTGGTCTTCCAGTAGATTTATCGGGTTGGCACGAAACCAGAAGCTATCACTAATACCATCACTATCGGCTAGCAGGTGTTCTAGTGCTGCAACGGGTACGTCATTATTTTCATCGCCTTGCCAGCCTAAACGGTTTAACAACAGGGCCTCGGATTCAAGTGATGATTCAGTACTGCGATCACGTCGTTTAAGAAGCAGTTGAAGTGAAGGCATGCTTTCCAGGGTTTCACTGCCGGCATGGCGTAGCAAGGCCCACAAACCAGGTATGTACACAGTTACAGAAATGTTTTTCAATGGGTAGATAGCCCTGAACGATTCATTGGCCAATAATAATTATTAGTATAAAACCTGGCTATTTTGTCTCGCAAGCCAGTAAAGCATAGTTATGGCATAATTACAGGGACTCCCTGGTATTCTGGAATCTTGAGTTTCTCCTCTATATACTCCATATATCATAGAATTACCCTTATACGATTAACCCTGCAGGCTGGATGAACCAGTCCAGCTCCAGCTCCGGAACACTCATATCATGAAAAACATACTCGAATACTTTGCCAGGATATTTGGCCAAACGCTGTTTGCCATCATCAGTTTTTTCGTCATTATTTTCCTTTTCAGCCTGTTTTTCTTAGGGCTAGGTACTGGCGTTGGCGTAAGCGGCAGCGGTTTCAGTAAGCTGCAGAATATCGAACAAGCCGACTATAGCTATGTATCAGGTGATAAAGACAGCGATAACAAACTACTCACAGTACCCGTCAGCGGGATCATCCTTGGCAGTGCGCCCGAAGAAGACTTCAGTTTCGGCCTTAGTGATTTCCTGACCTATGGCTATGATATCGTTGATACGCTGGCAGACGCCGCTAAAGATAAGAGTATAAAAGGCATTTTCATGCCATTTCGTACCCCCGGTGGCACTATCTTTGGTTCTCAGGCCATCTACCGTGCTATCAAAAAATACCGTGAAGATACCGGCAACCCGGTTGTAGTGTATATCGAAGGCATATCTGCCTCAGGTGGCGTCATGGCGATGGTGGCTGCAAATAGCATCTATGCCGATTACGGTAGTCTGATTGGCAGTATCGGCGTACTGGGTCCTTCGTTGACCTACTTTAACAAACCCATTGCTACCGACGGTGGGCTGTTTGGCGGAGGTATTGTCACAAAAGGCGGTATCGAACATACGGCTATAACAGCAGGCCGTGGCAAGGATCTTGGCAACCCATTCAGGAAGCCCAGTGAAGAGGAAATTGCCAACCTCAGGGCAGGAGTCAATAATGAGTATGAGAACTTCGTCAACCATGTCGCTAAAAACCGCAATATGGAGCCTGAGGTGATCCGCAATAAAATGGGTGCACAGATCTTCGATAACAAAACGGCCCAGGCCTATGGGCTGATTGATGGTACACAGTATCGCAGTGAAGCCATCAGCAGCCTGGTGAAACTGGCTAAACTCGGAGATGACTACAAACTGGTCAAACCCATCCACAACAGGAAAAGCCTTATGAATCAGTTGCTTGGTGTTATCTACAAGCCATCATTATCGCGACTTCAATCCGGACAATTTGCTGAACAGATACTGCGCCAACAAGTCTGTGGCAATAGTCATCAGTTGACACTTGCTTATTACGGCCGCCTCACCAATAGTATTTGCCGTTAAAAAGATGTTGACCTGTTTGTGAAGTCAAAAATACTCACTGGACTACTGCTGGCAGCAATATCACTGCCTGCCTATACTGCAACAGTCAGAATGATGGGAGCAGGCAACGTCACATGTAAAGAATGGACTCAATTGCGCACTTCGATGGAGTATTTCAGTGTTGGCAACTGGGTGCTGGGGTTCCTCTCATCAACGGCCTGGAATACTGGCAAGGATATACTCTCTGCTAAAAAGGCCGATACGCTATTCGGTGCTGTTGATGAATTTTGTAGCAAAGAGACGGATCAAAGCATCGCAGATGCGGCAGTAGAGCTAGCCGATCAGTTGCTGGATAGAATGCCATCCAGATAGCGCCTGGAAATTAAGCAGTGGCAACATTGTAGGTGCGAATTTATTCGCACAGGTGTTGTCCGAATTTGTCGGCCTCATAATTATTTTCCATCCTGGCTCTGACAATGAACATTGTCCGAATGAATTCGAACCTACAATTATGTTCTACCTTGGCCCTGGCAATGAATTTGTAGGTGCGAATTCATTCGCACAAGCTCTTTCCGAATGAATTCGGACCTACATGGCCGCTATGCCTGCATACATCATAAATATCGTAAATATAATAATAAAAACAAATAGATAAAATATATATCTAAAGTAATTTATAGATGTCGCTATGGTCAAACATGATTTATGTACATATAATAAAATCAATAAGTTAGTAAATAAAGTTAAAGTATAAAAAATTCCCTGTTTTATCCTCATTCAGACTTGAAAGTTCTCAAAAAGTTCACTATCCTGACACAGGAGCATTATGAGAACTTTCAGGTAGCAAAACATGCTGACAACACAACAAAAACGGGTACTGGACTTCATTCGTGCCTTCATTCGCCGTCATGGCCACTCCCCCAGTCTGCGGGAAATTGGTGAAGGTATCGATATTCAGTCGCGCGGTGCGGTACACCGCCATGTGCAGACCCTGATCGACCGCGGTATGCTTAAACGTACCCGTAGCGGCTGGCGCACGCTGGAACTGGTTGAAACAGATGAGACCTCACTCAGTCTTCCCCTGCTCGGTAAAATCGCTGCCGGCCGCCCGATCGAGGTCATTCCCGGCCATGACGAAATCAATATTGCTGAAATGCTGCTTGGTGAGGAGCGTTACGTGCTACAGATCGAGGGCGATTCCATGGTCGATGCCGGTATCCTTGACGGTGATCTGGTAGTGATTCAGCACACCGACACAGCGAATGACGGTGAAATCGTAGTCGCCCTGATCGACGATCAGGAAGCGACTCTCAAACGCCTGTTTCATCTTTCTGGGCGACGTATCAAGCTGGTGGCTGAAAATCATAAGTTATCGCCACTGATCTATCCGGCTGACCGTGTCCGTATTCAGGGCGTGCTGACAGGACAGTTGCGAAGCTACCGCTAATGGAAACGCCATCCGTTTACTCTCAACAATGGCCACGCGCTATTATTCTTGCCGATATGAATGCCTTTTTCGCTTCTATCGAACAGCAGGACCACCCGGAATGGCAGGGTCTGCCGATTGGCATTACCAATGGTCTCCAGGGCACCTGCATCATCACCTGCTCCTACGAAGCACGTGCTTATGGCATCAAGACCGGTATGCGCGTCAAACAGGCATTAAAACTCTGTCCTGATTTCATTCAATGCCCTGCCCGGCCGCAACGCTACGCACAGGTCTCCAGTGACATCATGCGGTCGCTACAGCAGATTACCCCGTATATCGAGATATTCTCTGTCGATGAGGCCTTTCTCGATGTCACGTATTGCCAGAAACTGTATGGGCAACCAGAGAAGATTGCGCACAGGGTCAAGAAAATCATCTACCGGGTCTCGGGGGTACTGTGCTCGGTTGGCGTTAGTGGCGACAAAACCACCGCCAAATATGCCGCCAAGCTCAACAAGCCAGACGGACTAACAGTGATTCCACCCTGGCAATCACGGGAACGATTAAAAAATGTGCCGGTTACCGAACTGTGCGGTATTGCCGGTGGCATTGGCCGTTTTCTTGCCGAACATGGGGTATACGACTGCGGCGATATGGAAAAGCTGCCAATCAGCGTGCTGGCCCGACGTTTCGGCAACCCCGGACGTCGTATCTGGTACATGTGCCAGGGCGCAGACCCCGAACCATTGCAGCTCAATGTGCCACCACCCAAATCCATTGGTCACGGCAAGGTAATGCCACCCAACACACAGAACAAAGAGATACTGTTAATGTATTTACTGCATATGAGTGAAAAAGTGGCCAGCCGTTTACGCAAACACAACCTGCAGGCACAGAGATTCTATATTGCTCTGCGCTGTCCTGATGGCTGGCTTTCGAGCAAACAGCGCAGCATCGTCGCGACCGATGACGGTCAGCAGATCATGGCATTGTGCCGCTTATTCCTTAGCCAGTGCTGGCAAGGCCAGGGTATCCACCAGGTACAGGTCACGGCACTCGACCCCCGCCCTGCCCGCGGACAACTGGATATGTTCAGTCATGGCGATGAAATGAAACGGGTCAATGGCGTCATGGACAGCATCAACCAACGCTACGGCGAATTCACCCTGGCCCCTGCCCGGCTGCTGAATCGCTCCAGCATGCCGAATGTGATTGCACCGGCGTGGAAACCTTTTGGGCATAGGCAGACGATATGAAACTTGAAACTTCATTAAACCATGTGCGGCGGCGTCTATTACACTCATAACGGCCAGGATATCCGGGTCTATTTTCCTAACCCCAGGGCCATGTTGCCGGTACGGGCAAAAGGAGGTGAGATCCAGTTATTACCCTGGGGACGGCGCAGTGAGCAGCCGGGTCGTTTGCCGCGAGGTGGCTGGGCACGTCTGGATTCAATATACAGTGGGCGCTGGGAACGCTGGTTTCCGGTGCCGGTGAAGATTCCGGTTAAGTCCTTTATGGAAAAGGATATTGAAGGCCACAGTCACTGGTATGACCTGACTAAAGGCAAGTGGTTACAGGGCCTGGTTGCTCGTGATCAGTATGAGCAACGGGTTTATGTTGTCACCATCGAGCCGGAGATGGAAGATGCGGTGCATGATAGGTGGCCGAGAATTTTGAGTTAGTGCTGGCGCACGGCTAGGGTGGCCTTTTTGTTGTACGAAATCCCCGACTCGCGACCTGCGCTCGACAAGCCTGAACGGGACACAAGGTCAAAAAACTTAGAATCAAAACCCCGGATAGCGCAGTTAGGTATCCTCACATCAGAAGGTTGTACTCAATATATTTTTTCAATGTTGAATTGGCAGCTTTCGGCTGTCAAAAGTGGTCATATAACGACTTGCATAACCTGACGGTTTTACACAGAGCGTAACGAAGTGAAGCGGCGTGTAAAACAGGTCAGCGTTAATGCACTTGTTAGCCCAATCTTGATTCTTTAACTGCTTCAAGAATATCTTCTGTGGTTACTTTTGTGTGAATTCCTGGGACATCAAAAGGAGAAGACCTCTTTCGATCTTTTGATTTTAGTGAAAATATTGTTCCATCTCTTCTGCGAATCTCCACTTCCTCTTTTTGTGCCAGGAGCAGGAGCTTTGACAGGTTTTGACGTGCTTCTGAGTAAGTAAACACTTTCATTTTATTACTCCATAACTTGTATGTTTAAGGCTTTTGCCACTTTTTTCATGCCTTTATCAAGCGTCAGTAAGGGACTGGCTTGTTCTATTGCACACTGTAGAAAATATGCATCATATGCATAAATATTAAAGTCCATTGCTATTTTTAATGCTTGAGCAATATCTACACTAAGTAATCGCACTGGTATATTGGTCAGTTGTTTTTGTGCATTTAGTGCTTCTTTATGTGTCACCTGTTTTCTTTTAATCATTGCTGATAACGCATTACCAAGTTCATATGGAAGTATTTCTGGTGCTATTGCTTCACTTCCGGATGAAAGCTGGATGATATTAGCTTTTTCAGGTTCATTAAATACTACAGCTAAGAGAATATTTGTGTCAGATACAATCTTCATATAGACAATTGTACAACTTAAGGTTTATTTTGCAAGGGCTAACGAGGCTGTAGAAAAACCCAGTTTCCAGAGCGATCTGTATGAAAGTCTTGTTTTTTGATTTCTCTAATCAATCCAACACAGCCTTTTCTGATTTTAGTCATTTCTTTTCCTAACTGGCTATTCGCATAGAGACGTAGACGTAGATTCTCCATCGCGACAACATGAAGGGATGAATACTAAGTGACTCGGCAACATCATGCACCGATACATCAGGTAAATGACTCAAACGTACTGCTGTCGATTTAAATTCTTCACTGTATTTGTATGTGGTTCTTGGGCCAGGTTTTGGCATTCTAAACACTCCTGAATTGTTAGTTCAGGGTGTCCACTAAACCGAAGGAACCATCGGGTTAACTGCAGCTACTTGTTAGCAGCTTTTTCTTCAAGACGTTCAACTAACCAAAGTTTAATTATAGATTGACGTGTTACACCAATACGACTTGCTTCTCTATCTAGTGAGTCAATTACCCATGAAGGAAAATCTACATTGATTCGTTTTTGTTTTTGATTTGGGCGTTTGATAGTAGATAAATCAAGATCATCAATTATGTCTTGTTTGTTATCATCAAATTTTTTATCAAAGTCTTTAGCTTTCATAAAGTTCCACCTCTTTTTTACGGGAGCGCCTGACTGAGATTATTCTGATGGTGCTACCACGATAAGTTATTACAGCTGACCAGTGCTTTTTAGCGATGAGACCCATTACTAAAAAGCGTGGCTCATCTTTTGATTTTACTTGTAGCTCAATAAGTTCAGGGTCAACCCATAGCTCTTGAGCTGCAACAAAATCAATACCATGCTTTTTGAGATTTGAAGTGCTTTTATTATTGTCATATTCAAAATCGTGCATGAGTAAAATATATACCTAAATTACTCATATGGCAAGTTTTTGATTATTGGCTGCTAACGACCAAGCTGTGCGGTGCGAACGAGCGCGTTGTTATAAGTGATATGCATTTTAATCATTCAACCATTATGCCAATTAAACCAAGCAATGAAACTGTAGCGAAAAGTGACGTAGACGGAAAGCGAAATGGATTAATTTTTCCTTTCAATGCTACTGCTGCACTTAAAATAGATAAGGCAGCGGTTATCACTGTTAAAAATACGACTAATTCTGGTCTATCCGGGTTTAGTGCTACATACGCGTACGCACCGCCCATAGTAAAAGTAAATATCGTGGTAACGTGCCAGGTATAATAATTGAGCCATTTTGATGCTTTTGGTAGATCAGAATTATTTAGCAATGGTTCAGCTACAACAGGCCCACCTATAAATGTATGTACTATAAAAGTAATGATGCTCATTACTGATGCGGCCCATAAAAAATATACCTGCATGTTTTTTAGACCTTATAACGTTGAGCTAAGCGGCGCGTTTACGCGTCCGGTGGAGGGCGAAGCCCGGAACGCACTTAAGCGTTTTGTTAGCGGCTATTTGTATTTTTCACATAGTTACCGGCTAACCATCTTTATAAAAGTACTTTTTAAATAATTCTTCTGCTTTTTCTTCACCTTCAGTTGTTACCGAAACTGACTTTGCTTTATTTCTTGGGTCGTAAATATATCCCTTTTCATGTAATCGGTTCATAACTTCCCAATCAATTCCTTTCCAGGCTCGCATTCCACTTCCGTCGTCCCCCATAGTTAAATATAAAAGGGCTAATGCGACTTCATCGATTTTATCTATGTCAATTTCTACTTCAGATTCAGATTCCATATCCATTCCTGATCTTTATTACCGCTAACGCCTGCATAACTTGCCGTAAATACAGAGTGTAGCAAAGCGAAACAGCGTATTTACGGTCAATGTTGATGCGATTGTTAGCTGTTAATATCTACTCTTTCGTTTAACAAAAACTGTCGTAACTTCCTCTCACTACGCATGACATACAATATATAGATTTTATTGCCATCAATACGATAAAAGATTCGGCATGGATTAACAATAATTTCTTTATATCTTGATTTTTTTAATTCAGGTGGGTTACGCCCTGAATTTGGAAAATCTTTAAGACGTTCTGTTTTTGCAAATATTTTTTGAACTAGATTATTTGCAGCAGTTGGTTTATCTAGTGCGATGTATTCTGCTATTTCGTTGAGGTCGATTAAAGCTGGCTCAGTCCATATTATTTTAGCCATTTACCCATTTTCTCTTTTGCTTCTTTTTGAGTAAAAATACGACCCTCGGTTATGGCTGTTTCACCACGGGCTATCCCTTCAAGTATCTGCATTCGATTTTGCATCATTTCATAATCTTGCACATCGATAAGGTAGGCAGACGGCTGACCATGCTCTGTTATAAGTATCGGCTCTTTTGAGTCGTGTAACTCTGACAGTATTTTAGTGGCCTGGCGTTTTAGTGTTGTGACTAATTCTATTTTCATAAAGTGATACTATACTGTCACTTTATGAAAATGCAACTGCTTTGTCTATCTACAGCTAACGATTTGGGTAAGGCGCGCGGCGCTTTTTCGCGTCGCACTTGACCCGCTTGTTGTGCTCAATTGCTACACTCACGACTTATTCAGTATCGGAAGACTCTTGATCCTTGAGTTCCTCAAACTTGGACGCCATCGTGGGATTACGCCGAGTCAGCTTCTTGATCGTTACGTCCTGCGCCTTGTCGTTTGCAAGACGAAGGTTCCGATCCGTGCCAAGCAGGGCGTCCTTTGTCTTCTGCAGGTGGTCGATTGACTTATCTATCTCAGCGATTGCTGTTTGAAACTTCCTCGAGGCAAGGTCATAGTTCTTCCCGAATGCGGTTTTGAATATTTCGAGGTCGTTTTCAAAGTCTGTTATGTCGATGTTCTGTTCCTTAACAAGCGCGAGCTCTGTCTTGTATTCAAGAGAGTTCATCGCCGCGTTCCGCAGCAGCGTAATGATTGGAAGAAAGAACTGCGGCCGAACGATGTACATCTTCGGGTAGCGATGAAACATGTCAACAATCCCGGTGTTGTAAAGCTCACTGTCAGGCTCGAGCAGGGAGACTAGCACCGCGTACTCGCACCCCTTCTCTGTGCGATCCTTGTCCAGTTCCTTTAGAAAGTCCTCGTTCTTTTTCTTCGTTGCAGTGCCATCGTTCTCATTCTTCATTTCGAACATGATTGAAACGATCTCAGTGGCAGCCTCATCCGAGTCGCGAAAAATGTAGTCGCCCTTGCTGCCAGTCCGTGCGTCGTTATCCTTCTCGAAATATGCCCTCGGAAACGCTGTCGCTCGAATGCGGTTGAACTCGGTCTCGCAGTGCTGCTCAAGGGTTTCGCCAACCATCTTTGTCGACAGGCGAGCCTTCATGTCCCGGAGGCGCTCGATCGCGTCATCACGATCCTTTATCTGCGTCTCATACTTGTCCTTGAGCGACTTCTCGGAGAGTTGCTTTTCAAGTTCCGTTCGCGCAAGGCTGTTATTCAGTTCGTCGCGCTCCTTCTCGACAGCACTAACTGCGTCGGTGATTGCGAGCTTCTGCGCAACCTCGCTGGCGCCGAGTCTGGCGTTTAAATCTTGGATCTCTGTGTCCTTCGTTACGGCGGCCTCCTGCAGTTCCTTGGACAGCCTCGTATCGGCTAGTTCGGAAGCGGCTTGCTTATCACGCTTCGCCTGTTCCAGTGCGTTGGCGAGCGCGTCGCGCTCTTTTTCCACGACGCTTAAGGCCTCGGTCACGGCAAGTTTCTGCACGACCTCACCGGCATCAAGTCTGGCCTTCAATTCCTGAATTTCGGCGTCCTTGGCTGTGGTAGCTTTCTGCATTTCACTGCCGACTTCGTTCTTGGCGAGCTCGACGGCATTTCGTTTGTCCTGCTCGGCTAGCTCAAGCCGCTCGTGCAACTGTTGTTCAAACTCGTTGTCACGGACCTGCTTGATAATGTCCGCATACCCAGCTTCGTCAATTTTGAATGCTTTCCCGCAGTGCGGGCAGATGATTTCATGCACCAATACTTCTCCTCTTCTTTGGCCAAGATTTGCATGAGTACATATCGCACCGCTCCTGATACGAATGTACTCTCAACGCTAAACTGATTTCATCATCCGAATCCTCAGCGCATGTCGACATCACGAGCGACGTGGCGAATACGGCCTTCAATGATCTGTTCATGGAGCCCAACGTTGAGCTAAACGGCGCGTTCACGCGTCCGGTGGAGGCAGGTTTTTGCCGGAACGAATTTGAGTGATGAAATGGACGCCTCCCATTTTTTCTCGGTATCTGTGTACCATACGTATAGACAATCATTTACGTAACAAACAGGAGGCGTCCAAATGCAGTCTATCAAATTCATTGGCATTGATTTAGCAAAAAGTGTTTTCCAGCTCGCCCTGGCTGATTCTCGGTATCATGTTTTTAAGTCCCTTCGCCTTTCACGCAGCCAGTTTAAAGCATATTTTAATAACCATCCACCTACCCATATCATCATGGAAACATGCGGTACTGCTCATTACTGGGCCAGAGTCTTTCAACAACAAGGTCATCAGGTCAGTCTTCTACCGGCTCAATACGTTAAAGCCTACGTACGACGAAATAAAACCGATCATCATGATGCCGTCGCTCTGATCGAGGCTATTCGTAATAACGAAATCCATTGTGTCCCAGTAAAGTCCGAATACCAACAGGTACTGCAAAGCCTTCACCGCTTACGTAGCCAGTACATGCGGACTCGTAATGCTCGCATCAATGCCCTGCGTGGAATTTTGCGGGAACTCGGCTTTATCGTACCAATGGGGCCCGTGGCAGCACTGCGGGAGGCGACGAATGCCCTGTCTCAACTCCCCGCCATCATCACACCGGCTATCTGCGCTGTCATTGAAGAAGTTGAGGCACTTCAACAACGGATGAAAGCCATTGAGCAGCAACTAAAGTCTGAAGTGAAGGCAGATCCGGTACTACAACAATTCATGCAGATCAACGGCGTTGGCCTACTTACTGCTACAGCAACCCGCGCGGCAGTACAAACCCCTGAACAATTCAAAAACGGCCGTCAGTTCAGTGCATGGCTCGGTTTAACCCCTAGAGAATACAGCTCAGGCAATCACCGCTATCTCGGACGTATTAGCAAACGAGGAGATAAATACCTGCGCACCCTTTTTGTTCACGGTGCCCGTTCTGTCATGGTTCGCTGTAAGATCCAGCAACGATCGGGGAAACCACTCACTCGACTCCAACAGTGGGCAATACAACTCGAGGGGCGTGTTGGACATAACAAAGCAACTGTTGCGCTGGCAAACAAAATGGCAAGAATATTATGGGCAACCTGGATGCATCAACGGGATTTCGATGGCAATTACACCCAGGCTAGCTAAGAGATTTTAACGATTACCAAAAAAAGCGCAGTGAAGAACCACACATGACACAACCGGTAAAACCACTACGGTACCAGGCCGATAACAACTCCGGCTTTTATAAAGTCATTTGAGCGAATGGCCCACCGTAGGCGCATATTCATGTTGGCCCGGTCTCAATAAGAAGACCAATTAGAGGCCGGATAGACGAACGCGAATTTTACTTTTGTTGGGTGATGATAATAATTTAATCACTGCGGGTTGACGGAGGCGTCCATAGACGTGTTGTTATGTGTTTTTTCACTAATACGAATTCTCACCTAGACTATCATCCATTAGCATTAGAAATGGATAAACCGATGTTGATATTTGCCTCGCATAGTCACCTAATCGACCAATCGTAAACAACCTCGATAATGATCTTGCAAAACGCTCAAATATTATAACAATTTCTTTATTCACTCGCTTGTAGGTCAAATCTAGATTAGGGTCATCCTGTATCTCTTTTTGCCAATCAGGATTCTCCCTGATTATTTCTTCTTCTAATTTATTCCATTCTTCTTCAGGCGACGAGGTTTCTGGTTTGCCGCCTTTAATTACATCTAAATTGTAATATCTTGCTGCTTTTCCAAAACCTGAAAGTATTTCTACATGCTTGGCTAATTTTGAGTTGTTTTTTATGTAATCGATATCACTTTTTGCCACAGGTATTCTTTCTACATATTCAGGGTAGAAGCAATTCTCTGCAATGTAATCAAGGAGAAAAACCAGGTTATGTCCATTTCTATGTTTATCCCACGGGTATTTTTTTGGGAATACACCATCTTTCTCATACATATACAAACAAATAATAACCTTCATCAGTCTTTCAAATCCATTGGCAAGCGTAAGCAAAAGTATATGATAGAAATCATTCCCTCCATCTATGGTCTGGATTTCTCTCAAGCCTGATTTAATCAGCTTTATTGATGTTTCAAGCTCATCAATTAATGCTAGCTTTCGTGTGACTATGTCTATATCGCTGTGGTTCATTTTGTATTACACATAACGTTGAGCTAAACGGCGCGTTTACGCGTCCGGTGGAGGCGCCTTTCGGCCGGAACGAATTTGAGCGTGTCGTTATGCGATTTTTATAATGATAAGCCACTTTCATTAGCCCAATGTTCCTCTGTAATTATAACTAAAGGTATACCGCTATCACGATACTCCATGGCTTTTTCAATTTTACGACCAAAGTTTTCATGCGCCCAACTATCAGTAACATATGTGCCAAGAACTAAATAGTTAAGTGACTTTGTTACGCTTTTTGCGTTTATACCGCCTAGTGAGTCTGTTGCTTCCTTACATTGTTTTCTTGTACCAAAGGCACACGTACCCGTAAATAAAAATGACATATCTTTAAATTTAACAGGGGATAGTGGATTGTTTACGGGTAATGCAGTAGTTTTTGATAATTCACCTATTTCAGAGGTTTCACCAGAAATAGTATGTAATATTTGCAAGAGTTCGGAAGACTCTTCTTTGTCAAGAAACCCATCTTCAAGCATTTCACTAACTTTGCTTAGAAGATTTATAATTATGGGGTTGTCACCAGCCTGTCGATTTTGAATTAGCCAACTTAATAAAAATTCAGCTTCTGCTTGGTCTACTTTACCGTCGGCAGCTAATCCTTTGCTTAATCCGATCAATGTATCGATCTGCCTATCTTGAATACTTTTACGGTTGAATTTAGTAAATATCTCCATTTTCACTCCCTCTCTTTCTTTGATTTATTTCGCCTAACGATTTGGGTAAGGCGCGCGGCGCTTTTTCGCGTCGCACTTGACCCGCTTG
>ENA-ORDP01000378-ORDP01000378.1-marine-sediment-metagenome-genome-assembly--contig:-NODE-378-length-29969-cov-4.508290_pt1 | contig 29969 bp, 25 predicted proteins | sample MGYA00248627_ERZ508539 | MGnify/ENA primary metagenome ERZ508539 (study PRJEB26208, sample SAMN05571518) | marine sediment metagenome | biome: deep sea; feature: Hydrothermal vent; material... | reverse complement strand
TCGCAAAGATTACATTGAAAGAACGGTCCACGATTTTTATGGAATCGCGGATGCTGTCCATGACAGATTCGAGATAGTTTCCGTCTATGGCTCCGGCGCCTGAGTCTTTTCTGTTTTCCGTATCCATCTTCTCTAGTTAGACATACTCAATATTTTTCCGGCGGCGTTGCAGAGCCATTAACACAAATGAACAAAGATCGCGCTAACTGTGGCGCATATATTTTTTCGCGAAAACCACTCGTTGATCGATATTGGCCAACCGTTCGCCCTTGCTTTCAACAATCCTTAATCTCTTCTCCAGGCCCGCCATGTTGGCTATCTGAATATTCAGCCCCGGTCTTGCGTTTAGCTCCAAAACCATCGGGCCTTGATTTTCATCCAGCACAATATCAACACCAAGATAGCCCAGCCCGGTGATGTCGTAGCATTTCGATGAGAGGCTCAACAAATGCTCCCAGTCAGGAATTTCCACGCCTCGAATAGATTGGTCCGTATCGGGATGCTCGGTGATAGTTTCGTTTCCCCAGACAGCAAAGGTCGTGACTCCGGTGGTGACATCTATTCCCGCCCCTATAGCGCCTTGATGCAGGTTTGCCCGTCCGTCGGACATTCGCGTAGGAAGACGGGCCATCGCCATAACCGGGACGCCTCTGAATACAATTATTCTGATGTCAGGGGTTCCAAGGTAGCTTATGCTTTCAAAAACCGGGCTTATTTTCACCCTGAATTCTATCATAGCGACATCTGTTTGGCCGCCGAGGCTGTACATTCCACTTAAAATGTTTGAGACATAGTGCTCAATATCTTCTCTATCCAGTAAATTCCCGCTTACTTTCTTGTACGCATCTTTACTCCGGCCGCTTATAATCAATATTCCGTTGCCGCCGCTACCATGCGCCGGTTTTATCACAAAATCCGAATATTGCTCCACGAGGCCATGAATGTCTTTCACCGCGCGGTGGGAGCGGATTGTTCCATATAACTGCGGTATTGTTATCCCATTGTCCTGAGCCAGCTTTTTCGTGCGAAGCTTGTCATCTACGAGTTGATACAAGCTCCGGGAGTTATTCTCAAACACATAGACGGCGTTTCGCCTGTTTATGCCCAGGATGCCTTTTTGTTTCAGTTTGCTGATAATGTTTAGCATTTTATTCCGCCAGATACCGGAAACGGTATAGCTCAAAAAGTCTGTAGCCGGAATAGCGGCCAAGCAAAATCGTCACCGCCAGAATAATAAGCAAAACTTCGGGGAAGACAAACATTATATGTTGCACGTACCGTATTGACATCACCATAAAACTAAGGGACGCCGCCAACAAGCTTCCAAACGCCTGCGTCGACGCCTCAAGAGCCCCCATCTCCTCCCACACAATACATATTTTCTCTATGGTCATTGTAAGAATTATCATGGGGAACAGGGCGACTGACAAACCCAGCTGTATCCCAAGGTGATAACTTAAAATGCTGACGAAAAGCATGAACATGACAACCACCATAAGCACAGTGGCCACACGCGGAACATGCAGAAGTTGGAGTCTTTCAAGGAGCAGTCGAACGCTCAACCCCAAACCAACCATCAATGAAAACAGGACGATTCCCCCGATAAGCCGTGTCTCCCTGAATGAGAGCGCGATAAGAACGGGCATGAAAGTGCCGATAGTTTGCAGGCCGACCACGTTTCTTAGTATCACTATTATAAAGGCGCCGACGGGGATCATAAGCAATGTCCGGTAAACCACCTGGGTCTCTACCGGAAGGCTGAAAAGCGAATACTTCATCAATCTGGGCTTTGAAATCGAGCCACGCGCCAAAGCGTTCTCTATGGCGCGCTCCTGATTCAGGCTGACCGATAACGTTATATCCGGCTTGCCGCCACCTTCAATGTGGACAAGCTCTTCCGATCCCTTCCACCATGCCAGATATCGCTCTGGAACTCCCGGCCCTCCGATGACTGGATCGTGTGGATACCATCGCCCGGCGTGATAAACCTCCAGCCAGTGTTTAATTTTCGCGTCTTTTTCCATATCCCCCAGCCGGATTCCATGAACAACTTGCGCCGGAATCCCTTCAAGCGCGAGAATACGCGCCGCCATATCCAGCCTGTGAACCAGTGAATTTTTCCTGCCCAACAATAATTGCACATTATGATTGTGCGTCGCTCCGTTCAACAGCTTCACGATTTCAGACACAAGCGTGTTCACGTCCGCCGATTTTTCCCTGGCCTCCGCCAGGATTTCCCTGGCCGCCGTTAAATACGCGCCGTCGAAGTTCGGGGCGCCTACCTTTGGCTCTACCTCATCCGTCTTGACATCCCCTGCTGTGGCGTTACGCACTACGGCTTTGTAGTAAATATTCTGCATACCGGACGCCTTTCTGATGGCCCAGACAGCCTCCCTGTTACCTTCTTTTTCGATTACGGTAAGACCGTACTTATGCGCGATAAAATGTTCATCCATTATCTTGAATCTAAAAGGGTCTCTTGGAAGATGAAGGGTCACTTTCACAGGGATCTTATTCACTTCGGACGGCGCCGGCCCCTCATTGGCGTCGAACGTTATCCGGGCCTCGATGTTCCAGACCTCGGTCATGGTGTCGGGACTAATTGGAAATCCCAGGGCCACCACTTTATAAGTGAACAAGATCACTCCAGGCAGGGCCAGGAAAAAACAGAGCAGAAAAAGATAACGTGTCTTCATTCAGCCTTCACCTCGCCGCATTTTGGCTTTGTTATATATTTTGAGGATGGGTCTACAATAAATGATCCGGTCAAAAAATTGCGCCCGATCAACATTTTATTGTTGAAGACTCGGCGGTCAACAAGGTTCACTTCGGCTTTTTTGAATATGTTTCCCAGGCAGATATTCATAAACACAACCGGTCTTTGTTGTGAGGGGGACTTGTGGCGTTTTATCTTCACGATACGCTCTATTGGCAACTCCAGGGTGACATCTTTACCATTGCTGTCCGTCACCTTAAACCTGACCCAATCATCTCCCTTGCGTTCGAACTTTTCTATGTGACGGGCGTCGAGCGAGGATGTTTTCGCTCCCGTGTCCAGTTTCGCTCTTATGGTCAGGCCCCCCGGAAAAACTTTGGCTGTTTCCAGCCATCCGGCTATCGGCATATCGGCGGCGCTTAACAAAACCGATAAAAACAAAAGTTGTATCATCAGGCGCCTCCCCCAGGCCGGTATGAATATTTATAAAACGTCCGTGTGACTGAGCTCCGCTCGATTGTTATGGAATCGCGGGCGCTGTCTATGACAGGTTCGGAACAGTTTCCGTCTATGGCGCCGATACCTGAGTCTTTTCTGTTTTCCGTATCCATCTTCTCTATTTGGCCATACTCAATATTTTTCCGGCGGCCACTACAGCGCCGTTAACAGGGGTAGACAAACGAGGATGAACCGCTTTTTTCAGGGCGTCTATATATACGTCAAGACTGCCGTTAAAAAAATCATCCTCTGGAACTTCAACGACCCCAACATATTTCGCCGTTTCCTTCCTTAACACTTTAAACTCTATAAAATCATTTCTCAACGTGTAAAGTAAGGGCCGTTTGTTTGCGATAAGCTCGGAGCATAATCCGTAACCCATTTTACCTATAACAGCGTCACAGGCAGAGAGCAGGTCGGAATGATCCGTTTTTCGCCTGTCAAACCGCATTATTCGTCCGGTGGCGCTTCTTTCCGGCCCAGGAATCATAAGAAGACAGTTTGAGACACGCTTATCAAGATTGCGATAAAAACGGTCAAGCCCCAGCCCCCCCAGCGAAACCAGAGCCAGAAAATCAGGCTCTTTCGCCCCACCGGACAGGCCCAGGTCGCGCCTTGCCTCGTCACGGGTTTTTCCGATTTTCCGAGCGATAAGCGGTATCTGCTCGATGTTTTTATATGCTTCGAATCCGTCTGATAATTTCGTTTTTAAAATAGAGGTGGCTTTAGAGTAGGTTTCCCGAAGCCGCATGGCGATCGGGGCGAATTGCGGCGTTGTTTTTACGTAATCGATAAGTATCCAGTCCCAGAGAAAATTCGCGATTACTACGGTGGGAATAGACGCGGCGGCTCCGGCTTCTACTCCCAAAGGAGAAATATCAGACACGATTACCGATGGCTTCCAACGGCGTATCGGTTCTGTCTCAAGAGCTACGCCACTGTCAAAAGAGTCGACCCGCTTCTTAAAAGATTTAAGGCTGGCCCCTATATCGACGGTCATGGAGTCAGCCTGAACCAGGCCGGAGTCAACGTCAGCCTCTTCTATGATAATTGAACTATCGCGAGTCGATCCAAACAGCCATCCGGGAGCGAGCGTTCGAACAATAACTTTTACTCCTCTGGTTTTCACTAGCTCTTTAATTACCTGGGCGGAGCGGACAGCGTGGCCGTAACCGTGGCTTGAGACGTAATAGAGGATGGTTGTCATGCGGTAATATTATACCGCCCTCGAATTTGCCGGGGATGATATTTTGTGCTATTTATAACAGTCAACTTTATGATTGATCGAAAAATGAGCAGAAAAGCCAGAGTAGAGCGCAAAACAAAAGAAACGAGTATCGAAGTCGAGCTTGACCTGGATGGCCAGGGCGCAGGCTCGATCAATACCGGCATCCCTTTCCTGGATCATATGCTAGACCATCTCGCCAGGCATTCTTTAATCAATATCGACCTTAAGGCCACCGGCGATCTGGAAATTGACGGCCACCACACCACCGAGGATGTGGGGCTTTGCCTGGGGCAGGCGTTAGGCGAAGCGCTCGGCGAAAAAAGAGGGATCGTAAGATATGGTCACGCTTCTATCCCGATGAACGAGGCCCTGGTGGATGTGAGCCTGGATATATCGGGAAGGCCGTTTTGCGTTTTCGATTCTGAGAGGCTGGCGGGAAAAGTGGGCGATTTCGACGCTGAGCTTGCCGAAGAGTTTCTGCGCGCTCTCGCCAACAAGGCTGGGCTGACGGTTCATGTAACAGTAAAGCGAGGCTCGAATATCCATCACATTATTGAGGCCATGTTCAAGGCGCTGGCCAGAGCCCTGGGGCAGGCCGTCCGGCTCGACCCAAGAATAGAGGGCGCGATCCCGTCCACAAAAGAAACGCTTTAGGGAGCCCCTTGTAATTGAGGGTAAGGCATATCAAAGCGTCGCCTTGAGGCCAGGCGTAAAAGTTTCCAGAGGGTAAACACCATGTCCATAGTCATTGTTGATTACGATGTCGGCAATTTAAGGAGCGTCCAAAAAGGGCTTGAGAAGGCCGGGGCCAGCGCGAAAATAAGCCGGGATAAAGAAGATATCTCTTCGGCCACGGCCCTGGTTCTGCCTGGAGTAGGGGCTTTCGCCGAATGTATGAAAAACCTTGGGCTTTACGATCTTCTTGATCCGGTACGTGATTTCATCGGCTCTGGCCGTCCTTTTCTTGGAATCTGTGTAGGCTACCAGCTTTTGTTCGAGGAGAGCGAGGAGTTTGGCCATTGCAGGGGCATCGGGGCGCTAAAAGGAAAATGCGTGAAGTTCGACTCGAACGGCGCGTCCGGTTTCAAGATTCCGCACATGGGGTGGAACGAGGTCGATTTTGTAAAGCCGGGCAGACTGTTCGAGGGCGTTGCTGACGGATCGGACTTTTATTTTGTCCACTCCTTTTACCCGGTTCCGGAAGAGGAGATAACCATATCCACAACCGAATACGGGGGCGCCTTCGCCTCGTCTGTTGAAAGCGGCAATGTTTTCGCCACTCAGTTCCACCCGGAGAAAAGCCAGCGGGCGGGGCTTAAAGTTCTTGAAAACTTCTCTAAACTTTCTGGATGATCCGTGGGTTCCGGCAAAAATAATTCGAGCGCCGATAAGGCGGCTTTTTTTTTCCTGAAGGGCCTCGCTTTATTTCTGGTCGCCGTCCCGCGTAACGTAGCGTTTGCCACAGGGTCTGCGCTTGGCTGGGTTCTCTGGGTTTTTCTCAGGATCGAGCGAAGGCGGCTTAAAATCACCATGAACAATTTAAAAATACTTTACCCTGACGCCACCGATAAGGAGTTGAGACGTATTGTCAAGCGCGTTTGCCGGCATTTTGGAAGATTCCACAGCGAAAGTATGCGAGGGCCGATTTTAAAGCGGTCGGATTTTGAGGGAAGGGTAAGATTCGAAGGGCTTGATAATTTCATCTCGGCCTACAAGGAAGGAAAAGGCGTGATCCTGGCGACAGCTCATTTCGGACATTTCGAACTGGGAGCGTGCGCCCTGGCGCTCATGGGTTATCCGGTTTTTTCCGTGATACGGGAGGTGGATAATATCTATGTGGACGAGTTGCTCGATAACGTCAGGCGCTCCACCGGCCTGGGCATTATTAAAAAAGAAAGCGCGTCGAAAGAAATAATAGGGCATCTTCGAAAAGGCCATGTGGTGACAATTCACACCGACCTGCATGCGGCTTTCAATAAAATATTCGTAAAATTTTTTGGTAAATGGGCCGCCACGTTCATAACGCCCGCCGTCTTGAATCTCAGAACCAAAGCGCCGGTTTTGCCGATGTTCTGTTTCAGAAACGACGCTACCGACAGCTACACAATCAGGTTTTACCCGCAGGTTAAAATAAAACCGACCGGAGACATATCAACCGACGTGCGGCAGATAACTACGCATATTGCAGGCGTCCTTGAAAACGTTATCCGCGAGGCGCCGGAGCAATGGTTCTGGCTACACCGCCGCTGGAAAGAGGAGCCGGACGCCAAAGAGCTTGAAGCCATTAAAAAGCAGGAGGCTTTGATCGATTCTGGCGCCGGCAAGACTGGCGTAACCTCTGCTTGAATAAAAAGTAAAATGACACAATCCGGCCCTCCTCCCGCGCCTTTAAGAGCGCTCATCCGAATGCCCAACTGGCTCGGCGACTCGGTTATGGCCATACCTGCGATCAAAAGTCTGAAAGCTATGTTTGATGATTGTAAAATTGACATAATTATAAACGAGAGCCTGTCGGGCCTCGGAGAGCTTTTAACAACGACCATAGAAAAAACAATCGCCCTGCCGGAAAACGACGCCCCCAGGCGTAAAGCGGCTCTGGCGGGAGCGGCCCAGAGTAGTTACGACCTTCTCATCATTTTGCCAAACTCTTTCAGGTCGGCCTGGGAATTGTGGAGCCACAACATTCGCGTCAGGGCCGGTTACGCCGCCTCGTTGCGCTCATTTATTCTTACTCACGCCATTAAACGGCCAACAACCCACTCGATGAGCCAATCGGACTATTTTCTCAATCTGGTCAAGGAGCTTTATCCGAAGATAGAGACGAAAGATATGAGCCTGACAATTCCTGATACTGCGGTCGACAGTTCGATGAGCCTGCTTGCCTCCGCAGACAGGCCGATGGTTGGAGTAGGTTTTGGGGCGGCCTACGGCTCCGCCAAAATGTGGCCCGCCGACAGGTTCGCGGAGCTGATCGACAGGCTCGAAGAGGTGGCTGTAGTAGTCCTTATCGGCTCAAAGTCAGACAGGGCCGTGGCTGATAAAGTACTGGACCTTACAAAATCCTCCCCGGCGTCGCTGGTTGGTAAAACAGATATCCCCGCCCTTTCAGCAGTCTTAAGCAGGCTCGACCTTTATATTACAAACGACACCGGCCCGATGCATCTTTCAGCCGCCGTGGGGACGAGCGTGATTGCGATTTTCGGCCCCACCTCGCCTGAGGAGACGGGGCCTGTGGGAGAAAACCACCAGGTCATGTACAACAAGGCCGATTGCGCTCCATGCTGGAGGCGGATATGCCCCCTGGATCATAGATGCATGAAATCAATCAGCGTGGACGAAGTTATCGCAAAAGCTCAGGAAATGTTGGGCGCTTCCGATAAATAAAAAAGTAGCGTATATTTTTTGTGTAAATCATGCCGGGGCCGTAAATCGCAGTCAAATTAGCTGTTACTTTTGGTCACCTTTTCCAGCGCTTTAACAAGCTGAGGAAGATCAACCTGAATCGTATCCCATACGCGGTCAAGATCAATATCGTAATAGGTATGAATAAGCCGGTTTCTCGTGGCGATGATACCGGGCCAGGGTAAGCCAATAAAAGCGCTTCGTGTTTCCTGTGTTACTTTTGAGGCGGCCTCGCCAATTATTTCAATAGATTTGACAATCGCAAGCGCCAGCATTCGATTTGTGTCAAGATCTTGCCGCGACTTGCCTTCGGAAAAAATTAATATCTCACGCGCGGCGTCGAGCATATGCCACAAGCGTATATGGTCATCCTCGCGCATAAAGAGGTCTGGCTTCGCGTAAGACGTTTTGGCGGAAATAACGGCTCAATTCATGGAACGTCCGCAAGTCAACCTTTCGCCCAAACATTTCGGAAAGCTTGATCTCCAATTCAGCAAGATGGAAAAAACCTATTTTGCAACCACGCTCAAACTCGACAAGCAGATCGATATCGCTCTCCTCGTCAAAATAACTGGTCAAGGCCGAACCGAATACCGAGAGCTTGCGAATATTGTTATTCCGGCAAAATTCGGCCAGTTCGCTTTTATTTACGGCAAATGTTTGTAATTTCATTTGGCTCTAAAGCGCCCTCACGGTAAATCTTGAATAAATTCTAACACGTTAACTTTATCACGGCGCTACTTTTTTACTATTCGCTTAGCCGAAAATATCACTGGCTATTCCTTCGCCCCGGCTTTTTTGAGAATGCGGACTATCTTTTTCGATTCAAATCTTTTGGAGCCACTTATAGTTTGAGTTTGCATCGACTCCGCAAGCGTCAAAGGCGTGCCGCCATCATTGTCTTCCGCATTAACGTTCGCGCCTTTATCGAGCAAGGCTTTTACTTTTTGTATGTTTCCCTTCTCAGCCGCTTTCAGGAGGTCTTTGTTGATATCGGCATGGCCACGCGAGGGCGGATGAATCTCACTACTCTTCTTTTTCTTTTTTCTTTAACACTTCTTTTTTGTAAGCCGCGATAACGTCGATCCGGCTGAGCATCCCTTCAATTTTACGCGGATCGTCGTAAGAGACCACGGGCAATTGCTCTATATCTATCATGGTAAATTTTTCCATCGCCTCGTTGAGGTTGTGCCTGCCGGTGACGGTGATGACATTCTCGGTGGCGATCTCTTTGGCTACCACCAGGTCGCAAAGGTCGCTCGAATCGAGCATGAACTCACGCACATTCTGTATCGATACTATCCCGCAAAGCCTGTTTTGCGAATCAACCATGGGAAAATAGCTGTCGCGGGAATTGGCGATAAGCTCCATTACCTTTCCGAACGGGAGGTTTTCGGGGATGGTTGTGACATGGCGCCGCATCACGTCGGACACCTTGATTTTATCCATTACCGAAATATCGCGCCCGTGCACAAGCTCGATCCCTCTTCTTCTGAGTTTCTCCGTATAAAGAGAGTAATCGGAGAACCTGGTCATCACGTAGGTGGACATGATACAGGCTGTCATGATGGGAAGGATGATTAAATAGTTTCCGGTAAGCTCGTACCCCATCAGGATATTGGTAAGCGGAGCATGGACAGCCGCCGCCATCACCGCGCCGACTCCCACCATCGCATATGCGCCGGCGGCGGCCGTGATATCGGGGAAAAGATAGTGAGCCGCCGTTCCGAACACGCCTCCTGTCATGCATCCGATAAAGAGCGCAGGCGCGAAGATGCCTCCCGATCCGTCGGAGCCGAGCGAGATGGAAGTGGCGATAATCTTCAGGAAAATCAGGCCAAGGGCGACATACCATACTATGGCGCCGTTTAGCATGTCACCCATTACTTCATACCCGCCTCCAAATATCTGCGGGGCGAACATTCCGATAACGCCAACTATCAGGCCGCCGACAGCCGGTCTTAATACAGGATGGTTTTTCAGCTTCTTTCCAAAAAAATCGTAGGATTTAAAATAGGATACGAAAAACAGGCGCGCCACAAGTCCGCACACTATCCCCAGAATGGCGTAAAACAGTATCTCCCAATGAGAGACCAGCGAATAGGAAGGCGCGACGAAAGCTGGAACGTCTCCCAAAAAGAGGCGTTTTGTAGTGGTGGCCATTACAGAGCTTATGACGATGGGAAGGAACGAGATAACGTTAAAATCCCCAAGCACCAGCTCAACAGTGAAGATTACACCGGCTATGGGGGCGTTAAAAGCCGCCGCAATCCCGGCCGCCGCCCCGCATCCAACCAGAAGCCTCAGCCGGTCGGTAGACATTTTAAATAACTGGCCCATCGCCGACCCCAAGGCGCCGCATATCTGCGCGATAGGCCCTTCGCGTCCACCGGAGCCGCCGGAGCCTAAAAACGCCACAGTCGCCAATAAGCGAAACCAGATCGTTCGCGGCTTGACCAATCCGCCGTCGAGCGCCGCCCATTTCATCGGCTCGCATCCTGCCGCCGACTCATAGCCCATTTTAAAGCGCCATGTCATAAAGCCGACGATCAAGCCTCCAAAAGCCGGAATAAGGGGAATGACAAGATAAAGATACCAGCCGGAATCGGCTCCCAACCATTTTGATGGCATGCCGAAAGCCGTGTCGTGGAACAACTCCAGCAGACGTTGGAGCACAACGACAGCAAGTCCGCACACGATCCCCAGAACGCCGGCGGCCACAATAAGGAAGGAATGCTCGTGCGAAGTCCATGTCTGTATCATCCTGACAACGGATTTTTTAATCCCCCCCAGGATGTTATTCGCCATGGCCCGTTTTTAAAACCTCATATTTAAACTGGCGCGCTTTGTAAATAAAGCAAAAAAGCCGGTGACGGCCATCACCGGCTTTTACGTCTATAACCTGTGAAAAAGATATGGAATCAGGAATTCTCCTTTTCTTCGCTATTTTCCGCCACTTCGGCCACTTCGACCTCCACGGCCTCTTCTTGAGGCTCTTGCTTTTTAAACTGCGGCAGGTCGGCCACCTTAAGGCCATATCCGTGATATTTTCTGGCGCCTGTGCCAGCCGGAATCAGCCTGCCCATAATCACGTTCTCTTTTAATCCTTTCAGCGTGTCAACCTTGCCGGAGACTGAAACTTCGGTCAATACGCGGGTTGTCTCCTGGAACGAGGCGGCGGAAATGAAACTTTCCGTTGAAAGAGAGGATTTTGTGATACCGAGCAGGATAGGCCGTCCTTTCGCCGGACTGCCTCCGTCTGCGATAACTTTCCTGACCTCTTCGGAGAAAACAGATTTCGGAACCATTTCGCCCACCATCATCTCGGTGTCGCCAGAGTCTTCGATAATAAGGTGCTTTAGCATCTGGCGCACGATAATCTCGATATGCTTGTCATTTATCTGTACGCCCTGAAGCCGGTAGACCTCCTGCACTTCGTTGACCAGGTATTTCTGAAGCTCTTTTTCTCCAAGCACAGCAAGGATGTCATGCGGGTTGGAGGCTCCGTCCATCAGCGCCTCTCCGGCCTTGACATAATCACCCTCGTGAACGTTGACATGTTTACCTCTGGGAAGCAGGTATTCATGCTCTTCACCGTTATCTGTGGTCACAATGACCCGGCGCATACCTTTGGATATGCCGCCGAAAGATATTCTGCCGTTAACTTCGGTGATGGTGGCCTGCTCATGCGGTTTGCGAGCCTCGAAAAGCTCCGCCACACGCGGCAGACCGCCGGTGATATCCTTGGTTTTCATCGTCTCTCTGGGGATTTTGGCGATAACATCGCCGGCTTTAACAGCATCTCCCTCAACAACGGCAAGGTGCGCTCCAGCCGGGAGCAGATATCTGCCGATTGTTTTGTTTTGCGCGTCTTTTACAGAAATTCTCGGTTGCCTCTTCTCCTCGCGGTGATCCAGGATGACTTTCTCCGAATGGCCCGTAGTATCGTCGAACTCCTCGCGCATCGTTAAGTTCTCGACAATATCGCCAAAAGCTACTGTTCCTTTCTTCTCCGTAAGGATTGACATGGAGTAAGGATCCCACTCCGCCAGTATGTCACCTTCCTTGACCCGGTCGCCATCGTTGACACAAAGCCTCGCGGAATAAAGAATCTTGTGTCTGGCCAGCTCACGTCCCTGGTTGTTCTGGATGATAAGGCCTCCGTTGCGGTTCATCACCACGTTTTCCTTACCTTCTGTGCGGATGCTCTTGATATCCACATACTTGACGAGGCCGTCTTTTTTCGCCTGTAGCGTCGTCTGCTCGGCCACCCTCGACGCCGTGCCGCCTATATGGAAAGTACGCATGGTAAGCTGGGTTCCCGGCTCGCCAATCGACTGGGCGGCTATGACGCCCACCGCCTCGCCGATTTCCACCAGATCGCCGGAAGCAAGGTTGCGGCCGTAACACAGGATGCACACCCCGTCCTTCGACTCGCAGGTAAGAGTGGAGCGTATTTTTACACGCTCGATTCCCCGCTCTTCGAAAAGCTTGATCGCTTGTTCATCGATCATCTGATTCGGTTTTAACAAAACTTCCTTGTTGAACGGATCGACAACTTCCTCCAGCGAAATCCGGCCCAGAATACGCTCGCCCAGCTCTTGTATCACTTCGCCGCCTTCGATAAGCGCGGTCACTTCGATCCCGTTTAAGGTGCCGCAATCATCTTCCAGGATTATGATGTCCTGGGCCACATCGACAAGCCTTCTTGTCAGGTATCCGGAGTTTGCGGTTTTAAGAGCGGTGTCAGCCAGGCCTTTTCTGGCTCCGTGAGTCGAGATAAAATATTGCAGAACGGACAGCCCTTCCCGGAAGTTGGCCGTTATGGGCGTCTCCATTATTTCGCCCGACGGCTTGGCCATAAGCCCTCGCATCCCGGCAAGCTGGCGAATCTGCTGTCCGGAGCCTCTGGCTCCTGACTCTGCCATGATAAAGATGGAATTAAAATCTGAATCTGGAGCCTTACCAGACACTATGTCATCATCCTGTCTCTGAAGCTCTTTGAACATTTCGTCGGCGACCTGGTCTGTGACATGGGCCCATATATCTATGATCTTGTTGTAACGCTCACCCTGGGTAATCAGCCCGTTATGGTACTGGCCGTTTACCTTGGCCACTTCCCTGGAGGCTTTCTCCACAAGCTCGTCCTTGTTGCCGGGAATCATCATGTCATCTATGGATATGGAAATTCCGGCCATTGTCGCCATTTTGAACCCGATATCCTTCAGGTCGTCAAGAAACTTCACCGTGGCGTCCCTGCCCTTTACTATGAACACATCATGCACCATCTCCTGAAGCTCTTTTTTCACCATGAGGCGGTTTACTTTTTCAAAAGCAATACCTTCTGGCAGAATATCAAAAAGAAGAACCCTGCCAGTAGTGGTGTCGTAAATCTGATCGCCGATTCTAGCTCTTATCTTGGCGTTAACGCCCAGTTCGCCGTTATCGAACGCGCAACGCACTTCGGAGGGGCCAGAGAAAGACTTGTTCTCGCCTTTCGAGCCGCCGCGCTCTTTGGTAAGGTAATAGCATCCAAGAACGATATCCTGTGAAGGAACAGCTATAGGCTTGCCGTTGGCGGGAGAGAGGATGTTGTTTATCGACAACATGAAAAACTTCGCTTCATTTTGCGCTTCGGTCGATAACGGCACATGAACGGCCATCTGGTCGCCATCGAAATCGGCGTTGAAGGCGGCGCATACCAGAGGATGAAGCTTGATGGCTTTTCCCTCTACAAGCACCGGCATAAAAGCCTGTATGCCGAGACGGTGCAAAGTAGGAGCCCGGTTTAGAAGAATAGGATGATTGACGACAACTTCCTCAAGCACCTCCCATACTTCAGGGCTTTCCAGCTCAACCATTTTCTTGGCGCTTTTGATCGTAGTCGCGTACCCTTTTTGCTCTAGCTTATTAAATATAAATGGCTTAAACATCTCCAGGGCCATCTTTTTCGGAAGGCCGCACTCGTGAAATTTAAGCTCCGGGCCGACGACAATAACCGATCTGCCGGAGTAGTCCACCCGTTTGCCCAGGAGGTTCTGACGAAACCTCCCCTGCTTTCCTTTGAGCATATCGGAAAGCGATTTTAGAGGCCGCTTGTTGGGGCCTTTTAATGTTCGTCCCCGGCGTCCGTTGTCGAACAGCGCCGCCACCGCCTCCTGGAGCATCCTCTTTTCGTTGCGGATTATAATGTCCGGGGCTCTTAACTCCTGGATTCTTTTTAGCCTGTTGTTCCTGTTAATGACCCTGCGGTAAAGATCGTTAAGGTCGGAAGTGGCGAAACGGCCTCCATCGAGAGGAACCAACGGGCGAAGTTCGGGAGGAATGACAGGAACGACTTTTAATATCATCCATTCCGGTTTATTACCCGATTTGCGGAAAGCCTCCACAATTTTGAGCCTTTTGGCTATCTTACGCTGTGTCTGCTGTGAATTGGTCTCCTTTAACGCTTCTTTAAGGTCTTCGGAAAGCTCATCCATATCGATGCCGCGAATCAGCTCGTTGATGGCCTCGGCGCCAATTCCGGCTTTAAACGCTTCTTCTCCATGTTGCTCCATCGCCTGCCGGTACGCTTCGTCTGTGAGCAACTGCTTGTATTTAAGCTCGGTTTCACCCGGATCTATCACTATGTATTGCTCGAAATATATAATTTTCTCTAGCTCTCGAAGCGTAAGGTCGAGGAAGTTTCCTATGCGGCTTGGCAATCCTTTAAAAAACCATATATGCGCCACGGGGCTGGCAAGCTCGATGTGCCCCATCCTCTCACGACGGACTTTAGAGAGGATCACTTCGACCCCGCACTTCTCGCAGACGATGCCTTTATGCTTCATCCGCTTATATTTGCCGCAAATACACTCCCAATCTTTTACCGGTCCAAAAATCTTGGCGCAGAAAAGGCCGTCCCTTTCCGGCTTGAAAGTCCGGTAATTAATGGTCTCAGGTTTCTTGACCTCCCCGAAAGACCACGAGCGGATCTTTTCGGGCGACGCCAGACGAATCCGGATCGCATTAAAAATAATTGGATCTTTAGGTTTTTCCGCAAATGAGCTACCGTAAGTATCCAAAGTAATATCTCCTTAAAAAAATGAAATACGCATAATGCGTTAAATTATATTTATATTACGCTACTGTCTTCTTTGGCCGCTCCCGGCTGTTGCATCAGCTCCACATCAAGAGCCAGGGCTTGCAACTCTTTTACAAGAACATTAAAAGACTCTGGAAGACCGGGATGCAACGACAGATCGCCTTTTACTATCGACTCGTACATTCGCTTTCGTCCCTCCACATCGTCCGACTTTACAGTGAGCATCTCTTGAAGCGTATAAGCGGCGCCATAAGCCTCCAGCGCCCACACCTCCATCTCACCCAGCCGTTGGCCCCCGAATTGCGCTTTGCCGCCCAAAGGTTGCTGAGTCACAAGGGAGTATGGCCCGGTAGAGCGCGCGTGTATTTTGTCGTCTACCAGGTGGTGAAGCTTCATCATGTAGATATATCCAACCAGGATTTTCTGCTCGAACTTCTCGCCGCTCATCCCGTCATAAAGGCCCAGCTTCCCGTTTATTGGAAAATCAGCTTTCTTTAAAAGCTCGGTTATATCTTTCTCTACGGCGCCGTCAAACACCGGCGTCATCATATGCTCCCCCAGTTTCTTGGCGGCCATGCCCAGGTTCGTCTCCATGATCTGGCCGACGTTCATTCTCGACGGCACACCCAGGGGGTTTAAGATTATCTCGATAGGCGTCCCGTCTTCCATAAACGGCATGTCCTCCTCCGGCACTATCACCGAAACCACGCCTTTATTTCCGTGACGACCGGCCATCTTGTCTCCCACCTGAAGCTTTCTTTTGATGGCCACATAAACTTTCACCATCTTGATGACTCCAGGCGCCAGCTCATCACCCCTGGCGAATTTCGCTACCCGGTCGTCGTGTCTGGCCCTGAGAGAGGCGATAAGCTCTTTGCTATATTTGATTACCTGGGAAACTTTATCCACAACATCGTTATCTTCGACCTCTATGTTGACAAGCTCTTTGCTTTCAAAACCTTCGAGAAGCTCTGCGGTAAGGGATGTTTTTGCCGCAATAACAACTTCCGCTCCCCGATCAAGATCGGCGGACGCCGTGTGGCCTGTAAGAAGTGAGCGCAGTTTCTCGCCGCGCTCTTTAAGGACAATGGCTATCTCATCCTCCATATCCTTTTCAAACTTTAACTCCTCCTCTTTTTCAATGGCCAGTGTCCGAGCGTCTTTTTCAGAGCCTCGGCGGGAAAAAACTTTAACGTTTATAACGGTGCCTTCGTTGCCGGGAGGAACAGTCAGTGAGGTGTCGCGCACGTCTCCGGCCTTTTCGCCGAAAATTGCCTTTAAAAGTTTCTCTTCAGGTGAAAGAAGGGTTTCTCCTTTCGGAGTCACTTTGCCGACAAGAATGTCACCTGCTTTAACTTTGGCTCCGATGCGGATGATTCCGGATTCATCGAGATTTTTTAAAGCCTCTTCTGATACGTTAGGTATATCCCTGGTAATTTCCTCTTTACCCTGGCGGGTGTCCCGCGACTCCACTTCGAGCTTTTCAATATGAATAGATGTGTATACGTCTCTTTTGACCAGCCTCTCGGATACGATGATGGCGTCCTCGAAATTAAAACCGTTCCAGGGCATAAAGGCCACAAGGACATTACGTCCCAGAGAAAGCTCACCGCGATCTGTAGATTGACCATCGGCGATAACCACGCCCTCCTCCACTTTCTGCCCAAGCGAGACTATAGGAACCTGGTTTACGCAGGTGTTCTGATTCGACCTGTCATACTTCGTGAGGTTGTATATATCGACCTGGGACTGGTCTCTGCTTTTCGCGTCGGTTCGCACCACTATGCGGCTTGCGTCGACGCTTATAACTTCGCCGGAGTTGCGCAGAGTGACTACCGCCCCGGAGTCGCGGGCGGCTATGGCCTCCATCCCCGTTCCCACAAGTGGAGCTTCTGTGTGCAGTAAAGGCACAGCCTGTCTTTGCATATTCGAGCCCATCAGCGCCCGGTTAGCGTCGTCGTTTTCCAGAAAAGGAATCAGAGAGGCCGCCACAGAAACCAACTGCTTGGGCGATACGTCCATATATTCGATCTGATCGGGCGAGGCCATCGTATAGTCCCCTCCCTGCCGCGCCTGGATCAGGTCTTTAACAAACCTTCCCTCAGAGTCAAGTATGGCGTTCGCCTGCGCAATAGTGTATTTGTCCTCGTCTATAGCCGATAGATACTCCACTTCGCCAGACGCGATCCCGTTGGAGACTTTGCGGTAGGGGGTTTCAATAAAACCGAAATCATTCACCTGCGCATAGGTCGATAGAGACGCTATAAGCCCTATGTTGGGGCCTTCAGGCGTTTCAATGGGACAAATTCTACCGTAATGACTGGGGTGCACGTCCCGCACCTCGAAACCGGCCCGCTCTCTTGTGAGCCCGCCGGGCCCCAGCGCCGACAAACGGCGTTTATGGGTGATTGACGAAAGCGGGTTCGTCTGATCCATGAACTGTGAAAGCTGGCTCGATCCGAAAAATTCCTTGATCGCGGCCGTCACCGGTTTGGCGCTTATCAGGTCATGGGGCATACAGGCGCTTAAATCAGACATGTTAAGCCGGTCCATGATGGCTTTTTCCATCCGGACAAGACCGACCCTAAACTGGTTTTCCACCGACTCACCGACAGCGCGAACCCTCCTGTTGCCAAGATGATCGATATCGTCTGTCTGTCCCTCGCCTTTTCTGAGCTTGAACAGGGCAAGGACAGTGTTGATAACATCGTCTTTAGTAATGAGCCTCTGGCTCAGGGGGAAATCGAGGCCCAGTCTGCTGTTAAGTTTAAGCCTGCCCACTTCTGAAAGGTCGTAACGCTTCGGATTGAAAAAGAGGTTTTCAAACAACGCTTTCGCTGTTTCCATTGTGGGAGGGTCTCCTGGACGCATCCGCTTGTATATCTCTTTTAGAGCCTCTTCCTGACTCTCTACCTTATCTACGGCAAGCGTGTCGCGAAACGCAGTGTCTTTAAACTGCTCCGAAATAACAAGAATCGGAAAACTGTCTATTTTGCGCCCTTTTATCAGGTTTACGGTTTCTGCGGTTATCTGGGTGTTGGCCTCGATAAGAACCTCGCCGGTACCCTCGTCGACAATGTCCACCGCGCAAAACTGGTCCAGGATTTCCTCTTCCGTAAGCCTCATTGTCTTCACTTCGGCGGCTTCTAACTGCTTCAGGCTTTTTTTGGTGAGCTTACGCCCCGCCTTTAATATGACCTCATCGTTTTTCGGGTTTTTTATATCCGCGTCCGCTTTTATGCCCAGGCCTAAAATGCCGCGCCCGATGTCCACCGTAAAACTGTCTGTGGAGTGAGAGTAATGCATGGGAGCCAGATCGTAGAAAAAAGAAAGAAGCTTCTCATTATCATATCCCAGGGCTTTAAGCAGGATCGTCACCGGGAACTTGCGCCGCCTGTCTATGCGCACGTGCAAGATATCCTTGATATCGAATTCGAAATCAAGCCACGATCCCCGGTACGGTATCAGCCGGGCGGAATAGTTTGTCTGGCCCGCGTAGGCGCCTTTCCCTTTTTCGCTGGTGAAAAACGCGCCGGGGGAGCGGTGCATCTGGCTGACGGCCACCCTTTCGGTGCCGTTTATTATAAATGTTCCTGTCTCGGTCATAAGAGGAATTTCGCCGAGATATATCTTCTGCTCTTTGACCTCGCGGATCACGGTCTCCCCGGTCTCCTCGTCCTTGTTTTTGACGATCAACTGGACAAGTATTTTGAGAGGATCGGCGTATGTAAGGCCTCTTTGCCGGCACTCGCTCACATGGAACTTCTCTTTGTAGATAATTTTGGTGTCGCACCTTGCGCACACCACATCCACTCCGCCCAGATCCAGATATTCACCGCACTTGCACTCCCATATCCCAAGCTCATATCCCTTGAACTCCAGGGTCGCCGTGTCGTTATAGTCGGAGATCGGGAATGTCCTGGAGAACACTTCCTGCAAGCCGATATTATTACGTTTGGCCGGAACCGTATCTCTTTGCAAAAATTTCTCGTAAGATTTGGTCTGAATCTCAAGAAGATTCGGAATATCTATGATCGAAGGGATTTTCGAGAAATTCTTTCGAGATATAGGCGCTTTACCAGGTCTGAAATCAACTGCCTTTGACATTAATTAACCCTCCAACGGACGCGCTATGCTACCCGTGTCGCTATAATATAAAAAGAATTTAGACGCTTCAATGCTTGCCTCTTGGAAAACTTGTCGAAGCTTTCGATACAAATGGCAATTGCCGCTCTCCGGCGCAAGCTCTATTTAATTTCCACTGTGGCGCCGGCTTGTTCGAGCTGGGCCTTGATCTTTTCGGCCTCTTCTTTTTCTATTTTCTCTTTGACAGGTTTTGGCGCGCTGTCCACAAGGTCTTTGGCCTCTTTTAGCCCAAGCCCTGTGATTTCACGCACCGCCTTAATGACCTGGATTTTCTTGTCTCCAATTGAGGAGATTATCACTGACACTTCCGACGGGCCTTCGTCCGCTGGGGCGTCGCCTGCACCGCCTCCAGCCACAACAGCGACCGGAGCCGCGGCTGAAACGCCCCATTCTTCTTCAAGCTCTTTTACAAAGCCGAGTAACTCATGAACTGGCATGCTTTTTAAAAACTCTTTTACATCTTCTTTAGTAGCCGGCATTTTTTATTAGCTCCTTGTTAATTCAAAATAACATATACATACAGACTTGAAGAAAAGCCTCAAGCCTCTTTTTTCTTCTCCGCGTAAGCGGTCAATACAAAAAGAAATTTACGAGCGACACCCTCCAAAACTCCCATAAAATTCCGGGCGGGGGCCTGGAAAGTTCCTAGCAACATCGCCTGAACCACCGGTTTGGGCGGAGTGGACGCCAATACTCTCACCTGGGCCTCATCTAACACTCTTCCTTCGAGCACGCCTCCGGTAATATGAAGATTTTCGACTCGCTTGGCGAATTCGACCAGAGCTTTGGCAGGCGCGCTCACATCCTCTCCGAAGCCGAAAGCCACTGACAAGGGGCCGCTAAATAAAGATTCAGCGCATTCAAAGGGCGTGTCTTTGGCCGCAAGCCTTGCAAGAGTATTTTTTACTACCTGCAGATGAGACTCGGCTTCGCGTAATTGTTTTCTTACCGCCGTCATTTCCTCTGCCGTAACGCCACGGTAGTCCACGAACACAGCGCTTTTCGACTCCATGAAATATTCCCGAAACTTTACGACTTCTTCTTTTTTGGCTTCCGTCACCATTTCATTCTTCCTTTAATGAATATTACGCCGCTGAAACAGCGTTTAAACCTATGTTCATGTTATCCACTTTCAAGCCAGGCCCCATGGTCGCGGATACGGTGACGCTTTTTATATAAGTCCCCTTTACAGAAGCCGGTTTCATTTTCTGCAACTGCTCTATCAACGCTTTTGCGTTTAGAAAAAGGTTTTGGGCCTCGAAACTTGCTTTACCGATGGGCGCGTGGATGTTGCCCGCCTTGTCCACGCGAAACTCCACCTTGCCGGCTTTGATCTCCCCGATGGCGCGAGCCAGATCGAAAGTAACCGTACCCGATTTGGGATTGGGCATAAGGCCACGCGGCCCAAGGGTCTTGCCCAGCTTTCCTACTTGTCCCATCATGTCTGGAGTGGCCACGGCTACATCGAAGTCGAGCCATCCGCCCTGCACTTTGGCGACCAGCTCGTCGCCTCCGACGAAATCGGCCCCGGCGTCCTGGGCTTCTTTAACCTTGTCGCCCTTGGCGAACACGGCGATACTCCTTGTTTTGCCTGTCCCTTTGGGGAGGGTCACCGAGCCGCGAATCATCTGATCCGCTTTCGTGGGATTGACACCAAGCCGAACAGCGATATCCACTGTCTCGTCGAATTTGGCGTTTGCCATCGATTTGGCGGTCGTCACCGCCTCCAGCAGTTGGTATTTTTTTTGACTGTCGAATTTCACGGCGTTTTCCGTCATCCGTCTGGTTTTTGTTGTCATTTCATATTACTCCATTAATCGGCGCCGTTATTCGACCAGGATTCCCATTGATCTGGCCGTTCCAGCGATAATTTTTTTCGCGGCGTCATCGTCGGCGGCGTTTAAATCGGCCTTTTTCGTTTTGGCGATCTCAAGCACCTGATCCCAGGTCACTTTGCCGACCTTGGTCTTGTTCGGCTCCGGTGATCCTTTGGCCACGCCTGCCGCCCTTTTGAGCAGAATCGAAGCTGGCGGGGATTTGAGAACAAATGTGAAACTGCGATCAGAATAGACGGAGATCAACGCCGGAATAATCAGCCCCTCCTGCCCCTGAGTCTGGGCGTTGAACGCCTTGCAAAAATCCATGATGTTCACACCGTGCTGGCCCAAAGCCGGCCCTACCGGGGGGGACGGGTTCGCGGCGCCGGCCGGCACCTGTAGCTTTATGGTGGCTATAACTTCCTTTGCCATGTGATTTCCCTTATTCCTTAATACGTCAAAATATTCAGATTTTCTCTATCTGTGAAAACTCAAGCTCCACCGGAGTGGAGCGCCCGAAAATGCTAACCATGACTTTCACCTTGCCCCGCTCCATGTTCACTTCCTCTAAAACACCGGAGAAATTCGCAAACGGCCCTTCGGTGACACGCACCGGCTCGCCAACGTTATAAGAGTGTTTGGGCCTGGGCTTATCGGCCACACCGACCATCTGCTCTTTTATTCTTCTAACTTCGTCGATTCCAAGCGGCACCGGCATATGCGCGTCCCCCAGAAACCCGGTGATGCGCGGCGTTTCTTTGACCACATACCAGACTTTCTCGTTCATAGCCATTTCTATCAGAACGTAGCCGGGGAAAAACATCCGCGTGCTGATTTTCTTTTTTCCTCTTTTGATCTCCACCACGTCCTCTTCGGGAACCAGGATGTCGCCTACACTGTCTGACAGGCCGTTTTGCCTCAACCGCTCATAAAGCTGGTCGCGCACTTTTTTCTCGTAACCGGAATATGCGTGCAGAACATACCATGCCATTCCCTCCCTGGGAGTGACATCGACAATGGCGGTGGCGTCTTCCGCCTCCGCTGTCTCCTCTCCGGCTGGCCCCGCCTCTTCGTCCACTGGAGCGGTATCTTTTTCGAGGACAGGCTCCGGCTCTTTAGCTTCCTGCTCGGAATCTAAAGCCTCGGTTTCGCCGATCCCCTGGGCCTCGCTCTTGTCTGTAGAGACACCGCTTTCAATAGCGGGCTCACCAACGCTTCTATCCGCCTCCGGCGCGCCCTGATCCGGCTTAATTTCGTCTTGCGAATCTACTTTTTCCGATTCCACTTCACCCTCTGTTTTCATCGGCCAAGCACGGCTCCTACCAGCTTTGAAAGAATAAAATCAGCAATTCCCAGATACAACCCGATAATAATAACTACGATGATCACCGCCACAGTTGTCGCCACGGTATCCTTCCTTTTCGGGAAAGTGACCTTGCGCGTCTCTGTGCGGACTTCTTTTAAATACTTTATCGCCTGTTGAACTTGGTTCATTTCTACCTGTATATATAAATCTGGCAGGCCAGGAGGGATTCGAACCCCCAACCCCCGCGTTTGGAGCGCGGTGCTCTAGCCGTTGAGCCACTGGCCTATCTGGCTTAGTTACAGCCTATTTGGCCTCCTTGTGCGACGTATGCTTTCTGCAAAACGGACAATATTTTCTAAACTCCAACCTGTCAGGGGTATTTTTCTTGTTCTTTGTGGCGCTATAGTTTTTCCTTTTACAGTCACCGCAAACAAACTGAATAATTACGCGCATTTTTTCTTTTCTACTCTATAATTTCCGAGACCACGCCGGCGCCCACTGTCCGGCCTCCTTCGCGGATGGCGAAACGGAGCTCTTTTTCCATCGCGATCGACGTGATAAGCTCACCCGTTATGCTAACGTTATCTCCCGGCATCACCATCTCCACTCCTTCTGGAAGCTCTACTATTCCGGTCACGTCTGTAGTGCGAAAATAAAACTGGGGGCGATATCCTTTGAAAAACGGCGTGTGACGCCCTCCTTCTTCTTTTGTCAATATATAAACCTCGGCCTTGAACTTCTTGTGGGGATTGATCGAGCCGGGCTTCGCGCAGACCTGGCCGCGCTCTACCTCTTCTCGTTTCGTACCCCTCAGCAGTAAGCCTACGTTGTCTCCGGCCATTCCCTCGTCCAACAGCTTCCTGAACATCTCCACGCCGGTCACAACCGTCTTTTGTGTATCGCGGATACCCACTATCTCAACCTCTTCACTGGTCTTGATTATACCGCGATCTATACGCCCCGTTACCACCGTGCCGCGGCCCGATATCGTAAACACATCTTCCACAGGCATCAAAAACGGCTTCTCTATGTCGCGCTTGGGCTCTGGAATAAAGCTGTCTATCGCAGACATCAGATCCATTATGCATTTGATCGAATCTTCGTCCTCAGGGTTATCCAGAGCCTTGAGCGCTGAGCCGGGGATGATCGGCGTGTCGGAGCCGGGAAACTCGTACTTGTCCAATAGCTCTCTTACCTCAAGCTCTACAAGCTCTAAAAGCTCAGGGTCGTCTACCTGGTCAACTTTATTTAAAAACACCACTATATAAGGCACGCCCACCTGGCGGGCAAGAAGTATATGCTCGCGTGTCTGAGGCATCGGGCCGTCAGCCGCCGATACAACCAGTATCGCGCCGTCCATCTGGGCCGCGCCCGTTATCATGTTCTTTACATAATCGGCGTGACCGGGGCAGTCTACATGCGCGTAGTGACGGTTCTCGGTCTCATACTCTACATGGGCGGTCGCTATCGTTATTCCGCGCTCGCGCTCCTCTGGAGCTTTGTCTATCTCGTCAAACGGCACGTAATCAGCCAATCCCTTCTTGCTTAACACCTCCGTTATCGCCGCAGTCAGCGTCGTCTTGCCATGATCTACATGACCTATCGTGCCTACGTTAACGTGAGGCTTGCTCCTGTCGAATTTCTCTTTAGCCATGATCTTTCTCCATGATCAGTTTTCAAACCTCCTCGAAATAATGAGAATCGTATTATATAACACGCCTATGACGCCACTTTTTCCGTCAATTTTCCTGTAAACTTCGAAACAATCTCTTCAGTGATCGATTTAGGCGTCTCTTCGTAATGATGAAACTGCATAGTATAGTTGGCCCGGCCCTGCGACATCGACCTCAGGTCAGTTGAGTATCCGAACATCTCCGACAAAGGCGCCATAGCTTTAATCACCTTGGCGTTCGCCCTGTCTTCCATCTCCAGGACTTTACCCCGTCTTGAGTTCAGGTTGCCCACGACATCTCCCATATAATTGTCAGGCGTCACCACCTCTACTTCCATGATCGGCTCCAGGATAACGGGCGAAGCCTTCGACATCGCCGCTTTAAAAGCCATCGAGCCTGCCACCTGGAAAGCCATTTCCGAAGAGTCTACTTCATGATAAGAGCCATCAAAAAGGGTCACTTTCACATCCACAACCTGGTATCCGGCCATGATACCCGAAGACATGGCGCCCTCTATTCCTTTTCTCACAGAATTAATATATTCCTTCGGAATGGCGCCGCCGACTATTTTATTTATAAACTCGAAACCCGACCCCGGTTTACCCGGCTCAAGCTCTATCCAGGCGTCACCAAACTGGCCGCGCCCTCCCGTTTGTCTTACAAAACGGCCTTGCGCCTTGGTCGGTTTGCGGGCTGTCTCCCGGTAAGAGACCATTGGCTTTGATACATGAGCGTCTACAGCAAACTCCCTTTTGAGCCTGTCTACGATTATCTCAAGGTGAAGCTCACCCATTCCCGATATAAGGGTCTGCCCGGTCTCCTTGTCGGTTTTTACTTTAAATGTGGGATCCTCGCGCGAAAGCTTCACCAGACCTTCGGAAAGCTTGTCACGCTCCGCTTTTGTTTTGGGCTCAATGGCCACCTGGATGACCGGCTCTGGAAACTCCATCGACTCAAGGAGTATCTGCTCTGTTTCAAGGGTCAGCGTATCGCCTGTGACTGTATTTTTAAGACCTACCGCCGCCGCTATATCTCCAGTGCGGACTTCTTTTATATCCTCTCGCTTGTTCGCGTGCATTTTCAGGATTCTGCCGATGCGCTCTTTTCGCCCTATGGCCGCGTTAAACACACTGTCGCCACTGTTTAAAACTCCTGAATAGACCCGGAAAAACGCAAGCTGACCGACATAAGGGTCAACCACAATTTTAAAAGCAAGCGCCGAAAAAGGCTCGTCATCCGACGCCTTTCGCTCGATAACCTCTTCGCTACCCGGTTTTACTCCCTGTACAGGAAGGACATCGACAGGTGACGGGAGGAAATTTACGACCGCGTCCAGGAGGGACTGCACTCCTTTATTCTTGAAAGCGGAGCCGCACATGATAGGTATAATATCTATAGAGCAACAGCCTTTTCTAAGCGCCGCGATAATCTTGTCGCTGGAAATTTCTTTTCCTTCAAGGTAGGCTCCCATTATCTCATCGTCGATATCAGAGACCGCCTCTATCAGTTTCTCCCGGTATTCATCCGCCTGGTCTTTGAGGTCGGCGGGGATTTCCTCCGTTTTGTATACCGAGCCAAGCTCGTCATCGGGCGAGTATATAAGCGCTTTCATGGAAATGAGGTCAACAACGCCTGCGAATTTATCCTCCGCCCCTATGGGAATCTGAATAGCGACGGCGTTGTGGCCCAGCCTCTCGCGAACCTGTTTTGCGACTTCCAAAAAGTCGGCCCCTACCCGATCCATCTTGTTTACAAATGCGATTCGGGGAACTTTGTATTTGTCCGCCTGCCTCCATACCGTCTCCGATTGCGGCTGAACGCCCGCCACGGCGCAGAAGACCCCCACGGCTCCATCCAGAACCCGGAGGGAACGCTCCACTTCAACGGTAAAATCGACATGCCCCGGCGTATCTATTATGTTTATGACGTTATCGCCCCATTTGCATGTGGTGGCGGCCGAAGTGATGGTTATGCCCCTCTCCTGCTCTTGCACCATATAATCCATGACGGCTGTTCCTTCATGAACCTCGCCTATTTTATGTGTGATACCGGCATAGAAAAGCACTCGTTCGGTAGTCGTGGTTTTCCCGGCGTCGATGTGGGCCATGATGCCGATATTACGAATTTTATCCAGAGCTGTTTTGCGGGGCATTTTTCAGATTCTCCGAGGGCCCGTTACCACCTGTAATGGGCGAAGGCTTTATTAGCTTCGGCCATTTTGTGGGTATCTTCTTTTTTCTTCCACGCGGCTCCGCTACCGGAGGAGGCGTCCATGATCTCTCCGGCGAGCCGGTTGACAAAACCTCTTTCGGACCGTTTGCGGGCGCTGTCGATTATCCACCTTATCGACAAAGCCATTCGCCGGTCGTAGTTGACCTCAACCGGAATCTGATAGGTAGAGCCGCCAACCCTGCGTGACTTGACTTCAAGCGAAGGCTTTATGTTGTCGAGCGCGCGTTTGAAAATCTCCAAAGAGTCTTCGCCGCTTTTCTTGCTCACTTTCTCCATGGCGCCGAAAAATATTTTTTCAGCGAGGCTTTTTTTACCGTCTTTCATAACGATGTTTATAAAGCGGGAGATCACAGGATCGCCGTATTCGGCGCCCTTCCTCGAAACTTTCTTGATTACTACGTGTCGTCTTGGCATTGGATTACTACTTTTTTGGTTTCTTGGCGCCGTACTTGGACCGGCTCTGCTTACGGCCTTCAACACCCAGCGTGTCGAGCGTGCCCCGCACTACATGGTAACGCACACCGGGCAGATCCTTAACACGGCCTCCGCGTATGAGAATAATAGCGTGCTCCTGGAGATTATGGCCGACGCCTGGGATATATGTTGTAACTTCATAACCGTTGGTCAGCCTTACGCGAGCGACTTTCCTCAACGCTGAATTAGGTTTTTTAGGTGTAGAGGTGTAAACGCGCACACAAACTCCGCGCCTTTGCGGACATTTGGTAAGGGCCGGGCTTTTCGTTTTTCTCCCGACCTTTTTTCGTCCTTTACGCACTAACTGGTTGATCGTAGGCAAAATCTAAATCTCCGTAAAACGCCAATAGCAATTTCTACTGCAAGCAACGCCGCGTAACAGCCACGCTCTAGCTTGGAAACACAACAGTTTAGATGAAGAGATATACCAAGTCAAATGTTTTTCTGGTTTTATCGGCGATCTTGTTAAAAGCCGGAAAAACAATTGTTTTTGGTCACATCACATCCGCCGGGTCTACATCCACAACGACTTTCACCCTGTTTTTCACCGGGCCGGGTAACATGTCTACTTTATCGATAAAGCTTCTCACTCCTTTAAAGAGCGCTTTAACTCCCACAGCTTTAAAAAGCATCCTCCATCTATAACGGTTTCTCACCTTGAACACAACCGCTTCAACCGGCCCCAGAATAGTAATGCCGGGGGCGCTCTGCGCGGTTATTTTTATGGCAGGCTCTATTTTTTCTAAAAACAGCTCTCCTCTTTCCACTGTAGAAGCTTCTATTCCTATCCTGGCCAGCCTTGAAAAGGGAGGATAACCGGCGGCGCGGCGTAAATCAATTTCATTTTCATAAAAACGCCGGTAGTCATGATTTTTAGCCGAGGTTACGCTGTGATGATCGCCGCTCAATGTCTGGACTATCACGATCCCTTCGCGCTCTCCCCTCCCGGCGCGCCCCGCCGCCTGGGTAATCTGCTGGAACGTTCTTTCCGCGCTTCTAAAATCGGGCAGGTACAATAATTCGTCCGCCGATACGACGCCGACCACGTTTATGCCTGGAAAGTCATGGCCCTTGGTTATCATCTGGGTGCCGATCAGGATATCGATCGAACGGCTCTCTACGGCTGACAGTATCGTTGCGGAGGAGCCGCGTTTTGTGGTGGTGTCGCGGTCCATGCGGGCGACACGCGCTTTTGGAAACAGCTCTGTAATCTCCTGCTCTATCTTCTGTGTGCCGCTTCCTCCCTTAAACAACGACTCCGAGCCGCACTCGCAACACACGTCGGGCGCGCGTTCATGATATCCGCATGTGTGGCATTTTAGCGATCTCGAATAGGCGTGGAGGATAAGGCTTAACGAGCAGTTCCGGCATATGAAAACATGGCCGCATCTCGAACATTGTACAAACCGGGCGGCGCCGCGTCTGTTAAGAAACAAAAGGGCCTGCTCTTTCGATTTCAGGCATGCCTGTATCGCGTCGCGGAGCTTCGGCCCGATGTCTCCTCCGCCATCCGGCTCTACTATCCCCACTTGCGGCATCGGCCTGTCGTCTATCCTGCTTGTTAATTCTATGAGCCGGTATTTTCCCTCTTTGGCGTTTGAATAACTTTCAAGAGACGGAGTGGCCGAACCGAGCGCCACCGGGACTTTCTCCAGCGAACCGCGCTTTACGGCCGCGTCCCGGCCATGATATCGGGGTGACTCTTCCTGCTTATAAGTCGGGTCGTGCTCCTCATCGACAATGATAAGCCCCAGATTCTTCATCGGGGCGAACAGAGCGCTCCTTGCGCCCACTACGACTTTCGCTTCTCCTTCCATGATTTGCGTCCATCGCCTGTAGCGCTCGGCAGGTTTCAGGCCGGAGTGGAAAACAGTTACCGGAACGTTTTCCAGACTCTCCTCGAATTTCCTGGCGATCATCTCGCCAAGGGCTATTTCAGGGGCCAGGATAAGCGCAGACTTGCCGATCGCGACAGTTCTCGCGGCGAGCCTTGCGTATATTTCTGTTTTGCCAGAGCCTGTCACTCCATGTATGAGATGAACTCGAAAGCGTCCCTTCTCTATATCGGGTGTTATAGCTGTGACCGCCTTTTTTTGCTGTGAGGTAAGTTTTATTCGAAGACGAACCGGCTTTTTCCCGTTTATATTTTCAGGTTTATCTGTGGCGCGTTTTTTTTTGAGCCTCACCGACTCGCCCTGGCGGGTGAATCCCCGTATGAGGTCTCCGGCCAGGATTTTTTTCATCTTGACAGGAGTAAAACCCAGATCGGCTGAAAGCAGGCTCAGCTTACGGGATCCTCCTTTCGCTGTGAGAGCGTCGAACACAAGCCTTGCGGTTTTCGATCTTGTGTTCACGGGAATTTCGCCTGTAAGCTGAACCAGATTTTCTATAACAGCGTCGTCCCTGGGCAAAATCAACGGCGCCACATCGCCGGGTGGCGCGAAATAGTATTGCGCGGTCCACAAAGCCAGCTCAAGAAGATGGAGACCGACGACCGGCGCAGGATCGATAACCTGCAGGATCGGTTTTGTTTTAACATCGGAGTTTTTTATTCTTGATACCACAAGACCGATAAGCTTTCTTGAACCGAACGGTATCAAAACCCGCTTTCCCGGCGATACCTCGGCGTCGAGGGATGGAGGCACACTATATGTGAAAAACGACCGGACGGGGCGCGGCGCTATGACTTGCGCGAATGGCAGTTTATTTGACATCGGTTTTTAGAACTTTATCAGCAATTAACAATAAATCGTCAGAAAAGGATATGAGCGCCATAAATTCAGGAAATGAATAGTAGCCAGTGGTAATGTACTCTAGATTTTTATCTTTATAAATATGATTAACCATGCCTATTAATTTATGGGAACCTCTAAATAATATGCAGGGGTTGAAATGACCGCCTTTCCTTTAAAATTGTCTACGACCTTTGCCGCTTCATGAAATTCTTTGGCGTAACGCCAAAGACCACGAGAAGTTGTCCTGTCATCATTATTTTGAGCCATAAAACCGCCTCCAATGTCATGTAAGCGAAAAATCATGAACATACGCAGGTTTAAGATGATAAAGAGGCATTATATCTTTTTGGTTGAAATAAAAGGTGTCATTGCAAAAAGTCCATTCGCTTGGCTCAGGACAGGCTCCAGCGACGTGGCAATCTTGACAAGTGTCATGCCGGACTCGATCCGGCATCTCTGAGATTCATGCTCAAGGCTGGAATGTCATGATGATGAGATTGCTTCACTTCGTTCGCAATGACAAGGGCGGATATGTTGCCTATTCACCACAATATTGATAGAGCAATCCTGCTTACCGCCATAAATTGACATTGATTCAATTTTGGGAACCTCTAATAATCCATTTCTGCTACAATCGGCTGTAAAAGGCGCCATGCTT
>ENA-ORDP01000377-ORDP01000377.1-marine-sediment-metagenome-genome-assembly--contig:-NODE-377-length-29987-cov-5.705232_pt1 | contig 29987 bp, 36 predicted proteins | sample MGYA00248627_ERZ508539 | MGnify/ENA primary metagenome ERZ508539 (study PRJEB26208, sample SAMN05571518) | marine sediment metagenome | biome: deep sea; feature: Hydrothermal vent; material... | reverse complement strand
GGATTTTGTCAATCGCTTCATTATTTATACCAATTCTTTTTTATCACTGGGTAACACTACTCATTAATACAAAAACGCTTGTTAATAAAATAATTCTTTGGGTAAGCTATGGGATTGCATTCACAATTTTACCGATTGCAAATTCACGTCTATTCATTTATGGGCTTTCTCATAAGATGAGCTTCCAGTTTTGGCCAGACCCAGGAGTTGCTTATGGTATATATTTTCTATTTCTGTTTGTTGGATTGATTATTTATACTATATATCTTCTAGTACACACATATCTAACAGTTGAAGACAGATATGAAAAAAGACAGCTACTTTATGTTATTTTTGGAAGTATAATAGGATTTGGCGGTGGCTTAACAAACTTCCCATTGTGGTGGAATATACCGATACCACCCTATGGTAACGTGCTCGTTGCAATGTTTCCATTTTTGCTCGGGTATTCAATTCTCAAATATAATTTGTTCAATATAAAGATTATTTTTGCGGAGATGACTGCTTTTGCTCTCGTTATATTTATGTTCATACTCGTTTTACTAGCTGATACCCTAACTCTTCAGTTGCTATACGGAGTATTTTTTATACTGATGAGTACTGCAAGTGTAATATTGGTGGAAAACAGTTATGCACTTGAAAATTCAATTACACGGCAAGAGAGAATTATTCACTTCATTTCTCATGAGGTGAAGGGATTTTTAACTAAAGATATAGATGCCATGTCTATGCTTGCGGAGGGTGATTTCGGTACGTTGCCGGACAGCGCAAAAACATTTGCCGATAAAGCACTTGGTCAGTCTCGCGAATCGGTGCGCTCTGTTATAAGTATTTTACAAGCGGCAAATCTTAAGAAAGGGACTGTAACGTATGCCATGGTACCAACAGATATTGCACCGATTGTAAAAAAGAGCTTTTCTTCCTTTCAGCAGGCCGCCCACGATAAAGGAATTTCTCTTACACTTTCAATTGATGAGAATGTCGGGCAATATATGATTTCTGCAGATGCGGATAAACTCAGCGAACATGTATTTCGCAATCTCATCGGAAATGCTATTGCATACACGATTAAAGGAAGTGTTGTTGTTTCACTTAATAAAAACTCTTCCGGAAAAATTATTTTTTCAGTAAAGGATACCGGGGTTGGAATTAACGATGAGGATAAAAAACGCCTTTTCACTGAGGGTGGACATGGAAAAGATTCTATAAAAGTAAATGCGCACTCAACCGGTTACGGACTTTATATTGCAAAAAGTATCATTGAGGCACACAAAGGAACTGTACATGCGCAAAGTGATGGTACTGGAAAGGGCTCACAATTTATTGCGGAGTTTCCATCAGCTTGATTTTTTACCACCCCGGTTTACAAGCGTATTACAACCCGGATTCCTCAATAGGATTCTCTTTCATTTTTTGAAGAATGATTTTCTTTAACACCTCTGCATCTTGTTTTTTAAGACCGGGAAGGTTTATCTTATTTCCGGAAGACCCTACGCCATCCCTTCCACTATATGAACCCATACCATAACTTTTATTTAACCAGCTTGCTTTGCCACCACTTTTGCCACCCAACTGTGACGCATTTTCAATTCTTAAAGAAGCAATGCCAAAAATTCTATCAAGTAGATTTTGTTTTACAAATACATCCTGAATAACACCATAGGGTAAATTTCTCTGTGTCTTTGATATAACTCCTTGTTTAATGTGAAAATATTTGTCATCCAATGAATAGTGGAAATTTGCCCTTATGATATAGCCAACAAATATATAGATGAATGCTGCCAGCACTGCCATCGTAAAATCAAAAAAATCATCTGTAAGCAACATGATAATACCAAGAAGCAACACAATGATTGGATTCTTAAGAATCCAACGCGTTGTGATGGGATAGTCTTTCTCGGTGATTGTTTTATTTGCGGGGGCATTTACAGACACCGATTGAACCGGAACAGATTGAACGGTAGACGCTGAAGGCGCTACAGTAGGAAAAGTATCAATAGCTTCTTGGATATCGCCACTTCCCCAGCCGGCACTAAGTAATGCATCTGTCATTTCTTTTTTGTTTTCACCATTCGCAAGACCGGTCTTGATGTAATTCAGGATTTCATTATTTGGCATATATTTATCTTTTGAGATTATTATTAGACTTGTGGCTGAGCAGGCGGTGGAACTGACGCTGGCATTGGCGGTGGAGCCGGAGCTTTTCTTTTGCTGATACGCTCACTCACCGTTTGCAACAGTATTGCTCGCAAACCATCGGCAGCCGGTTTCTCAACACCGTCAATGTGCGCTTCCATTCCCGAAGAAACCGTAGCACTTGATAAATGAACATCATAGATTCTCAAAATTCTATCCAGTAGATCCTGGTCAACATAGACGTCCTGAACACGCTCGTATGGAATGGTAATTTCTTGCGGAGTGATTGGTCCCTTTTTTATGACAATATAGTCCTGGGTTAAGTCGTAAAAATAAACTGCAAAATACCAACTCTGATATAGATATATTAAAAAAATCATAATGAACATCAAAGCAAGTGTAATCACTGAGAGTATTACTATTCCAACTGAGATAGTAACAATGAAAACAATCAACAATAGAATTGCCCAAATCAAAGAGTTCGCGATTGTTTTCTTTAAAATTTTCCGAGTACTTAATGGAAACTGTTCCCTAGTGTTACTTTGTGCTATTTTCATATTTTTATGCTTAACTTAAGATGTATAATATACTATCCTCTACGATACCCTCAACACAAGTTTACCCCACACAATGTTTTTTGCAATGAATGTGATGTGTATATTCTTCAGTGCCTATTACAACATGTAAATAATTTTTATATTAGTGGGCGTGCCAGGACTCGAACCTGGAACCGCTGAGGTATAAGCTCAGAGCTCTAACCAATTGAGCTACACGCCCATAGATGAAATATGTGTGAATTTTATAGATAGTTGGCGCTTTTTGTGCCCCCGCCCCGGCGCCTCCGGCGCCGGGGCGGGGGCTAAACCCATAGCCCATAACCCAAAACCCATTCACACATCTACATACTACCTCTTTAGAAACCGAACTCCAAATAGCATGTTTATAAGCGAGAGGATTATTGAGAAAATGAATGCTTGCCAAAACCCGGCGATTGAAAATCCCGGCACTATATATGCGGCAAGTAACACAAGCCCTGCGTTTATTACAAGCGCAAAAAAACCAAGTGTAATGAAAGTCAGTGGCAATGCGATTATTGAAATAACCGGACGTACCAACAGATTTATCACCGCAAGCACAACCGCAAAAATAAACGCAGGTATAATTGTCGTATGCACTCCGGGAACCACATACGAAGCTACCACAACCGAAAGGGTGGCGAGTACCCACTGAAAGAAAAGACGGGTCATGTAATCAGTATACACAAAAGACGCCCCGTGGTTAAATACGACTACACGCCATGACTCAACTTATACACTTACTCACCACATTCAATCCCAGCACGTTTGTTATCTCAGTAGGATACATAGGCATTGCCAGTATCCTTTTTGCGGAATCCGGAATTTTACTTGGTATATTTTTGCCCGGTGATAGCCTACTTTTTGCGGCAGGGCTTCTTTCCGCGCAAGGAATGTTCAATCCATTTTTGCTATTTATCATTTCCGCCGTCGCAGCCATTGCCGGAGACAGTACCGGCTATTGGATTGGCAAGCGCGGTGGCACGGCGCTCCTACACAAGTATCCCAAGCTCATCAAAAAAGAATACATCACTCGTACCGAACTTTTTTACGCGCGCTGGGGCGGATACACAATCATATTGGCACGCTTCGTCCCAATAATACGCACCATCGTGCCGACATTGGCAGGTGTGGGAAAGATGAACTATACAAAATTCGTACGATACAATATCTTAGGTGGCATATTGTGGGTATCACTTATCATTATGATAAGTTACGCGCTTGGTAATTATATCCCCGGCATACAACACTACCTGATTCCCCTCACATTCATCATTATACTCATCTCATTTATCCCGTTTTTGTTTCGTTTTATAAAACAACGTTTACAATAAAATACTGCGACGCAAGGACGCGCACATAAGCAAAATGCTTATGTGCGCGTAAACTAAAAAATCTTTGTCGAGCACGCGTTTATAACACTACAGCACTAGGTTGATAATACGTCCCGGCACATAAATAATACGCTTGGGTTTCCCGTTTTTAAGCGCTTCCGCTACAAATGGAATATTGGATGCGGATGCGAACGCAGTGTTTTCATCTGCACCAATCGGTAGCGTAATTTCACCTCTACGCTTTCCGTTTATTTGCACCACTACCGTATCGCTCTCAGATGCCTTCGCAACTGCACTCTGTGGCCACGACACACTATGAATACTTCCCTCTTGTGCGAGAAGTTCCCACACATGTTCAGTAAGATGCGGAGCAAATGGGGCAAGTAATTTTAGAAAAGTAAGATACGATTCTTTTGCGAGCGATGCGCCACCTTCCAGCGCTCGCAGTGCAATCATAAGCGCCGAGATTGCAGTATTAAATTTAAAACGCTGTGCGTCTTCTGAAACTTTTTCGGCTGTTTGAGAAAGCATAACGGTAATTTCATTTTGCTCTGGAATGTCAGCTACTTTCTCCTCAAGTGCGTATACGCGCTCAAGAAAGCGACGCATACTTTTTACCCCATCAAGGTTCCATGGATAACTTCCGGCTTCATTATATGGACCTATAAACGCAAGATAAATACGAACTGCGTCTGCTCCATATTTTTTCACAAAATCATCCGGATTTACCACATTTCCTTTTGACTTACTCATCTTGTGTCCGTCCGGACCCATAATAATCCCACGATTGAACCGCTCATTGAATGGTTCCTTTGTTGGAACAAAACCAAGATCATAAAGTGCCTTATGAAAAAATCGCGCATAGAGAAGATGCATTGTTGTGTGCTCACTTCCGCCAGAATAACGGTCAACCGGTAGCCATTTTTTCATTGCAACACTGCTTGAAAAAGCATCTGCGTTTTTACAATCAAGATAACGAAGAAAATACCATGATGAATCCACAAAAGTATCAAACGTGTCACATTCCGGTTTCCACCCTTTTCCAAATATGCGCTCTGTACGTTCTAATAATTCCACGGAAGTTGCAAGCGGAGATTTCCCAGTTGGTGCAAAATCAATGTCAGTCGGAAGTTTCCACGGCAAGTGTTCTTCAGGAATTGCATGTGGATTTCCTTGTGGGTCATACACAATTGGAATTGGACACCCCCAATATCGCTGGCGCGAAATGAGCCAGTCCCGCAAACGATATTGTGTTGCACTCTCACCACCAACAGCGTCTATCATATCCGTCTGCACCTCCACACTATCGCGCCCGGAAAAAGAATCTGAGTTAACCAGTTTTCCGGCGCGCGTCATCGGCAATGTATCATTATCTGTTGCTTTTATGACAACCACACAAGGAAGACCATGTACATATGCAAAATCAAAATCTCTTTCATCGTGCGCGGGAACTGCCATCACTGCTCCTGTTCCGTATGATCCTATAACATAGTCGGCGATATATATTGGAATAATTTTTTTAGTTGCAGGATGTGTTGCAGTTACACCCTCAAGAACCACTCCGGTTTTTTCTTTGTTTTCACTGCGCTCGCGCTCTGTTTTCCTGGCTGTTTTTTCAAGATATTCTTGCACTTCTTTTACATTACTTATGGAGCCATCATCAATGAGTTTTTTTACAAGCGGGTGCTCCGGAGCAACAACCACATAGGTAACACCATATATGGTATCAGGACGAGTGGTAAATACACGTAAAGGATCTTCTTGCGATGAAATTTTAAATGCAAGATACGCTCCTGTGCTTTTTCCAATCCATGCACTCTGAGCATCTTTGATGTCTTCTTTCCAAGGGAGCTCATCAAGATCTTTCAAAAGTCTGTCCGCATAGTTCGTAATTCGTAAAAACCACTGTGTAAGATGTCGCTCTTCCACCTCTGTTCCGCATCTCTCGCAAAAACCGTTTGCAACCTGCTCATTGGCAAGTACGGTTTTATCTTTTGGACACCACTTCACCGAAGCGTTCGCTCGGTACGCCAGGTCATGTTCATACAACTTGGTAAAAAGCCATTGCGTCCAGCGATAATACTCCGGTTCACACGTAACCACTTCTTTTGACCAGTCAAAAGAAGCTCCCATGTGCCGAAGCTGTGCACGCATGACATTCATGTTATCGTATGTCCATTTTTTTGGGTCAAGACCGCGCTTGATTGCCGCATTTTCAGCCGGAAGACCAAACGCATCAAACCCGATTGGAAATAAAACGTTTTTCCCTTGCATGCGCAATACGCGAGCATATATATCTGGCATCGCAAACGCATACCAGTGACCTATATGTAAATCTCCGGATGGATATGGAAACTCAACTAACAAATAATACGACACGTCGGAAGAATCAGATATATCCGCTTGATATAAATTATCCGCGCGCCATTTTTCTTGCGCTGTCGCTTCAATATGTTTGTGATCGTAACTGCGCGTTGCCATATGTCAGATTAGCGCGTGGGCGCATCTTTGAAACTACGCATGCCCACATAAATCAAAATTGCCAGCGCAACCGCGGAGATGCCAAGACGCAATAAACTTCCCGCATCGCTCCAATATTGCATTGAAGCAATTAAAAGTGCCAGTACGCCACCATAGGAAAGACCGGAAGATACAATGGATGAACCGATAGGCATAAATCCAATAACAAGAGCTGTAATACCAAGCACCATAAGAAGCGCAAAAGCATAGAGGTGTTGCGTTGAGCGCGCACTCTCATATTTTGGTTGGCACGATGCGTAATAATCGCAATATCCGGTTATTTGTGATTTTGACGACGTAACCCCCGGCGACACTGGAGGATAAGCATTCCATACGCCCTGTTGCGCGACACATGCCTTTTCGGTAAATGCTTTTTGTGTCGGTTGAGGACAATATGTATCATATTTGGGCGAGGGGAATATATTTTGCTGAAATACAAAAAAGAATATATTGAGCACAATAACAATCGCGATAAGAAGCGCCCATCGCACAAAACGCGGGTGCGTCTTTTTTGGCTCCGACAATACTGTATCATTCATATGCTCATATAGTACACTACAAACAAAAAATGGAACACTGGCACCCACACCGGGCTTTTTCGCATGCGAAAAAGCCCGGTGTGGGTGTTAAATAAAAAATATTTTGATTAACTATGCAAGAAAACCATCACATCACCGTCTTGAACAACATATTCTTTTCCTTCTGTTTGAATAAGCGCTTTCTCTCTTGCGGTTTGATATGAACCGGCGGAGAGAAGTTTGTCATATTGGATAACCTCCGCACGTATAAATTTATCACGAAAATCGCTGTGTATTGTCGCTCCGGCAATAGGCGCGGTTGCACCTTTTTGAACAGTCCACGCGCGACTTTCGTCCGTACCGGTTGTAAAAAATGTAATCAGCCCAAGCGTATCGTACGCGGTGCTTATAAGCTCTGAAAGACCATCATTTGGCACGCCTAATTCTTGGCGGAACATTGTTTTATCCTCTTGAGAAACGTCGTTTAATTCGTGCTCAGTGACAGCATCAACATGCACCACCCTAGAACCAAGTGATTCAATAAGATCATATGCTTTTTGCGCTCGCCCGTCCGCCAACTCAGAAAGTGTGTACCCTCCCGACTTTCCATTGCACGCGTACAATATCGGCTTGCGAGTAAGTAAATTCAAGTGTGCAATATATTCACTTTCTTCTTCCGTGAGCTCCAAAGTACGCGAAAGCTTTCCTTCCAAAAGTGTCTGCTCAATACGCTCCAGAACCGCGTCTTCTTTGAGGGCTCCGGGAGCGTTGGCGCGTATCTCACGCACTAGCTTTTCTCTTCTGCGTGCGACTTGCGACTGGTCTTCAAGCACTAATTCCAGATTTATAACTTCAATATCACGTGTCGGATCTACTTCATCATACACATGTGCAATATCAATATCATCAAAAAAACGGACAACTTCAAGAATAGCATCTACTTCGCGAATATGAGAAAGAAATTTATTTCCAAGCCCTTCACCACTTGACGCTCCGCTGACCAAGCCAGCTATATCCACAAATTCTATCGCTGTGTTTGTTTTCTTTTTGCTTTGCGAAAACTCTGCGAGGCGGTCAAGACGAATATCGGGAACTTGCACCACCCCAACCGATGGGTCAATGGTACAAAATGGATAATTCTCCGCCGGAACGCTTGCTTTTGTAAGCGCGTTGAAAAGTGTTGACTTCCCCACGTTCGGCAACCCTACTATACCGATAGATAACATAGATACTGTGTTTATGCGCGATGAACAACCTTATCAAGTGCCCAATGTGCCACCGCGAACAATCCTGCAACAATAATGATGTTTGCGATAAAACCAAGCGTCGCGGAAACTGCTCCGGTGATGACCAGATATCCGAGATCTATTTCCGCGAGATACCACCATCCTACAAATGCAATCGCCGAGCCCGCCCAAAAAGGAATGCGTGCATGAAAACGAAGCCATGATGTAACCGCAAGTACCACCGCGACACCAAATTCAAACAAATACATTTCTATAAATCTTCCCGTAAACACGTGCGGGACGGTTAGAAGCAACAATCCAAGTATAAGATGTGTGATAATAAAAGTTACCAGTGCATACCGAACAGAGAAAAAAAGTGTGACAAGATGCGCGCGTTCTCCTTCATCAATGTGCCCATCTCGTCGTGCACGAAAATACTGCCACTGCGCAATGGTGATACTTGCGGCGCCAAGGAAAGCACTTAGTGCGTGTACCACGGAAACTGCGGTGATAATGACAAATAAGGTCATACTATTTATTTATTCATCAAGGTGGAAAGCTCCGTACGGTATTTTTTCATTACTTCTATGGTTGCTTTGGTTTGTGGTTCTCCGCCCTTGGTGCGACGCTCAATTTCATCACCTATTTTTTTAAAAAGTTCCGGATTTTTCTCAAGAAGCGTTAATATCTGTTCGCGTTGCCCTTCCGGGACATCTTTCATTTTATGTTTTGCGAATTGGCGCAAAAGAAAATGTTTTACTGACATAATGCAAGCAGTATACCATCTTCATGTTGAACTTGCTATTCCCCCAGCGCGCCCGAAGGGCGCGCTGGGGGAACGTGGTCAAGGACCGTTTCTTCACTATTATCAGCTAAAGAGTACCCCGTGTGGTGGACGCGTACAGGTGGTTGACATATGTTTAGATATATACTACTATTGTGCTTAGAGGTTAGCCCTGCCTCGTTGATGATTATGAATCCTTTAGAAGGGCACAAGGATACAAAACATGAAAGGTGACCAAAATGGATATTAAGTTCTTTCTAAAAGCTGACGGGCTTGAGATGAGCAAAAAGACATACCGAGACGGTGGCGAAAGTTATCGTATCGGTAATACTTGTGTACATATTGAAAATGGGAATCCTGTAATATCTGCCACTGGGAGGTGGGCAGAACCTCTTGAATACCTAAAGAAACATATTGTGCGAGTTGAAATAAACTCGCTGTGTTCAATTAGTGGTCTGAGACGCAGATCCGGATTATACCGCCTTGGTACGGCTGAGGGGGTTGTTGAATTTTTTCCAGCTAATGATCGTGCTCAGGAAAGAACAAATGTGGCGGTGAGCGCCCCTACGAAAGAGGAAGCGATTGCCCTTTGGGACAAGATTCTGGAGGGGACCATCGCTCCAGAGCTTGACTATCAAGCGGTACAGGTTCCAATTCCAAGCGTTGATGCCGATAGACTTGCGAGACTTGAAACTCAAGCCGCTGACATGGCGATGACACTCTTTGAAGTTGCGATGAAGCAACTCAAGGAACGAATTGCGTCAAACGACTGACTGTTGACTCCAAAAAAATAATAAGAAATGAAAAGGACAACGAGCCCCGCAAAACAACGTGGGGTTTTTTTATGCGTGAGCTGTGAAAACGGGGTCAAGAGCATTTAATGAGGGGTTTCGTAAACCCCTCATTGTGTAGTTTATAAAAGAATAGTTGCCTGATTATATTCAGTTTCAATGGCACGAATGGTGGCCATACGTTTTTCCAGCGCGATTTTGCATGCATATCTTCTGAAAATGCTTTCAATCGTTTTGCATGGTCTGGCCCAGGCCAATCTACAGTAATTGAAAGTGCTTATTCATTGTAATGAAAAATTCTTAATTCGCGATAGCAAATTATTTAATCGGAAAAAATTTAACCGATTATTATGTCCTTCCTTGCAAATTTTTGTGATAAGGGATGATTGGGATCTTTCAAACTGTTTGTTGTCCAAGTCAGACATTGGCAGCTACGAGATTTTGATCCACTTCTAGAAATCCGGATGCCACAATTAAAATCACGCGTAACAATTGCAACACCAGTGTCATCAAGTTGTTTTTTTATCATCTCAGCAGGCAACGTGTTAACACCTTCTTGTTGTAAGGCATTCAAAAATCCATCTAAAGTCGGACTAAATGTTTCTCCTTGTTCTTGTTGAGGTTTATTGCATTCAGGTGTTTGACTTTCAATAGACATAAATTTTATGATTATTGATTAAACTTTTTCGATTAAATTTGCCCGCTGGGATAAAAGAATTTTTCATTATTTCACTCAACTGATTCTTATCTAACCCTGTGCTTATATCGTAACAATTTCTTGTGCGTCATACGAAATTTTATAAACTCGCTGCACTCGCGCTCTCCCGCGAAGACGAGCTCCACGGGAATAGTGTTTTAGACACAAGTATTCTTTTGTATTGAGAGAAATTCCGCCCTATCCAAGATACTTAAAACGCGGAACATCTTTCCCATCAATAGTAACAGTTTGGAAAAACATCTTTTTGGGTCTTGCCCATAAAGCATTGTTGCCAAATTCTTCAGAAGAATAAAGTGCCTTGTAAATTACTAATTCTTCAAGTGTTTCGCTATGCCTTGCAAGACCAATAACTTCGTATTGTTTCCCTTTATAGTGTTCATATTTTCCAAGTTTTATTTCGTCCATAATTATGTTAACTACATAGAATCATATAAACCTTATCACAGCAATGACTTTTCTCAATTTCGCCTACTCACTGTAGTTTTACGAGATTCTCTTGTAGTGCAGTGGAGGGGTTGCATAGGTCAGACTTATGCAACCTAGTAAGGGTCGAACCTCATATCTGCTGTTATGCGAGGGTAGGCGTAACACAATGAAGCGAAAGTACAATGCGCTATACTCGCACCACCAGCCCCGCCCGGCAATTGGGTAAGTCAGACTTACCCAATTGACTTACCCAATTGCTCAAAAAATAAGGGCACCGCAAGTTTCGTGGTGCCCCCTTGATGTTACAACCCATAATGAAGCTCAATCCATCGCTCCTCCCATTTTTTCTTCGCCAGGGCACCATAAGCCGTCTCGCACTTATTCTTTGCGGTGGCAGCATCGGTGCACTTGGCAGCCTCCTTCACCACCGCCCGACGGGCGAGAATCTTTCGCCTCCTTTCCCAGATTCTTTCCTCGGGACCTGCTGGAGCTGCATAATACTCCCGCTCCGCGACGGAAATATCCTTACATTTTCTGGCCAGGTACCAAACCGACCAGATTTTTCCGAGATATTTCATTTTACTTCTCCTTTTTAAGAAAAGTGAGCACCTACCATAGGCACCTCTAATCAGGTTGAAGGGGTCAGGTACCTTTGATTCCTAAAGGTACCTGACCCCTTTAATTTGCGGGCTGTGTTAAAATATAGTAAACCTAATGAAGTTATTAACAATGTCGTTGCGTTAAAAGTTTGAAACCAGGTTTATATAAATGATATAATGTAAATATGGTTGGTAGATTAATAAGTACGAGAGACAAAGAGAAAAAATCAATTTCTTATACGGATGCCTTACTGAATGGACTGGCTCCAGATGGAGGATTGTATGTGCCAACCGAGTATCCACAATTAACCAAAGATGATTTAATCGCATTAAAAAGTAAATCATATCTTGAATTAGCTTTTGAAATTAAAAAAAAATTTGTTGGAAATGCAATTCCTGATGCTGCATTAAAAGTGCTATTACAAAATGCTTATACTAAAGCTAAATTTCACACTTCAGATGGGAATTTTGTTCCCCTTAGGCAAATCGGCGCAGATTTATTTTTAGAAAATCTATCACTTGGTCCAACGGCTTCATTTAAAGATATAGCACTGCAACAATTGGGACAGGAAATAAATTATGAGCTGAATAGTAGGAATAAAAATTTAGTAATTTTAGGAGCCACTTCTGGAGATACAGGTTCATCAGCAGAAGCAGCAGTGAAGGGGTTGGATAGAATAAAATTATTTATGCTTAGTCCACAAGTAGGAATGAGCAATTTTCAAAAAGCACAAATGAGGGCTTTCACCGGTGGCAATATCTTTAATATCAGTATTGATGGTAGATTTGATGATTGCCAAGATTTGGTGAAAGAATTAAAACAAGACCCAGAATTCTCTACTTTAGGTGCGGTGAATTCAATTAATTGGGGAAGAATCTCATCACAAGTTCCTTATTTTGTGTCTGGTTATTTACAAGTAGCATCAGAAATTGGACAAGAAGTAGATTTTGTTGTTCCAACAGGAAATTTGGGAAATATTTTATCTGGTTATATTGCCAGAAAAATAGGCGTTCCAATTAGAAAATTAATTGTTGCAACAAATGAGAATGATGTTATGGCGAAATTAATTAAGACGGGAGTGTATGAATTAATTGCAGCTCACATTACCTCCAGTCCTTCAATGGATATCTCAAAGGTATCAAATTATGAAAGATTAGTATTTGATTTTTTGGATAGAAATCCACTCTCTGTGAAAGAATATATGAAAGAATTTTCCAGTGAAGGGAAAGTTGATCTTATGAAATTTGGAATGAGCACAGATATTTTTGTTGAGAATGGAATCTTCCAAGGAAGTTCCACTCATCAAAATAGAATACATACAATTAAATCAGTATACGATGAAGCAAAAACAATTATTGACCCGCATACGGCGGATGCGGTAACCGTGGCAAAGCGATATAAGGTTGATGATGGGGTTCCTATGATAGTTATGGAAACAGCATTACCGGTGAAATTTGAACATACAATAAATGAGGCACTCGGTTTTACTCCCGAAAAGGAAGAAAGATTTAAGGATCTAGAGAGTAAGGGTACTGATAGTAGTTTTTATAATATAAGTTCAAATAGCACTCAATTGAAAGAGTACATAAGAAATAATATTTGATTGGTATACATTGAGTGTTTACTTTCAATTTTTATCTAATTTCAACTTACTCGAAAATTTAAAAAAATATGATGATAAAAACTATAAAAACGAAGATATTTAAACCCAAAGACAGCCTCTTACTTGTTTATTAAAAAATACCTACCAATAATTAAAGAAGGAGGTGTTTTAGCTATTACTTCAAAGATTGTTTCTTTATTTGAAAATAGGATTGCTGAGAAAGGTGGAAAGCAATGAGGGGTTTCGTAAACCCCTCATTGTGTACGAAATTTACGTTTACGAGGGGTTTCGGTTTATGAGGGGTTTACGAAACCCCTCATAAACCCCTCATTGTGTAGTTTATAAAAGAATAGTTGCCTGATTGTGTGATATCTCAACAAGCGATGTGTCGCGAACCGGGATATGGTAGTGTTTTCCATTTGCCGCCTCAAAGCGAACTTCTCCCATCGTCAATTCGGAAACGAGTGGTTCGTGTCCGGACAAAACCGTAAATACGCCCTCGGTACCCGGCACTGTTAAAGAAACCGCCTCGCCATCAAATACATTTTCGCCTATGCGGGCAACGGTAAGATGAAAGACTTTCGCCATAGAGATTATTTGACTTGGTCAATACCGCCTTTCATATAGAAAGCATCTTCCGGTTTGTCATCATGCATCCCCGAAATGATTTCTTTGAAACCGCGAACGGTTTCTTCGCGAGAAACATATTGCCCGGGTGTTCCGGTAAATACCTCACCGACAAAAAACGGTTGCGAAAGAAATCTTTGCAATTTACGTGCGCGGGCAACGGAAAGTTTATCTTCTTCGGAAAGCTCTTCAATGCCCAAAATGGCGATGATGTCTTGAAGATCTTTGTATCGTTGCAATACTTGCTTTACCTCGTTTGTCACCATGTAATGTTCTTCGCCGACAACTTCCGGAGAAAGTGCGGAGGAAGAAGAATCAAGCGGGTCAATTGCCGGATAAATACCTACGGAGGCAAGTGAGCGCGCGAGCACCACAGTGCCATCCAAGTGAGCAAAAGTAGTCGCGGGAGCCGGGTCGGTCAAGTCGTCAGCCGGCACATATACCGCCTGCACCGAGGTTATGGAACCCTTTTTTGTGGAAGTGATACGTTCTTGCAATTTTCCCATTTCTTCCGCAAGCGTCGGCTGATACCCCACGGCGCTTGGCACACGTCCAAGCAATGAAGAAACTTCCGAGCCAGCCTGAATAAAACGAAACACATTGTCCATGAAAAACAAAACATCCTTGCCACCCTCATCACGAAAATGCTCTGCTTGGGTGAGTCCGGTGAGCGCAACGCGCGCTCTGGCACCCGGCACCTCATTCATTTGCCCAAATACCAGAGCGGTTTTTTCAAGTACGCCGGATTCACTCATTTCGTGATACAGGTCATTCCCCTCGCGAACGCGCTCGCCCACACCGGCAAAAACCGAATATCCGCTATGCTCTGTGGCAACATTTCTTATAAGTTCTTGAATAAGCACCGTTTTGCCAACACCGGCGCCACCGAACAATCCGACTTTCCCGCCTTTCAAAAAAGGAATCATCAGGTCAATCACTTTAATACCTGTTTCAAATACCTCTGTCTTTGTGGTTTGCTCGTCAAACGCCGGAGGGTCGCGATGAATAGATGAACGAGGAGTGTCTTGTGGTAATAATTCTTTTCCATCAATTGTTTCTCCCAATACATTGAACAATCTCCCGAGTGTTTTCTCGCCAACCGGTACTGAAATTGGAGCGCCTGTGGCACGCACGCCTGCGCCTCTTGAAAGCCCCGCGGTTTCGTTCATTGCAATTGCGCGCACGCGGTCCAACCCCAAGTGCGATGTCACCTCAAGTGTTATGCGCTCGTGTGTGTCGCTTTTTTCAATGATAAGCGCTTCATTAATGTTTGGACGCTTCTCATTAAAGAGTACGTCTACAATCGGACCGATTATTTCTGTTACTGTTCCATTCATACTGTTATGTGATATAAGTGTTACGATTAAATAAATTATGCGTGTGTTTCCAACGCCTCTCTGCCACCGACTATCTCCGACACCTCTCTGGTGATTGTCGCCTGACGCGCTTTATTATACTTGCTCGTCAATGCGTGAATAATATCTTTTGATTTATCGCTTGCGTTTTTCATCGCTATCATCCGTGAAGAATGTTCCACTGCTTTTGATTCAAGCAACAAATGATACAACGACACCGACAGCAGGCGCGGAGCAAGTGCGGCAAATACGTCGGTATAAGATGATTCCATTTCATACGCAACCAGTCCTGAAGTTACAGAGGTCTTTTTCCACTTCGCAACATCAGGTGCGATATCCTGTGCCAAGCCCTCCACCGCCTCAAGCGAAAGCGGAAGAAGGCGATGCACCATCGGTATGTGTTGAATTGTTGATTTGAAATGACTATAAGCGATGAGCACTTCATCATACACCTCGCCGGTAAATGCAGTGATGAAGTCCTCTGACAATTTCTTAACCACAGAAAGAGGCGCTTCATCATACGTATTCTCAAAGAATTCTTTGATGGTGTAATTGCGCCGTGCGAAATACTCTTGTCCCTTTTTCCCAAACACATACAGGTCAACGGCACTTGCGGTATCAATATCATGTTCATTGATTGCCGCAACCGCCATTTTGATAACCCCGCTGTTAATTGACCCCGCAAGTCCTTTGTCACTGGTGATAAGCACTAGCGCCAGTTTTTTCACTATGCGAGAACGAGTAAGTGGATGATGTGCAAGCTCACGTGTTCCCGTCAATCTTGAAAGAATTGAAAGCGATGCCGTAACATACGGACGACCGGCAACTTCCATTGCTTGCGTTTTTCTCATTTTAACGGCAGATACCGCTTCCATTGCGCGCGTTACTTTATGTATGCGCTCGGTCGCTCGTATCTTCATTTTTATGTCTTTGTGCATCATAATACCATTTGCTTGTATTATTTTATTCGCTCTACAAACGCATCAAGAACTGCTCGCAACTTTTTCTCCGTTTCCTCATCAAGGTTTTTTGATTCACGAATTGCCTCAAGAGCATCTTTGCCCTCACGCAACAGAAATTCTTGCAATTTCTGTTGCGTGGTACCAACCTTGGCATATTCATAATTGCTAAAATAACCATTCACCGCCGCGAACAATATGGCTACGGCCATCTCAAACGGAATTGGCGCTCCGTTTTTCTGTTTAAGCACCTCGGTGATACGCCTCCCGCTTTCTATGCGCGCCTTGGTATCCGCATCAAGGTCAGAGGCGAACTGCATGAACGCTTCCAGCTCACGAAACTGTGCCAGCTCCAATTTTATTTTTCCTGACACTTTCTTCATCGCTTTGGTCTGTGCTGCGGAACCGACACGCGAAACGGAAATACCCACATCAATTGCCGGACGCATCCCCTTGTTGAAAAGGTCTGTTTGAAGGAAAATCTGTCCATCGGTGATTGAAATGACATTGGTCGGAATGTATGCAGACACATCACTTTCTTGCGTTTCAATAATTGGAAGCGCCGTGAGCGATCCGCCACCCTTTTCTTTTGAAAGTTTCGCTGAGCGCTCCAAAAGACGTGAGTGCAGATAAAAGATATCGCCCGGATATGCTTCTCGCCCCGGCGGACGACGCAAAAGCAGAGACATTTGGCGATATGCCACAGCCTGTTTTGAGAGGTCATCATAAATAACGAGCGCATCTTTCCCCGCATCCATAAAGTGCTCTCCGATAACCGCTCCGGTAAACGGAGCGAGAAACTGAAGTGCCGCCGAGGACGATGCCGGAGCGGTGACCACAATGGTGTACTCCATAGCACCGTGTTGTGACAAAAGAGCCACCAACTTTGCGGTTTTTGATTCTTTTTGTCCAATCGCCACATAAATACAAATCGGGCGTGTACTTTCCGGCTCGTTTTTTTGATTGAGAATGGTATCAATCGCAATGGTCGTTTTGCCTGTGCCTCTATCACCGATAATGAGCTCACGCTGTCCGCGCCCGATTGGAACCATCGCGTCAATCGCTTTGATGCCCGTATGAAGCGGTGCGTCAACGGGAGCACGGTCAATCACTCCGTAAGATTTGCGTTCAATCGGCTTCATAACGGTTTCTTTGATGACACCCCTTCCATCCACCGGCTCACCAAGAGTGTTCACCACTCTGCCGACCATCTCATTTCCAACCGGAATGGAAAGCAGTCTCCCACCGCGACGCACCAACATTCCTTCGTGCACGCGTTCTACATTTCCCAGAATGACAACGCGTACACTATCTTCCTCAAGGTTTAGTATCAGCCCATACGTTACGGGAGCGTCCTGCAATGCATCCTCAAGTGTGCGGTCATACACGTCGTCAAATATGACAACCTCGTTAAGCATGGCGTTATGCAGACCATCAATATCCGCGACGCCATCTCCCACAGTTCGTACAGTGCCGATTTCTTCGCTCTTGGATACAGGTGCGAATGACTCAATCTCTTCTTCTATTCTTTTAAGTATGCTTTCCATAAATGTTACTGCGTGTTGATAATGTGATAATACATTTGTAATAGATTATTTTTTGCGGAAGAATCAACGAGCATGTCTTTTGTGCGAATACGCCAACCGCGTAAAAGCTCCGGACGCTCTACAACGCGAACGTCTTTGAGCCCCAGTGCCGCGGTGGCATTCGCCACCGCGGCATGACGGTCTTCCTCCCTCGCTATCTCAATAATCGCTTCGCGCGCACGTGCGCGCTTTTGGCTCACCAAAAGCGCGCCGTATATATGTGGTAACAATTTCATTCTCCCTGTCTTTTTGAGATGTGATAATAAATTATCAACATACTTGTTTGATGATTGCGGTGATTTTGTCACGCTCTGAAAGAGCGCTTGGGCATAATTGCGAGCCATGATTGTTGCTGATGACATGATTATTGTTCCGCAATTATCTTGCCGGCAGCGCGCATTGCCATGCGCGCAACACTTTTTTCACTCTCTCGCAGTATTTTGTCAGCGGTTTCTCGTGAGCGCATGTTTGCTTCGCGCAAAATAGACTCACTGCGAAGCTGTGCTTCTTTTGTCATCGTCGCACGCACCTCCTTTCCCTCATCTTTTGCATTGTGCACAATTGATATCGCTTTGCTATCCGCATCAGAAATTATTTTAGCGGCGACTGTGTCTGCTTCCGAGAGTTTTTCCTCCGCGCGTTGCGCATCGTCAATACCCTTTGTGAGAGTTCGTTGTCGCTCCTCCATAAATCGCATAAGCGGTTTATAGAAAAAGTACGTCAATACCACAAGCAGTATGCCAAAGTTAAGCGCCTGCAACAGCAGTACCTTTATATTAATGCCGAAAGCTGAAAAAAGTTGTTGCATATTTGCGTGCTGTTATCAATCTATACGAACTTAATAATAAACGCTACGACAATCGCCAAAATACCAAGCGCTTCCGTAAACACAATGGCGAGAATCATGTTTGAAATGATTTTCCCCGTTGCCTCCGGATTACGCCCGATTGCCTGCATGGCACCACCCCCGATAAGCCCAATTCCAATACCTGGTCCTATAACCCCGAGCCCGGCGGCAAGCGCCATGCCCAGTAGTCGTGCTGTTTCAACATCCATAAATATATTTCAATAAAATGCTATGAATAATATGCTTCGGTTCATTCCGAAGCCACACCAACCATACAGAAAAGAACGCTTCTGTTATATCTGGTGTGGCTCCATAATGGCAATCTTAATAAAGAAGAGCGTTAGCATCGCAAACACGAGCGCCTGAATAAATCCAATGAACATTTCAAACCCGATAAGCGGTGCCGGCAAAAAATACGGCATGAAATAACCCGCTACCAACACCATAACCTCTCCGGCGAATATATTTCCAAACAACCTGAATGAAAATGAAATAATTCGCCCGGTATTGCTTATCATTTCAATAATACCCACCACAAACCCAATCGGGGAAGAAAAGTTGATAAATCTTTTTCCGTATTTCAACACACCCAAAGTAAATATACCTGTAATCTCAATGGTGAGAAATGAAATGAATGCAAGAGCAAGTGTGGTGTTAAGGTCCGTGGTCGGCGTACGAAGCAATGGAATAAATTTCGCATGTTGCCAAAACCCTATGGAACCGACACCGGGGAAAAACTCAAGCTCGTTTGCAATGAGCAAAAACAAAAAGATAGTCGCCACCAACGGGAAAAACCGTTCTGCAAGACCATCACGCTCAAAAAGCTCTTTCATATATTCCAATGAATGTTCAAACACCCACTCCATTCCCGCCTGTATTTTCCCGGGACGCAAAGAAAGTGAACGTTTGAAAAGATACGCACCGCCTATAAGCAACACCATAAGCACCCAAGTCATCGCAATACTGTTTGTGATTGGTATACCAAGAAACGAACCGATTTGCTCGGCTTGTAATACAACGTGAATACCTGCTGTGCCCGCTTGGTGCATATCTATTTGATTTATTATGTTTTGAGTTTATGACCGATTGTAGATGAACAACGCACCGCTTCGCGCGGTGTGTACTTATATAATGTAGCACACCGGCATATACTTTAGCAAAAGTGCGCATCAGTAAAGTACAGCTATAGCACCGGGCTTTGAAAGCAAAGCTTTCAAAGCCCGGTGCTATAAAAACTATAAGATATCTGAAACCATTGTATGAGGGGTTTACGAAACCCCTCATGCTGAAACCCCTCATGTGAGGGGTTTCAGATATCTCATTGTATGAGGGGTTTCGTAAACCCCTCATAATAAACCCTAGGATTATTTGGTGCCGAAAGAGCCGAGATAATTTTTAATAAGATGAATGGTGCCTGTCGGTGCGGGATTGGTACTGTTTTTATTTATATATTTCGGAACTTTTTGCGTGGCAGTGTTGGGATTTGCAGGATTCTTGTTTATATAACCTTTAATATTATAATTAGTATCGTATTTACTGATGTAGTGAACACTGTTTTTTGGGATTATGGTTTTGGTAGTTGTATTGGTGTTGTATTGGTAATGGGCGTTACTTGTTTGAGATTAAATGTTGATGTTACGATATTTAAAATACCATACACACCAAAGATGATGACCAGTCCGATAAAACTCCACAATACTCCGCGCTTTGCATCAGTTCGTTCCGTATCACTGCCAGCGCTACGTATGAGCTGATACACCTCGTATAAAAATAGTATAAAAGCCGCCGCTGCAATAAGCATAATCAACGGATTGATAATCTGTGTAATGATATTATCCAGAAGCTGATTAAAACTTAGCGGTGTCTGATTCATAGTGTAATTATAGTATACACCATGACTGTCCCGCACACATGGAGCACATCAATCAAAATTGATGTGCTCCATGTGTGCGGGACAGTAAACAGCCCCGTGCCGAAGGCACGGGGCTGTTTGTTGTTATGTCGCTTGCAAAGAGAAAATCCAATAGGAATTACTATGGTGCGGTAACATTTATACCTGAGGTTGGTGCGGTAAAACCACTACTGAGACTGACGGAACCCGTAAGAAGGTGTACCAAACCCCATACCGATAGCATGACGAAAAATCCAATAAGTCCGTACATCATGATCATTTTCCCCTTTTTGCGTTTCTCTTCATCTCCTGCGTTAAGAATGAAAGCGCTGAATATACCCCATATGAATACAATGAATGCAAAGGACATAAGTACCGGCACCAATACACCATTGATAATGTGTATAACGAAACTTCCCGCACTACTGATACTATTTACCTGAGCTGCGGCAAACGCCAAGAAAGGAGTTGCAAGAGCCACGGTCATTGAAGTGATAATATATTTTTTCATAATCTAATTATTAAGATAATAAACCTATAAAGATTTTAATTGCAGTATCGGTAGACATAACACTAAATCAATACCCACATACATCAGTGTACCTATCATATGGATGGTATGCAATATCTTATATAAAAACATGTGGATAAATAAATTACTTCAAATTTAAGAAATGGATACCAAATATCATACAAACACACAATAATGAGTGCATAAACTATTGACAAATGCTACAGTAGCGACATGAATACAATTATACAAGTTGGCGATGAGGTATTACGCAAAATAGCAAAGCCGGTTCCCCAAGACATGTTCAACACAAAAGAACTCAAAGATATCGTGGATAATATGCTCCAAGTGCTTGATACGCAACCCGATGGTGTGGCACTTGCCGCTCCGCAAATAAGCATCTCGTACAGGATATTTGTGGTGCGATACGACAGACTTGTCACTCCAGTGAGTGATGATGACACTGTTCCCGATCCCTCCATCGGAATATTTATCAATCCAAAGATAATACGTACCGCACGGAAATCCGAAAAAATGGAGGAGGGGTGTTTGTCGGTACGCGATATCTATGGAATGGTGCGTCGGCTCAACCGCGCCACAATATTGGCGCACACTATTGAGGGTGTTGCGTTCCGGCGCGATGGCGGTGGCATATTGGCACAAGTGTTTCAGCATGAAGTAGACCATCTGGACGGCATACTTTTTATTGACCACACGGATGAGCTCTACCGAATCAATCGCGATGATAATACCATTCACCATGAATAAAAAACCCAGCGACAATTCTCTGCCACCATTTGCTTTCTTCGGAACACCGAAAGTGGCGCGCGACACGCTCACTTTTTTGAGTGAAGTCGGAATTGAGCCGAGCGTGATAATCACCAATGCGCCCGCGCCCAAAGGGCGCGGGCGCATTGTGACACAAACGCAAGTCGCCGAGTTTGCACACACACATTATCTGCCAATATTAACTCCGCCGACACTCACACCGGAACATATCAAAGAAATATGCTCCTACGATTGCGCGTTTGCGATAGTGGTTGCTTATGGAAAGATATTTCCCGAAACACTTATACAAAGTTTTCCCCTTGGCGTGATTAATGTTCACTATTCACTGTTGCCGAAATATCGCGGAGCATCTCCGGTTGAAACAGCACTTGTCAACGGCGAAACAACAACCGGCGTCTCATTGCAATATATGAAAAAAGCGCTTGACGAGGGAGATATTATCGCATCGGTGCAGGTGCCCATAGCACAAACGGATACCTCGCGAGAATTATTTGAGAAGCTGATACGTGCGGGAGCAATTCTTTTGAGAGATAATTTGCCCACAATTTCTGGTGGAACTGCGACAGCGAGGGTGCAAGATGCGAATATGGCAACCTATGCCCCCAAAATACAAAAAGATGCAGGATACCTGTCTGAACATGACGACGCACTTGCGTCTTGGAATAAATATCGCGCATACAGCGAGCGTCCGGGAGTGTATTTTTATGCTGTGCGAGATGGAAAACGTATCCGCGTTAAAGTACGTGGTGCCACATACGCACACGGTGTGTTTACCATAACGCGAGTTACGCCCGAAGGGAAAAGTGAGCAAGCGTACAATGATTTTTTGCGTGCGGGGTGGGAAGCGCAACTATTCTGACGCCCTACCAAAACGCAACAATGATTTTATTTTGGCACCGCCCTTTCGTAACATTCGGATAGACTTCCCGCGAGAGCTACGCAACAAACGAAGAATTTCATCACGTACTTCATCAATCGCTTGCTCAAGAGTTTCCGCCGATGTGGAAGCGGTGTAATGTTCCGCACCGATAATCAAATTGCCGGTAACCTTAAAAATACGACCATTGCGTTGTTTTGTTTCTTTGCTGATATCAATTGTTAGCCGCGCGAGCTCCGCTCGCGCGGCTAACACATGCTCAACCGAGGCAAATCTTTCATCAGTGAGCTCTCTGACAATATCCAGTAATTCTTTTGGGTTTGCGTTAAATATTTTTTGCATAAGCGTATATGATTAACTGGTAATTACACGTATCATTTTAGACCGAGAATGGTGTCCTGTCATTAAAAAGATGTGGGTAATCGGAACACTATATTGAAGCGCAATGATTTCTCGCATGCGAGTATTTGCACGATTGCGCAGTGCCGGCTCTTTTACACTGATACGCCACGAAAGCTCACTTGTTTTTTCAACCTTTTCCTTTCGCGCAGAGGCGGTGATGACGATTTTTATATTTATGTCATGCATCAATAATTGGAAGCACGAGCGCCAGATGTTCAAACAACATGCGTGCTTGTGTTACTTTTTCATATAAATACCCGCGCAATGTTTCAATGTCTTCCAACCCCTCTCGCAGAGATTTTTTTACATCAACCTCTGTCGTTTTTTCGTATGCCTCATACACGGACATTTCAACAATATCTAAAAACAGTGTGCCGTTCGTGCGCAATATATGTGGCTTGACTGTATTGCCGGTGAATGCTTTTTTTATATACACCACACGCTCAGCTTGAGCATCTCGCAAAAAAGCATGCGCGGCTTTTGTTACTTCTATTGTCTGGGCATCTTGTGATTTCACTTTCGTTTGCAACACGGTATCAAATGAAATTGGCATTAGGCGCGACAAGACGGTTGGAAGAAGTATCGTTGCGCGCGCAACGGCAATCACCACAATCGTTCCGGAAGGTGGCTCTTCAAGCAATTTAAGAAGTGCGTTTTGCGCTTCTCCGTATATACGCCTCGTCGCAATGATAAATACTTTCGTATCACCTGCAAAAGGCAAGAGCGCCGCGCGCGCCGTGAGCGCGCGCGCATCTGCAATGGAAAAGGTATCGTATGTTGATACTTCAAAATCCGGATTGCCTGCGTGCACAATACCGTGTGTTCGTTCAATAAATTCAACGGCATGAGGGACCGTTTCAGCGAGCTCCCCATATATGCCATACGCATGATGTTGCATCACTTACAAGCATACCGTGCCACGCGAAAAACACCACTGTACGCAAGCATAGACTAAAGAAATATTGCACAACCACAGGGGAGCGGTATGCTTTGCATACCGCTCCCCTGTGTTCTCCTTAAAAAATTATGAGGTGGCGTGAGCCGCGAGCACCTTTTGCACATGCTCCGTTATCTCTTCCAAAGTAAAACTCGCCTTTACCATAAAACCCTCGGCACCCAAACTCATGGCACGGTCAATATCTTGCTTTTGCCCAAGGTTTGATAGAATGATTATCGGAATATTTTTGAGGCGCTCATCTTTTTTAAGAGTTGCAAGAATTTCAAATCCACTGATATCCGGAAGAATAAGATCAAGTAAAATAATTTCCGGTTTCCAATTTTCCAATATGGAAAATGCTTCTTTTGCGTCTTCTGCATCTTTTACCGTAAACCCGGCGGTAGTGAATTTCTGCACGAACAGCTTTCTTAAAAACTGGTCGTCTTCCACAGTGAGTAGACGTTGTCCTTTTTTTGCATCGGCATTTTGTGCCGGAACCGTCTCATTGAGGTCAATGGTAAATCTGCTTTTAGATGGAACACCTCCATCTTGTTTTGACATAGGCATACCACCACCAATCAATGCCTGTACTTTTTCTAAAATTTCTTCCATATCGGTTGTTTCTTTCATGAGAAAATCTTTTGCGCCAAGTTCCTTTGCACGATCTTTGTCAGCCGTTTGCCCCGAATTTGACAACATGATTACTGGAATGGCACTTAGATTTATATCCGAATGCATTTCTTCAAGAACTTCCATGCCATTTTTACGAGGCATTATGACATCAAGCAATATGAGGTCAGGATGTAACTCTGCATGCAATTTATCCATTGCATCTTTTCCATCCACCGCAAGCTCAACCGTATAACCGCTTTTTGTCAGTTTATCTTCAATCACTGTGCGCAAAGTTGCGTCATCTTCCACCACTAAGATATTTTTAAGAAGTATTGTCATATTTATATAGTAATACAAGTGGACTCATTAGCTATCTATATTGCTGTGGATAAGAATTTACTCACCACATGGGAATGCCCGCACAACATACGTACTGTGATGGAATATATGGCTATGGCTCAATACCCAACGCGTTAAAAACCCTGTCGGGCCGCCGGGAATCGAACCCGGTCTATACGCACCCGAAGCGTATGTACTACCGGTATACTACGGCCCGACAGGACTCTCAACACCTGACATCACGCATATATTTCCAATGTGTAACAGCATACCATACACCACAAAAAATGAGAGGCCACGGGGTGAGATAATGGCGTGCACGCTAGTATCTCACCCCCCCTGAAATTTTTACAATTATTTCTTGAACTTATTCCAAAAAATTACGTAAAAATGTGCGACGGTGAATTGATGACGCACCGTGCTCCATCAGTGCCTCCCCATGCATTTTTGTACCATAGCCCTTGTGCTTTTCAAAACCATACAGCGGAAATTTTTTAGACATGCGAACCATATATGCGTCACGCGATACTTTCGCGACAATGGAAGCGAGCGAAATTATCGGAACACTTGCGTCTCCCCCTATGATTGTTTTTTGTTTTGTATAACATTCCGGTGCGTGAAGCGATCCATCTAAAGAGATATTCGCTCTCTCAGGAGATGGCACCACGTGCGCAAGCACCTCATTGAGCGCACGCTGTATTGCCGGAACAATACCATACGAATCTATATATGTGGCACTTGAAAATGAAACGAAGAAATGAATATCATTTTCAAGTGCCACGTCACGAAGCAGTGTAAAAAAATATTCACGTTTTTTAGCAGAGAGCTTTTTTGAATCATCAACACCGTCAAACAGACGCATGCTGTTTCCATGTACCGGAATTGCAACCGCCGCAACACTCACGGGTCCGGCAAGCGGTCCGCGCCCAGCTTCATCAATTCCAACTATGTATTGTTCTGATATAAACATGGCTTTTTATTCAAATATCTATACCGGCGCAACGGCGCCGGTATAGATATGAGCCGCTCTCTCCGCAACCTTTAAAAAAAGGTGGGTGCCCGCAGTGTATGATAGGAAACTTCCATCGCGGATGTTCCTGCACATACAAGCATATAGAGCTCCCGAGAAATATGCAGGTTGCATACTAAAAGCGACTCTGTTTGTAAGTATAGACCATCATCATATGTGCGTCATGTGTGCATAAGTGTTTGCTAATTAAAACGCACCGCAAAAAGAACCCCACCACAGTGGCACTACCACTGTGGTGGGGTTCTCTTAAAAATTATCTACCCCTTTCTTTTTCCATCCTTTTTATTGTTCTTCTTCCGATCTTCCTTTTTTCGGTTCCTCTTCGCTACCGCTTCTTCATTAAGTACATTAGTCTTTTTTCCCCCTGTCTTTACAACACCCTCCGGCTTTCTAAAAGCACCCACTTTCATCATCCTTTCGTGAAGACTTCCTTTTATGGGTTTTGATGCCAAATCTCTCAACTTCGCAGCGACAGCGACAGCATTAATTCTTTTCTTCTTTTGTTCCAATTTTTCCACTTCTTTTTTCATTTTTATTTTCCACCCCTCAGGGTCATCATATTTTTTTCTTCTTTCTTCAAGTTTCGCTGCCATGGCTTCACTTTTTACACCGCCACCTTGCACATGGGTTCCAGGCCTCCCTACACCTTTCAGCCTCTTCCATGTAGCGGCAATCTCTTTATCTCTGTTATTTGGAGATTTAACAGTTCTTTTCTCCGGCGCAGCGCGCTTACCGCCCTTAACTCTTTTAAAATTTTCTTGCAAAACTCTTATGGACGGATCTGCTGGTTTTTCAGATATATTGCCACGACCGGTCACATGGCTTTCATACTTATTTCCCCTTCCACCATACTGTGGCGTCCTGAGACTACTGTTTCTTTTCTTACCACTACTTCCCGTTACAGGATTTCCTTCAAATGACATGGTTATATATATTTATTATTATTAATAACACTCTTCACGTTATATTGAAAATGAACCACTGTCAAATTGTTACTAGTGGTTTATTTTGTGCATAAGTCCAATGCGTATTAGTTATAACAATAAATCATCAAGTGTTGAGCTGTAAAGAACGCTTTCACGCACTAACCGATAATCAATTATTTCATCGGGAGAAAACCAATGTTCTATCTCCATTTCCGCCTCATCAACCGAGCCGGATGCATGAATGATATTTCTCACCGCGCGCGAATCAGTATCGGCAAGTACATATGAATCAAGTACATAATCACCGCGAATAGTTCCAACTTCAGAGGTTAGTGGCTCAGTACCACCGGTAATTTTCCGTACGATGCGTACCGCATTGGCGCCTTCCCACACCATACATACGACAGGTCCTGATGTCATATACGCTTTCAATCCTTCCAAAATGACGGCGGTAATCTCAAGAGGATTTTCGGAAGGTGGCTCAAGCCCCCTTTCCCTATAGCTCTTGATTGACTTTTCACCGGTGATGCGACGCCACTGCGAGTCAAGCGTATAATGCTTTTCAATATGTTCCGAAGAAACAACTGCCATTTTAACAGCAACAAGCTTTAGCCCGACATTTTCATACCGCTTGATAATTTCACCTATTAAATTACGCTGAACGCCGTCGGGCTTTACTATGATAAGTGTTCGTTCTTTATGTATGTTGTGTGCCATATTGGAATAAATTATAAATTTATAAATAAATACTTACTTAATATAATGTATGCAGTATAACGAAATCCTTACAATAACGCCAGCAACGCTGATGTATCATCTAAAAATCCGTGCAGACGGGAAGGGTGTTATACCCTACAAAGCCCCCAGGTGCCGGGCAATTGCCTGGCACCTGGGGGCTAAACCGCGCGCTCCGAAGGACGGCGTGTTACCACAAGTGGTCCACCCTCCTCAACAAGAATGGTATGCTCAAAGTGCACGGAAAGTGCTCCGTCTTTTGTGTGATATGTGTATTCATTTTGATCCAGTAATATGTTTGACTTTCCTTTGTTTACAATTGGCTCAAGCGCAAGCACCACCCCGTCTTCAAGCAATTCGCCTGTGCCGGCGCGCCCGACATTCGCAATAAACGGCTCCTCGTGCACATGCGCACCAACACCGTGTCCGCCAAGTATTGACGCCGCCATTGAAAAGCCGCTTCCTTTAATAGCAGACTCTATTGCGTGTGATATGTCACCCACTCGCGCACCCGGTTGCGCGGCGACAATACCAGCTTCAAGCGCCGATGCGGTGCGCTCCATAAGCGCGCGCGTTGTTTTGTTCGGTATACCGATTGAAATGGTAAATGCAGAGTCAACGACAATACCTTCGTGTGTTAAACCAAGGTCAAAACTCACCACATCACCATGTTGCAATATGCGCGGATGCTCATTTGGAATACCATGCACCACCCCATCATTGACGGAAATACAAATTGATGCGGGAAATGGTTTGCTCATACCCTCCGGCACATACCTCAAGAAAGAGGGGATATCACCATCCTCGCGAATACGCGCCTCTGTAAATTCGTCCAGCTGTGCGGTTGAAATGCCAGGAAGCGCCCTTTCCGCTATTTCATCAAGAATAATTCCAAGACGCTTGCCACCTTCAATTAAGCGCTCACGTTGTTGCGCCGTGTGTACAATCATATCTTAAAAACCAAGGGTATGCACAATATCACTTGCGATAGTATCTGGATCTTTTTCGCCATTGATGTCCATAATTTCGCCTGCATCACGAAATAACTCAAGTGATTGTTCGGTATATTTATGATACTCACCCAGTCGTGTCTTAATGCTATCATCATCGCTACGTTGATGCATTTTACTGCGCCCTTTAATTCTCTCGTATACCATTTCATCTGATACCATAAGATTAACCACAATGAAAGAGCGCTCAAGCCATTTTAGCGAGCTTATCACCAAGCGCGCCTCATCTGGCTTACGATTAAAACCATCAAAAATAATGTTGGTATTTTCAGGTAAGGAAAAAAGCGCCTTTTGATATAAATACATTGCAAACCAGTTTGGCGCTAATAGCCCGGATTCCACCATAATCTTTATTTTTCTTCCAACCGGTGTGTCTTCAGTTGCAATTTTACGAAACTGATCACCGGCAGTAATAATCGGCCAGTGTGTATGTGTTGCCAACCTTTTCGCCTGCGTACCCTTCCCGGAACCCGGTTTCCCAAGAAAAAAAATCGTGTGTGGTTTTTCCATAAAAATAAATATCTATACTATGAGTGTATGCGATATAACGCCTTGTGGCAAGTGCAATGTATTAGCACGGTCTAATGAGAAATTTTTGATTTCTCATTAGACCGTGCAGTGAAAATGAATTCTTTTGGAGAAAAACAAAAGCTATCTAAACAGATAAAAGATAACCGCGAGTTACTAAAACAGTTATAGAACTGTTTTAGTAACTCGCGGTTAATACTTGCAGATTTACATATTCTTCATTGCATCCGCAGGCTTCTCGTTCATAATTTCCGTATACTCCCACCCTCCTCCACATCTTTGCAATTTCGGAAGAAGAATTGGGACATGGTATTTTTTTGTTTCTACAATTTTTCTTTTTTGTTTCTTTTCCTTTAGCCATTTATTATTAAAATTAAGTCAAAAAATAAAAGCAAAATGCGGGAGAACCGCAGATAATAACGTTAATCGACCTCACTATTAGGTACTGTATTTGGCCAATAACCATACAGTTTTTATCAATATATTGAAACTTTAGGCTTATCTTAATAGAATCAAGTTTCTATTCATGCTGGCAGAAATAACGCATGACAACGCTTTGAGCAAGCCAGTTAGTAAAAATACAAGATAGAACTAAGGATTTCAATATGTACTATGACGATTACCGCTGGATAAAAAAATGGGCTTTAATCTGTGGAATATTGCTTGTTATTGCCGTCTATTTACCAATAATCATTAGCGGTAATGGACTAACTGAATTTTACGGTATCTGGACACTTCTGGATCTATCACAAATTCAGGGCAAGCAAAAAACGATGGTCATAGTAATAATGGTGT
>ENA-ORDP01000376-ORDP01000376.1-marine-sediment-metagenome-genome-assembly--contig:-NODE-376-length-29993-cov-12.543791_pt1 | contig 29993 bp, 27 predicted proteins | sample MGYA00248627_ERZ508539 | MGnify/ENA primary metagenome ERZ508539 (study PRJEB26208, sample SAMN05571518) | marine sediment metagenome | biome: deep sea; feature: Hydrothermal vent; material... | reverse complement strand
ATAAACAGGCCGCAACCCAAATGACGGTGTCCCCCCATTCCCTGGGTCTGGAGGGTTGCCGATTCCTCCATACGGAGGTCCGCCAGCATCAGGCTACGGGTTTTCAGCGATCGATCCGGCGTATTGATAACATTCTCGATACCACACAGCATTTTTTTGGGATGGACGTCCATCACCTTGAAATTCTCGACTGCCCTATCCAGGAATTCTTCTTCAGTTTCGGTTTCGTCCACCACCATATGCCTGGAGAACAGGGTCGTCAGGGTGCTTAAAGACCGTGTGCGTGCGTCACCAATTGCCAACTCATGTCCATCTACCTCCAGCAGCTTGCCCGATAACACCCGGGTATCGGCTTCTCGTCCGGCAGGGACGCGGATACTGAGTTTGGTCCGTCTGGAAGGAAACAAAAAGTTGTCACCATGAATAGGACGCATCCATCCGTTTCCGGATGCCGCAACATGAATGGAATGAATGCCGGCGCCTTCTTCCTCTTTTATCCAGGGCAGATGCGCCATAATGGCGATCGATAGACTGAATGCGTGATCCACTGGTAACTCGCTACAGCGGATAGCAAAGACCATATCAATCACCGATTCGGCCACGTTCCCGGTATCATTGTTAGAAGATTCTTGCCAATACACAAAAGATCCCTCAATTAACGGGCAACTTGGACCATAATGCATCGCGGTCTATCCACCAGCTTTCCTGGACCAGGACATCCACCACATTCCGCATCCGGGGCAGGAATTTTTTCGGGTCATTGAGTTCCAGTTTTTCCATCCACAGGCTAAATTGCTCCTGGGTGTCGACCTCGCTATGGCGTCTGGCGACAGCGGCAAGTAATTTACCGGTAAAGAATTGGAGCTCTTCTTTCTGTTTGCCTTCTGAACGCAAATCGGCAATATAGTGCGCCACTGCCGCAGACAATGCAGCGCCATCTGATTCATCGGGTGTCTCATCGACGACGTGCTGTAACATGGCAACACTCAATTCCGGGTCAATGGGGAATGTTACCGCCAACCAGATCCCCTGTCCCAATGCGGGAAGTGACTCGGCCTGATCCGACTCATACATGCTTTCGCAAGCCAACACGGCGGATTCCCAGTCTTCATCAGCGACAAATACATCAAAGGCCTCACGGGCCATATCCCACGCTTCTTCATTACGCTGCAACTCTAACAAGGTACGGGCAAGATCATTTTGTATCTTGGCCTTGTCCCTTGGGGCATGACCTGCGGGTAATTCTATGATCTGTACTTCAAGTTCGGCGATGCGGTGCTCGAGGAGACCGCTTGCGGTAGTAGAGTCGTCTGCACTATCTGCGCCCATTACTCCAATATTGTCATCAAGGTATTTCATTTATTTGTTCCAAAAATTAAGGTTTGTGGCGCTTCCTAAGAATTTGTGTGTAACTAACGCGTCACGGAGTGCACCCCCACGAAAGCCCCTTCCAGTTGATCTTCCCAATTTTCGGGTGTATCCGGATAGGAGGGTTTCACATCAATTCTGAAAAACAACTCACCACTGCTGGCGGCCTTGCCCTTGATCACGCCTTTAAGTTCGCTAAAGGTGTTGATTTCGGGGTTCTGAATCAAAACTTCGCTTAAGTTGAGCATATTAACTTATCCAACATCACTAAGACTTGCCGTGGTACCGTTAACGCGGCCGTTCTTGATCCGATCGTAAAATCGGCCGCGATAGACCAAACGACCCTTTCCATCGTCATCATCACCATCAAACGCGGTTCGGCTATGGAGTACGTTGTTACATAGTACCCCCTGTCCTGGTTTCAAGCAGATTCTAAACTTATAAGGGAAATCCGAACTCAAAAGTTCTGTCAACCATTGGGTGGCGCGGCGAGTATTGGGATTATTATTCCACTTAATGCTTTGGCTGCGCGCCGTGTAACGCATGTGTATGTGGCCACTTAAGGGATCAATGCTAAACACGGGCCCCTCCTGCCTCCCTCGCCGCATCCGCCCGCCTTCGGTATTGGCGGGAATAACCATGGCCTTAGGGTCCATTAGGGCATGGACCATTTCTGGGTCCTCGTCACGCATGAGCAGATAGACCATTTCATGGTCGATCAGGGCGTTTTCTCCGCCTTGGCAGGCAGATCGTACACAATGCAATAACATGGCCCGAATTGTACGTTCTGGGGGGTTGTAGTAGCCGTCGGTGTGCCATAGCAGGCGCCGATTGCTATAGGGGATGTATCCACGCCGTGACTTGGCCTCCACCACCATTAAACTGGTAATCCCGTCTTCATCTGCCAATAGATTGGGGTCCAATCGGTTCAATCCCAGTTGTGAGCCCAACTGCCGCAACATCGGCTTGCCTGCCCCTGCTTCAGGCGGGAGGGTATAAATCACCATGTTCGTCTTTAGGCATAAACGTGTAATCTGATCGTATTCAGCCTGACTCAGCGCCATGGGGTCCTTAATGGACACCATTAGGCCCTCTGAGTCTGTGGGGTAATCGCAGAGCTTCCATTGCCGCCAATGGCTATAGGCGTCCTCGTTCTCCAACCTAAAAGGACGGCTGCTGATGGACAGATTATGGCGAGGTTCTTTGACGCTTAACATCGGTCTCATTGAAATGGGGGATTCGGGTTGTTTGCATTCCAGGGAGCACCTGAATGATACGCTCAACCGCCAAGGCGCCAAGATCGCCAAGCTAATAGACTGTTGATTTTCATAAAAAAATTCTTGGCGTCTTGGCGGTTCAAGTTCCAGCAATTCTAAGTTATGGCGTCATCCTCGGGCTTGACCCGGGGATCCAGAGAACTAAACGCATGCAACCTGCTGTTTTCTGGATTCCCGCCTTCGCGGGAATGACGGTTCTTGGTGAAGGAAATGTCATAATGAGAATTGCTATTCAAGTTCAGTTGATCTGGAATTTCTCCGGAAAGCTGGGCGTATACCCTAACAAACCAGTCAGGTATTAACTGTAATGGAAACCGGCTCTAAAAACAGCCTACCGAAAGAGAGGGCGGGCGCAGTATATAATTTCCGTTCTATTTACAGCCCCTGTCAAGGGTGAATATGACATAGCCATTATTTCTTAATGGCTTTACGAAAAATCTGGCTATTCCGGCGGCGCCTCCAATATATCCCCTTGGGGGGATGGGGTGCCTAGGGTTTTGCCCCCCCCACAGCGGGGTTTCTTTCTCCAGCGTATTGTCTAGACTTGTGCACCCTGAGGATCGAGTACACATTCGATCTGATGCTAGACACGAATTTGAGACCTTGCTGCTTTGAAAGTTCGGTTGAGGCTATAGGCCCAGCATCCGATAGCAGGTTACGGCACGTAAATGTAAGTTTCGTTTTTAGGAGGCAATCAAAAATGGCTCAACCGAAGAACCCGGAAAAACACTGCACCTACATCCCCCCAGAGTCTGAGAAGAAGTCATCCAAGCCTATGTATGATACCCCCATGCTGGACCAATTGGTTGACGGCCCTTGGCCGAGTTTTGTCTCCGGCCTGAAACGTCTGGCCATGAATAACAATATGATGGTGGACTTAATGGGTCAACTGGAACATTCCTACAACACCCGTTTGGGTTACTGGAAAGGCGGCACCGTCAGCATTTTTGGCTATGGCGGCGGTATTATTCCCCGTTTTACCGAACTTATGGGCGATGATGGCGAACCCATGTTCCCTGAAGCAAGAGAATTCCACACCGTCCGTGTCATGCCTCCTGCTGGCATGCACTACAGCACTGATTTAATACGCAAATTCTCAAGCACATGGCAAAAGTACGGTTCAGGCATGATTGCCTTCCATGGCCAAAGCGGCGATATCATGTTTATAGGAACGGATACCGATAACATTCAAGGCTTTTTTGACGAAGTAAATGAATACGGTTTCGATCTTGGTGGCGCGGGTCCTGCGGTCCGCACCAGCATGTCCTGCGTTGGTGCCGCCCGTTGCGAACACTCTTGCACCAACGAGCAAAAAGTTCAGCGTCTGCTGGTAAACAACTTCCTGGATGACATGCACCGCCCGGCCCTACCCTACAAGTTTAAATTTAAAGTTTCAGGCTGTTCCAATGACTGCGTGAACTCCATCCAGCGCGCTGACATGGCCATCATTGGCACCTGGCGTGACGACATGAAAGTCGATCAGGGTGAAGTCAAAGCTTTCATCAAATCCAAGAGCCGCAAATATGTGATCGACAATATCATTAGCCGTTGCCCCACAAATGCGCTCTCTTTGAATGACGATGACACCCTCAGCGTTGACAACCGCAACTGTGTCCGTTGCATGCACTGCATCAATGTCATGACCAAGGCCCTGTCCCCAGGTGATGACCGCGGTGTTACCGTGCTCATGGGTGGCAAACGGACTCTTAAAATTGGCGACACCATGGGTACAGTCATTGTTCCTTTTATGAAGCTGGAGTCGGACGAAGATTACGACGCACTCAAGGAAATCGCTGAGAATACCATCGATTTTTGGGCCGAGAATGCCCTTGAGCATGAACGCTGTGGTGAAATGATCGACCGTATCGGGCTGGTCAACTTTCTTGAAGGCATTGAGATCGACGTTGACCCCAACATGATTAATCACCCACGCATCAGTTCCTATGTCCGCATGGACACCTGGGACGAAGAAGTCGATAAGTGGAATCAGCGTAAAGCTGCCGTTTAATCACGTCCGAATTGTCTTACTTGACTTGGCCGATTGAGTGGGCCTTGGTTTAAACAATACACCGCTTACCAAAGCGCAAGTTTTTGGAGGTACAGATGACAGAAAAAGCAAAGCCCCGTACGCCGATTGAGTCTGGCGTTCCTGACGGCATGCAATACATGCATCCCGTCTACCTGAAGAATTTTGGCAACTGGAAATATCATGATCGTCCACGTCCCGGCGTTCTACACCATGTTGCTAAAAGCGGTGACGAGGTATGGACCGTGCGTGTAGGTACTCATCGCCAATTAGGTCCCTATGAAATAGACCTGCTTTGCGACATCGTTGACAAATATGCCGATGGCTTTGTGCGCTTTACCATTCGTAGCAACATGGAAGTCTCTGTTACCGATGAATCAAAGGTTGCACCCCTAATCCAGGCTTTCAACGATGCCGGCTATCCGGTTGGCGGCACCGGCAATTCGATCACCATGATTTCGCACACCCAGGGCTGGTTGCACTGCGATATTCCTGCTACGGATGCTGCGGGTGTAGTCAAATCGTTGATGGACGAGCTCCACGATGAATTCATCTCTGAACAAATGCCCAACCGTGTCCATATCACCACCTCCTGCTGCCAGATCAACTGTGGTGGCCAGGGCGATATCGCGATTAACATCCAGCACACCAAGCCCCCAAAAATCAATCACGACTTGGTGGCCAATGCCTGTGAACGTCCTTCGGTGGTAGCGCGCTGTCCGGTGGCTGCTATTCGCCCCGCCATAGTCAACGGCAAGCCATCTTTGGAAATCGACGAAAAGAAATGTATTTGTTGTGGCGCATGTTTCCCCCCCTGCCCACCCATGCAGATCAACGACCCTGAACATTCCAAGCTCGCTGTCTGGGTCGGCGGCAAAAACTCCAATGCCCGCAGCAAACCCATGTTCCACAAATTAGTGGCTGCCGGTATCCCCAATAATCCACCTCGCTGGATAGAGGCCAAAGATGTCGTTATGCAAATCCTACACGCCTACAAAAAAGATGCGCGGGACTGGGAGCGCATGGGCGACTGGGTTGAGCGCATCGGATGGCCACGCTTTTTCGAACTCACCGAGTTGCCGTTCACGAAATTTCATGTCGATACCTGGCGTGGTGCTCGTCACACCTTAAATGCGTCTACTCACATTCGCTTCTAGTGAAGACCAGGAGATTTCGTTTAAATGAAATTTAGCATTATGATTAGCGAAGGCCCTTATACGCACCAGGCCTCAGATTCAGCGTATCTTTTTACCAAGGCCGCACTGGAAAAGGGACACGAGATTTTTCGTGTCTTCTTCTATCACGATGGTGTCAACAACGGCACACGACTGACCACGCCTCCCCAGGACGATCGCAACATCGTCAATCGGTGGAGCGAGTTGGCCCAGGCACATAAGTTGGATCTTGTCGTGTGTGTCGCCGCTGCGCAACGCCGTGGCATCGTGGATCCGGAAGAGGCAAAACGTAATAGCAAAGATGCTGACAACATTGCACCCGGCTTTCATATTTCCGGCCTGGGACAACTTATCGAGGCAGGCATCCAAGCGGATCGTCTTGTCGTATTTGGCGATTGAACGGAGTATTGATTCATGTCTGACGAGATGATGGAAGACGAAGGTACAATAAAAAAGTTTGGTTACGTTAATCGCAAAGCGCCTTATGGCACCGTTTACGCCCTGGAGTCCCTGGAGGTTGTCCTGATTGGTGCGGCATTTGATCAGGATGTGAGCGTGATCTTTATGGATGATGGTGTCTACCAACTGAAAAAGGGACAAGACACCAAGGCATCCGGGATGAAAAATTTCTCACCCACGTATCGCGCCCTTGAGGGTTACGATGTTGAAAAGCTCTACGTGGAAAAAGAGTCTATGGATATACGCGGTCTGAGTACCGATGATTTGATTGTTCCGGTGGAGGTTAAATCCAGCGAGGAGATCATGCAAATTATGGAAGACCAAGACATCATTTTGAGCTTCTAACCGGGGACAGGTGAACGTATGCTACACACAGTAAATAAATCGCCTTTTCAGGCCAACGCCCTGCTCAGTTGTCTTCGGGTAGTCAAAAAAGGCAGTGCAATTCTATTGATAGAGGACGGTGTCTATGGCGCCCTTGTGGGCACAAAAGCCACCCCTACTATCCAAGAGGCGATGAAAAATTCCAAAGTCTATGCCCTTGCACCGGATCTTGAAGCGCGCGGTATTCAAGACAATGTTCTCAAGGGAGTCAAAACTATTGACTACGGTGGGTTTGTAGACCTTGTCGCCGAATATGACACGGTACAGGCCTGGTTGTGAATCACTTGAGGGCACTTCTATTAATTGATAATCCCTTCTCCCTCCGGGAGAAGGAGAGGATGAGGGAATTAATAGAAATGCCCTTAGTTGTGAACGAGAAAGGCGGTACATCCTGTACCGCTGGGTATCTCGAGACAATCTCGGGGTTACTTTGAGTTTTGTTCATCATTTTAACTTGATGAGGAGTATACATAATGTCAGCTATTGAAGTGGGTGGTAAGTCTATTGAAGTTGATGAGGAAGGTTACTTGGCAGACCGTGGCGATTGGACCGAAGAAGTTGCTACAATTATGGCCAAAGAAGATGATTGCGATCTGGATAGCAACCACTGGGAAGTAATCAACTTCCTGCGTGAATACTACGAGGAGTATCAGATCGCCCCGGCTGTTCGTGTGCTCACCAAGGCCATTGGCAAAAAACTGGGCGCCGACAAGGGCAACAGCAAGTATCTTTACGAACTGTTTCCTTATGGACCAGCCAAGCAGGCTTGCAAATACGCCGGGCTTCCCAAACCGACCGGTTGCGTCTAAGTCACACTCTAATTTCTAGAAAATCAACCTGAACATTCAGGGTGCCTGGCACCCTGAATTGTTAAGCGAGAAAGGAAGGCTGGATGTCTGTATCCTTGGTATATGCAGTACTATTTTATGCCGCAACCGCCATATTGGTCGGTGGACTCATCTACCGGATTCGAGTCTATGCGCGCACGCCTGTACCGCTAAAAATTCCTACGACTCCTGCGCCTACAACCCGCACTGGCGTGTTATTTCGTATGTTTCGCGAAATCACAGTTTTCGAAAGCCTGTTCAAATCCAATAAATGGATTTGGCTGTTCGGGTGGCTCTTCCATTTCACCATGTTGCTGGTGTTATTGCGTCACCTGCGCTATTTCACCCACCCGGTATGGTTCTGGGTGGACCTCATTCAGCCCTTTGGGATTTACGCCGGGTTCGGTATGGCTGCGGGCCTGCTGGGTCTTTGGGCACGGCGATTTCTGGTAGATCGAGTCCGTTACATCTCCAGCCTGTCGGACCATCTAATGCTCATATTGCTCATCGCCATCGCCATCACAGGCTTACTGATGAGTTTCGTCCCCGAGTGGCGTACCGATATTGTTGCCCTAAAGGCCTTTATGTTGGGCCTGCTCTATTTCGATTGGCAGCCCCTCCCGGAAGATCCCATGTTAATGATCCATCTGGGTTTGGTGGCTACACTCATGATGATCTTTCCTATCAGTAAGTTGCTGCATGCGCCGGGTGTATTTTTCAGTCCGACTCGCAACCAGATTGATAATCCACGTGAAAAACGCCTTCTTTCTGCCTGGGCAGCAAAGTTGGAATCATCCGAGTAATAATAACAAGAGGCCACCATGGCGGATTTCGAAACACCTGCTTTGACTGAATTCCAGCTCGTTCCCCATATTAAAAAGGGGAGCATGGCGCATAGTCAAACGTTTGCGGCCAAACCGGAATTCCAGGAAGATTTGGGGTTCCCCGGAGAATTGGAAGAAGGCTGGGAAGACGTCGCGGTCAAAAAGCTCGGTGAGTTGACCACAAAATACCGCGGCCTCAAGGTTTTCCTGGATTCATGCGTAAAGTGTGGCGCCTGCACAGACAAGTGTCACTACTATCTTGGCACCGCCGACCCGCTCAATATGCCCGTGGCCCGCCAAGACCTGCTTAGAAGCGTCTACCGCCGCTATTACACCTTTGCCGGAAAATATTTTCCATGGCTGGTCGGTGCCAGGAAAATGACCAAAGGCATGCTCGACAAGTGGTACTGTTATTTCCACCAATGTTCACAATGTCGGCGTTGCTCGGTATTTTGCCCCTACGGTATCGACACCGCTGAAATTTCCATGGCTGCCCGCGAGATCATGGACGCTGTAAGTGTGGGCCAGAAGTATTGCAATGAAATTATCGGCAAGGTTTATAAGATCGGGAATAATCTGGGGCTCCCGGAAAAGGCCCTGGTCAATACACTGGAAGGACTTGAAGAAGACGTCAAAGATGAAACCGGGATCGATGTCAGATTTCCCGTGGATCAGGCAGGGGCGGATGTGCTGCTGATCACCCCTTCCGCAGACTTTTTTGCCGAGCCCCACATAGACGGCCTCATCGGTTATGGCAAGGTATTCCACCAGGCAGGCATCAACTGGACGCTAAGCTCCCACGCCTCTGAAGCTGGAAACTTTGGCATGTTCATCGGTAGTTATGAAAACATGCGCAGGGTGGCGCTGCGAATCCGCGAGGCGGCACTCGACCTGAAAGTAAAACGAATCGTTGTCGGTGAATGTGGCCATGCTTGGCGCGTCGCTTACAGCTTTTGGAATACCCTGATAGGCGTTGGCCACGGCGGTAATGATCCTTACGCCAAAGCACTCCAACAACAACTCGACCCGAATTATCCGGCTCCGCAACATATTATTGAGCTTACCTACGATTTAATCCAAAAAGGCGCACTGACGCTCGACAAATCCGCCAACGATGATCAGCGGGTGACCTTCCATGATTCTTGTAACGTTGCCCGTGCATCCCGCATGGGGACTATGCCCGGTGGGCAATTCGTGCTGCCAAGGGAAGTAATCAAATCTTCGGTTAATCATTATTTTGATATGGCCCCTGAGACCATTCACGAAAATACATTCTGCTGTGGCGGTGGAGGCGGAATACTAACGGACGATCTTATAGAAATACGCGTTAAGGGTGCACAGCCTAGAATGCAAGCTTTGATGGATGTGGTTCAGGAGTATGATGTGAACTATCTGGCCGCCATTTGTGCAATTTGTAAAAGTCAGTTTTCCAAAGTGTTGCCCTACTACAAATTTCCTATGGACATGATTGGTAGTGTTCACGGACTTGTGAGCAACGCGATTCAATTAGGTACTAAGCAATAAACTGCTAGGTACTTCTATTAATACCCTCTCCCTCCGGGAGAGGGCTTGGGTGAGGGAGTCAATCAAGGATAAGGTATTGATTGTATTATCCCCTCATCCTCACCTTCTCCCGGAGGGAGAAGGGATCAATAATTAATAGAAGTGCCCTAATGACTAGAGCAGCGGTATTAACGCTGGTTTTAAGATTATTGAGAGGAGTAACGATCGATGGCTACATCTTCATCTGATGCAAAAAAAGGCATTGAGAAACTGACCTGGCGACGTTTTCGCGACGGCGATCACAAGTGGGGTAATTTTGGTGACCAGATTTTCAGCGCCGATGAATCACACAAATGTCCAACATATGTCAACAAGACCCCGCCCTGTCAGGGCAGTTGTCCTGCTGGCGAGGATATTCGTGGTTGGTTAAATATCGTTCGTGGCATTGAGAAACCCAATGACGACATGGCCTGGCAAGAGTACGCCTTTCATCGATCAACCGACGCCAACCCTTTTCCTGCGATCATGGGCCGGGTCTGTCCTGCACCCTGTGAAGATGGCTGTAACCGTAATGAAGTGGAAGACTACGTCGGTATCAACTCGGTGGAACAATTTATCGGAGATTATGGCCTCCAAAATAAGCTTACATTTGCTCCTGGAAAAGACACCGGAAAAAAGATCGCCATTATTGGGGGTGGCCCTGCAGGATTGGCTGCCGCCTATCAGCTCAGAAAAATGGGACATGGCGTGGCGGTCTACGACGATCATGACCACTTAGGCGGCATGATGCGTTACGGTATTCCCGGTTATCGTACCCCCCGTGACGTACTCGATGGGGAGATGAACCGTATTATCGACATGGGTGTGGAGCTCTTCATGAGCACCCGTGTAGGCGTTGATGTGTCCATGGAAAAACTGGAAAAAGATTACGACGCCGTTCTGTTTGCCATTGGCGCTCAATCCGGCCGCGCCCTGCCCATCCCTGGTGCTGACGCTAGCAACTGTATTACCGGCATCGCGTTTCTCTCTGCATTTAATGATGGACGTCTCAAGACCGTGGCTGGCCGGGTTGTGGTTATCGGCGGTGGTGACACCTCTATTGACGTGGCCTCAGTGGCCCGGCGCCTGGGACACATCAAGAACGTCAACGAGAAGGATCGTCCGGAAAATGTCGTCCTAGGCCAAACTGCCCATGATGTTATTGATATTGCCTCCCGCGAAGGCGCCGATGTGCTGCTGATGTCACGCCAGCCGGTTGAGAAAATGAACGCCGCGAAACACGAGATCGACGATGCAAATCGTGAAGGTGTCACCGTTCGTGGTGGTTTGAGCCCCGTCGAAGTCATCAAAGGCGCGGACGGACGCGCCACCGCGCTACGTGTGGTCCAGCTTGATTATTCTTCTGGTAAGGCTGAGCCCATTGCCGGGACTGAGGAAAATCTGGAATGTGATCTCATTGTTTCCGCCATCGGTCAGACCGGTAATTTTGAGGGTATGGAAGAGTTCGCCAACGAACGTGGACTCATGGACGCCGATAAGCACTATCAGGTGCCCAATCGTCCAGGACTATTCGTCTGTGGCGACATTGTTCGCCCTCACCTGCTTACCACTGTTATTGGTCAAGCCTCCGTTGCCGCGGATAGTATCGATCATTACCTGAACAACCAGGAACCTGAAAAGCGGCCCAAGGTGGATGTACACCATTTCAATTTACTCAACAAACTTCGCGAGACGGGCATGGAACCGGAAGACTATCATCCTGATACCAGCGCAGGCCGGGAGATCGATCAGGGACTGCGTGGCACGTCTGAGAAAGGTAAAGGCGTTGGTGGTTTTGCTATCCACAACTATGAAGACCGTTCCGCAGCGGAGATCATTCCTTCCGATGAGTTATTTCTTGGTCATTTCGAGAATGAACCCCGCAATCTGCGCGACGAAAAAGTGCCTAGTGCCGAGGAAGTATTGGGGCACTTCGAGGAACGTGTTATTGGTCTAAGTGAAGAAATGGCTATCGCCGAAGCCAAGCGCTGCATGAGTTGTGGTATGTGTTTTGAGTGTGACAACTGCATCATATTCTGTCCTCAAGATGCTGTGCATCGGTCGCCAAAGGCAGAAATGACCATGGGCCGCTATGTCTATACCGACTACGACCGTTGCATTGGTTGTCACATTTGCGCGGATGTGTGCCCCACGGGGTACATTCAGATGGGCATGGGTTAATTGAAGGAGCAAACCTGACATGACCCATTTACTCTTAATGATGCAAAGGCTTGCGGGCAGCTTGGTTGCCATCGCGCTACTCAGCCCGCTGGTCATCGCCGATAGCAGTGCCCCCAAACCTGAGATCCCCAAAGCCGCAGGCGATCAATGTGTCGAGGATACAGACTACATGCGCCGCAACCACATGAAAGTTATCCTGCACCAACGGGACGAAACCATGCGGTTAGGTATACGGACTAAAAAGCACAGTCTTAAGAACTGCATTAATTGCCATGCCACCAAGACCGAAGCCGGTAAGTTAAGTGTTTTGGGTGAAAAAGGATTTTGTCAATCCTGTCATACCTATGCAAGCGTAACCATGGACTGCTTTAGTTGCCACTCATCGGCTCCTGAGAAAGACACCGATTTAAAGCTAGGTACAAAAAGGGCAAGCCCACATCACACTGGCCTGGCCTATAAGCGCGCTTCTGACCTAAGCGAAAAAGAAAGAAAATTCTTATCAAAGGCCGTTTCCATGAATACTGGTCAAAAACAAAATAGCAAGATCACTGACAATAGCAGGAGCGGTCAATGAGTATAGGCCGACGTGACTTCCTGAAAGCAAGCGCTATTGCAACCACCGCGACTGCCTTCGCCCCAGGTATTAATCTAATTGAATTGGCGGCTGCCCGTAACCCTGAGCAGGCTGCCACAGCAATACATCGCTGGGGCTTGCTGATCGATGTCAATAAATGCGTCAAAGGATGTACCGCCTGCGTCGATGCCTGTTTTATCGAAAATGGAATAAATGAAAAAGGTTCGCCCACCACTGATGCGCAGTGGATTCGTAAGGTGACCACCAAGGACAAGGCCACGGGGCATGAGCAAATATTCCCGGTAATGTGCCAACACTGTGAGCATCCACCCTGTGTCGATGTCTGCCCTACTGGGGCTTCCTTTAAGCGTAAGGACGGCATCGTCCTGGTCGATAAACATATATGTATAGGATGCCGTTATTGCATGATGGCGTGCCCCTATAAAGCCCGCTCATTTGTCCATCAGACTCTAACAGGCCAGAATCACAACGCACCCCGGGGCAAGGGCACCGTTGAAAGCTGTACACTTTGCGTGCACAAAATCGATCGCGGAGATGGGATTACGGCCTGTGCCGATGCCTGCGCAGGAGAAAACCACAAGGCCATTATTTTTGGTGATCTTAAAGATCCGCGTAGTGAAATATCCCGGCAGTTAAAGGCGCAAGCCTCATCCCAGATTAGGGCAGATTTCAATCTCAACACAGGCGTCCGCTATCGCGGTCTGTCTTGAATGCGGTCCAGGATAGAATAATATGAAAGCCGTTCACTATAGTGTCATCCAGGGTAAAAGCTTTGGCTACATACTGCTTTTGGGAATTTTTGGGGCCATCACTGCCTTCGGCTTTGGAGCCGCCCTTTACATGGAGCACAATGGCCATATTGTTACGGGCATGAACAACCAAATAGTCTGGGGTCTACCTCATGTGTTCGCGGTATTCTTGATAGTCGCCGCATCAGGCGCGCTGAATGTAGCCTCTATGGCGTCTGTATTTGGCCGCGCACTCTACAAACCCCTGGCACGCCTCTCTGGATTACTGGCCATTGCACTCCTTGCCGGTGGCCTCGCAGTGTTGCTATTAGATCTTGGCCGTCCCGATAGACTTATCATTGCCATGACTTATTACAATTTTAAGTCTATATTTGCCTTGAATATCATTCTGTATTCTGGATTTTTTCTATTGGTGGGTATCTACCTTTGGATGATGTTTGAACGTCGCATGAACCCGTTTACCAAGGTGGCTGGTTTTTTCGCCTTTATATGGCGTTTAATACTCACCACCGGTACCGGTTCTATTTTTGGCTTCCTGGTCGCCAGACAGGCCTACGACGCCGCAATAATGGCGCCTTTGTTCATCATTATGTCATTTGCATTTGGCTTGGCAATTTTCTTGTTGGTGCTTATCTCCTCTTATGCCTGGACCCATCGTGAGATTGGTGATGCCGTGGTGGAGCGATTGCGAAAATTGTTAGGCATCTTTGTGGCGTCTGTATTATATTTTGTATTGGTCTATCACTTAACTAACCTCTACGTTACCGAGCATCATGGCATTGAGCGTTTTATATTATTGGATGGCGGTATCTACACAGAGATCTTCTGGATGGGCCAAATTCTCATAGGTGGCTTGATCCCTTTATTACTGTGCTTAACGCCTCTGGGCCGCTCTCGTCCCATGGTGCTGCTAGCCGCAGTACTGGTAATCCTGGGTGGTTTAGCTCAAGTCTACGTCATAATTATAGGCGGCCAGGCCTTTCCTCTTGAACTTTTCCCCGGCAAAGGAGTTTCCAGCAGCTTCTTTGATGGTCAAATAACCTTTTATCAACCCAGCATTCCAGAGATGTTTCTGGGCTTTAGCGGCATTGGCATCACCCTCCTGATCACCACCTTCGCGATTAAGGTCCTGCCCTTCTTGCCCAACAGTTTAGCCAACAAAGACGTGGACCCGCATTTCACGGACCAGTCTAAAGGTGATTCCGGTCCAAGCGCTGAAGCTGCTACGGCCTAGTTTGAGGAAATCATACTTACACCGCACGCCAACTTCTCGTTTCAACACGTTAAACGGTAAAACAAACGTAGGTTGGGCCTCGTACCTCGACAACTGCTCCATGCGTTGTTCTCGGCTTTGGCTCCAAACATCGCTCTACCTCCTGCATCCATGCAGTCGTCAGCACCAACCTACATTGTAATAATCGGCCGTAAAAGTATAGGCTAGGTGCGAAGCCCAACCTGAATCCTGCCCAATGGCACATCTACTCCTATCCGCTGCACACAAGTCCTCTGGTAAAACCACTATAAGTATGGGCTTGTGCTCTGCTTTGTCTCGTAGCGGAGTCTCTGTACAACCCTTTAAAAAAGGTCCCGATTATATTGACCCTATGTGGTTGGGACTTGCGAGTGGGCGGCCTTGTTATAATCTGGATTTCTACCAGATGGCGCGAGAAGAAATTTCCGGGCTTTTCTCCAAACAGGCCAGCAACACACAGATAAGCATCATCGAAGGGAATAAGGGACTCTATGACGGTCTGGACCTGGACGGTAGCAACAGCAATGCGGCCCTGGCAAAACTCCTCGATGCCCCCGTAATACTGACCATTGATGCTCGTGGCATGACGCGTGGAATCGCCCCGCTTATACTGGGCTATCAGGCATTTGACTCAGACGTGAAAATAGCAGGTGTCATTTTGAACAAGTTAGGTGGGGCCCGTCACGAATCAAAACTACGGGCAGTGATCGAACACTATACCGACGTGCCTGTTATTGGTGCTGTACACTACGATAAGTCCATGGAGATCAATGAAAGGCACCTCGGGCTCATCCCGAATGTAGAAGATACCCGAGCATCTGAGATCGTGGAGATAATAAGAACACGCGTCGCCAAACAAGTCGATCTGGACCGTGTGGTGGAAATAGCCCACAAAACAGTTACACCGACTCACTCCAGGTTGGATAATTTAACGGATTCACCCTCAATAGGTAAAAACCTTACTGTAGGTATCGTACGCGACTCAGTTTTTTCATTTTACTACCCCGATGATCTAGATGCCTTTCATCAATGCGGTGCTAAGCTTGTCTTCATTGATTCCGTGCATGACAAGACTCTACCAGACCTGGATGGCTTGATAATAGGCGGTGGTTTTCCGGAAACACACATGGCCAAACTGGAGGCAAACGCAGAACTGCGTCATCTGATTTATGCTAAAATTGAAGCGGGTTTACCGGTCTATGCAGAGTGTGGTGGTCTGATGTATCTTTCCAGATCTCTCACCTGGAATGACAGGACCTTTGAAATGGTAGGGGCAATTCAGGGCGATATCACCATGCATAAGCGGCCACAAGGACGTGGTTATGTCAGGCTAACCGAAACAGATTCCCATCCATGGCCCAACCACAACAATTCTGGCCTACACCCTACCTTCATATTGGGCCATGAGTTTCACTATTCGAGCATAAAAAACCTGGGGCAATCTACTAAATTTGCATACCGAGTAGAACGTGGTAGCGGTATAAATGGCAAGTTTGATGGAATCGTCTACAAAAACCTGCTTGCCAGTTACGCTCACCTGCGTAATCAGGGAGATCATTGCTGGGTAAATCGGTTTCTACAATATATTCATAGCAAAAAAGGTTTATACCATGATTAAACTAACACAATCAGCAGCAGATCAAATACGAGCTTCTGCAAAAGAAACCGGTATTAACGACCTTCGTCTTCGCTTGGCGGCAACAAAAAAAGAAGATGGAACCATTGAGTATGGCATGGGATTTGACGACAACCATACCGATACCGACACTGAATTCAAGATTAAGGGTATAACGATGGTATGGTCCAAAAATAGTGCTGCACTGCTGACGGGTGTAGAAATTGATTATGTCGAGATTACACCTGGACAGCATCAATTTATATTTTTTAACCCTAATGATCCTGTGCATAAACCTGTAACAGAAGAAGGCCAGCATTGAGGATTACATCCGAGTCGATTCCAGACTAAGCTTGTAACATGACTGTCCGCAATGCTATCCCACCAAGATACACCGATTAACAGAGCATGCATCATGGACAAGCCTGCAACGAAGCACCCCCTCTCCTTCCGGGAGAGGGGGTTAGGCTTCAGATCCACCCACAAATTTTTCCGAAGAGCCACATTATATAGATCACATGACCAGTCACTTCCGCAGGCTATTGAGTATAATTTTTCCCGTAAAAGGACATATGCATTCCTATGTGGCAGTGCTCGTCCTGGTAATAGTCACTGCCACCATATCCTATGCATTAAGCGGCAAGTTTGACCATCAACCCCCGTTAACGACTGTAATCACGCTCGCCTTTCTGGCCTTCGTCTTATCGACCCTGGGATTTATGTTGCTAAAAAAGGCCTTTCTAAAGCCTTTTGACAAGCTTGATAGCTGGGCCCGATCTGTAAACAAATCAAAACTGTCAACCATATTTGATACCCCAGTCCCTTCAGATCTTTATGACCTGGTTCCCGATTTAGTCGCTCTGACGAATCGGCTTTCTTTACTCAGCAAGACACTGGACCTTCAGTTTCGCACCCAAACAGCCCGCGTTTCTCGCAAAACAAGATCGCTCGAAATTTTATATGAGGTTGTTGCCGCCTTAAATATCTCACGCAGTCGGGATGAACTACTGTCCTCTTTCCTTGAAGCTCTGGTAGAACTTCTGGATGCAAGGGCCGCATCGGTTAAGCTGCTGGGATCAAACCAGACGCTTGAAAATGTTGCCACCGCAGGTGATGTAAACATCTTCACCCGCTTCGATGGCCATGCAAAGTCGCTCGATATATTGTCGAAGGGTGTCCTTTCAGATGGGAAACTATTGATTCATCCCATTGAAGCTACGGACATGCCAACCCATGACATCAAAACCAATGCAGGTGCACATGAATGTATTATCACACCGGTTCAATACCGTGACGAAATGCTTGGAGTCTATTTATTATTCCTTGAGAATCCTAGCTCAGAATTAGGAGATGATTTTCGGGACCTCATCACTTCAGTAGGGAAACACCTCGGGTTGGCTTTAGAAAAATCGCGACTTGACAATCAAGCCAGACGGCTGGCCGTAATGGAAGAAAGAGATATACTAAGAGATGAACTACATGATACGCTTGCCCAATATTTTGTTAGCATGCGTATACAGGTAAAGATGCTAAGCGAACTCCTATACAAAAAGGAGTACCGGGACACTGAAGAAGAAGTCTGGAGACTCCGGGTATCGCTTGAAGAGGCAAATACCAGCCTCAGGGAATTACTGTCCAGTTTTCGATTTAAGATGGACGAAAGAGGCCTTATTACGGCAATTGAAGATCTGGTAGACAGATTCAACCAAGACAGTGGTATTTCAACCTTTTTTCAGCATGAGGTTACCGAGCTCGCATTGTCACCCACTCAAGAAGTGGAGATATACAGAATCATACAAGAGGCCCTTGCCAATGTAAGATGGCACAGCAAGGCGACTACTGCCAGGGTCTTTCTGCTAGAGAATCCTGATAACAGTTATAGTATCATTATAGAAGACGACGGTGTTGGCATTAAAGATCCATCGACAACTTCTCAAGGTAGAGAACATATTGGCCTTGCCATTATGCGCGAGCGATCGGAAAGATTGGGCGGGAACCTGACGGTTGAGAGTGAAACAGGTGAGGGGACTACCGTGTTTTTAACACTGCAGAAACGTGATTTACCTACTGTTGCAGAAACAAAATGAAAATACTTCTAATCGATGATCATGCCTTGGTGCTGCGTGGCCTGGCAGAGCTACTACAAAGCCGTGGTGTTGAGGTAGTCGCATCGGCAAACAATGGAAAGGATGGGCTAAAACTGGCGAAGGAATTGAACCCTGAACTGATTCTACTCGATATTATGATGCCTGAAATGGATGGCATTGAAACGCTAAAGGCCATTCGGGAATCAGGCGTTGATATACCAGTATTAATGCTAACCATGAGCCATGATGAATCCCACTTGCAAAAGGCGCTCAAGGAAGGTGCCCAGGGCTATTTACTAAAAGATATGGACCCCGATGAGTTGGTGCCCGCTTTAGAAGACGCAATTTTGGGGAAAAACGTGGTAGCAAAGGAGCTCGTCGGAGCGCTTACCCGAATCGTACAAGGCAAACCCGCAAAGCAGGATATTCCATCGACACCCATTTCCAACCTGACACCACGGGAACTGGAAATACTAAAACATCTTGCCGAAGGCAAAAGCAATAAAGTCATCGCCAAAGAATTGGGAATCACCTACGGTACGGTGAAACTTCATGTTAAGGCCATACTGCGCAAGTTAAACGCGTCATCGCGTGTCCAGGCGGCTGTTATGGCAGTCCATCAAGGATTGTCCAGAACCCAGAAGCATAGCCAAGGCACCTCTGATTAGATTATTCCGGCGACAACCTACGAGGGCCGACCCGAATAGTACTTACTTAAGGGCACTTCTATTAATTTATAACCCCTTCTCCCTCCGGGAGAAGGTTGGGATGAGGGGATAATAAAATCAGTGTCTTAGCTTTATTTGCTCCCCTCACCCTCGCCCGGAGGGAGAGGGTGTTAATAGAAACGCCCTATAAACAACTTCTAGCTGTGGTGCTGACATTGATCTCGGTGTTACCAGTACAGGCCGCCAAGTGGTCCGGTAATGTGACAAGTGAGTATCGCTACTTCCCTCGCAATCCCGTGGACCCCCGCCAGCATGGCAACAACCTCTCCATCTCCATGCAGACCGAGTACTATCAAGAATGGGACAAAGGCCGCCAAAGTCTTACTGTTACACCTTTTCTACGCATAGACGAAAACGATTCACAACGCAGTCACTTCGATCTGCGTGAATTCACCTGGGTAAAGGCCAGCAATACATGGGAACTGCGGATAGGGATGCGCAAGGTATTCTGGGGTGTAGCGGAATCCCAGCACCTGGTAGACATTATCAATCAAACCGATTTGGTGGAAAACCTGGATCAGGAGGACAAACTGGGCCAGGCCATGATCAACCTGGCCTTGATTCGCAACTGGGGGACCGTGGACCTGTTTGTATTACCGGGTTTCCGGGAAAGAACCTTCCCTGGGATTGGGGGACGATTGCGCACTCCCCTCCCCATCGACAGCAGCCAATCGCGTTATGCCTCATCTCGAGGGAAAAAGCGTGTCGATGTGGCTGTCCGTTGGTCCCATACCCTGGGTGATTGGGACTTGGGTCTCTACCACTTCACCGGCACCAGCCGCGAACCACGCCTCATCCCGGGTCGTAACGCCCGTGGTGAGCCCGTACTCATCCCTCTTTATGAGGTCATCGACCAGACCGGGCTCGACATTCAAGCCACCAAGGGCAATTGGCTCTGGAAATTGGAGGCGATCAGTCGCAGTGGACAGGAAAAACGCTTCCAGGCCGCTGTCGGTGGATTTGAGTACACTTTTTATGGCCTGGCCCATTCTCCAAAGGATCTGGGCCTGGTTGCTGAATATCACTACGATAGTCGTGGCAGCACCGCCCCTACCCCATTCCAGGATGACCTGATGCTGGGACTGCGCCTAACCTGGAACGATGCCCAAAGCACGGAGGCCTTGATCGGCGTCATCGTGGACCGTCAAAGCCGGGCACGGTTCTACAATATTGAGGCCAGCCGCCGCATCGGAAAACGCTTTAAATTGACATTGGAAGGCCGCGCCTTCGTTGCTATCCCTGCCAATGACCCCTTGTTCAGCATTCGTGACGATGACTATATGCAGGTGGAACTGGCCTATTATTTCTAACCAAGAAGACCTGATTCATTCAAGCCCCCGCCCTTGTAATACTCGGCCCAGTACCCTAATCTTTAACCTGATAATAAGTAGGCACTTTCGATTGTTCACGATCCTGTGGAGAGATTTCGCATTTGTGACCCCGACTACCCTGCCCAGACCGCATTGGAAACGACTGACCACCGTTATCAGCGTGATTTCAACGTTGATTGGGGCGCCGTCGTCTATTGCTTACGCAGGTCATCACACCGGCCAGAGTGGAAAACCCTATAGTTTCGCCGCGATACCCCAATTTGAACAACGGCGGCTATTTCGCATCTGGCGTCCGATATTAGATGAACTGGAAAGGCAAACGGGCCTGAGTTTCGAATTCATTGGCACCGCCAAAATACCCGCCTTCGAACAAAGCTTTATGGACGGGAAGTTTGATTTTGCCTACATGAACCCTCTCCACGTCATCAAGGCCAGACAGAGTCAGGGTTATATCCCCCTGGTTCGCGATGGCAGTCGGCAATTGAAGGGTATTGTAGTAGTACGCCGTGATAGCCCCATTCAGTCCATAGAGGAGTTACAAGGCGCTCGGATTGACTTTCCATCCCCCAATGCCCTCGGCGCATCAATTCTGCCCCGGGCTGACTTTGCTAGGCGCAAAGTCTCTTTTGTCCCTCGCTATGTCCAGACCCATAGCTCGGTCTATCTACATGTCGCCAGGGGGATTAGCCTCGCAGGCTGCGGGGTGCTGAGCACCTTACAGGCACAAAAAGCCTCCATCAGGAGTCAGCTACGCATTATCCACACCACTCGGGGGCTGACACCACACCCCTTTTCCGTTCATCCCAGAGTACCGGAGGCCCATCGCCGTAAGGTCAAACAGGCATTGCAGAAGATGGCCAGCACCCCCCAGGGGCAGCGCCTGCTGGATGCCATACCCATGAAAGAGTTGGTTGAGGCCAAACTGTCCGACTATCATGCGATCAAAGACTGGAAGCTTGAGTCGTACTACATAAAACAATGAATCTACGCACCAAGCTATTTGTCCCTTTGATTTTTGCCAGCTTGGTTCTTGGTGCCTACGCCTATTTTTATGCCCTTCCAAATTATATTAAATACGTCCAGCAGGAAGACCGGGAGCACCTGACCGCCCACTTGAGTAGCGTCGCCGAGGGGCTAATACCCCTGTTATTGGAAAACCAGTTGGCGACAATTTATGACAGCCTGGACACGCTGTTGAAAAAAAATGAGGGCTGGGTCTCCATCATACTGCTCAATAAAAATCAAGAACTGCTCTATCCTCTCCGTGAACCGTCCACAGCCAAACACCCGGACACCACCATCACACTGGAACAAAAGATCACCTTTCTTAATCACAACCTTGGCCACCTGAGCCTGGTGGTTGACCTATCCAATGATATCGACACCATCCATATCTTTGCGCACAGATTTGTTTTTACCCTACTAGGACTACTCGTAATCTTTGTGCTTGCAGCCGCCGCCCTGCTGGAATTTATCGTCCGCCGACCCGTGCAACAACTTGCCGCCGCCTCAGACCGAATAGCCGATGGTGACTTTACAACGACATTACCAAGCATGGGTAGCGATGAAGTGGGCAAGCTTGTAAAAAGTTTCTCTTCCATGCGCTCGTCCATTCGCCAGTATCAATCGGATCTGAAACAGGAAATGCAGAACCACATGCAAACCGCCAAGGCCCTGTTTGAAGAGAAGGAACGATTCTCCTATCACGCCCGTCATGACCCACTGACCGGTCTGCTCAACCGGCGTGAGTTTGAATCCCGCACCCAACGCACCATTAATGATGCCGACCACTATGGGGCACATCACGCCATGCTGTATATGGACCTGGATCAATTTAAGGTGGTCAACGATACCTGTGGACATGTGGCCGGCGATGAAATGCTAAAGCAAATCAGTCTCCTGCTCAGCGCCAAGATTCGCCAGGGCGATACACTGGCTCGGCTGGGTGGAGATGAATTCGGACTGCTATTGGAATACTGCCCCATTGAACATGCGGTGCACATCGCCGATACAATTCGCTCCGCTATTCAGGACTTTCGGTTTAGTTGGCAGGGCAACGTATTCTCGATCGGGGTGAGCACCGGGGTAGTGGCCATTGATGGCGACACCGCCAGCATAAAAGACGTCTTTAGCACCGCCGATACCGCCTGTTATATGGCCAAAGATAAAGGCCGTAACCGAATTCATGTCTATCAGGCCGATGATGCCGAGGTGGAGCAACGTCATGGAGAAATGCGTTGGGTGAGCCGAATCAACCGGGCGCTTGAAGATCAACGTTTCGTCCTCTTCTGCCAGCCCATTGTAGCCAGCGATGAACAATTAGGCGGCGCCACTCACTACGAAATCCTGGTGCGCATGGTAGATAAAAATGGCGCTACCATTCCGCCCGGCGCCTTCATCCCTGCAGCAGAACGCTATAACCTGATGCCATCCATCGACCGCTGGGTCATAACCGAGTTGTTTTCTAAACTTGCGGAAGCACAACAAAATGATATTGAACTACCACGCTTCTCCGTCAACCTGTCTGGCACCTCTTTAAGTGATGACCATTTTATGTCAGCCGTAAGCGACCTGTTTGAAGAACTTAATATTCCTCCACATAAAATATGTTTCGAAATTACCGAGACCGCTGCCATTGCCGACCTCACCGCAGCCATGCGGTTCGTCAATAAATTTAAACACCTGGGATGTGAATTCTCGCTGGATGACTTTGGTAGCGGTCTGTCGTCTTTTGGTTACCTGAAAACTCTACCGGTAGACTATCTAAAGATCGACGGTTCGTTCATCAAAGACATCGCTACAGACCCCATAGATCTGGCCATGGTTAAATCAATTAATGACATTGGCCATGTCATGGGCATGCGTACTATTGCAGAATTCGTTGAAAACGATGACATCTTGAGTCGGCTTCGGGTCATTGGCGTTGACTACGTTCAGGGTTATGGGATACGCCACCCCTTTCCTCTGGAGGAACTGCTCAATGGGTTGGCCAGCACCGATACGGTTGCGGTCATGACAGGGGAATAGGGCCAGGATTGCACTGACATGAATCCCGATGCCCTGCCCACTGATCGTGAGCCCACCCTGCGGGTGGTGCCCCTACCCCGTGACACCAACACCGCCGGCGACATCTTTGGTGGGTGGATCATGTCCCAAGTGGACCTGGCTGGCAGCGTGGTGGCGTCCCGGCGCGCCCAGGGGCGCGTCGTCACCGTAGCCGTCAATGCTTTCGATTTTAAAAAACCTGTCTATGTCGGTGACTGGGTGAGCTTCTATGCCGAGGTGGTCAAAGTGGGCAATACCTCTCTTACCGTGGATGTCAAAGTTTATGCAGAGCGGGGCTGGCGTAGTGGCAGCGTCTTTACCGAGTGCGTGCGGGTGACTGAAGCAGTGCTGACCTACGTGGCCATCGACCCGAAACGTCTACCCCGGTCGGTTCCCTCATAGATACAAGATACAAAGCTGTTGGTTTGTGCATATCACCTGGTTCCCACGCGGGAGCGTGGGAACCAAAGATTGGGCTCTTCGGAAAAATTTGTGGGTAATGACGGGACTTATATATCCGTACCTTACCGATGCTATATTGGTTTTTGAAGAAAAGCACGGAAATACTTTCCATGCACCACTTTACAAGGCTTTGAACAGACCTTGCAAAATTAGGCGGAGCTTGCATCATGGACGAGCCTGTAACGAAAAGCCCCCTCTCCCGGAGGGAGAGGGGGCTAGGCTTCGGTCCCCACAAATTTTTCCGAAGAGCCAGAAAATTCTTGGCATCTTGGCAGTTCAAGTTCAATTGATCAGAATTTCCTTAGCTTTGTTTGCTCCCTTCACCCCAACCCTTTTATGCCCTAGGGGTGCTCCCGAAGGAAGGAGGTATTAATAGAAGTGCCCTAAAACAATTCTGCGGTATCTTGATAGGCTTGTATACCCGGGTGAGAAACAACTTCTGGTTGCGGGGTTGGCTCGGCGGCGCCATCGCCCTCAGTAACACCGTCGCCGTCAAGCTCCTGGGCGGCTTGTTGGGCCAGATTCAGAGATTGGATTAAAAACCGGGCACCGGCATCGACCGATCGTTCGCCCAATGCCAGATCATTGATGGACGATGTTGCTACACCCTCTTGTCCCGCCTGATTACGGACACTGCTATCGGTCTGGGCGGGGTTGACCCGAAAGGGCGAGCCATTAGCCACTTCCTGAGCGGATCTAACGGCCCCATTGGCGCTATTGGCCAACGGCTGCTGCGTCTTGGTTACACCACTATAAATACCGTTTGTCATAAGCAAGTTGATAGCCGGAATTTTGCCGATATGATGGGCACGCATCCCCGCGCCTCAGCATATTTATCGGCCAAATCAGTTAAAACTTTAGGAGTACCCTCGAATAAGACAAAATTTTCCAGGGTATTCTCTATAGGGCACTTCTATTAATCCCCTCTCCCTTCGGGAGAAGGAATTATCAATTAATAGAAGTGCCCTATAGAATCACCTACAGCTTTTAGGGCCATGGGGGGGTCGAAAATACCCCAGGAAACTACTAGACTCTATGCCCCGGCCGAGGTCCGCTGTGCAACCGCCGGACCAGGACAGGAAAACGACACCCCATGACAGATCATCCCACTCCCATATTCGGGGAGACGCTATTTCACAGTCTGCAACAGGCCCCAGGGCTGGGGCATTTGGATGCCCAGTTCCTCGACTTTCTGCGTGCGAGTGATCAAGCCTTGCACCAACAGCTGATAGACTACCGTGGTGGCGCCCCGTTGTCGGCGTTGGACAACAGTGCGCTGTTGCTCGCTGTCGCAGCGCCACTGGAAAAATTTATCGCCCAGGTGTTTGGGATTGAAACCCAATGCAAAGAGTTGCGAGAGAGCACCCTGGCCGACAATCGCATCCTGGCCTTCAAGAAACAATATGTGCAGCGCCGCGCCCGCCGTTATCGGGGCGAACTGAACACCCCTGTCAATGTCCTGGATCCATGGCTAAGCGAACAACTACAACAAAATGGAATCGACGCCACTGATCGCGAGCGGGCCATCGCTGAATATGGGTTAAAGCTATTAGATGACCCCGGCACCCACGCCGATGCCATAGATAAACTCGTACAGTGGTGTGTCCTGTGCCGTAAAGAGGCACACGGCAAAGCACTCGTTAAAGGATGGACCAGCTTTAAGCTGCCAGAGTTGGTGGACTACCAGGCCCTGGTCACCCTGGAACCCGCACCGGGACAAATGAAGGGTCGCTTGCAGTGTAAGCCTAAAACACTACGCCGCCGTGATGGTTTTTCGCTAACCGATTCACGCATGTCAGCGCGAGAAGTGCAGGGTGAAATCAATTATTGTATTTACTGCCACGACCATGAGGGCGATTTTTGTTCCAAAGGATTTCCCGAAAAAAAGGGTGAACCGGAACGCGGTCTGAAAACCAATCCGCTGGGGGTCACCCTCACCGGTTGCCCCCTGGAAGAAAAGATATCCGAGATGCACAGCCTCAAACGAGATGGATTGGGTGTCGCTGCCCTGGCCATGAGCATGGTGGACAACCCCATGCTCCCGGCCACCGGCCACCGTATCTGTAACGACTGCATGAAAGGGTGCATCTATCAGAAACAGGACCCGGTCGATATCCCCCAAATCGAGACTCGGGTGCTCACCGACGTATTGGCATTGCCCTGGGGGGTGGAGATCTATCACCTGCTCACCCGCTGGAACCCCCTGCGCCAAACCCAGTATGTCATGAAGCCCTACAATGGGCGCAAGGTGCTCATCAGCGGCCAGGGACCCGCAGGCTTTACCCTGGCCCACTATCTCACCATGGAAGGTTGCGCGGTAGTGGGTATTGATGGACTCAAGATCGAACCCCTACCCGAAAGGCTGCTCATACAGCCCATACGCGACTACGCCGAGTTGGAAGAATCCCTCGACACCCGCATCCTCACAGGCTTTGGGGGAGTGGCCGAATACGGCATCACCGTCCGTTGGGATAAAAACTTTCTGCGGCTGATCTATCTCACCCTGGCGCGCCGACCGTTGTTTCAGATATTCGGCGGCGTGCGCCTTGGTGGCACCCTTACCCTGGAAGATGCCAGCGAATTGGGCTTTGATCACGTCTGTATCGCCAACGGTGCCGGTCTGCCCCGAGTCATCCCTATGAAAAATAGCTTGGCCCGAGGGATGCGTCAGGCCAATGATTTTTTGATGGCGCTACAACTCACCGGCGCCGCCAAGTCATCGAGTCTGGCCAATCTACAGGTCCGAATGCCTGCGGTGGTCATCGGTGGTGGGTTGACCGCCATTGATACTGCTACCGAGGTACAGGCCTACTACATCAAACAGGTCGAAAAGACCCTGTATCGATTTGAGCAACTGTGTCACGCCCACGGTGAAGATCATATTTTTAGCAAGCTGGACGAAGAAAATCGCGGAATCTTAAATGAACTGCTCGAGCACGGTCGCGCCGTCAAGGCGGAGCGCCTACGGGCCAGCGATCTCAACGAAGACCCTGACTTCATCCCCCTACTGAGACAATGGGGTGGCGTGACCCTGACCTACCGTCGTGAACTCAACGAGTCACCGGCCTACCTGCGTAATCATGAAGAGGTGATCCAGGCCATGCGCGAAGGCATCTATTACGTAGAGGGCGTCGACCCCCTGGGCGCCGAACTGGATGAGTATGATCATGTTTTGAGCCTCGTCCTGGACAAGCGGGTCAAACAAGACGGTCAATGGCGGGCCAGTGGTGATACCATCAGCTTGCCGGCACGCTCTATTTTCGTGGCCGCTGGGGCCTTCCCCAACACCATATATGAACGCGAGTATCCCGGCACATTTCGCACCAAGGAAAACCATTTTACACCGCACATCAACCTCCACGGCAGCCCCACAGAGGTGGCAGTTGCCAAGCACTGTAAATCAGAAAATTTTGGCCCGTTCACCTCTTATCAAAAAAATAACCACTGGGTAAGCTTTATAGGCGATACCCACCCGGTGTTTCATGGCAGTGTGGTCAAGGCCATCGCCTCAGCCCAACGCACCTATCCCGCCATCATGGAACAGATCCAGACCGGGACCGGTGACATCCAGGAATACAGGGGCTTTCGTGACCGGATCAGCGACCAGCTTACCCCCCGGGTCACAGCGATACGTACGGATCATCCCGCCATCGTCGAAATTCACATTCGTGCGCCGAGGGTGGCGCGTAACTTTAAGGCCGGACAATTTTTCAGATTACAGACCTATGAATCCCTAAGCCCGATGGTCGATGGTACCCGTCTACAAATTCCTTTGCAGACGGTAAGTGGTGCCGGAATCGATGGTGATACAGTACGTTTGATGCTGCTGCGCATGGGTCCCAACCACCGCTTGGCGGAACGCCTGCAAGTAGGTGATCCCCTGGTGCTCATGGGACCCACCGGTGCATCGCTGGACCTGGGCCAGGGTAAAAATGTACTGGTAATCACGGGCAAATGGGGGGCGGCGGTGATGCTGCATCTGGGTCCAGCCCTACGTGCCGCCGGTAACAGGGTATTGATGATCAATGCCTTCGCCCACAAGGACGAGGTCTACTACCAGGATGAATTGGAAGCAGGTTCAGATCAAATTCTCTGGGCCACCGCCAGTGATCGACTCATCGACACCCACCGCGACCAGGATATCAGCGTACAAAATGCCAACATCATCGAATTGCTAAAACAATACGGCGAGGGTGATATCAAAGCCAAAGATGACAGGGAGGCTATCACCCTAAAAGATATAAATGAAATCTATATCATGGGGTCTACCGGGCTTTTGAAGGGCCTGCAGTCTGCCTTGAAAAAGGAACTTAAAGGTTATTTTCAGAACGACATCCACGTCACCGGCACTGTGGGCAGCCCCATGCAATGTATGCTCAAGGGCGTCTGTGGGCAATGTTTACAGTGGCAGATTGACCCACACAGCGGCAAAAGAACCCAAGCAGTGTTTTCCTGCGCCCAACAGGACCAACCCCTGTTTACCATTGACCTGGATAACCTGGTCGCACGCCAATCCCAGAATCGCCTGGCGGAGATACTCACCAGTCTATGGCTCGACCATATACTCAAAAAAAACAAGCTCAACTAAAGACCGAGAGAAGCACTGCCCACCTGGGAACGATGCTACTTCGGGGTAGCGGCCCCTACCAATGGGCTCATTGCTTTTCCTTGGCATCTACAGCTTCATTAGATTCAGAGAACCTCTGGTTTAACTCGAGGTTCCTTCGACATTCTCTGCCAAAAAACGCTTATAGTCTTTTGCGCTGACGATATGGGTGCCATCACAATTAAATTGCATGCGTATCGCGTCCTGAATCATGCTAACACCGAAATTACGCAGATAGAAGTCCTGAATATCCCTGAGATCCTGTAACTTGCGAAGAACACTGATGAGCTCCTCCTTCGTAACCGGCTGCCAATGATCGTAGACTCGTTTGAAAATATTCTTCCAATAATCCGGGAGTTGATTAAAATGAGGATCATCCGAAATGAACCCATACACACCTTTTATTAATTTCTCTTTCTCAAGATAGGCCATTTTTGGGAAATGTCGGTCTAGATATCCATCATCGACCAGTTTATCTGCGGTATGGATCTCCTCGCAAAATGGATCGAACACAGAACTGGTTCTCACCTCACCGTTATTTAAACCGACAAATATCCTATAAACACATCGATTGATTAACAATTCCTCTAGACTCTGAACCAATTGTGGCAAAAATTTATCGATCACGCTCGTATAGCGTTCTCTTGTAAACGTCGTCTCCCTGAGTGAGGGGTCACCTTTGATGCTGACATGCAGGTTATTACCCTGAATACCTACTGTATTGAGAATATTTTCCTTCAGGATCAACTCTTCGTTTCTTTGCGCGAGGAGTTGATGAATTTTGCTGGAAATCTTTGGGTGTGAGGATAGAAATTCCAGAAAAGCATTTTTCTCAATGCTCAGTAAAACAGCGTCCTCAGCGGCAATGGCTGAAGCCGTTCTCTTATGCTGGCTAAAGATCGCCATTTCACCAAAGTAGTCTCCCGCCCCTAAAATGGATATCTCTTCCTTTTTTCCACATTTATCAATAACAATCGATACCTGACCCGATTCAATAATATAGAAAGCATCCACACGATCACCTTCCGAAAAAACTGTGCCTCCCTTTTTTAACCTCCGTTTGGAGGCTTGGCCTTTAATTTCCTGGATATCCAGGTTTGAAAGATTATCTATTATAGAATAATGGTTTTTCATTTCTTTTCATTCCTTTAAGAAAATGAGTCGAATTTTATCTATTTTATCCGATTACTGCTGTCCCGTTAACAGGTAAGTAAAGAGGCCTTACAGTGGCAGATCGATCGCACAGCGGCGAACGAACCCAAGCGGTGTTCTCCTGCGCCCAACAGGACCAACCCCTGTTCGCCATTGACCTCGACAACTTGGCCGCCCGCCAATCCCAGAATCGCCTGTCGGAAATTCTCACCGGCCTATGGCTGGATTATATGCTCGAAAACAAGAATCCAACCTAAGGAAATTCTGATCAATTGAACTTGAACCGCCAAGACGCCAAGAATTTTCTT
>ENA-ORDP01000375-ORDP01000375.1-marine-sediment-metagenome-genome-assembly--contig:-NODE-375-length-29994-cov-13.362571_pt1 | contig 29994 bp, 23 predicted proteins | sample MGYA00248627_ERZ508539 | MGnify/ENA primary metagenome ERZ508539 (study PRJEB26208, sample SAMN05571518) | marine sediment metagenome | biome: deep sea; feature: Hydrothermal vent; material... | reverse complement strand
CTCGGCTGCCGCATCCCTGCGGCAGACGGTCTTTATCTGGCTATGCCGGTTTCATATCCTCACATTTATGCTCGCTTCATAAGTTAACGAGATTACGGCGAAAATGAATAAAAAAACTGACACATCCAGACTCCGTAAAGATATTATATTTACAGAAACACTCAGAGATCAGACCCTGACCTTTCATAGCACCTGGGGCATCTTCTCGCCAAAGGCAGTTGACAAGGGCACGGTAATGCTACTCGATAACCTGGAAATTGACCCTGATTATCATTGCCTCGATCTGGGCTGTGGATACGGCCCTGTAGGCCTGACAATGGCTCGCCTGGCGCCCAATGGAGAAACCACTCTGGTTGACAAGGATTTTATGGCCATTGAATACTGCCGGAAAAATGCAGCCATCAACGGAATCAATAACTGCGATATCAAGCTCAGTAACGGCCTTCAGCACATCAGGGAAAAACGCTTTCATTGTGTTGCCTCTAATATGCCGGCCAAGGTAGGCAGCGAGATGATGACCATCATGCTCAATGATATATATGAACAACTGCATCCCGGCGGCATGTTCTATGTGGTCACCATTACAGGCCTGAGACGTTATATCGAACGTAACTTCAAGGAAATTTTCGGTAACTATAAAAAACTGAAACAGGGGGAAAAATATACCGTCGCAATGACCGTGAAGGAATAAAGTTTTTTATTTTGAAATAATGGGGTAACCATTGATTGCATGCATAACCTGCCTGCCAACCCACGGATAATTTTTTTCAACCCGGGTGGCTGCAATAATATATATGACTGGGTATAATAACCGCCATTACAGAATTTAAATATTTCAGGATACAAAATGAACATACCCGGGACCCTCTATCAATCCAGTATTAAATCCTTACCACTCATTCACCGTGGCAAGGTTCGGGATATTTATGCCGTTGGTGACGACCGGCTCCTTATCGTAACGACTGATCGCCTGTCCGCATTTGATGTTATCCTGCCCGACCCGATACCCGGTAAGGGAGTTATCCTGACAGAAATATCAAATTTCTGGTTCAGACGCATGCATGACACTGTACCAAACCAGTTATCCGACACAACCCTTGACGAGGCTCTGCCCGATGAAGGTGAACGTGCCGAGGTTCAGGGTCGTGCAATTGTTGTGAAAAAACTGAGGGCCTTACCAATTGAGGCCATTGTACGAGGCTATCTGATAGGCTCCGGCTGGAAGGACTACCGGAAAACAGGCAGCGTTTGCGGAATCAAACTGCCTGCCGGCCTGCAGATGGCAGAAAAACTCCCTGAGGCCATTTACACACCTTCAACCAAGGCCGATGTCGGTGAGCATGATGAGAATATAAATTTTTCCTATACACAAAAATTGATTGGCAATGACATGGCACAACAAATAAAAGATGTCAGCCTGCGACTGTACAATGATGCCGCAATGTATGCCCTTGAACGCAGGATTATTATTGCCGACACCAAGTTTGAGTTTGGCGTGGATGAGTCTGGTAAACTGACATTGATAGATGAAGCGCTGACTCCGGACTCTTCACGGTTCTGGCCCGCAGACCAGTATCAACCCGGTATCAGCCCACCGAGCTTTGACAAGCAATATGTACGCGATTACCTGGAAACGCTCGACTGGGACAAGAAAGACCCTGGGCCACATTTACCTGTCGAAGTGATAACCATGACTGCTGAAAAATATCAGGAAGCCTTGACCCGGCTTACTCAATAAGCCATTTAGATCAGACGAGCAGCATTAATTTACCCCAACAGATTTTGTACAAAACCTGACAAGACAAGGACCAGTATCAACAAACCCGCCCCTACCAGGGTAAAGCCCAGGACCCGTGAATAACGCACCATTTTATCGGATGGTGCATCGACCAGGTATTCATCGAGCTTGCCTTCCTCAACCAGTCTCGCATACTCATCGGCACGTTCATATTTGAATTCTTCCAGCGGCATGCTGCCGGTAAACATTATGATGTCCAATGGGAACTTGTCTGGCCGGAAATGGCTGTTAAAGAAATGTACGGTAAACAAAAATACAATGGCCAGATAGGCTTCTTCGCCATGGACGATGGTTGCCACGTTGAATATCCACCCTGGCAAAAAGCTGCCAAAAAAAGGTGCAAACCATAACATCAGGCCGGATGTACCAATGATAAACATACCCCAGAATGGTGCCCAGTAGTCGAATTTCTCCCAATAGGTCCAGTGATCAAATGCCGGACGAGGTCCTTTGCCACTGAACCAGTTTTTCATCGCTATAAAATCCTGCCAGTCACGTTTACCCGGCACCAGTGAATCGGGGCCAAACCAGTTAAATTTATTTTCTTTCGGGCTTTTGTATATCTTGTGCAACATACCCAGCACATGGCCAAAGAACAATACACCAAACAGGGTTGCTGCAATACGATGAAGAATGGCCGCCACTTCAGGCCCACCCAGCAGTTTCATCACGGTCGGTGCCCAGAAGCTGTCGGCATACAGCACGGTCGTACCGGTTAGCGCCAGCACCATGATAGCAATGGCCAGCAACAGATGTGCCAGTCGTACTTTCCAGGAAAATCGCTGTACATATTTTTCACCAGCAGTCACCGTAATGATGTGCTTCGGCTCCCGGCTTTCACGCTTGAACCATAACAATGAATGACCCCAGAAGAGCAGGAATACCACACCTAACAGGACGATCATGAATTTTGATGCAACCCACATAACCGGAAAGCGTTCAAAATCATGTGTGTTGCCGTGAGGCTGAAATTTTACAAAGCTGGCGGTGGCCCCTTTATGACATTCCTTACAGGTTTTGACACGGTTATTAATATGTACTTTGGAATTCAGATTATCAACCTGTAATGTATTATGTGGCGCATGACAATCGGCACACTTGGCAGTATGGGCGTACCCCAACTGCGCCACCTGGCCATGATAGGTTGAACGATAGGTTTTCACCTCGTCTTCATGACAGCTACCACAGTTTTTGGTAATAGCCAGTTTCACCTGATCCTGTTCCGGCGATGCGATCTGATGGGCATTGTGACAGTCACTGCAAACCGCCGCCTCCAGTTTGCCATGACGTTTAACGGCTGCACCATGAACCGATTGCGTATAGGCCTTGAGTTCTTTTTCATGACAACGACCACATATCTGTGGTGTATTCAGCCGGAAACTCTCACTATCAACAGTTTTCATTTGCACAATATCGTGCTTGCCATGGCAGTCTGCACAAGTCGCATTAACCTGACCCGAACTATCCTTGCGTGGTTTTGCATGAATCGACGCCAGATAGTGACCGGCCTCTTTTTCCATTGTGCTTTGTTGCAGCACCTTCAACTCTGCCGGCAAGCCAACCATCGTTCTGGATATATCCACTTCGGGTGACACACGGTCTGCCTTCTTGCTGGCCCGTGACTGTTTTTCATGGCACTGTACACACTGAACTATGCGTTGTCTGTTTTTGTCAAGTTTCCTGTGTGGTATTTGTTCTATGCTGTTATGACACGCGACACAGGACTGTTTTTTATGCACACTGTCATGCAACGCTTCTTTCTGTACAAACAGGCTACGTTTTAACCCTTCACCAAACTCACCTCTTGGTACGGCAAAGCCCTTTATGCCATGACAATCCAGACACTTTGCATCGTCTGTTTTGCTGGTGACAACAATGGGTTCTTCCGAAACAGGGCTGCGCACATTATCAGCCGACGCTGCTACTCCAACCAGGAGTAACAGCCCGACAAGTAATGTGGCAGGGATAAGGCGAAGGACAGGCATAAACTAGTGCTGCAAGTAACGTTTCTTGAAGTCGGCCTGTTGTTTCTTGCGTTTGGCGGCCTCCGCTGCCGGCATCTTGCCCAGGAACCAGCGATGGTTCGGTGAGTTTAATATCTCATCCAGCAAAGCCGCAACCTTCTTCGCACCTTCATGATTGCCCTTCTTTTCGGCCTTTTCTATCAGCTCGCGAATCTCGGGTACCATTTCGATATAGAAACGATGGGCTACTTCATACATACCATGCCAGTGTGCATAGTCGGGCGCTTGCATGGATGCACCGTGTCTGGCACGGCGTCCCTCATGATGCCAGAGGAAGAACCATGTCCATTCGATCTTTTCATCAAACGGAATGGCGGTGCGCAATTTCTCTTTCAACATTAACTTCATCAGTCTTGTTCCCGGCACAGCGAACTTCTCGTTGTACAGGTTCACCAGGGCATCAAACTGCTCATAGAAATTTTCAATCACATTGGCACCATGACAGGATGTACACACATTTTTCATATCCTTGCGTCTTGCCATCCATGTTTTGACTTTTTTGCCCTGCTTCTTCGCCTTGGCATCCACTTTTTCTGAAATGGGCGGGCGTAATGTCCAGCTGATACGGTCACCCACATCGTGGGTAATAGGAAGATCGCTAGTGGCAGACATATGACAGGTTGCACAGGTGGGTGCAGCAGTATAATCATCGCCGACAACCCATTTAGAGGAATCCAGATTCATTTTATCTACATTGGCATAAAAATTAATACCGTGTTTGGATTCATCATAGATTTCTTTCTGCGGATGGTCAGGACCCAGATGACACTTACCACAACTCTCCGGACGGCGTGCCTGCGCTACAGAGAACTCGTGACGCTGATGACAGGCGGTACAGGCACCCCTGGAGCCATCCGGATTGATACGGCCAATGCCGGTATTGGGCCAGGTTGCCGAATCCAGATCACCGTTCGGCAACACCTTGACAGGTGAGCCGTGGCACTGCCAACAACCGTTTGCCGAGACTGCCGAACCACCATGGAAATTGTTATTGCCTTCAACTACCTCGGCCAGTACATTATCCAGTGAACCGAGAATTTCAGCCGCCCTGGAGTGATGACTTTTGCTGAACTCCTCCACTTCAACATTATGGCATTGGCCACAATCCTTGGGAGATACAATTACTGAAATAGTAAACTCCTTATGACGAATTGCATCCGGGTCATTCTTGTCGGCCTTATGACATTCATAACAACCGACGTTGGCCCCGTAATGTTTAGACTTTCCCCACTGCTGGTAGAGACTGCGGGATTTTTCCTTATGACAGGAAGCACAGGTCGCACTCTCCTTGCTTAAATGTTTGAAGGGCTTGAGCATTTTGGCCTGTTGAGCCTTAACTGCCGAGGCTTTGCTAACCGGCGTCTCTGCTGCTTTTTCTCCGGCAACAGCTGTTGCCTGCCCCATGATGATAAAGATTACCAGGGTCAACCACCCGACAATAAAACCTGTATGTACAAACCTGCGTTTCATGACTGGTCTCCTCTTTTCTGATGACCGTTATTATCCATTAATATAATCCTGCCACATGCAGCGGAGTATCAAGCTGCAGTGAATAAAACGGGTTACCATTCTGATAACCTAAACCCTTGCTGACGTTACTTCACCTGATCCCCAGGTTGTGCGCCAGCGACTCTTGACACGTCGAATCCCTAACAAACAAATTATTGCCAGACCCGCAAAAATAAAAAATCCTGTCTGAAAATCTCCGCTCAAAACCTTGGACTTACCGAGTATCTGCGCCAGAAAAAACCCGCCCAGTCCACCTGCCGCACCTACCAACCCGGTCACCGCACCCACCTCTTTACGAAAGCGCAAAGGGACCAGTTGGAAAACAGCTCCGCTTGACATGCCCAGCGCCGCCATGGTGGCCATGAGCAGGGCCATCGTTATAAATGTGGACGATGGTGCCAGCCCGACCAGTACCAGGGTCACCAGTACCACCGTATATAACACCTGCATACTGCGAATTCCGCCCCAGTGATCAGCCAGCCAGCCGCCGACAGGGCGCAGGGCCGACCCGGCCAGTACACACGCTGCGGTGTAATAACCCGCGGTTACCGCCGTCAACTGGTATTGTTGATTAAAATACAGGACGAGAATACTGGCCAGTGCCACGACACCACCGAATGCCATCGCATATAACAACATGAACCACCAGGCATCCGGGTCCAGTATCACTTTCATATAGCGTGAAAACTTTTGTCTCTCTGGTCTGCGTGGACTGTCCTTGGCAAACACCAGATACACAAGAAAAGTAATGCCTGTCGGGATCAGGGCAAACTCCAGCACCTTTTGCCAACCGTAGGTCTCGGCCAAACCGGGTGCCAACAAGGCAGCGAACACCGTTCCACTGCTGGCTGCACCGGCCACTCCGAGGGCAAGTCCCTGGTATTCATCCGGATACCAACGACTGGTCAAAGGCAAGGCAACGGCCATGCTGGTACCGGCAACACCCAATGTAATCGCTAACAAATATACCCCGTCAACTGTAGTCAATTCGCCCTGTGATGCGATAAACAGGGCAATCAATACTACTACCTGATTCAGCAACCCGACACGCATCGGCCCGAAATGATCAACCAGAAAACCCATGGGGATTCGCAACAAGGCACCGGTCAACAATGGTATTGCAACCAGATTATATTGCTGGTCAATACTGAGCCTGAGGTCCTGACCGATAAAGATAACCAGCGGTCCCATTAATACCCAGACCATGAAACTCATATCTGAATATAAAAAGGCACTGAACAAGGTCGGCTTGTGACCACTTTTGACAAAATCTGAAAAAGACATAAACACTTCTATATCCAGTGCTGGCCACATGGCCTGCACCGGATATATTTCCCCGAGTTCCTGTTGATTTATTTAAAGGTTGTAACCACGCTCGTCGTGCAGGGCGATATCCAGGCCTTCTGTTTCCTGATCCTCATCAACACGCAAGCCAATAAAGCTATCGATCACCTTGAGAATAATCAGGCTGACGACACCTGTATAAATAATGGTTGCAAGTACGCCAATAACCTGCACGCCTACCTGTCCACCGATACTGTCGATACCATCGCCAAAACCGGCACCACCCAGACTTTCTGCCGCAAATACACCGGTGAGAATGGCGCCAATAATACCGCCAATACCATGCACACCGAAACAGTCCAGTGAGTCATCGTAACCAAGTGCGTTCTTCAATTTAGTCGCCGCAATGAAACAGCCAACACCCGAGGCAGCCCCTATGGCGATTGCCCCCATCGGACCAACACTGCCGCAAGCAGGGGTTATCGCTACCAGTCCGGCAACAGCGCCTGATGCAATTCCCAACACACTGGGCTTGCCGTGTGTAAACCATTCACTGAACATCCATGCTAATGCGGCTGTTGCGGTCGCGATCTGGGTAACGGCCATGGCCATACCTGCCGTTCCGTCTGCCGCCAACTCACTGCCGGCATTAAAACCAAACCAGCCTACCCACAACATCGAAGCACCGACGATGGTATAGCCCAGATTATGCGGAGGCATGGCTGTACCGGGGTATCCCTTACGTTTACCCAGGACGATTGCCGCTACCAGCCCGGCTACACCGGCATTTATATGCACGACTGTACCGCCAGCGAAATCAAGAATACCCTTGCTACCCAGCCAGCCGCCGTCACCCCAGACCCAATGACAAATCGGCGCATAAACAAGTGTCAGCCAGAGACCCAAAAACCACAACATTGCCGAAAATTTCATGCGCTCTGCAAAGGCACCCACAATCAATGCAGGTGTGATAATGGCAAAGGTCATTTGAAAGGTCATGAATACTGTTTCGGGTATGGTTCCACTCAGGCTGTCCACCCCCACACCCTTGAGAAATGCCTTGGACAGACCACCCCAGTAGGCACCTTCACCACCAAAGGCGATGCTGTAGCCATAGATAACCCATAACAGGGTCATTAAGGCAGTAACCGCAAAGCACTGCATAAATACCGATAGAACATTCTTTCTACGGACCATACCGGCATAAAACAAGGATAGGCCCGGTATGGTCATAAACAATACCAGCACCGTGGCCACTATCATCCAGGCGGTATCACCTGAATTGAGTGTCGGTGCCTCTTCGGCCAACGCCAGACCTGGCAATCCTGTTAACAATAAAGTACAAAAAAATGTCTTCAGTTTTTTTACTACTTCCGGATATAACATTAAACTTACCCCTCAGACTCATTAATTATTTATTACAGGGCATCTTTACCCGTTTCTCCTGTACGAATCCTGGTTACCTGCTCAAGATCAAGCACGAAGATTTTGCCATCGCCTATCTTGTCTGTTCTGCCAGCAGAAATAATTGCATCAACCGCCTGATCCAGCTGATCTGCAGCGAGGGCAATTTCCAGTTTTACTTTCGGGAGAAATTCAACATGGTATTCAGCACCGCGATAAAGCTCGGTATGACCTTTTTGCCTGCCAAAACCACGCACTTCAGTGACGGTAACCCCTGTTACACCTACCTGGGATAATGCCTCACGTACATCATCCAGTTTATGAGGCTTGATTATTGCGAGTAACAACTTCATACAGACCTCCTGTTGTTAATGCCTTGATTATTGTTATGTCGATTTTTTACTTTAATAACCCTTGCATTTTATATGCCATTAACATATCTGTTTATTAAACAGCAACTTGCTCTTTTTTATCCTGAAATAATGCATAATTATGGTGCGTCTGTATTATTTAGCGCTCTATATCGGTGCAAATTAAATGTATATCCACCGGTTGGTATTTCTCACCGGGGTCCGATACTCCCCGGACCAGATAACCACACAAAAAAATAGCACATAGCCTCGCAGACATGGCAGAATAATAAAATGGAAGATGTACTACAAATTCGCTCCGGTTTTTCAACCCAGGCCGGCAAACGTGAAACCAACGAGGATTATGTTGCCATATATGAGGGTGACAAGCGGCAGCGTAGCCTCATGGGGGCGGTGGCCGCCATTGCAGATGGTATGGGCGGGGCTCTCGGTGGACGCCAGGCCGCAGAGACCACTGTACGCGGATTTATTGATGCCTATTTTAATCTGCCTGAAACACTGGGTGTTGATCGCGCAGCTTCGTCAGCCATCATGCCAATGAATCGCTGGATTTATTCACAGAGACGCAGTGACCCGGAACTGAAGGATATGGCCACAACCTTCAGTGCGCTGATTTTGCGTGGAAGGCGGGCACATATTATTCATATTGGTGACTGCCGGGTCTACCGGCTACGTGATCAGCATTTACAAAGACTGACCAGCGATCACATACACCATCACCCTGACATGCGCCATGTTATTCACCGGGCGATTGGTTTCGAAGACAGCCTGCATCTTGATTACTCTGATCGCAGTGTCAAGTTACATGACCGCTTTTTACTCTGTTGCGATGGTATTCACGGGGTATTAAATGATCGTCGTATCGAACTGATTCTGAATGAAGGCAGTTCACCTGAGGAATGTGCTCAACGCATCGCTGATACTTCACTGCAATCGGGCAGCAAGGACAATGTCAGCTCGATCGTTATTGATATCGTCGGTTTGCCCGCACCTGATCAAAATGAGCTGGCCCTGGCGATCGCAGACCTGCCCGTTCCTCCGCTACCCAGGACAGGAGAATCGGTTGATGGCTATATTCTTGAGTCTGTCATATTTGATGGCCGCTATAGCCGCCTTTTTCTGGCAACAAGAAGTGAAGATGACCGTACGCTGATACTCAAATTTCCACATCCACGTGTAAATGATGAAGAGGCACATCGCAAGGCATTCGTACGCGAGGCATGGGTCGCTGCACGCGTTCACAGCCCATGGGTAGCGGAAACGATTGAACAATCCCCCGAGCAGCAATCACGCCTGTATTCTGTGATGCCATATTACCAGGGTGAGACCCTGGAAAAACGACTGTTACGTGAACCCAGGCTTGGGCTCGAAGCCGGGGTGCAAACAGGCATCAATCTATCCAAGGCTGTTTACAGCCTTAATCGCCGTCGTATCTTTCATCGCGATATTAAACCGGAAAATGTTATTCTGCTCGAAGACAGTGATCTGAAATTACTGGACCTGGGTGTCGCACGTCTACCTGGAATCCAGGATGATGCGGGACTGGGGGCACCCGGCACACCCAGTTTTATGGCGCCTGAATTGTACAACGGTGAAGCGGGAAATGAATCATCGGAGGTCTATGCCCTTGGTGTTACGTTATACCGCATGTTCAGTGCTGGCCACTACCCCTATGGTGAGGTCGAGGCCTTTACACGCCCGCGACCCGGCAAATATACAACACTGTTACAATATCGACCTGACCTGCCTGCCTGGCTGGATATTATTCTGGCGAAAGCCACCGAGTTTAATCCGGATAAACGATTCAAGGATGTAATGGAGCTGGCGTTTGAAATGGAAGATGGTCTGGTTCGAGGTGCAAAAAGCACACCGCCACCCGCTCAGCCATTTATGGAACGTGATCCGGTCCGGTTTTGGCAATCAGTATCCTTCATTCTGACAATCACCTTGTTTGCCGTCATTGTTCTGCAATAAAAAACTGAAGACGACCCGATAACCCCGGTCATTACCCCATGCACCCAGGCTGCTTCCAGGGTAAGCCTGACTCTACTGAGTAAGGGCTGGTGGTCCGGAAGCCTGTCAGGCCACTAGTTATTTGTCTGAAATATATATGGGTGTTTGTCTGAAATATATATAGGTGTTTATCTGATTAACTAACCTGGTAATTTCAAAAAATAAAATGACTCACTGTATTTCTCATTACTACTGAACAAGCCTGTTTTTATATTTGATTACAACGTCTTAAAAAGGTACGCCAACACATTAACCCTCAAAACAAGATTGTTTAATAAAATCCAGACTGCCAATTCTGTCAAGAATTGCTCATTATAACGGTGTATTTCGGCCTTGTCGCACCGGGTCAATATATGTTTCAGGCAAGCTGCTGACAGGAAATAAAATCAGGCCGTCTAAAGATTTATAACTTTTTGTCGTAGTAGTAAATACACAAATTACAGGAACGCTATCAGAAACGATATTTTACCTGTTTTGCAGAAGCGGATAATTTTTTATCCGGATGATATTAAGGCAGGTATAATGATTATAAATAATCACCCCACATCAAAAAAAGCAAGACTTCGATTTACAGTATCGGCGCGCATTATTGGGGGATATGCACTGGTTCTGACTCTGTCAGGCGGGATACTCCTGGCCGGTATTTTCGGAATCAACAGTATTGATAACAGCCTCGACAAGATCACGGGCCAGGCGATACCGATGATCAAGTCCGCAGATCATATGATTGTAACCTTGCTGAATGCGCATACAGAGCTGCTGCGTTTCCATGATTCCAGATCGAAAAAAAATCTTGATGCCCACAGCAAGGCATACAATAGATTCAAAACCAGCAACGCGGAGTATCTTGAACAACTCACCGAACTCACTCGCGATAATAATCAGCTGAAAGAGGATCTGGCCGCCGTAGTGAAGACAAAGAAAAAAATGTTCAGCGCGGGAGATAAAATAATCGGGTTACACAGTCAGGCCATCAGGAGCTCGAATACAGTAGAAAGCAGCGCCGATGAATACAGTGACACGGGAGATGAAATACTCAGTCAGGCATCAGACCTCGAAAAAATAGCACGTAACCCTGATATCAAAAAAAAGGTTGGCAAGCTGACTGAATTACTTGATGAAATCAGCACAACCACCCTTGAAGCGCTGGAAAACAAGATTCCGGCTGCTGTGAGGGGTGCCAAGAGTGATCTGACGTCCTTATTTGTCGAGATAGAAGGCCTGCTGAATGCCATCAAACAGGAGAACGGCATCAGTGAAAGTACACAATTCACCCGATTGCAATCCTACTTTGATGAATTCAAGGGCTTATCCAATAATCTGCTGGATGCCTTTATAAAGGAGCTGAATCTACACAAACAGGTGCGGGGTTATCTGAAAAAAGCGGATAAATCCGCCCGAATATCCATAAGTGACCTGGATACATTGAATGAACATATCAGTGATACCGCAGATGAAATACAGTCAGTCGCCGGTGATTCTGTCAGTAACAGCCAGACCATGATCATGGGCTTCGCATTGGTCGCCATTGTGGTTTCTTTACTGGTCGGCTTTCTGGTAACACGATCTATTCGTAAACCCCTGGGTCAATCAGTCCGTATGATCAGGGAACTGGCCAAAGGTGACTTGACCATGACGGTCGATGTTGATCGTAATGATGAGTTGGGAGACCTCGTGGGCAATCTCAACCAGATGTCCGGCAAGCTGACCTCGATTGTCAGTGAGGTACATACCGGGGCCGATACGATCGGCTCGGCTGCCGAGGAAATAGCGCGTGGAAATATGGATCTGAGCCAGCGAACGGAAGAGCAGGCCTCCAACCTGGAAGAGACGGCCTCCAGTATGGAAGAAATGACATCCACCGTAAAGCAGAATGCAGATAATGCGGCGCAGGCACAAAAGCTGGCAATGGAGGCGAATAATGAAGCCACTAGTGGCGGCAAGATTGTAGGCAAGGCGGTAACCGCAATGGGAGAAATCAATACATCCAGTCGCAAAATCGCCGATATTATCAACGTTGTAGAGGAAATAGCCTTTCAGACCAACCTGCTGGCACTGAATGCGGCGGTGGAGGCGGCCCGTGCCGGTGAACAGGGACGTGGCTTTGCAGTTGTTGCCTCCGAGGTCAGAAACCTGGCCGGTAGAAGCTCCGAGGCCGCAAAGGAAATCAAGGCCCTGATTGAAGACAGTGTCAACAAGGTAAAGATCGGCTCCGACCTGGTTGATGAATCCGGCAAGACACTGGGGGATATCGTTGGCAGCATCAGAAAGCTAACCGATATCGTCTCGGAAATTGCATCAGCAAGCCTGGAACAGGCATCCGGTATCGATCAGGTCAATAAATCGATCATGCAAATAGATGAAATGACGCAACAAAACGCTGCCCTGGTTGAACAGGCCGCTGCTGCCAGCCAGTCCATGCTGTACCAGTCCGGCAATCTGAAAAAACAAATCAGCTTTTTCAGGATTGATAACCATGCAAATGCCCGTACAACCATGACAGAAACAGATGCCGTCCGGAACAGCTTTGCCAAAACCGGACAGTCCGTCAGGGAAACAGGTAACCCGGTCGATACTGGGGAAAAGTCGATACCTGCCCTTAAAAATGGAACCGATGCAGACGAATGGGATGAATTTTAAAGTATTACAGGGAATGTATTTTGTCAGGGACGACGAAACTGTTACGGATGATCTTACTGATTGAAGTCTGATATCCATTTAGCTAAACCATAAGGGGAAACCGATGAAGAAACTAGTCAAACTGGCTGTACTGGCCATGATCACTGCATTCATGAGCAGTTCGGTACTGGCCGCCACCTGCGAAGTTCAGTACACACGTACTGCATGCCCGGGCAAGGAAAAAATCAGCTACAAAAAATGCAAGGGTAAAAAATCCTGCTCCAAATTCAAGGAAGCAGACACAGTGGGACAATGTCGCGCAAAGGCAACCAAATCCTGTGGCAACAAGCGCTATAGCATCACAAAATCAAAGGTGATCAATGCTATTTATGATGGCAAGCAAATTACCACAGAATCAGGGAAGGCAGATTTCTGTCTGGAGTATGCAAATGTGAGTACCGAATTCAACCAGTGTGACAAATAACAGTAACAGGGATACCAGAAAAGAAAGCCGCTTGAAGCGGCTTTCTTTTTGCCTTGTATTATATAATATGCTCTCGGTCAGCATGATGGCATCACCGGGAAGTCCAGTCATACATTTTACCAGACGGTCATTCGCCACTTAAACAGACAGTGTTGATCTTCAGTATCCCTTTATGAAGACAACCATGCCTCACCTTCACTGACTGAGCTCAGCCTCTGCGCATCCAGCCCCCGATTCCTGGCCACGGTCACGCCAAATTCCTGTTCTTCGCTGTTAGTTGAATTCTTGTCGATAAATGCGATCTTGTAATATTGCCCCCTTGCCATCTCAGGGATACTTTCTGTGAGCTCATATATTTCCATGGTTGAAAGGGCTCCCTTGAGGTCTTCATCAATCAGAATGTGGTGCATATCCAGTGTACGACTGGTTTCAAATATCTCTTCAAAATAGGCCTTCGATACCGCCAGGGTATCCTCTCCTGTCACATGAAAATACAGATATCCGTCACGCTTCTCATACATTAATTTATAGGGCATTGCACCAGGCCAATAATTTCTATATTGGCCTGATTTTAAGGCATACCGCTAACAAATTACTTACATGGGTAAATTATTAGCACTATATTTCAAGCGCTTACATGGATAAACATGCGCATCTGCGGGAAAAGGCCTGATTTGTATGATTACAGGGGTCTGTCTGACTCAAAACGAATCAATCCAGGCCAGGCCGGAAATAACCGGATCTGCCTATGTTTCCGGGTCCTCATCCGGGCCCTGATCGTAGTCTTGCTGTATCTTCGGCTGTTTTCGCTTACCGATCCAGATCACGATGTCCTTGTCAGATTGCAGGCGCATTTTCTTGACTGTTGGTATCTCACCCAATTGTGTCATCAAGCGTTGTGAAATCTCTCTGGCCTGGGTCTCCATTTTTTTACCGTAATGAATGGTGATGCCTTTTAGTTTTTTATTCAGTTTTCCGGAGGTCCTGACAACCTGGTATCCCCCCGCATCGATTGCAGCCTCAATTTCCGGAAGTATGGCTGCACTACGATTGGTTGCGATATAGACACTGTATTTATGCTCACTACCAATTCGGTATCGAACAGGCTCACCCCCGCCAAGACGGTGTAACTCGACCTCATCGACATCATTTTCGACAACAAAGGATGCTATCAAATAGGTGTTATTCCGACCTATTTTTATCCAACCGGATTTGGAGACCGTACAGGTCCCTCTCTCCCCGGGTGCCGATGACTTTGCCCTGCAAATCGCACTACATCCGGAACGATCTTCCTTACCATTCGGATGCCTGTAACTGAGGACAAAATCCGGGACAAAGACCTTGCTGTCATCACCTTCGACCCTGGCCGACATTTTTAAAATAAGGTAACGTGATTTTGATGGTTTTTTGACAAAAATACGACGTTTGCGAGATGTAACTGAAGTCGCGAAGTGGTGACTGAGGATCTTCAGGTTTTTTAATTCACCAGCCTTTATCGCCATTGCGGGGCTAATATATGAAAAGGCCAGAACTGAAAGCACCATGGACATGATATACCGAAACTTCATACACAACCTCCTGACTTGAACTTGCAACCAGACAGGGCAATATTTCCCCTGGTTAATAACTGTCGAATTAATTCAAGAATAATATAAATTACCATATAAGTCCCGTTAACTTTTGAAACGGGCATCAATGTGAGGACATGGAATCGGTATAGCCGAATAAAGACCGTCTGCCGCAGGGATGCGGCTGCCGAGCGGCCAGGGATGGCATCCTTTGCGTGTCTTGATCTGGCTATACCGGTTTCATGTCCGCAATGCCTTGTTTAACTCAAAACCTGCTTGCCGTTTACGTTTCAACTATATTTATTACAGGTTAACGGAACAACAGTGATAAATTATAGCTCTTTGTTAGTATTTATTGGCCACCAATGCAACTCACTGTTATCAAAAAAAGAAAAGGCCATATGCGGTGGCCTTTCCCGGGCTGGTAAACAGGGTTTATTATGAAATCTTCTGGTCCAGTTCTCCACCAGCATAACGGCCAACCATATCCTCCAGACTGATGATCCTGATCTTGTCGGCCTGACCTGCAGAACCAAAGACTTCAAAACGCGCCTTGCAGATTTCCATCATTCCTTTGGTTGCTTCCTTCAGGAATTTACGTGGATCAAAGTTGGATGGATTCTCTTTCAGGTGCCTGCGGATAGAGCCGGTTGAGGCCATGCGCAGGTCGGTATCGATATTAACCTTGCGTACACCGTTTTTGATCCCTTCAGCAATTTCTTCAACCGGCACACCATAGGTCTGCCCCATATCACCACCAAAGTCATTAATGATTTTCAGCCATTCCTGTGGCACAGAGGAAGAACCGTGCATGACAAGGTGGGTGTTTGGCAAACGCGTATTGATTTCCTTGATGCGATCGATGCGCAGGATTTCACCGGTTGGCTCCTGTGTAAACTTGTATGCACCATGTGAAGTACCAATTGCGATTGCCAGTGCATCAACGCCGGTCGCCTTGACAAAGTCCGCCGCCTCTTCGACACCTGTCAGTAACTGATCCATGTCCAGTTTACCTTCGGCACCATGGCCATCTTCCTCACCCATTTCACCGGTTTCCAGTGACCCCAGACAACCAAGCTCACCTTCTACAGATACACCGCCGGCATGAGCCATCTTGACTACTTCTTTTGTTACATCAACATTGTATTCAAACGATGAAGGTGTTTTCATGTCTGCCATCAATGACCCATCCATCATCACGGAACTGAAGCCGGACTGGATAGAACGCAGGCAAACAGCCGGCTCAGAGCCATGATCCTGATGCATTACAACAGGGATATGCGGATACATTTCGATTGCTGCACTGATCAGATGACGCAGGAAGGCTTCACCTGCATAGGAACGCGCACCGGCAGAACCCTGCATAATAACGGGGCTGTTAACAGCATCGGCAGCCTGCATGATGGCATGCACCTGCTCCATGTTATTTACGTTGAATGCTGGCATGCCATAACTGTTCTCGGATGCATGATCCAGAAGTTGACGCATGGATATTAGAGCCATGATTCTCTCCTTACTCTTGTGGTTTCCAATTTACTAAATCTAAAAAAATATTTAAAAAAATAATCATAATTCAATACAGGTGATTCAATCTACCTGTGGTGGCAGCTCACCTACACGTATAATTTTCATGGCATTGGTGCCACCCAACACACCCATTAAATCACCTTTGGTAATGATAACAAGGTCACCATCCCGTACTGTACCTCTGCGTACCAGTTCATCTATTGCCTCCTGATTCAACTCTGCAGGGCTATCACTCAGGGGTTCAAAACTGACCGGATAGACACCTCGGTAAAGAGTTACCTTTCTACGTGTCTCAACGTGGCTCGTCAAGGCATAAATCGGTATTCCCGAGCTAATACGCGACATCCACAAGGCCGTGGAACCTGATTCGGTCAGGGCTGCGATGGCCTTGGCGCCCAGGTGATTTGCTGCATACATAGCAGACATGGCAATCGCTTCGTCAATAAAATTAAATTCTTCATTAATGCGATGATCAGAGATTCGGGCAATGCGTTGCTGTTCTGCATGGCGACACACCCTGTCCATCGCGGCAACGGTCATGGCCGGGTATTTTCCTGTGGCGGTTTCGGCCGACAACATGACGGCATCGGTTCCATCCAGCACGGCGTTGGCAACATCAAAGACCTCGGCTCTGGTCGGTATCTGATTCTCAATCATCGACTCCATCATCTGGGTCGCTGTGATGACGACACGATTGGCGTAACGGGCCATGCGAATAAGCTTTTTCTGTATGGCCGGTAATTCAGCATCACCTATTTCCACACCCAGATCGCCCCGGGCAATCATAATGGCATCTGATGCCTCAATGATTTCTTCAATTGCATCGATTGCCTCTGCCCTTTCTATCTTGGCAACAATCCCGCATTGCCCACCCGCATCTTTCATCAACTTACGGGCATGGTTGATATCTTCTGCATTTCTCGGAAATGATATAGCAAGATAGTCGGCCTGGATCTTCGCAGCCAGCCCGATATCTTCTTTGTCCTTGTCGGTTAGTGCGGCAGCAGACAAACCGCCACCTTTCCGGTTTATCCCCTTGCTATTATAAAGTGTACCGCCCACCTTGACCGTGCAATGTATCTCGTGACCATCTACATCTTCCACCCAGAATACAATACGTCCATCATCGATCATGAGGGTATCACCGCGACTAACGTCATCAGGGAGTAACTTGTATGTAACCCCGACACGCTCTTCGGTACCGGCATCGGCATCAAGGTTTGCATCAAGTGTGAACTTGCTACCTTCCACCAATTCAACTTCGCCGTTTTTAAATCGGGTAATCCTTATTTTCGGGCCTTGCAGATCACAAAGTACACCAACCTGGCGTCCATGTGCACGCGCGCGATTACGTACCGCCTCTACGCGCCGCAAATGTTCTTCGGGGGTGCCGTGAGAAAAATTAACCCTGACAACATCAACTCCGGCCTGAATAATTTCATCCAGCACCTCATATTCTGAACCCTCAGGGTCCTTTGGGTCCGTTGCGGGGCCCAGTGTAGCCAGAATTTTTGTACGTCTTAACATAAAATCAGTGTCCAGTAGCGAGTGGCCAGGAACCCCTTTATCTGGCTCTATCTTCGAGCATTGCTACGGCTGGCAGGGTCTTGCCTTCCAGGTATTCAAGGAATGCACCACCAGCAGTCGAGATGTAGGAGATTTTATCAAATATATTGTATTTCTGAATTGCAGCGATCGTATCACCCCCACCGGCAAGGCTGAAACAGTCAGAATCTGCGATCGCCATTGAAACGGTTTTTGTCCCTTCACCAAACTGATCAAACTCAAATACACCGACCGGGCCGTTCCACACAACGGTACCGGCTCTGGAAATTATATCTGCCAGTTCCTTTGCGCTGTCCGGGCCAATATCAAAGATCATATCATCGTCTTCAACATTACTCGCGGATTTTAATGTGGCCCCGGCCGTTTCAGAAAACTCTTTGCCACAAACCACATCGGTTGCGATTGGAATGCTGGCACCACGTGCATGCATTTTTTCAATCAGTGCCTTTGCAGTATCAACCAGATCATCTTCACACAGTGATTTACCAACGTTGTTACCCATGGCCTTCAGGAAAGTGTTGGCAATACCACCGCCTACAACCAGTTGATCCACTTTTTCAGACAAGGCTTCCAGCACGGTCAGCTTGGTAGATACCTTGGAACCACCAACAATCGCAACCATTGGACGCGCCGGGTTGGCAAGCGCCTTTGCCAGGCTGTCCAGTTCATTTGCCAATAAAATACCGGCACAGGCGGTTGGTGCGAATTTACCCACACCATGGGTTGAAGCCTGGGCGCGGTGAGCCGTACCGAATGCATCCATTACAAATACATCACACAAGGAAGCATATTGCTTCGATAGCGCTTCGCTGTCTTTCTTTTCCCCCGCATTGAAACGAACGTTTTCCAGTAGCACCGCTTCACCGCCCGCAACTTCAGGTGTGACATCAAGATAATCCTTGACCAGGCGTACATCCTTGCCCAGCTTTGCAGACAACTCTGCTGCGATCGGGGCCAGTGAATTTTCTTCATCCGCAACGCCCTCTTCAGGACGACCACGGTGTGACATTACCATTACAGATGCACCTGCTTTTATACAATGCTCAATCGTTGGCATAGATGCCGTGATACGTGCATCCGAGGTAACCTTGCCATCTTTAACAGGTACGTTCAGATCTGCACGGATCAATACACGCTTGCCAGCAAGATCCAGATCGGTCAGTTTGATGAAGGACATTTATAATTCTCCTGGAACTAAAAGTAATTTGGCAAGCGTATAGCTTGGCGAATTACTCTTTGAAAGATAGATAAAAGGGTAAAGGGAAGATGGCGGGCAGATGCCCGCCGCTTCATTCCCTTTCCCCTTGTACCTTTTATCTTTCCCCTGGTGTTTAGTTCGCTGCTACGTGTTCCACAAAACGCATCATATTACAGGTGTAACCATACTCATTGTCATACCAGGCAACGACCTTTACGAAAGTACCATCTAATGCAATGCCGGCACCCGCGTCAAAAATTGATGAGTGGCCAATACCACGGAAATCTGTAGAAACCACTTTTTCCTCTGTATAAGCAAGTGTTTTGCTCATGTCACCAGACTCCGAAGCTGCTTTCATTGCTGCACAAATGTCTTCATAAGTGGCATCCTTGTCCAGTTCAACGGTCAGATCAACAACTGATACATCTGAAGTAGGTACACGGAAGGCCATTCCCGTCAGTTTGCCATTCAATTCAGGCAATACGACACCTACCGCCTTGGCAGCACCCGTTGATGATGGAATGATATTTTCCAGAATACCACGACCACCGCGCCAGTCTTTCTGGGAAGGACCATCAACTGTTTTCTGGGTGGCGGTGGCGGCGTGTACGGTCGTCATCAGGCCACGCTTGATGCCCCACTTGTCGTTCAGGACCTTGGCCATGGGTGCCAGGCAGTTAGTCGTACAGGACGCTGCGGAAACAATAGCCTCACCAGCATATTTGGAATGATTAACACCGTATACGAACATGGGCGTGCCGTCTTTGGAAGGTGCGGACATGACAACCTTCTTTGCACCCGCATCAATGTGTTTCTGACAACCCTCTTCAGTCAGGAAGAACCCGGTTGAATCGATAACGATATCGGCATTGACATCGCCCCATTTAAGATCAGCGGGGTCACGTTCTGCAGTCAGACGGATTTTTCTGCCATCTACGATGATCGCGCCGGCTTCAGATGATACTTCACCACCAAAACGGCCGTGAACCGAGTCATACTTCAACATGTATGCCAGGTAGTCCGCATCCAGTAAATCATTGACACCAACAATTTCAATGTCACTGAATTCATTATAAACAGCACGGAATACCATGCGCCCGATACGGCCAAAACCGTTAATACCGACTTTAATCGTCATTTGGTTATTCTCCCGAAAATTTAACTAAAAAGATTACAATACAGATTCAACAGCCTTCACTACATTTTCTACAGTGAAGCCAAATTCTTTAAACAGCTCAGGTGCAGGTGCCGACTCACCGAAGTGATCAATTCCTACGACTGCGTCAGCGTATTTGTACCAGGCATCGGTAACCGCTGCTTCAACGGCAACCGTTGGCGTACCCTTGGCCAATACCGATGAACGATATGCATCATCCTGCGCTTCAAATGCATTAACAGATGGCATGGAAACAACACGAATGTTTTTGCCCGACATCGCTTCTGCCGCACCCATTGCCAGCCCGATTTCAGAACCGGTCGCAATGATGACTGCATCCGGGGTGCCATCGCAATCCTTGAGGATATACCCACCCCTGGCAATATCAGCAATTTGTGCATCGGTACGAACCTGATGTGCCAGACCCTGACGTGAGAAAACCAGACAGGACGGGCCTTCTTTACGCTCAATAGCCTGTGCCCAGCTTACTGCAGATTCAACGGCATCACATGGACGCCATACCACCATGTTTGGAATCATACGCAGGGTAGGTATCTGCTCAATTGGCTGATGGGTCGGACCATCCTCACCCAGGCCGATTGAGTCATGTGTGTAGACAAAGATGCTGCGAATCTTCATCAAGGCGGCCATGCGCAATGCATTACGCGCATACTCGGAGAACATCAGAAAGGTTGCTCCAAATGGAATCAGACCGCTGTGTAATGCAATACCGTTCATGATCGCGGACATGGCGAATTCACGTACACCGTAGTTGATATAATTAGCATCTGTATTATTGATCATTGGCTTGTAACCAGACCATTCAGTCAGGTTAGAACACCCCAGGTCAGCCGAACCGCCAAACATCTCGGGCAACACTGGTGAATAGGCTTCAATACAGGCCAGTGATGCCTGGCGCGTTGCCGGGCTTTTCGCGTCGGCATTGACTGATGCGATGTACCCGGCAGATTTAGCCGCCCAGTCAGCGGGTAAATCACCTGCCATACGGCGCTCATATTCTGCTGCCAACCCGGGGAAGGCTGTTTTATAGGCCGCAAACTTTTCATTCCATGCCGCTTCGGCTTTTGCACCTTTATCTTTTCCGTCCCAGCCCGCATAGATGTCTGCAGGCACTTCAAATGCTGCGTAATCCCAGCCCAGCGCCTCTTTAGTCAGTTTGATTTCTTCTTCACCTAGCGGCGCACCGTGACATGAGTGACTACCCGCCTTGTTTGGCGAACCAAAACCAATCGTTGTTTTGCAACAAATCATGGTTGGCTTGTCGGTCGTTGCCTTTGCTGTGTCGATAGCCTTTTGAAGTGCATCGGAATCATGCCCGTCAACATCTGCAATCACATGCCAGCCATAAGCTTCAAAACGCCGGGGTGTGTTATCTGTGAACCATCCGTCAACGTGACCATCGATAGAAATACCGTTATCGTCCCAGAATGCAATCAGTTTACCCAGACCCAATGTGCCCGCCAGAGAGCACGCTTCGTGAGAGATTCCTTCCATCAAGCAACCATCACCCAGAAATACATAAGTGTGGTGATCAACGATATCGTGGCCTTCCTGGTTGAACTGTCCGGCCAGTGCCTTTTCAGCAATGGCCATACCCACACCATTGGTAATACCCTGACCTAAAGGACCCGTGGTGGTTTCAACGCCTGGCGCATATCCGTACTCAGGGTGTCCCGGTGTTTTGGAATGCAACTGACGGAAGTTTTTCAGATCATCGATCGATAGCCCGTAACCTGTCAGGTGTAACAATGAATAAATCAGCATGGAGCCATGGCCGTTTGACAGAACGAAACGGTCCCGGTTGCTCCAATGTGGATTAGCTGGATTATGGATCATGTTGTCGTTCCACAAGACTTCAGCGATATCCGCCATGCCCATGGGGGCACCTGGATGGCCGGAATTGGCCTTTTGAACCGCATCCATACTCAAAGCACGTATTGCATTGGCTAAATCTCTACGCGAGGGCATAGTCCTCTCCTCTGTTACAAAAGTTTGAAAAAACTGTTTCCGTCCTGCCCGCTGCACCATCGACCTGGCGACAGGGATCACGACTGTAATAAATTCTGCATCTGTTCTTTATTGCCATGTGGTTATGCGCACAGCTCGACAACACGCACCGACCAAAATATTAAGGTAGCTTGCGCTACCTTAATCAGAAGAAGCGGTATTTTCCCCTACTTGGAGACTTTCGGCAATAGTGAGACTAGTTATATAAGGATAAATCTATTTTGTGATAGAATTAATAATTTCATTAAATTAACTAATGATTTATACGTTATTGATTTTTATAGTTAATTAATATATCAGGATTCATCCAGCCATTTAATGGAACAACCCATACTCGGAATCTGCTCTCGTGGCCCCTGTCCGGTCTCCGAAACCTGGCTCATCGCCTCGAATAAATCCCTTCTGGCGTCTTCCGGGGCCGTATCCTTGCGACTGGCGTCCAGTCGTCCTCTGTACTGAAGTTGCAAATCTGCGTTATATCCAAAAAAATCAGGCGTACAAACCGCACCGTAGGCCCTGGCAACCTGCTGAGTACTATCTATAAGGTAGGGAAAGGAAAACCGGTACTGATCCGAGATTTTTTTCATGTTCTCAAATGAGTCTTCTTCATATTGAGAGGGATCATTGGCCATAATTGCCACACTGTTTATACCCTTTTCCTTGAGTTCCAGTGTATCCCTGATAATCCTTTCACGAATCGCTTTCACATAGGGGCAATGGTTACAAATAAACATGATCAACAGGCCATTTGGGCCCTTGCAGTCCGCCAGGCTCCAGTTTTTTCCATCAACGCCCGGCAAATCGAAGTCGATCGCCGGTTTTCCAAAATCACATACAGGTGTTTCCAGGCTAACCATTTTATTTCCTCTCTTGACAAAATATTGCATCGTTATCGCCAGACCAGTGTACTGGCAGACCCATGCAGATTCAACGACGGGTTTCTTGAGCAGAACCAGGATAGCTGCCCCGCTTTTTAGGTGGGAATTTAATAGAAATACACTATAATAACGCCTCAGATTGAGTACAACATACCGCCGGGATGAAGCGCGCTTATACAGGATATACATATATTATGGCCAAAAACTATTTATTTACATCAGAATCTGTTTCCGAAGGACACCCGGACAAGATTGCCGATCAAATCTCTGATTCAGTCCTTGACGCCATTCTCGCGCAGGATCCCAAGGCGCGTGTCGCATGTGAAACCATGGTGACCACCGGCATGGTTATTCTGTCTGGCGAAATCACCACCTCGGCCTATGTCGATATGAATGATGTGGTACGCAGCCGTATCAAGGAAATCGGCTATAACAGCTCTGATATGGGTTTTGATTATGAATCCTGTGCGATCCTGACATCCATTGACAAGCAGTCTGCGGATATTGCCATGGGGGTGGATGAAGGCGAGGCCCATGAGCAGGGTGCCGGCGACCAGGGCCTGATGTTCGGATTCGCCTGTAATGAGACCGATGTACTGATGCCGGCCCCGATAACCTATGCACACCGGCTGGTCAAACGTCAGGCCGAGGTCAGAAAAAATGGCACCCTGCCCTGGTTACGGCCTGATGCCAAGAGCCAGGTGACTTACCGGTATGAAGGAACCACCCCGGTCGGGATCGATGCAATAGTACTGTCAACACAACATGATGATGACCTGGACCAGAAAATGCTCGAAGAAGCCGTCATGGATGAAATTATTTTACCCATCATGCCAAAGGAATTGATCAGCAAAGATACCCAGTTCTTTATTAACCCCACCGGTCGTTTTGTTATCGGTGGCCCGGTTGGCGACTGTGGTCTGACCGGCCGAAAAATTATCGTCGACACCTATGGCGGCATGGCCAGACATGGCGGCGGCGCATTCTCCGGAAAAGATCCATCCAAGGTTGACCGGTCTGCCGCCTACGCCGGCCGTTACGTTGCCAAAAACATTGTCGCCGCGGGCCTGGCTGACCGTTGTGAAATTCAGGTCTCATACGCTATCGGGGTTGCCAGGCCCACATCCATCAGCGTTGAAACCTTTGGTACCAGCAAGATCGACGATAGTCGTATTGTTGAATTAATCGGTGAACACTTTGATTTACGGGCAGGCGGACTGGTCAGTATGCTCGACCTGTTGCGCCCGATCTATGCCAATACGGCAGCCTATGGGCATTTTGGCCGTGAGGAAAGTGACTTTACCTGGGAAAAAACCGACAAGGCGGATGCATTGCGTGACGCCGCAGGTTTATAACCTGCATCTGAAAGAGGTATTTTTTCAAATAACTATGTAAAATATCAGCAACTATTACAAACGATAACTTGCTGAAGCCCGTTTGCGTAAAAAATAATTTCTACTAGAATACACACTACTGTCATTCCCGAGGGGCGCTGCAGCGGTTAAATCCGTCAGGCTTGGGATCAGACAGATCCTTTTTCCGGATCAACGGCGCTCATTCAACTTTTAATTAAGGAGAATGATGATGAGCGCTGCTTCTGATTCTGTGTTTACCGACTATAAAGTCGCCGACATTTCACTTGCCGAATGGGGCCACAAGGAAATAGCGATTGCCGAAACAGAAATGCCCGGCCTAATGGCCTTGCGTGAAGAATTCAGCAAGGAACAACCTCTGGCTGGCTGCCGTATCATGGGCAGCATACACATGACAATCCAGACCGCTGTACTGATTGAAACACTCGTCGCACTCGGTGCCGAGGTACGCTGGGTTTCCTGTAATATTTTCTCGACCCAGGACCAGGCTGCGGCTGCAGTTGCCGATCAGGGTATTCCGGTTTTTGCCTGGAAAGGTGAAACCATTGAAGAATACTGGTGGTGTACCGAACAGGCACTGATATGGCCAGATGGCAAATTACCCAATATGATTCTGGATGATGGTGGCGATGCAACCCTGCTGGTTCACAAGGGTGTGGAATTTGAAAAAGCCGGCACCATTCCGGAAACCAGGGATGATGACAATGAAGAATACAAGGCAATTCTCGATGTCTTGCGTCGTACAATCAAACCGGACTCCGATACATGGCAGGAGATTGCAGGCAGCATCAAAGGTGTAACAGAGGAAACCACCACGGGCGTACATCGTCTCTACGAAATGCAGGAGAAAGGCGAGTTGTTATTTCCGGCAATGAATGTAAATGACTCGGCCACCAAATCCAAGTTTGATAACCTGTATGGCTGTCGTGAATCATTAATCGACAGTATTAAACGCGCAACGGATGTCATGATCGCGGGTAAAGTGTGTGTAGTACTGGGTTATGGTGATGTCGGCAAAGGTTGTGCACAGGCGTTCCGCGGCATGGGAGCAACGGTTTGGGTTACTGAAATCGATCCCATCTGTGCATTGCAGGCCGCCATGGAGGGTTACCGTGTAGTTGACATGAATGAAGCCTGTAAGGCAGGTGATATTTTTGTAACGACCACCGGTAACTTCAACGTTATCCAGCATGACCACATGGCCGCAATGAAAAACGAGGCGATTGTTTGCAATATCGGCCATTTCGATTCTGAAATTGACATTGCTTCACTGGGAAAATACGAGTGGAATGAAATCAAGCCCCAGGTTGATCATGTTATCTTCCCGGATGGAAAACGTATTATTATTCTGGCAAAAGGCCGCCTGGTTAACCTGGGTTGTGCTACTGGCCATCCCAGTTTTGTTATGTCGGCATCGTTTACCAACCAGGTCATGGCACAAATCGAGTTCTACCAGCATGCAGAAAAATATAGCAAACAGGTTTATATCCTGCCAAAAATTCTGGATGAAAAGGTTGCCCGCCTGCACCTGAACAAGGTCGGGGCATTTCTGAGTACCTTGTCACAGGAACAGGCCGACTATATTAGTGTCCCGGTTGAAGGGCCATTTAAATCCGAACACTACAGGTATTAATTAAATACAGGGTAAAGGTACAAGTTAAAAGGGAAAAGATATAAGGGGCATCGAAATGCATTTCCCCTTGTATCTTGTAACTAGATTATGCACAGTCAAAAAAAATATACACCACAGTTCAGTTTTGAATTTTTCCCGCCAAAAACCGCCGAGGGCGAAAAAAAACTACGCGTGACCCGGGATGAACTGGCCAAACTGAATCCGAAATATTTTTCAGTGACCTTCGGTGCCGGCGGCAGTACCCGGCAGGGCACGATAGATACGGTTCTGGAAATTCAGCAGGCGGGGCTTTCTGCGGCCCCACATCTTTCCTGTATCGGTTCAACAAAGGAAAATATCAGCAAGATCCTGAACCTCTACCGGGAAAACAATATAAACAGAATCGTTGCATTACGGGGCGACATGCCTTCAGGCATGCAGGAGACCGGTGAATTTCGCTATGCAAATGAGCTGGTGGAGTTTATACGAAAAGAGTCAGGCGATCACTTTGATATTGAGGTGGCGGCCTACCCGGAAACACACCCACAGGCACATGATGCACAATCGGACCTTGTCAATTTTAAACGCAAGGTCGATGCAGGGGCTAATTCGGCCATTACACAATATTTCTATAATATTGATGCCTATTTCATGTTTTTAGAAAGCTGCGAAAAGGCCGGCATTGATCTGCCGGTGATACCGGGTATCATGCCGATTACAAATTACACCCAGCTTGCCCGTTTCTCTGACATGTGCGGTGCCGAGATCCCGAGATGGCTACGTAAACATCTGCAGGGCTTTGGGGATGACCGTGAGTCGATAAAGGCCTTCGGTGAAGAGGTTGTCACACGTATGTGTGAAAAGCTACTGGCTGCCGGTGTGCCCGGGCTACATTTCTATACCATGAATCAGTCAGCTCCAAGCAAGGCCATCTGGAACAATCTGGGGATAAAAACAAGTAACAAGTAACTAGTCGCGTGTAGCTGGAAAATACCCGTTCACTACGCATCTCTTCCCCGGTACCCGATACTTTTTACCAATCCAGTACACTTTTATTGCTTATGAAAAATAAAGAATACACAAGGCGTGATTTACGTACCATCTGGCACCCCTGCACACAGATGAAAGATCATGAATCCCTGCCGATGATCCCGATAAAAAAAGGTGATGGTGTCTGGCTTGAGGATTTTGAAGGTAATCGTTATCTGGATGCGATCAGTTCCTGGTGGGTTAACCTGTTTGGGCATTCCAACCCGAGAATAAACGAACCCTTGAAAAAGCAGCTCGATACACTCGAACACGTTATTCTTGCAGGCTTCACCCATGAACCGGTCATTGAGCTTTCAGAAAAACTGGTTGAAATTACACCGGGCGGGCTTAACCGCTGTTTTTATGCCGACAATGGCTCATCCGCAATTGAAGTAGCACTCAAGATGAGTTTTCATTACTGGCGGAATATCGGTAAAGAAAAAAAGACCCGCTTTATTAACCTGAGCAACAGTTATCATGGTGAAACACTGGGGGCATTGGCCGTAGGTGATGTCGAACTGTATAAGGACACCTACGCCCCCTTGCTTATGCAGCCTATAACCGTTCCATCCCCTGACTGTTATCATCGCGAAACGGGTGAGTCCTGCCATGACTATTCCCTGCGCATGTTCAGATACATGGAACAAACACTCGAAAAGCACGCCGAAGAAACCTGTGCCGTCATTATCGAACCATTGATACAGTGCGCCGGTAACATGCGAATGTATGATGCCGTTTATCTGGAGCTTTTGCGCAAGGCCTGCGATAAATATGATGTACACCTGATCGCTGATGAAATAGCTGTCGGTTTTGGTCGTACCGGAACCCTGTTTGCATGCGAGCAGGCCAATATCAGCCCGGACTTTATGTGCCTTTCAAAGGGCCTGACCGGGGGTTACCTGCCCTTGTCGGTCGTCTTGACTACAGACCGGGTCTATCAGGCCTTTTATGATGACTATGAAAAGCTGACGGCCTTTCTACATTCACACAGCTACACAGGCAATGCCCTGGCCTGCCGTGCTGCACTTGCCACACTGGATATCTTTGACCAGGATAATGTCATTGATGCAAACAAGGGGCTGGCAAGACATCTACATCAATCCGTCGCTGAACTTGAGAATCATCCACATGTTGGCGAGATTCGACAAACAGGCATGGTACTGGCAATCGAGATGGTTAAAGACAGAAAAACAAAAACTCCCTATGACTGGCAGGAGAGAAGAGGACTGAAGGTGTATCAGCATGGCCTGAAAGAAGGTGTATTGCTCCGCCCCCTGGGCAATGTCGTGTATTTTATGCCACCTTATATAATTACACCTCAACAAATTGATATGATGGCGGAAACTGCAATTAACGGCATACATCTGGCTACAAAAAACCAGTGACAAGCATGTGTTTAGCTAATCCGCAAGACGGACATAAAGCCGGTATAGCCAAATAAAGACCGGCTGCCGCAGGGATGCGGCAGCCGGGCCGCCATGGATGGCATGTTTTGCATGTCTTTATTTGGCTATACCGGCTTTATGTCCTCACATTTATATGCACTTCATAAAGGTAACCGGAGCGGTGACCTGTGAGATACGTTTTATACTTGCATCTTTAACCTTCCCTCTTGTATCTTCTTAACCATGAGAATCACCCGGATATACCACCCTGAAGAACTGGCCTCAGGTCAGGAAGTTGAGCTTGAAGCACAGGCCGCTACACACCTTACCCGGGTACTGCGTGCTAAAGAGAAAACATCGGTAATCCTGTTTAATGGAAATGGATCTGAATACCATACCATGATCACCAGAATTCATCGTAACCGAGCCTGGGTCAAGATCCAGTCATATGAAATTGTAAACAGGGAATCCTCATTAGACATCACTCTCGCACAGGGAATATCCAGAGGGGAACGTATGGACTACACTCTCCAGAAAGCGGTGGAACTGGGCATCACCAGATTCATACCGTTGTACACTGAACGAAGTATTACACGACTGGAAGCGGGGCGACTTGAGAAACGATTAAAACACTGGCGTGGTATTGCCATTAGTGCGTGCGAGCAAAGTGGCCGCAATGTTATCCCTGAAATCAGTAACCCCGAAAATATCGATACGTGGACGACAAGTACAGAAAAGCCTTCGTTAAGATTGGTCATGGAGCCCGTCGCCACCTGCAACCTGAACGGCATTACTTTTCAAAATGAAAATATTATACTGGTTATTGGCCCTGAAGGTGGCTTAAGCAAGAATGAAATCCATCTTTGTACGCAACAGGGGTTTACAGGCATTCGGATGGGTCCCCGGATACTTCGAACTGAAACAGCGGCTGTATCTGCGTTGAGCATTATGCAAGGTCTCTGGGGTGACCTTGCCTGATAAGCAATTAATCATATATATCCAGAATCTTATACCTGAATGAATCCTCTGCGGTAAATCTAGATTACTAATAGAAATCACCGTTGTCCCGTTAAGCCATGACGAATGTAGTTGAAATGCAAGCGACAAGTACGCTTTGGGCTAACCCGCAATCCGGACATGAAACCGGCAAGCCTGATCAAGACACGCA
>ENA-ORDP01000374-ORDP01000374.1-marine-sediment-metagenome-genome-assembly--contig:-NODE-374-length-30050-cov-4.296583_pt1 | contig 30050 bp, 36 predicted proteins | sample MGYA00248627_ERZ508539 | MGnify/ENA primary metagenome ERZ508539 (study PRJEB26208, sample SAMN05571518) | marine sediment metagenome | biome: deep sea; feature: Hydrothermal vent; material... | reverse complement strand
AAGCTGCATAATGGCGGCCTGTACCAGATCGGCCATGGCCATATTTTGCAGCAGGATCCGCTCCCGTAGCTCAGACAACACCTCATATAAGCCCGCCGCCGTCAGCCGTTGCTTTTTAGTAAGCTGCTGATTGCGGGAACTCAAGGCCAGGCCATCCCCCTCTCGGATGGTAGGTTCACCGATGATCTCGATGGCCATATTCAAATCCTGGACCAGTTGCCTTATCACCAGCAGTTGCTGGAAATCCTTCTCACCGAAAACGGCCATATCAGGCTGCACAATATTAAATAGTTTGGTGACGATGGTAGCGACACCACGAAAATGCCCTGTCCGGTGTGCGCCTTCCAGTTGGGTCGATAACCAGTTCGGTACCTCAACAAAACTGCTTTTTTCACTGCCATTGGGATACATGGATTGATCGTCAGGTGTAAAGACCAAATCCACAGCAAGTTGTTCCAGCTTTTGTAAATCTTTTTTCAGGCTGCGCGGGTAATTATTAAAATCATCACCTTGATCAAACTGCATAGGATTAACGTAGATACTAACCACCACCCGATCGGTATTCTGTTGCGCAGCTTTTACCAGGCGCAAGTGACCTTCATGCAAATTCCCCATGGTCGGCACAAAACCGATCCGATCTACATTCCGTTGCCAATCACGAATCACCGGTGTCACATCCCAACTTGAGGTAAGTACCTGCATAGTTAAATATAAATCTTATTCAAAGATATGTTGTTCGGCAGGAAACTGCTTTTGCTTTACTGCCTGTACATAGGCGCGTACGGCGGCCTCGATACTGACTTCGCCTTTTACGTCAGCGATAAAGTCCTTTGAAAATTTCGGCCGATGCCCTAAAGAAATACCCAGCACATCATAAAGCACCAGGACCTGCGCATCGCAATCACGACCCGCACCAATACCAATAGTCGGTATCGAAAGTGACTCGGTTATTGTTTTGGCCAGTGATGCAGGCACACACTCTAACAAGATTAAATCGGCACCCGCCTCCTGCATCGCTTTAGCATCATCGATCATGGCCTGCGCCGCTTCTTTTCCTCGGCCCTGCACCCGATAACCCCCGAGCTTATGAACCGATTGGGGTTGCAAGCCTAAATGTCCACACACCGGCACGCCATGTTTTGCCAGGTTTTCGACTACCTGTACAACATCGCCACCGCCTTCGAGTTTGACGATATGTGCGCCGCCCTCCTGCATTAAACGCGTGGCATTATCCAGGGCCTTAGCTGGATCAGAAAAACTCATGAAGGGCATATCCGACATCACCAGGGCCTGTTGGCGAGCACGCGATACCAAAGAAGTGTGGTACACCATATGATCAATCGTCACCGGCACCGTCGTTTCATGCCCCTGGATCACCATGCCGAGTGAATCACCTGTGAACAACACTTCCACACCGGCCTTTTCAAGCACCGCCGCAAAGCTGGCATCGTAGACGGTCAATACCACAAACTTTTCACCGACCTGTTTCATTTTTTTCAGGCTATTAATGGTAATAGCCTGTTTTGAATCGTCTGAAGCGTATGATGGCGTATTCATTTTAGATTCCTAGCGAGGCCGGATTGAAATAACGCCGACCACTCTGTGTCTTGTTAACCTGTTCCAGTAATAATTGATAGTCTGATTCGTTGCTGGCTAAATCCAGCTCCGCTGCATTCACTATTAATAAAGGCGCGGCCGTATAATCATAAAAGAAACGTGTATAGGATTCGTTAATCCGATCCAGATAATCCATATCCATATATCGCTCATAGTCACGACCCCGCTTTGATACCCTTTTGACTAACACATTAACCGGCGCTTGCAGGTAAATAACTAAATCAGGCGTCGGTGCATCAATCGTAACGTGTTCATATACTTGCTCATAAAGCTTGTACTCTTCGTCGTCGAGGGTCATTTGCGCAAACAGACGATCCTTTTCCATGATGAAGTCGGCAACGTGTACCGGACGAAACATGTCGGCCTGGCGCAATCCCTGTAATTGGCGCGCACGCTGAAACAGAAAAAACAACTGTGTTTGCAATGCCGCGCTTTTCGGATCCTGGTAAAACCGTTCGATGAATGGGTTTTCATCCACGCCTTCCAGCAACAGGTCAGAGCCAAAACTCTCCGCCAGGCGTTTTGCCAAGGTCGTCTTGCCGACGCCAATCGGTCCCTCAACTACAATAAAATCCAGCTTTGACATCATGCGTCGCGTATACGCTCCAATCCTTCATCATCACACTGCGCTATTAATTCTCTCAGGGGCAATCCCTTTCGTGAACCATGATCTGGGATAAGCAAATCAGGCGCTATCTCCTGCAAAGGATACAGGACGAAGCTGCGTTCATGTAGCCCCGGATGCGGAATGATTAACCGCGCATGATTGATTATTTTATCACCAATCAGTAAAACATCCAGATCCAAGGTCCGCGGCCCCCAGCGCTCGCCGTCTCTAACCCGGCCATGCCGCTGTTCAATCGCCTGCAAATTATCCAACAGCGCTACTTCCTCATGTCCGGTCACAATCTGGGTTTCAATAGCAACGACGGCATTGATGTAATCAGGTTGAGATTGGGGTCGCTGCCTGACGAGAAGAGGCCGACTTTTATAAAGGCTGGAGGCCGACAGGAAATGACATCCCTTTAATTGCCCAAGCTCGCGAATGGCTTGCCGGACGTGCGACAGCGGCCCATCAAGATTACTCCCGATACCTATATATACGGTTACCATACTACTCAGTGATCGCTGGGTGTATCGGGGGTGATATCAGTGGCGGCGGCGGTCGCCTGGTTTGACTTTTTCTTTTTCGGGCGACGCGATTTCTGTCCCTGGCGGGCCCGCTGAAGCTCCTGGCACATGATCTTTTTTTGCGTATCACTGACTTCCTGGAACTCGGTCCACCACTCGCATAACGATTGCAGTTCAGGTGCATAGGACTGGCACCGCAATAACAGGAAATCATAGGCGGCACGAAAGCGAGCTTGCCCCAACATCGCGTAGGGTCGTCGCCCCCGTCGGTTGTTAAGACGGGCCTGACTGGTCCAGATTTCCCGAATCGGCAATCGAAACCGTTTCGGAATCGAGATCTGTCCAGACTCCTGGTTGAGCACAGCACGCCCTGCTTCCTGTAAGGCCTGAATCGGCGACATATTATTCGATTCAAATTCCATCGCACGAGTAGAAGTAGGTCCCCACAACATAAACGCAAACAGGAAGGCGGGGGTCACTGGCTTACCATCGGCAATCCGTTGATCGGTATTTTGACAAGCGAGTGTAATGAGGTCATTCATCTGCGCATGGGTTTGTAAATGTTTTTCAGTCGCCGGAAATAACTGAAGCAATAAATTATATTTTTTTAACAACTCAAACGTCGACCGAGCATGGCCACTCATGAACAACTTCAGGATTTCATCAAATAGCCGAGAAGGTGGCACAGCTTCGATGCGATGCCCCTGGGTTGCGATCGCCTGCACCAGATCGGCATCCGGTTTAAAACCCAGCTTGGCAGCAAACCGAATAGCACGAAGCATACGCACAGGGTCTTCCTGGCAACGTACCTCGGCATCACCAATCGTTCTTAGGTTTTTATCCTTAAGGTCGGCCATACCGCCGGTGTAATCCACCACGGTGAAATCAGCAATATTGTAATACAGGGCATTAACACTAAAATCCCGCCGCCAGGCATCTTCCGCCAAAGTACCAAAGACATTGTCGCGCACAATCATTCCGTCACGGGTCAGTCCTTCACTTTCATTCTCGGCCTGATCATGGTGCCCACGAAAAGTAGCGACTTCAACGATCTCGCGACCAAAATGAATATGCGCCAGGCGAAAACGTCGACCGATCAAACGGCAATTTTTAAACAGGGTGTTGACTTGCTCGGGGGTAGCATCGGTCGCCACATCATAATCTTTTGGATGTTGCCCCAGAATAAGATCCCGCACCGCACCGCCAACAAGAAAGGCCTGGTAACCGGCTTTATGCAAACGATACAGCACTTTCAAAGCAGACTCGGCAATATTTTCACGTGATACATTGTGATCAGCACGACCATAGATCACCGGTTCGCTGGCCGCAATTTTGGCCGCTGCATTGTCGAGTTCTATCTTTTTTCCTGGCATCGCTTAAGTGAAATTCATTTTTCCGTTTATATTAATATCGACCTTGCCAGCCACATGAAGTCAGCGGGCTAAAGACCGTCGCTGGAGACATTATATGGAAATAAGTGGCTTAAGCCTATGATTAGTTTCGAAAATAAGGGGCCAATGCAATCGACGCGAGCTTGAGAACAATGGAGAGCAGCAACAACCATGCACTCACAGCAAATATGGTGTTTGCGGTGGCATTACTCGATTTCAGAATTTCAAATTTATCGACATAGACCACCTCGCAGGCACGCTTACCGGTATCTTCTCGGGTTGTGCTCGAATTGCGCTGCCAGCCAGGCCGTGATGCCCAGGCGTAGTTGACCAACATGCCCTTCAGATGCACCTGATCACCAATCTCGACATCACGGATGACATTCCGTACCTGTTCATCATCAGAGAGCAGATGGTTGTTGGATAACTCGTTATGGTAAAAACGCAATCGCCGTCCATAGGAAAAAAAACAGGTAAAATCACCGCTACTATAACTCACCTCGCGGTAATCATTGCTCTTGATATTATTCCCCCAGACAACGCAGATATCCTTGATATCGACCGAGTCTTGCGTGTGAGTGATGTCGGTCATGCCAGTGATATTGTTATGCGTAACAACGACACCCCATAATTCATAATCAGCGGCGGGTTCGACCAGATATTGCTCACCTCGGTAATCGAAATCAAATGGCCTGGCTCGAGTCGGTTTCTGAATCGGATCGTTAAGCATAGCCTCAAACCACCGCATCGGCGGCAGGAAGTTGTTTCGTCGCCCAAAAAGCGATGGTCAAACTGATCAGGCTGGCAAAAAAGAAAAGCGTCAGAGCCCAATCCAATAGCGAGCGTTCGCCAAACCGGGTTTTAATCCGATGTTTGGGCCGACCTGAGGTCTTTAAATGTTGATTAACCCCCATTGCCTTGGCATAGGCAACACCGCAGGCTGGGCACTGCCAGTCAGGGGCATTATCGGTCGCTTTTCGCTGATACTGGCAATTTGGGCAGGGCTGTGAAAACGTCATGATCTATCACTCGTGAAAAGCTATCGCTTAAATATAACGGCCTGGGAGTAAGAGAATTTAGCGTGGATTAACCCGAATAAGGTTTGGCGTTATACTTAACGATATCCTGCTTGCCTTCATCCAAAGCCGTTTTGTTATTTGCCAGTTCAAGGAACACACGACGTGTTTCGCTGACGAGCGCGCCTGCTCTGGTTAAAAAATCAGGATTATTTTGTAACTGCAGCGCTTTTTGCTTCGCCTCGGTCGCTTTCATCAAATTAAACGCAGCCTGCGCCAATACCCCTTGCGAACCGGCCTGCGCCGCCCCGGCAAGGAGATTAATAATCGACATGACATCTTCTTCCTGATTCATTTTCCAATAGTAGGCATTTTTGTGCCGTTCTGCCAGATTATTGTCTTCTTATGAAAATAGTTGTGCAACTGTCCTCATGGGAAGGTACATTCTTATTCTCCCATTATACTCACACAAAATCTCGAATCCATATTTAAGATAAAATGTTTTTGCATCATCATTTAGACAATCGACAATAATTGCATATGCTTTTATATGCGCATTGATGTTCCATAAATATTCAAGCGCCCTGATTAAAGTGATTTTACCTAACCCCTGGCCATGATATTCTGCATGTACTGCTAGTTGCGCAATAAGAAAAACCGGTATTGGATACCTCGGTAACTTTTTTGTTAGCACATCGGGTAATGTTTCTCGGCTAATTGAGCCTGGCGCGATCGTATAGAACGTACAGATGGGATATTTACCATTAGGAAGCGGATCAGAGGCTGAGAGCAGCATGGTTCTGCTAACTCCCACCTCCATATGCTTTGCAGCATAATTTTGAATAAAAGTGTTGCGTTCTCCCTCACCACAATCGAATGATGCTCGGTCATGTATCGCTTTATCTAACTCGACAAACTCCTTTGCCCAACTCACTTAATCGCCTAGTCTTTAGTAAATGCCACAGCTTCAATTAATGCAGCATTGGGTTTTTGTACCTTCTCACATGCTTCTATAAAGCGATCAAATACATCGTCCTTAATAGTGATACTTTCGTGCGCTGCAATAACCTGGGTGGCATCTTGATCCATCAATCTAACGACATACTCGGTCAGACTCTTCATGCCAAGCAACGCCGAGGCCTTCTCTGCTTTCGCCTTTATTTCTTCATCTAGCCGCATATCAAACCGTGTTGTTGCCATATTAATTCTCCTGCCTTTTTTGTACGGAATAAATCCGTACCCACAGCAAAATATAGGGGAGATTGCCTATATTGTCAATCTGTACGGACTTATTACGTACATAATTAAATATTCAAAAATATCTAGTATATTCATATAGTTATGGTTTCTCCTTAAAAAACTACACCCTTCTCAGGTTACTAGGTATATCTCAGGATGCGTCGTCTTATAAACCTCCTGTGGATTCTGGCGCATCGTGCCCCTCTTCAAAAGTAAATAGAACGTATACGCGAGAATGACACGATCAGTGGTTTTTAGGCGAAATCTGCGACCAACGAATCACGTGATACGGTTGAGATTGGTTCTAGTACTTCTGTATAGGCCTGATGGTCGATGCCCATAGCGATATTTTTGCCTGACCTGGCATCATTGACCATCTCGTTAGTAAATTCAAAACGCATGAAGTGTACGGCGGAGGTTTTTTGCTCATTATCGCGTTCCAGGTCTTCGTCGGCGATGGCGTAGACTTTGTCGTGGCCGTCGATTTGTATCCAGACTTTGTCTTCAATGCCGATCATTTTTGTTAACGCGATTCGGCGTTCGTCTTCGTCGCCATATTCGATCATGAAAGTGGCTTTGAGGTTTTTGCCATCGGGTATCAGTGGATTATAGGCACCCAGTTCTTCCCTGATGCCTTCTTCTTCGAAAATTTTTTCTACGCGTAGCATTTCCTGAATCTGGTATTGCATGGTCAGGCGGTCTTCGAAGTATAAGCTTGCGTGTTCGCCGAGTTGAATCTTGCGGTTTTTTTTATGGGCAAGGACTTTTTCTCGAAACGCACTGCGTTTTTTTGCGTAGTCTTCGAGGCTCATTAGATCGTCTTTGCTTAATTTTTTCATGGTTGTGTCTGTCCTGTTGCTGTGTGGGATTGACTTATATCTTCCAAATTTATATTTGGTGCATGTGCCCATCGCGGTCTGAGACTGCTACAATATATGGTTAGGTGCATTCTATCGCGGTCAGGAAATCTACCTGCGATTTTTAAATTCCGTAGGCCTGTCTTAACAAACTGATCGGATGCGTGGTTTCACTGCCATCGCCCAGAGCATTTTCAATGTGTCGGCCGGCCATGGCGCAGTCACTGGTGTAGTGATCGGCGTTCATTTCCTGTATTTTTTTTACTACTGGTTTAACGATTTTCATCGACACGTCATGAAATTCTTTTTTCACAGCGTAGGTGCCGTCGTGGCCTGAACAACGTTCAATCGCCTGCACCTCGGTGCCGGGTATCAGTTGCAGGATATCGCGGGTTTTCATGCCGATCTTTTGCACACGTTGATGACAGGCGGCCTGGTAGGCGATCGTACCAAGTGACTTGTTAAAGTCGGTACGCAGTAAATGCTCTTTGTGGCGCAGCATCAAATATTCAAATGGGTCGTACATCGCGTCTTTAACTTTCTGCACCTGCTCGTCGTCCGGGAACATCAGGGGCAGTTCCTGTTTAAACATCAACACACAAGACGGCACCGGGCCGACAATATCCCAGCCTTCGTCTACCAGCTTTGCCAATGCAGGAATATTCGCTTCCTTTGCTTTCAGCACGGATTCGATATCACCCAGTTCCAGCCTGGGCATGCCACAACACTTTTCTTTATCGACTAAGCAAATAGCGATATCGTTGTGTTCAAACACGGCCTGTAGATCATCTCCCAGATGGGGTTCATTCACATTTCCATAGCAGGTGGCAAAGATCGCGACCTTGCCTCTGGTCTTTTCACCGGCCTTGTAAAAAGGCTCCGTGGTTGGGCTAAAAGACCTACGGAATGTTTTGCGGTGATACTCGGGTAGTTTGGCCTTTTCATGCACACCGAGGGCATGCAGGGCTTTGCGAAACACTGGCATTTTGTTTGCTGCATTGACGGCGTTCACTATCACCGGGATGCTGGCCAGCTTACCGACGGTGTCGGTGCTACTTAATATCTTATTTCTTATACTAGTACCGTGTTTTTTAAAGTGAATAGCCTTGGCTCGTAGCATTAAATGTGGGAAGTCGACGTTCCAGTCATGGGGTGGCACATAGGGGCACTTGGTCAGGTAACACAGATCACACAGGTAACAGTGATCCACGACTTTCCAGTAATCCTGTTTGGCGACACCATCGATTTCAAAGGTACTTGACTCGTCTATCAGGTCAAACAGGGTTGGAAAGGCATTGCAAAGGCTCACACAACGACGGCAGCCATGACAGATGTCATACACCCGTTCCAGTTCGACAAATAGATCGTCCTGGTTATAAAACTCAGGGTCTTGCCAGTTAATTGGATGGCGAGTCGGTGCTTCGAGGTTACCTTCGCGATGACTTCCGGTTGTGCTCATTACAACGAGGCTCCTGATTAAATTTCTTTTTCACCGCCGCAGCGAAAAGGAAAAATATGATTACCGTTAGACATAAAAATATTCTCGTCATTCTAGGCTACGACCTGGAATCCAAATTTAGATCTGGATTCCCGCGTTTCCGCGGGAATGACGAGCGTATTTTTTTAACCCGTTTAGCTATCCAGGTTATCCAACGCCTTCTGAAAACGGTTGGCATGTGAGCGCTCCGCCTTGGCGAGAGTTTCAAACCAGTCGGCGATTTCGTCAAAGCCTTCCTCGCGTGCCGATTTTGCCATGCCAGGATACATGTCGGTGTACTCGTGGGTTTCACCCGCAATCGAGGCCTTCAGATTGTCACTGGTACCACCAATCGGCAGGCCGGTGGCTGGATCGCCGGTTTGCTCGAGGTATTCCAGGTGTCCGTGCGCATGGCCCGTCTCACCTTCAGCGGTTGAACGGAATACAGCGGCCACGTCATTATAGCCTTCTACGTCGGCCTTTGATGCGAAATACAGGTAACGTCGATTCGCTTGAGATTCACCCGCGAAGGCGTCCTTCAGGTTTTGTTCTGTCTTGCTGTCTTTTAGATCAGCCATTTTTGTACCTCCAGATTGTGTTGAAAAGTCTGCAAATGCAGGAAAAGCCGTTTTTAGACTTAGTCTAAATTGCAGAAAGAAGATAGTTGAGGGATGGGATACTGTCAAGACTTATTCTAAATTGCCATGACACTGATCAGCCTCCCTGCATAAGTTGTTGATAGCCAGCCTAAAGCGATGTCGGCGATGTTTCAACACTAGCTAAATTAAGGACAAAAACAATGGCGATCGAATAACCAGTGACGCCCCATTGAAGACAAGGGCCGTTTCGGCTACCTTAACCACCCTTTAGCAAACATGAATATGTCTTATTTTTATGACATATTTGAGAAAGAGCATGCCCGAAAAAACCAGCCAAAAGAAATCTGCCGCCCAAAAAACCACAAAATCAAAGGCCAGCCGGGATGATATGCAGGGCGTCAATTTCGAGAAGGCCATGAACGAGCTGGAGACCCTGGTCGCTAACATGGAAGAAGGTGAGCATAGTCTTGAGGCCTCATTAAAAGATTTTGAACGTGGCGTCGAATTGACCCGTTTATGCCAGTCGGCCCTCAAAGAGGCCGAACAAAAAGTCCAGATCCTCTCCAAAAAAATGGGAAAAGAGGGCCTGGTACCCTTCGAAGAAGAAGACGTCGACGCGTGAGTCTGGAGCAGAATAAAACAGCATGGCAGAAAAGGGTCGATGCCAGCCTGGATCACTGGCTGCCGAAAGCGTCCATCAAACCTGGGCAACTCCACCGCGCCATGCGCTACGCCATATTCAACGGTGGTAAACGCATTCGCCCCATTTTGGTTTATGCCGCCGGTCAGGCCGTGAATGCCCCTACCGAGATGCTCGATCACGCCGCCAGCGCGGTGGAGTGCATCCATGCCTATTCCCTGATTCATGATGACCTGCCCGCGATGGACGATGATGATCTGCGCCGCGGCAAACCCACCTGCCACAAGGCCTTCGATGAAGCGACCGCCATTCTGGCCGGCGATGCACTGCAGGCGCTCTCCTTCCATATCCTGACCCACGGTCTGGATGAGCGCATCCCGGCCACCACCCGCCTGGATATGATCGACCTGCTGGCGGTGGCCAGTGGTTCCCGCGGTATGGCCGGTGGTCAGGCCATTGATCTGGCCGCGGTCGGCAAAGCGATTAATGAGGCCGAACTGGAGAACATGCATATCCACAAGACGGGCGCCCTGATTCGAGCCAGCGTCAAGCTGGGTGCCATGTGTGCCGCCGATCTGGACCCCGAAAAACTGCGCAAACTGGACCACTACGGCAAATGCATTGGCCTCGCCTTCCAGATTACCGATGATATTCTCGATGAAACGGCGGATACCGAGGTGCTGGGCAAGACCCAGGGGGCCGACCGGGCCCGCAATAAACCAACCTACCCGAGTATTCTTGGGCTAGAGACCTCCCGCGAACTCGCAAAAGAACTTTGCGATGACGCAATGGGCTCACTGAGTGGCTTTACTGGCTCCCAAAATCAGGCTGACGCCTTGCGTGATATCGCTACCTACATCATAGCGCGCTCACATTAGGCCTTTTTATCCCCAAATCGGTTTTATCACTTTGAGAATTTCCCCTCAGCGCATACTATATATACTTAGCTAACCACAAATTCTCATGAGCCAACCAACTTACCCACTTTTAAACCTGATTGACGACCCAGTACAGTTGCGTGAGTTGCCTATGGAACAACTGGATCAGTTGGCCGAGGAATTGCGGCAGTACCTCATTCAGACGGTCAGTGACACGGGGGGCCACCTGGCCGCCGGGCTGGGCACGGTGGAACTCACCATCGCGCTACATTATGTCTTCAATACACCCGTCGATAAACTGGTCTGGGATGTGGGTCACCAGACCTACCCTCACAAGATTTTAACCGGCCGCCGTGATCAGATGCCCAGCATGCGTAAAAAAGGCGGCCTGTCGGGTTTCCCAAAACGGGATGAAAGCCCTTATGATGCCTTCGGGGTCGGCCACTCAAGCACGTCGATCAGCGCCGCATTGGGCATGGCGCTTGCGGCGCAACAGCAAAACAAAGAGACCCAGGTGGTCGCCGTGATTGGTGATGGTGCCCTGACCGCCGGCATGGCCTTTGAGGCCCTGAACCATGCTGGTGATCTGGATGCCAATCTATTAGTCATCCTCAACGACAACGACATGTCCATTTCGCCCAATGTCGGCGCACTCTCTAATCATCTGGCGCGTATTCTGTCCGGACAATTGTATTCGAGCATGCGCGAGGGCAGTCGCAAAGTATTAAGTGTGATGCCCTCGGTCTGGGAGCTGGCGAAGCGCACCGAGGAACACATGAAGGGCATGGTCGTACCCGGCACTTTGTTCGAAGAACTGGGCTTTAATTACATCGGCCCGGTCGACGGCCATGACATCAATACCCTGATCAAAACGCTAAAAAACCTCTCCAAACTGAAAGGCCCGCGCTTCCTGCATGTCGTCACCAGAAAGGGCAAAGGCTTTCAACCCGCCGAGGAAAATCCCTGTGCCTATCACGGCGTCGGCAAGTTTCACCCTGAATCCGGTAAACTGGAAAAATCGACCCCCACTGGCCCAACCTACACGCAGGTCTTCGGTAACTGGTTGTGTGATATGGCGGCAAAAGATCAACGTCTGGTGGCGATTACCCCGGCCATGCGCGAGGGCTCTGGCCTGGTTAAATTCTCTGAGCAATATCCAGATCGTTATTTTGATGTCGGCATCGCCGAGCAACATGCGGTGACCCTGGCCGCCGGACTGGCCTGCGAGTCATTGAAACCCGTGGTCGCCATCTATTCTACCTTCTTGCAACGTGCCTACGATCAACTCATCCACGATGTCGCCTTGCAGAAACTACCCGTGTTATTCGCGATTGATCGTGCGGGTATCGTTGGCCCGGACGGTGCAACCCATGCGGGCAGTTTCGACCTCAGTTACCTGCGCTGCATTCCGAATATGATGATCATGGCCCCGGCCAATGAAAACGAGTGCCGACAATTGCTCAGCACCGGCTTCGAGCATAACGGCCCCGCCGCCGTGCGTTATCCGCGTGGACAAGGGTTGGGCATCGAGGTTTCCGACTCCCTCGCCCCCCTGCCGGTTGGAAAGGGCCAGCAACTACGCGAGGGTGAGTCCGTCGCGATTCTCTCATTTGGCAGCCTGTTAAGTCAGGCGACCCAGGCAGCGGATGTGATCAATGCCAGCCTGGCCAATATGCGTTTTATCAAACCATTGGACGAAGAGCTGATTCTTCACCTCGTTAAAAACCATGAGATTTTAGTGACAATCGAAGACAACGCCGCCCTGGGCGGTGCCGGCAGTGCTGTGACCGAGTTCCTGTCCAATGCCGGCCTAAAAATACCGGTCCTTACCCTTGGTTTACCTGATCAATTCCTGGCCCACGGTACCCAGGCCGAAATTTTAGCCGAGGCAGAGCTAAGCGCAGATGGTATAATTCGCCGCGTGGAAGCCTTTTTACGTGCGAATTCGCAAGTCAAACACACCACACAAGCCCCTCTTTTCCGAGTATAATCGTAGGATATTTTTATGGCTGGCCGTTTTCGGATGAAAATTGTGACCGATTTTGCTGCTGCACATTTGTTGCGAGGCTATCCCGGCATTTGCAGCCGCTTACACGGCCATAACTGGAAAGTGGAGGTTGAGGTCATCGCCAGTGAGCTCGATGAGGTCGGCATGGGCATGGACTTTCGTGACATCAAGGCCGCAACCAATGAACTGATTGGTGCATTAGACCACAGGAATCTGAATGAGATACCGCCATTTGATGAGATTAATCCAACGGCAGAAAATATTTCTGCCTATATTTTTAAAGGCTTGAGCGAAAAACTGAACAATGAACGTGTCAGCGTGAATGCCGTAACGATCTGGGAAACGGATCGGGCCAGCGTGACCTATTCGGAAACTGACTAAAATGAACAGCAAGGTAACAAATCTCGTGATTGAAGACGTACAAAGCAGCGCCGATACCCGTAACATCCCGATCAACAAAGTTGGAATAAAGGATGTCCGTCATCCCGTGCGGGTGCGTGATCGCAGCGGTGGAGATCAAAACACCATCGCCAACTTCAACATGTACGTGAACCTGCCACATAATTTCAAGGGCACGCATATGTCGCGCTTTATTGAGATTCTGCATCAACATGAACATGAGATTTCGGTCGAGTCATTTAAAGAGATGCTGTCAGAGATGACCGATCGCCTTGAGGCAGGTTCTGGCCATATTGAAATGAACTTCCCCTACTTCGTTAGTAAAAAAGCTCCGGTCACCGGCGTTGAAAGCCTGATGGACTATGACGTCACCTTTATCGGCGAGATACATGATGGTGTGCCTGAGATGAACGTAAAAGTCGTTGTACCCGTCACCAGCCTTTGTCCTTGTTCAAAGAAAATTTCAGACTACGGCGCACATAATCAGCGTTCGCATGTAACAGTTACGGCACGCATAGGTGAATTTGTCTGGTTAGAGGAATTAATTGATATCGTCGAACAAGAGGCTTCGTGTGAACTGTATGGCCTGCTAAAACGCCCGGATGAAAAGAATGTCACTGAACGTGCTTATGACAACCCCAAGTTCGTCGAAGACATGGTGCGTGATGTCGCCGCACGTTTGAACGATGATGATCGGATCAGCTATTACATGGTTGAATCAGAAAATTTTGAGTCAATACATAACCACTCGGCATACGCCCTGATTGAAAAAAATAAGCTCGAATAAAATAAGGCCTAAAAAATAAAACCGGAAAAGACAAACAACCGTAGGAGTGGTCTCAGGCCACGAATGATTTTTTCATCGCGGTCTGAGACCGCTCCTACTTACGTCTTATTTGGTATCTCGACCCTTTATCCGACTTCATATTGATCTTAACTCGCTGTTTGCTCCAACCATGCACCTTGTCGTGTGCTTCAATAAAAATAATGTTCTTATCTTTTGGTATCAGAACGTTTGCCAAGGTTCGGGTGAAGGGTTGCTCGTTCTCGTGAGGGTGCCAGAGCTTGCGAATGCCTAGCTCATTTCCCTTTGCATCGACAATACGCCAGGCATCTGCATAGTGTTTCCATCCTGTATCATCATGTTTCAAGGTAACGTGAAAGGTCCAACGGTGTGCAGCGGGTTCGATCATAACCTTAACGATCTCAACTTCGTTCGCCATACTGGTGCTGGAAAACAAAACACAGGCGATCACACCAAAAGTTGTCAATATGTTTTTCATGATTAAACTCCTTACTAACATTACGAGCCGGAATATCCCATTTTCAAATAAGGACCGTCGTCTCGATTATTCCCGTGAATCTGGCTATCAGCTGCATACAAACCAGCGCAAATCCACCCGCGAGCACGTCGTCGAGCATAACACCTACGCCCCCTTTTATACGTGAATCGATCACAGATATGGGCCAGGGTTTGAGGATATCGAATATCCGAAAAAGAATAAATCCTAGCAGAATCGAGGTCAGATCCGGCACAATAAACAACATGGTAATCAAAAAACCGATGATTTCGTCCCAGACAATACCGGGGTGATCCTGCACAGCCAAAGCACGGGTGGTACGTTCACACAAAAAGATACCCAATACGAAACCTGAGCTGGTGGCGATGATGTAAACGGCTTCAGAAGTATACAATACAAGTAGCAGATACAGGGGAATGGCCGCTAAAGTACCGAACGTACCGGGGGCTTTGGGCAGCAAACCACTGCCGAAGCCTACACTAAGCAAATGTAATGGGTCTTTAAGTAAAGACGCAGGGATGGGTGCCATGGGTATTGATTTAGGACTCATGCTGCACCAAAATGATCAAAGCCTTTTTTCATAATAGCCTTTCGTTGCCCTTTATCTATTATAAACAATCCTGGTTCCAGAATTGTGGTTCCAATTTTGCTAATACGACAATCTGCCTGTTGACTGATCGTCTCTATCGCCGTTTGTTCAGATGGTGGTGCGGTAAAACAAAGTTCGTAATCATCACCACCCTGCAAGGCCAACTCATTTTGCATATCTAATCCCAAGCCACTTTGTTGCAATGATTCAGATAGCGGGATTAAGGTGAGGTTTAATTCTGCACCTAGCCTGTTTTCACCGGTCGAGCTTGCCTCGAGTATGTGACCCAAATCACTAGCCAGTCCATCGGACACATCAATACAGGCCGTCGCCAGTTCTCTCAGCGCCCGGCCCACATCAACCCGGGGCGAGGGTCGACGAAGACTATCGATTAATATTTGTTGCTGCGAATTATATTTTTTCAGATGTTGCTGCTGCAAGATTAAACCTGCGGCGGCATCGCCGAGTGTTCCGGTAACATAGATATCATCGCCAGGCTTAGCACCTGATCGACACAACGCTTTTCCGTTTGGTATAACACCGGCGATCTGAATAGTGATGCTTAATGGCCCTCGAGTCGTATCACCACCAATGAGTTTCAGATTATATTTGGTCGCAACTTCTAACAGGCCGCTACAAAAATTTTTTAACCATCCATGATCGACCTCGGGAAGGCTAAGCGCCAGGGTAAACCATGTTGGTTGGCCACCCATCGCGGCAATATCACTGATATTAACGGCAAGAGCTTTATAAGCAATATTTTCTGGCGGTGTATCATCGGCAAAATGCACACCGGCATTCAGTGTATCAATAGAGATGAGTAACTGTTCCTGTGGATGGGTATGTAAAATCGCGGCGTCATCACCGATGCCGGTATCTAACCAGTCTGGCGATTCACCTATATGAGTAAAATAGGTTTTGATAATGTCGAATTCTGATTCTGACATAGTTGTTTATTTTTTCTTTGCTAAATAGCTGTTCCGAAAGGTATCCACTTGATTCATTTAGATTAACGTTGGGGTTGGTTTTGTAGGAGCGGGCTCAAACCGCGATAAACATGGGCATTATCGCGGCCTGAGCCCGCTCCTACACAAACCTGCCCGGCAATTTACACAGCTTAAAGTGAACACCTTTCGGGACAGTTATTTAGTTAGATCGCTTAGATTTTACCTCTTTCGGACGAAGATCTACCGCTACCTTATCCAGTATGCCATTGATAAACTTGTGACCGGCTTCTGCGCCGAAGGTTTTCGCCAGTTCAATCGACTCGTTGATAACAACCCGATAAGGGACATCCGCACGAAATAAAAACTCATAACAGGCTAACCGCAGTATCGCCAGCTCAACAGGATCGGTTTCTTTGATAGGACGTGACAAGTGTGGTTCAAGCGCCGCATCCAGCTCTTGTTGTTTTGCCGGGACACTCAGCACCAATTCCTTGAAGTAGTCTTTATCAACCTTCTTCAGGTCATGTTCTTTCTGATAGATATTATAAACATCAAGCGGATCATTGCCGGCAACTTGCCATTCGTACAGACCCTGCATGGCCATACGTCTTGCCCGTGAACGCGCTTTACTCATTTAAACACCTGTCTGTTAAAGAACAAACTCGACCATCAAGCTGAATCGAATAATATGTTACGAAAATTTCTTAAGCAAATTGACCATTTCGATCACGGATAAGGTCGCTTCCACGCCTTTGTTCCCTGCTTTGGTGCCGGCACGTTCAATGGCCTGATCAATACTGTCAACGGTCAACACACCCAATGCAACGGGAAGGCTCTTTTGCATCATCACCTGTGACATACCTTTCACACATTCACCCGCAACAAATTCAAAATGCGGCGTGCCGCCACGGATGACACAACCCAGGGCAATGATTGCATCATACCCACCTTTCTCAGCCATCGCCTGCGCCGCGAGCGGTAATTCATAGGCGCCGGGCACCCAAACAATTTCAATGTCACTGTCATCGGCGCCATGTCGTTTCAATGTATCAACTGCACCGGTTAACAGACTCTCGGTAATAAAACTATTGAATCGTGCCACGACAATACCAAATTTGCTATTGCGACAAATTATGTCGCCTTCAATTACTTTTGGTTTGCTCATATGTAACCAACCTTTTTTAATTAATTGATATATTCAACCACTTCTAGATCGAAACCAGATAGTGCATGCATTTTTTTGGGGGCACTTAGTACGCGCATTTTGCGCACCCCAAGGTCTGTCAGTATTTGCGCACCGATACCAAAGGTACGTAAATCTTCAGTACCTTCTGAAGCGGGAAGATCTTCACCTGCATCTTCCGCTGCATAATTTTTTAGATGCGTCGCCAGTTGATCATTATCCTCCGGTAAACGCAGTATAACCGCAACCCCACTACCTTCCTTCTCGATGCGTTGTAACGCATCATTCAGGGGCCAACCACAACCACTTCGGTCACTTCCGAACACGTCGCAGAGCGTATTCTCAACATGGACACGCACCATCGCCGGTGTATTGCGATTGAGCTCACCTTTGACCAACGCCATGTGTACGATGCCGTCATTGATATTTCGATAGGAATGGAGTTTAAAATTTCCGTAACGGGTTGGCATGTCGCACTCACTAATGCGTTCGATCGATTTCTCATAGTGCATGCGGTAATGAATAAGGTCCGCTACCGTGCCAATTTTGATTTCGTGTTTTTTTGCAAACTTTTCGAGATCGGGACGGCGTGCCATGCCGCCATCTTCATTCAAAATCTCAACGATAACAGCAGCCGGTTCCAGCCCGGCCATACGTGCTAAATCCGAACCCGCTTCGGTATGGCCTGCGCGGGTAAGTACGCCACCGGGTTGTGCCATCAATGGGAAGACATGTCCTGGTTGGACAAGATCAGACGGTTTGGCATCGGCTGCAACGGCGCTTTGTACGGTCGCCGAACGATCCGCTGCCGAGATGCCGGTGGTAACCCCTTCAGCGGCCTCAATGGAGACGGTGAAGTTAGTACCATGTCGGTCGTTGGTGGTGCTGACCATCAGGGGCAAACGTAACCGCTCGCATCGTTCCTTGGTCATGGTCAGGCAAATCAGACCGCGCCCATACATCGCCATAAAGTTGACTGCCTCGGGAGTGACCTTCTCAGCGGCCATAATAAGATCGCCTTCGTTTTCCCGATCTTCATCATCCATCAAGATCACCATCTTGCCCTGGCGGATATCCTCGATGATTTCTTCAACTGTGTTTAAACGTGTTTCCAAAACATTCTTCTCTTGATTTAAGATTATCTGAGTAACTATGACTATGGCGCAAATTCATGAATTTCAAGAAGAAAATCTGATTTACCCGGTCGGAATATTGTAGGTCAGGCTCATCCCCAAATACAAGCACCCGGCTGTCTCCAAACACCTCTGGAGGCCGCGCAGTCTACTTGATAAAGCCGTGTTTCGCGAGAAATTCCTCGGTAATCATATTGGAAATCAGACTCGAATTAGCCATTTCAGTGGCATTACCCGTCAGCAAACGCTCCAGATAACGGGCGATAATATCCACTTCGAGATTTACCGCCCGACCCACCTGGTAGTGATCCATGATGGTCTCCTGCAACGTATGCGGGACGATATTCAGATCAAAGATACTGCTATTGACGTTATTTACGGTCAGGCTGATGCCGTCCACGCAAATTGACCCTTTTTTGGCGATGTAATGCGCGAGCGCATCCGGCGCCTTGATCTGAAAATGTTCCGACCGACCTGCCGGTTCACGAAACACGACCTCACCCACACCATCGACATGGCCACTGACCAGATGACCACCTAACCGCGTTGTTGGGGTCATGGCCTTTTCCAGATTGGCGGGGCTACCCTGTTGCAGCGCCGCCAAGGTGGTCATGTTTAACGTTTCCCCGGAAACATCCGCCCAGAAACCATCGCCAGGTAACTCGACGGCCGTCAGGCACACCCCATTCACAGCGATACTGTCCCCGAGCTGAACATCCGCAAGATCCAGCTTACCGGTCTTAATGTATAAACGTGTATCTTCACCCCTGGGCTGGATCTGAGCAATGCATCCTACAGACTGAATAATCCCGGTAAACATACGAAACGTCTCTTATTTATATTGAGGCTGAAAGGTCAAACGAAGATCATTACCAACCGCACGTGATTCAAGTAATGAAAACTCAATACGATCGGCCATCGTCTGTAACTGGGGCAAACGAAACAAACCGCGCGCTTCATTGCCCATGACAATAGGTGCCATATAAACTACAAGCTCATCGATAAGTTTCGCCTCGAGCATCGCACCACTCAGTATTGCCCCGGTCTCAAGCAGCACCTCGTTCACCTCAAGACCATTGAGATGATCCATCATCGCAAACAAATCGACCTGATGATGCACCATGGGTAGCTTGACAAGCTTTGCCCCAGCATTGCTAAGTAATTCAATCGAATCTTCATCATCACTGCACGTCAAGATATGCGTCTCACCTTCTTGCTTGAGTATGTTTGCATCAGCAGGTGTACTCAGATTGGTATCGATGATCACCCGTACAGGTTGTTTTACTGTGCCTTCAAGCCTTGCGGTCATAGCAGGGTCGTCGGCCAGTATTGTTCCGGCACCCGTGACGATAGCCGAGCTGCGTGCGCGCAAGCGATGCACATCCTGCCGCGCTTGATCACTGGTTATCCATTTACTTTCACCGTTGTCCATCGCGGTGCGACCATCAAGACTCATGGCAAGCTTACTTCGCACATAGGGCCGCGATGTTTTCATGCGCTGGATGAAACCTGGATTTAGTTTATGCGCCGCTGTTTCAAGCAAGCCAACCTCCGCAAAAATACCCGCGTTAGTGAGTTGTTGTAAGCCGTTGCCAGAAACAGCCGGATTCGGATCCTGCATAGCCGCCACAACCCGTTCAACTTTTGCTTTGATCAACGCATCGGTACAAGGTGGCGTTTTGCCCTGATGACAACAGGGTTCCAAACTAACATACACCGTTGCACCTGCGGCTTTCTCGCCGGCCTGCGTTAATGCATTGACCTCAGCATGACCTTCACCTGCGTATTCATGCCAACCTTCACCCACCACCGCGCCGCTATTAACAATGATGCAACCCACTCTGGGATTAGGCTCGGTGGTATACAGACCACGGCCCGCCAGCTCAATCGCACGACTCATATATTGATGGTCTTCACCAGAAAAAGTCATATCAAGCAAAGCTCATGTTGGACAAAACTCATATAAAATAAGAATCATATAGTAAAAATTCATGTTAGCTATTTCTCTTCATCCGGCAACAGGGAATGTTGCCGCTTTTTTACTTCCGGTGACGGTACGTTTTTTAATTTTTCGATCTCTTCTTCGAAGGCGTTCACGTCCTGAAAACTTCTATAGACAGAGGCAAAACGAACATAACCAACTTGATCCAGATCACGCAACTCATCCATCACCAGTCCACCGATAGACTGTGACAAAAAATCACGTTCACCTCTAGCACGGACTTTTTTCATAATACGATTAATTGCATCGTCAATCGTTTCAATTCCGACCGGCCTCTTTTCCAGTGCCCGCACAATACCTGAACGTAATTTATCTTCATTGAAAGGCTCGCGACGACCATCTGACTTAATGATATGCGGCATAACAAGTTCAGCCGTTTCAAACGTAGTAAAACGTTCAGTACAACTTAGGCATTCGCGACGACGACGCACCATGGATCCTTCACTGGCAAGGCGAGAATCGATCACCTTGGTATCGTTCGCAGCACAGAAAGGACAGTGCATAACAGGGCCTTTAAACCACCCTCACTCTTACAGAAAAAGAGTTGAGGCTAAAGTTATCGTGCACGGAGTTGAAATTAATCAACATAAACCGGGAGACGCTTACAGACATCCAACGCCTTTTGTTTCACTGCCGCGATGGTTTCCTGATTATTGACATCATCCAGAATGTCGCAAATCCAGTTTGCCAAATCTTTTGACTCGGCCTCTTTAAAACCACGTGTGGTTATCGCCGGGGTGCCAATCCGAATACCGCTGGTAACAAAAGGCGATTGTGGATCATTAGGAACGGCATTCTTATTGACGGTAATATTGGCCGCACCCAGGGCCGCATCGGCTTCCTTACCTGTAATACCTTTATCTATCAGATCAACCAGGAACAAATGGTTATCCGTACCGCCTGAGACAATATTGTAACCGCGTTCGATCAGCGTCGCGGCCATGGTTCTCGCATTTTTGACCACCTGCCCCTGGTATTCTTTAAAGTCAGGTTGTAATGCCTCTTTAAAGGCAACCGCTTTCGCTGCAATCACATGCATCAAGGGACCACCCTGAATCCCCGGGAACACCAACGAATTGAATTTCTTTTCTAGATCCGGATTAGATTTGCAAATGATGATACCGCCGCGTGGGCCGCGCAAGGTTTTATGCGTGGTCGAGGTCGTTACGTCGGCAATCTGTACCGGGCTGGGGTAATGGCCTGTTGCGACCAGACCGGCGACATGCGCCATATCAACAAATAAATAGGCGCCCACACTGTCTGCAATATCACGAAAACGCTGCCAGTCCATGATACGTGAATATGCAGAAAAACCGGCAACGATCATTTTAGGTTTGTGTTCTTTCGCAAGCGCGGCCACTTGTTCGTAATCGACTTCACCTGTCTCGTTGTTCAGCCCATATTGAATCGCGTTATAAATTTTGCCCGAGAAATTCACCCTGGCGCCGTGGGTTAAATGACCTCCATCGGCAAGGCTCATGCCCAGGATCGTATCGCCCGGTTCACAGAGGGCAAAATAGACGGCGGCATTGGCCTGCGAACCTGAGTGAGGTTGCACATTGGCATAATCCGCGCCAAACAGTTCTTTAAGACGATCAATCGCTAATTGTTCAGCGACATCGACATACTCACAGCCCCCATAATATCGTTTGGCGGGATAGCCTTCTGCGTATTTATTGGTCAGAGATGAGCCCTGGGCCTCCATCACCCGTGGACTGGCATAATTTTCCGATGCGATGAGTTCTATATGTTCCTCCTGACGTCGGTTTTCATTAACAATGGCTTGCCATAATTCGTTATCAAAATCAGCGATATTCATACTTTTACTAAACATTCGGGCCTCTAACATTTTGGGTCAAGGTAGGGATAAATTCTCAATCGCGGGTATTATATTCGGATTTGCTGATAATGCGTAGCCAATTAAATAAGCGATATCATTAAAATACATCTTGTAGGAGCAGTCTCAGACCGCGATGGTATATCGTGGAATTTAATCGCGGTCCGAGCCCGCTCCTACGGCAATAGAAAATGGAATCTACCCGTAGTCGCAAATAAAAGGCCGCGAATGCGGCCTTCGTATTACACCTTAAATAAATGCTTTCCCTGGGCAAAATGCCGCAAATTTAGAATTTCCAGCCCCAGCTGGCCTCAAGTTCATTCTGGTACATCTCGATCGTTATTTCTTGCGAGGGGTTCAGTGGGTTTGCGCCTGTCACTGAGTTCTTAAAACCATGCATATACTGGACGCTTAGCTCGCTGGTCTTGCTAATGTCGTAGCTAAACCCAAGCGTCAGATGATCCTCGATCACCGCGGGCGCCAGGATATTAAATACCACTTCCGAATCCGGTATAGGTTGTTTACCATGGCTAAAGCCAGCGCGCCAGGTCCAACTAGGACTGCTCGCCCACTGCCAGCCAATTTTATAGATCGTCATATCACGCCAGCCAAAACCCGCACCTTGTGCGCCGCCCAGACAACGTGAAGTGACACCTGCAGAACACCCGGTTGTTGTATTAATCAGGTTATTCATTGGATTCGCAATGGCCGCCACATCACTGTATTGAATATGCTGGACATCAAACGTGACCACGGATTTGGGGGTCGATTTCAATGCCAGTCCTGCCGTCCAGGTCGGAGGGATATCAAAATCGCCCTTCTCCGCGAACAGGCCACTGTATTTATCAAACTCGTCCATATCAATTCTTGACTGGTAAGAAGCGGCTAAGGTTAACCCCGTTAGCACTTCACCCTGGACGCCCACTTTGAAACCGTAGCCAAAGGAATCATCGGTACCATTGTTGGTAAGCGCCGCAGCGTTAGTTGAAAAACCGGCAAAATTACCTAAACCCTCCGCTTTGAAACGTTGATAAGCTGCAATCAAGCTGACACCCCAGGAACTGGTAGCGGTCATTTTTCGTGCATAGGTAGTATTTATAAATAGTTGTTCAAGATTCACGCCTGTTGTACCCGCACCAAATGTACCTGCGCTAGTGATAAGAGATCCTTCGAGCGGCGCATTCGAACCATCATCGTGTTGAGCAAAACCACCTGAGTAATCGGAATTCATTCCGCCATTACCATAGACACTCACACCCAGCGATGCTTTTGGGCTAAGTATCCAGTTCATGGCAAAGTGGGGAATTAGAAATAATTCATTGTCACTATCGATAGACTGCGCAGTTTGATTACCACCTATGGTAAACGGACAGCCACTTCCTGGAATAGCGCTACAAGGAGTTGTGTCAGGCAGGTTATTTCCACTTGCAGTCGCAGAATAATTCCGTACTGGGCTAAAAAATGTGATGCCCAAATCTACACGTTCACCAACAAATACCAGCCCCGCCGGGTTCGTCGCGGTAATCATGGCATCTTGTGGCAAGGCAACGCCGCCACCGGCCAGCCCTTTATTTTTTGTACCATAGCCATGACCAAAGTAGCCATTCGTCGCGTTCACTGATGAACTGATAATAAGACCGAGTATAATGAATAAACCGTAACGAATAGGTTTTCCGATCATGATGACGTCTCCTGCACACTTTAAAAATAAAACAAACGAGAGACGTGCGTTATTATTCTTACATGCTTACACATGGCTCAAATGCAACCCACGAACAATATCATGAGTTGACAATATTCAAGCATCCGCCTCCCAGCGAACCCGTCACTAATAAGACACCCGATAGATTTTGATGTCAAGTAAATAAAATTAAGAAATAAACATTGTACTTAAGCGAAAAATGGGGGAAATTATGGTATTGCCAACCGCATAATGGTTAAGAGAATTTGGAATTATATTAAGGGGAGTCATCATGCGTCACCGCCATCAATGGAATAAAAAACTACTAGCCGTCATTTTTGCCTGCACGGTGCCTGTTTCATTAACCCACGCCAGCGGATTCAGAATTCCGGAGGTCAGTGCCGCAGGCATGGCAACCTCAAATGCACTGGTCGCCAATACTGATGAGCTAGGCGCCATTGCCTATAACCCCGCTACCATCAGCTTTCAGAGTGGTAAGAACGTGATGCTGGGGGTCAATCGCGTTAGCTATGAGCACGCCGTTACCATCGGCGGGACAAGAACCGAGGGAACGGGTGAGGATACTTTTCTGATCCCGAATTTTGTACTCAGTGCCACGGATGACAGTGGGATTGGTTTTGCCTTGCTCGTCAATTCACCTTTTGGTCTTGAAACACAATGGCCGGATGAAACTTTTCCTGCGTTCGCTGGCGCACTCGATCCACTTGAGCCTGCATTAAGCCGTATCAAAATGTTCAATATAAATCCAAACCTCTCCTACAAATTTGATGCCAATAGTAGCGTGGCCTTTGGTCTGGATTATTACGATGTCGTCGATCTAACCTTCAATACGCAGGCTATCCGCGTCCAGGGTACCGGAAATGGTGTGGGTTTTAACATGGGATATCTGTTTAAAATGGGAAAACTGAATTTCGGGCTTTCCTATCGGAGCAGCGTGAGTACGGGGCTTAAAGGACACTTTGATGCACGGGGTATTGGCTCCTCGGTTATTTCCGCTAACGCCAAGCTCAAGTTCCCGGACATATTCCAACTCGGTGTTCAATACAAACCAACGAAGGATATAGGCATCGAGTTTGACGTGGATCGAACCGGCTGGAATAGCTTTGACAAGGTCGCCATTACGGATTCAGCGGGCACTGTACTCAGCTCGAGTAGTAATAACTGGAAAAACACCTGGGCATACCGATTGGGGTTTACCTATAAAATTACGGCGCGCACCAAACTGTTGTTTGGCTATTCCTATGATGAATCGCCTCAACCGGATTCCAATTTTTCCGCCCGGGTACCTGATGCAGACAGACAGCTGTTTAGTATTGGTGCCAGCCATGAGTTCACTGACTGGAAAATTGAATATTCATACATGTATGTGGATGTGGACGGTAGAACCCTCAATTCAGGGACCGCATTTGCCGGTGGCGATGCCAATGGCACAGCAGCCTACAATGGAGCATATGAATCTGACGTCAGCCTGATCGGACTCAGTGTGGCGATGAAGTTTTAGCCTGAACGAAATACTGGTTTTGAAGTGACGTACGCCCCGCTCCGCAACCGGGGGAGCGTATTCGTTTGATCCGCGCTAGATATACAGGGTTATATCGGCCTCTCCGGCAAATTCAAAAAAGGTCGCCGCACCGCCAAAATCGATACCATCAACAAACTCTTTGGGATTCATATCGAATAAGTCCACCGTCATTTGACAGGCAATCATCCGAACGTCTGCTTCCTGACACAAATCTCTGAGCTCTCCCACGCTTGCCACGCCCTTGGCTTTCATTTTGTTTTTCATCATCATGGTCATGATGCTTTGCATGCCGGGGATCGCGGTTCCGATCACGGGGAACCACTTATCCATGCCCAGTGGCATCGGCATACCCGGGTTACCCAGCGGGCTGACTTGTAAAGTGAGTTTCTTTTTGAGTAATTGAAGTCCGTAAAAGGTAAAAAAGATCTGAACCTCATAACCCAGGGCCGCCGCCGTAGAAGAGAGAATAAAGGGCGGGTAAGCCCAGTCGAGTGTGCCCTTCGTGGCGATGATCGCCAGTTTCTTGTCAGGCATGTTACACCTCCAAACTTAACAATGTTCGTGTGTATTTTATATGACAAAAAAAAGCCTGATCGCTCAGGCTTTTTTTAGATTATGCTTTTTTAATCAGGAAGAGGAATTTACCCCCTTCTTCTTTTGATTCTGTCAACTCATTGCCCGTTTGCTTGGCAAAGGCTTCAAAATCCTTAACGGAACCTGGATCGGTTGCTATTATGTGCAGAACTTGCCCTGCGGTCATGCCACCCAGCGCTTTCTTGGCACGCAAAATAGGAAGTGGGCAGTTTAAACCAGTTGCATCAAGTTCTTGATCGAAATCAGCCATTCTTATAGCTCCTTAAAATTGTATAAAGATTTAAATAATCAGCCAGATCCAGCTCAACGTTGACCAATATCGTCATCATCACACTAGATTGGATTTTCAATTGTCTCATTACTCATTTCGCAAGACGATACCCCCTGCCATTAGATAACAAGCCACATTAATATTAATATATATTACCATATATTGAATCTACCGCCAGTTTTTGTTGTCTACCACTACAAGCCCGGGTGATTCACGCAGCTGTATACTCGAAATATCAATGAGTTAAGGTATTTTTATCTGGTTTAAATTCCATTCAGTATAATCTGTTTATAATCGTTAAAATGAAAAACCTGATCAAAATTGCTATTTTATCACTCAGCCTGGTTAGCCTGAATTCGTACGGTATTGGCCAGAGTGTCGACCTGCCCGATCTAGGCACGAAGGGTGGCGCCGCGATTACCCCAGCCGATGAACATCGTACGGGCGCCACTGTATTACGAAATCTACGCCGTGCGGGACTGATTGTTGACGACCCGCTACTGACCGATTATCTCAACCAACTTGGTTATAAACTGCTCTCTCACCACAAATATGAGCCAACAAATCAATTTTACTTTTTCCTGGTAAATGACAATTCCTTAAATGCCTTTGCGCTGCCCGGTGGATTCATTGGTATCAATTATGGGCTATTTTCACAAACCGAATCTGAAAGTGAGCTGGCCTCTGTCTTTGCCCACGAAATAGCCCACGTTACGCAACGACACTATGCCCGCGCCTATGATATTGGCTCACAATCCAGCCTCTCTGTCATCGCGGCCATTATCGCGGCCATTATTCTGGGCAGTCAGGGTAGCAACGTGGGTGAAGCGGCGTTGGCAACGGCGGCGGCCACCACCGCACAAAAACAAATTAACTTTACTCGCCATAACGAACAGGAAGCAGACCGAATCGGTATCCAGATACTCTCTGACGCTGGCCTCAATCCAGAAAAGATGGCCAGTTTTTTTGACAAAATAGAGCGTGAATCTCGCCTGTATGGCGTCAATATCCCTGAGTTCCTGCGCACCCACCCGGTCAGTGCAGCACGGATTGCTGATGCTCGTGATCGTGCTCGTCATTTACCCAAAAAGAAGGTTGAGGAGTCGTTGGCCTATCAGATTATGCGACAACGCATTATTGCGCTCTCAAACCATGACAAAGAAAGTAGCGTGGAAGCCTACCAACAAGCCCTCAAAACTGAAACCGGTATCAAGTTCACCGCTACGCAATATGGCTATGTGCTAAGCCTTACGCGAGTAGAACAGTATAAGAAGGCAAATCAGATAATCGACAACTTGCTCAAACAATACCCACACAGAATAGCGTTTCTCCTGGCCAAAGCAGAAATACAGGCCAAGCAGAAAAAAATAGATGACGCCATTAAGACGTATCGAGGGGCACTCACAACCTATCCAGGCAACGAATCTATACTTCAGGACTACCTCGATTTATTGATCAAGCAAAAAAAATATAAAGTAGCAAAAACCGAATTAACATCGCTGTTGAAGTCACAACCCAAAAACCCAATTTTTTATAAGTACATGGCGAAGACAAAGGCGGCATTAAATCAAACCGCCGAGTCACATGAGGCACTAGCCGAGTTTTATTACCAACAAGGGCAGTTTCATCAAGCGATTGACCAGATAAATATTGCTTTAAAATCAGTAAAGAACGATTTCTATACAACTTCGCGGTTAGAAGCAAAACTGCACCTCATTAAAGAAGAAACACCTCCATCCACAAACTGATCAGTGGTTCGTTTTATTAGATTTTCCTAATTAACTAATCTAGCCAAGATCACTTGCACGCATTGACAGTTCATGTATGCTAGGTCGATTGCAGCATATGCTGTAATTACAAAATAATGGAATACTTACATAAACGTAAGTCATCTTTTTTTATAAAAAAACCTTTGACGAGGAGGAGATCATGCGGAAATCCGCCAAAATGATCGCCACTGCGAGTGCTGTTGCGGTATTACTTGGAACTATGACTTTTATACCAACCCAAAGCGCTCTGGCTGACGATGCTCTAGTAAAAAAAGGCAAGAAAATTGCCGAAAACCGTAAGAAAGGTAATTGTTTTACCTGTCACGCTTATGAGGGCGCAGCAATGCCCGGCAACATCGGACCACCTCTGGTTGCGATGAAAGCTCGCTTCCCTGACAAGAAGAAGCTTTATGACCAAATTTGGAATGCTTCCAAAGCTAACCCTAATTCAATCATGCCTCCATTTGGTCGACACGAAGTCCTTTCTAATAAGGACATCAAAGCGATCACCGAATGGGTCTATACATTATAAAAAAAGTACGGGAGAGAGTTATCATGCAACGTAGAACATTCTTACAGGGCAGTTTGGCAGGAGGTGCGGTCGCCGTTGCGGTCAGCGCCGGACTGTTAAGCCCTCAAAGTGTATTGGCCGCCTGGCCAGAAGGCGCGTTCAGCGCGAAGAGCGTGCAGGACGCCATGAGTGGCCTGTTCGGCAGCGCCGACAACACCGCCTCGGGCGACATCAAGATCAAGGCACCGGATATTGCCGAAAACGGCGCGGTCGTGCCCGTTTCGATCACCACCAGCATCGGTGGCACCAGCCGGATCGCGATCATTGCCGCGAAAAACGGGTCGCCGCTGGCGGCCAGTTTTGATTTAGGCAAAAGTACCAAAGGGTTCGTTTCAACCCGCATCAAGATGGGTAAGACCTCGGATGTGATTGCTGTGGTTGAAGCGGGTGGCAAGCGTTACAGCGCGCGCAAAAACGTGAAAGTCACCATCGGTGGCTGTGGCGGATAACCAGGAGAGAATAACATGGCAAAATCAATACGAATCCGCGCCAAAGCCAAAGGTAGTGAAACCACGGTCAAAGCGCTCATTACGCACCCGATGGAAACCGGGTTACGCAAAAACAAGAAAACCGGTAAGAAGATCCCGGCCCACTATATTCAGGAAGTGACCATTAAACACAATGGTACGACTGCAATGACGGCCAACTGGGGTCCGGCGGTGTCTAAAAATCCTTATGTCTCAATCATGCTGAGCGGTGCCAGGGCAGGTGACAGCATTGAACTGAGCTGGCTGGACAATAAGGGTGCTAAAGACTCGGCTTCAACGAAAATTAAGTAAACAAGATCTGTCTTCCGGATGATAGGAGTTAATATAATGAAGAAGTTAGTAATTGCAACAGTGATTGCTTTACTGGGCCTCGCGCCTGCCATGACGATGGCAAGCCCGCAGGAAGACTTGAAGAAATTCCGTTCTTATTTCTTTAAGAAATTCCCTGGTGTAAAGCTACAGAGTTATGCCGATGGTATTTACGGTATAAACAAATCTCGCCGCATCGAGTGGGAAGCAATGGAAGAATTTCCTCCATACGAACCAGGCATTGATATTGGTAAAGAGCTTTTTGAGAAATACAACGTCGGTAAGTGTTTCAAAAATGGTGGTATCGGTATCCGTCAGAACTATCCCTGGTTCAACAAGAAAACCGGCAAAGTTCACACCCTGGAAGCAGACATCATGCGTTGTCTGAAGAAAAACGGTGTGGATACCAAGAAGGCGAAAATCAAGTATAAAAAAGGCAAACTAGCCGCTATCTCGGCTTATATGGCTTACACTTCTCGCGGTAAAAAGTTGAACGTCGTTGTTCCTAACGATGCGCGTGCAATGAAGATCTACAACCGTGGCAAGCATCATTTCTATGCCAAGCGTGGTCAATTGAACA
>ENA-ORDP01000373-ORDP01000373.1-marine-sediment-metagenome-genome-assembly--contig:-NODE-373-length-30055-cov-8.709933_pt1 | contig 30055 bp, 27 predicted proteins | sample MGYA00248627_ERZ508539 | MGnify/ENA primary metagenome ERZ508539 (study PRJEB26208, sample SAMN05571518) | marine sediment metagenome | biome: deep sea; feature: Hydrothermal vent; material... | reverse complement strand
AAGACTCCTTCTTCCATAGGAATGCCTATGGCAGAAATGACAATTTATTAGTTGTGCAACACGTCCTAAAGGTTGTGGCTATTTCCGTCAGTTGACGGATTAGCTAACGGATAATATTTTGCGTAAGGTGAGTAAGTAAATTCTTAATAAGCTTTTTTTATGCTTTGTTTTATATGAGGCTTTTTTCTGTAAGAAGTGTTGCTAACCGCAGAGTTCGCGGAGAAAAAGATTAAGCTTTCTTTGCGTTTCTTTTTTTCAAAATTAAAGATAAGATAATAGACCCTGCTAAAAGAAAGATAATTATGCCCAAAGATATTGGAGTAGGGATTATGAATATTTCCGAAATCAGCATTTTTACGCCTACAAAAAATAAAATCAGAGCGACACCGTATTTTAAGTAATGGAATAAATCCACTAATCCCGATAACGCAAAGTAAAGTGAACGCAAACCTAAAATTGCAAAAATGTTTGAGGTTATAATTATAAATGGATCTTTTGTAATTGATATAATTGCAGGGATAGAATCTACTGCAAAAATTATATCTGATGATTCAATTAAGACTAAAGTTAATAACAGAGATGTTGCAAAGAGCTTACCGTTCTTCTTTATAAAAAATTTATTTTTTTCAAAGCCTGTATGAATATTAAAATGCTTACGCATGTATTTTATTAAGACGTTATTTTCATAATCAATTTTATCTTGTTTATCTTGTATCATTTTGTAAGAAGCGTAAATAAGAATCGCACCAAAAAGGTAGATAACAGGATGGAATAAATTGATTAGTCCTACTCCCACTAAAATGAAGGCTATACGAAAAACAATTGCACTTAAAATTCCCCATTTTAAAATGTGAGGTTGATTTGCTTTTGGTACTCCCATCACTGTAAAAATCATAAGGAAAACAAACAGGTTATCAACCGAAAGTGAATATTCAATCAAGTAACCGGTAAGAAATTCAATTGATTTTACATGCCCGTCTTCCAAATAAAAATAAAGGAAAACACTGAAGAGCAGTGCCGTTGTAATCCAAACACTACTCCAAATCAAACTCTTTTTTACTGATAATTTATCATGGGAGTGATCCGTCACATACAGATCAATTATTATGATTGTAAGAGCTATGAAAGAGAAGAAAAACCAAAATGTAGTTTCGTCAAACAGCATTATATTATTTTATGGCAGCAATACGGCGACTGCAAGTACAGTTGTCCAGAGACCATTTTTTTGTCCTTTTGCAGATTGAGTAACATTAAAACTCCTTACAATTTTACCGGACATTTTATAAATATTTTCTCTTTCATTCCAATCTGTATCGGGGTTAAAATCAACACCGAGTGTTGTTGCAAGCATTGTAGCGGCAAGGTCTTCCGCATATTCACCGGCAATTTTTTCTGTTTCTCCAAAGGGATGATGTTCCGAAAGATAGCCGTACATTTTCTTATCTTTCGGTAATGCAACACCTATTGAAGATGCAATAAGGCGGTTTGGTTCATTTGTAGAATTTCGTGCCAATACTGCAAAAGTTATTTGTCCTGGTTTTAGAAGTTTAATCCCTTCTTCTTTAGTTATACGTTTGCAGTTGGTAGGGTAAATACTACTTACAGTTACCAAGTTGCACATTTCAATTCCTGCAGACCGTAAAGCTAACTCAAAAGAAGTTAGATAATTTTTATCTCTTCCAACTCCCTTTGTAAAAAATATTTTTTTTGGTAGATACAATTCATTTTCCTATTAAATTACTTCTTGAGTTTTGCAAATTTTCTTTTGCCTACTTTTAATATTTGTCCGTCTTTAATTTTAATTGATGTTTTAATATCGTTTATTTTTTCGCCGTCAATCGAAACACCGCCTTGCATAACAAGTCTTCTTGCTTCACCTTTTGAAGGAGCAAATTCAACTTTAACTATCAAATCCATAATGTTAATTTCAGGAAAAGCTGATAAATTAAACTCGGGGATATCATCGGGCACATCTTTTTTTATAAAAATTTTGTCGAATTCTTCTTCGGCATTTTTAGCTGTTTGTTCATCGTAGTACATTCTTACAAACGTTCTTGCAAGTAGTCTCTTCAAATTCCTTGGGTTTGTTTCACCGTCTTCAAGTTTGTTTTTAATTTCGGATAGTTCATCCTTTGAAACATCGGTTGCCAATTCAAAATAATTATAAATTAAATTATCGGGAATTGAAAGAGTTCTGCCATAGATATCTTTTGGCGAGTCGGATATTCCAATATAATTATCGTAAGACTTGCTCATCTTTTCAACTCCGTCTGTACCGACAATCAGGGGCATAGTTAAAATTACCTGCGGTTCAAGTCCGTGTTCTCTTTGTATGTCCCTGCCAACAAGAAGATTAAATTTCTGATCGGTTCCGCCAAGTTCAACATCGCTTTTAATTGCAACGGAATCCATTGCTTGAGCCAGTGGATAAAGTAGTTCGTGCATACTGATCGGTACGCCTGTTTTATATCTTTTTGTAAAATCATCCCTCTCAAGCATTCTGGCAACAGTATATTTTGATGCAAGTCTTATCACATCTTCAAAAGACATTTTGCTCAGCCAATCTGAATTATGGACAATTTTCGTTTTTTCTTTATCTAAAATTTTTGAAGCCTGCTCAAAATAAGACTGCCCGTTTTTTCTTGCTTCTTCAAGAGTTAAAGAAGGGCGGGTTATGTTTCTGCCCGACGGGTCGCCTATCATCCCGGTAAAATCGCCGATTATCAAAACTGCTTGATGCCCCAGACTTTGAAATTGTGCAAGTTTTCGAAGAACAACCGAGTGACCGATGTGCAGGTCAGGCCTGCTGGGGTCACAACCGAGCTTTATGATTAATTGCGAATTTGTTTCTAATGATTTTTCAATCTTTTCAACAAGTTCATCTTCGGGAATTATTTCGGAAGCACCTCTTTTTATAACATCCATCTGTTCGTTAAGAGGAGGAAAATTGGTTTTAATATTACTCATTTATTTTTATTCTGATAATTATTTAAATTTTTATTTATTAAGATAAAAAGAACCACAAACTACAATATTGTCATTTCGACCGGAGGGAGAAATCTTTCACTCCAATTTTACCGTGAAAGATATCTCAATCGTTCCACTTTTTCCGGCGTAGCCATTCCTTCGGAAGATATGACAAAATTAAAAAATAATAGTAATTAAAATAAGCAGAAAACATCAGAATTTAATTCTTCTTTCCTGTTCTCTTTTTAGATCCCGTTTTTTAATAGCTTCTCTTTTATCGTAAGTCTTCTTGCCTTTTGCCAGAGCCAGCTCAACCTTTACTTTTCCGTTTTTGAAATACAACCTGTATGGAATTAATGTTAATCCTTTTTCGTTTATTTTAACTATAAGTTTTTTGATTTCACTTTTATTTAAAAGCAGCTTTCTGTCTCTTACAGGCTCGTGATTGTTGATGTTACCTTGTTTATAGGGATCAATATGCATACCGATAAGCCAGACCTCATTCCCCCTTACCGAAGCGTAACTATCGGCAAAATTAGTATTCCCTTCACGTAAAGATTTAACTTCGGTTCCTTGCAAAACTATGCCTGCCTCATAAGTCTGGAGGAAGAGATATTCGTGTCTTGCTTTCCTATTAACCGAGATGTTTTTTTGATTTTTTGTTTCCACTAAAGCCTTAAAAAATGAAGTTAAAAGTTATTTTTAATGAAGACTAAATGCAAGAAATCTTTTTGGATTGAACGTTAGACCTTTTGGTTGTCACGGACCATTCCGTGACAAAGGAAATATTCATCTGAATCCATTATTGCCGTCAACTTCAGTTGACGGATCCTGAAAATCCAAAAGGACATCGGGCTTTAGCCCAAAGACAAAGTGTGACTTGAATTTTGCAGCGGCTTATGCCGCTCCCTCCTTGATTAAAAACTTCAAATCATTATTCGATGTTTAAAAATCAATAATACATATCAACATTTTCACAACTACATTTGAATAACCCCTATCTTATCAATATATTTCATTAATCAATTGGTGACTGTTTTTATACTACTTTTTTCTTAATTGTTATATGTCAAACAAGAATACTTTTTTTCGAAAACCGTTTACTCTTATATTATTTTTTCTGCTGATTTGGGTTGTCTTATTTCAGTTTGTTTTTGTTCAAAATAATTTTTTACCCAAACCGTTAATCGTTTATAATTCGTTTTCTGATTTGGTTAACGTATACCAATTGCCTTCAAACTTTTTCTTCTCGGTAGGTGCTATTGCTTTTTCATTACTAATATCTGTAATACTTTTATATTTTTTAAGATATTATTTGCTCACCCGGAATTTTATAAGTGAGTTCCTTCTATCAATTTATAAATTGAAATATTTTATTCCTGTAATTTTAATAGGAATATTTTTTATATTCTGGTTCCCTCATTCAATTTATGCAGAGTATATTTTCCTAACTATTTCAAGTTTCATTTATTTATCCGGTCTAATGATTAAAGCAAAAGAAGGTTTAGAAAATGAATATGTTATTGCCGCCAAATCACTTGGAATCAACAGCAGAAAAATATATGCTGAAATAGAATTCAAACAACTTCTGCCGCTATTAAAAGATTCTTTCACCACTCTTCATCTGAATCTTTGGGGACTCTTAATTGCATATGAATATATTCAACATACCTGGGGCTTAGGAACAATTATTAACAATTCGATCCAATATAGAGACCTATCTACATTGTTCTCAATCTCATTATTGATATGTCTTACAATTATAAGCGGTAATTATATATTAAAATTTATTTTTAACAGATTCATTCATTGGGAATAGCTTTGAAAGAAGAAATAAAAAAAATACTAAAAATAAGTGGTCTTAAGTCCGATGATATTTTTGAAAATTTTAATATGGAAATTGAAACTGGACAAAATTCAATAAACTGCATTCTTTGTTTTGATGGTTCTGCATCTGCTTTACTGAAAATTATCGGCAATGTTGAAGATAACTTTCAAGGTGATATTAAAATCAACAACGGAAATTCAATTGTCGTATATATTCCGACTAAAGCATCTTCATTTCCCTGGCTGAATGTTGAAGAAAACATAAAATTTGTTGTGGATAATTCTAATTTTCATCTTAGTAATTCAAACATACAAATTCAGAATATAATTGATTCGGTAGGGCTTACAGGCTACGAAAAACATTTTCCGGATAATCGCAGTCTCGGTTTTAGATTTCGCATTTCACTTGCAAGGGCTTTGGCAGTTCAACCAACCATAATTCTTATTGACAATTCATTTAACAACATGGATGATGAAACTAAATTTGAACTTTATGACTTGTTAAAGGAAATATCTTCAAATTACAACGTCTCTATTTTATTAGCTTCTGCTGATATTAACGAAGCAATATACTTGTCGGAAAATATTTATTTGATGAAAGGAGAAAAAGGGAAAATAATTGACCAAATAAATCTAAAAGAAGAATGGGGTAAATTGTCGGAAGAAAACAATAGTAACAGACAAATAAAATTGAAAGAAAAAATATTAAAATCTTTTTTACTGAATGACGTAAACAATATCCTCAAGTCACAAACAAGGGGTAAGTGATGGATAGAAAAAATGAAGAACTGAAAAAGAAAAAAGCAAAAGCCAAATTAGGCGGCGGTAAAGAAAGAATAAAAAAACAGCACGATAGGGGGAAACTGACAGCCCGTGAAAGAATAGAACTGTTGGTTGACGAAGGTTCGTTTGATGAAATTGATATGTTTGTAAAGCACCGTGCCCGGGCATTCGGACTTAACAAGCAGCAATTTCCGGGTGACGGTGTAGTTACCGGGCTTGCCCAAATAGACGGAAAACCTGTTGTGCTTTACAGCCAGGATTTCACTGTCTTCGGCGGTTCACTCTCCGAGACTCACGCAGAAAAAATATTAAAGATAATGGATATCGCGTTAAAAAACGGTATGCCGATTATCGGGCTAAATGATTCCGGTGGTGCAAGAATTCAGGAAGGCGTTGTTAGTCTTGGAGGTTATGCAGATATATTTTTGCAAAACACACTTGCATCCGGTGTTGTACCGCAGATTTCTGCTATTATGGGTCCCTGTGCAGGGGGTGCTGTGTATTCACCTGCAATTACGGATTTCATTTTTATGGTAAAAAATACGAGTCACATGTTTGTTACCGGTCCAAACGTTGTAAAAACAGTAACTCAAGAAAAAGTAAGCTTTGAAGATTTAGGCGGAGCAGATACACACGCAACTAAAAGCGGAGTTGCTCACTTTGCTTCCGAAAATGAAATAGAAACTTTATTAAATATTAGAAAACTTTTAAGTTATCTGCCTTCAAATTTTATGGACAGACCCAAAGAGCTTTCATTTGATTTTTCAAAATTAAAAAGGGACGAAAGATTAGATAAGATTGTTCCGGAAAAGTCTACCAAACCCTATGATATGAAAGATGTAATTCTATGTCTGGTTGATGATGAAGATTTTTTTGAAGTTCACAGGGATTACGCACAAAATCTTATTGTCGGGTTTTCAAGGATAGGTGGAATGTCGGTTGGAATTGTAGCAAATCAACCTATGAATCTTGCCGGTGTACTTGACATTGATGCTTCATTAAAAGGTGCAAGGTTTGTTAGATTCTGCGATGCCTTTAATATTCCTTTATTAGTTCTTGAAGATGTACCGGGATTTTTGCCGGGCACTGCACAAGAATGGGGTGGAATTATTAAACACGGAGCTAAACTGCTTTATGCCTTCTGCGAAGCAACTGTTCCAAAGGTTACGGTTATTACTCGCAAAGCATACGGCGGAGCTTATGATGTAATGAACTCAAAACACATCAGAGGTGATTTTAATTTTGCCTGGCCTTCTGCTGAAATTGCCGTGATGGGACCAAAAGGTGCCGTCGAAATAATATTCAAAAAGGATATTGCAAAAGCAAAAGACCCTAAAGCCGAACTCGAAAAGAAAACAGAAGAATACAAAGAAAAATTTGCTAATCCATATATTGCTGCAGAGAGAGGTTTTATTGACGACGTAATAGAACCGGCGGAAACTAAGATTAAGTTAATTAAATCATTTAGGATGCTTAAAAACAAAGTGGATAAAAATCCTAAAAAGAAGCACGGAAATATTCCACTATAATTATACGCTTTTTGTTCATTTGCAAAGATTAAAAACAAATACATAATTATATACTTGATATAAACTATTTTAACTTATATATTTAACAATAAGTTAATTTTTCGGAGAGTTAATGCTTAAAAAGATACTTCCTATTTTGCCGCTATTTATTTTTGTGGTACTTTTAAATTCTTGCGGTACAAATACCGAAATAGTTGAAAAGCAAAAAATAGATTCCGCTAAAACAAATACAAATGAAATCATATCCCAGTTATTGGAACAGGCAAGACAGGATTACCTCTCTGCATTAGAAAAACTAAAGAACCATAATACGGCAGAAGTAATTCAGCACTTTGAGTCGGCATTAAACACAATTAGTGAATTAAGTTATTACCCTGGTATTGAAAATAATGAAGCCTTTAATGAATTAGAAAATTCTATTGTAGAAGATTATAAAGGTTTTCTGGATAAACTCGATAAAATTCCTCCTGATGTTTCGATTTCAGCTTTGGATGAATGGATGAGTAAATCTGTACCGGAAATTAAATTAACTACAAAAAAGACTACCGTAAACAGAAAAAAATTCGAGCCTTCCGGTTACAACTCTGACATTTCCTTAGAAATAAATCCAATTGTTCAGCAATGGTTAGACTATTTTCAAAATAGAGGTAGTGCCGTAATAAAAAGATGGTTCGAACGCTCGGGGAAATATTTCCCGATGATGGAAAAGGTTTTCAGAGAAGAAAATGTTCCGAGACAGCTTTTGTATCTAAGTATGGTAGAGAGCGGTTTAAACCCGAGAGCACGCTCATGGGCAAGAGCCGTTGGAATGTGGCAATTTATAAGAGGTACCGGAAGATTGTACGGCTTAAAATCAGATTTTTATGTTGATGACAGAAGAAACCCGGAACTTTCAACCAGGGCTGCAGCAAAACATTTGAAAGAGCTTTATAATGAACTCGGTGATTGGTATTTGGCAATTGCATCATATAATTCGGGAATTGGATGGGTAAACAGGGCAAAAAGTAGATCAGGGGGAAATGATTTTTGGTCTATTAGATGGTTTTTACCAAGAGAAACAAGAAATTATGTTCCTCAATATATTGCCGTAGCAATTATTGCCACAAACCCCGCAAAATACGGTATTAAAGATTTAGTATATGAAAAGCCATTTCATTTCGATAAATTTCTTGTAAAAGGTGCCATTGATATGCGCTATTTGGCTTCAATTGCCGGCACTTCATTAAAAACCTTGCGGGATATGAATCCTGAGTTAACGCAACTTAGTACGCCTACGGCAAAACGCGGTGGATATTATCTGAAAATTCCAAAAGGTTCATTAAGGAGATTCGCAAAGGGAATGCAGAACGTTCCCAAAAGCGCAAGAGTTTATTTCTTATTTCATATTATTAGAAGGGGAGAAACATTATCGGGAATTGCTTACCGTTACAGAATATCCATAAGCAAATTAGCTGAAGCTAACAATTTATCAAGGAGATCTCGAATTTATGTCGGAAAAAAGTTAAAAATTCCGGTTCTTAATGTTTTAAAACAGAACTATGCTTATAACCCCGATGTAGTAGCTGCAGTTGATGCAAATTCTCACTTTTATAAAGATTCAAAGATTAACAACCAAGATGTTGAAGCCGATGATTTAACAAAAATCAATCGGAATTACATTGTACCGAATGGTTTTGTCTCTGTTGATTACACTGTTAAAAGGGAGGATAGTTTAATAGGAATTGCGGATCTTTTTGGAGCAAGGGTAAGTGACATTAGAAACTGGAATAACATACCTTATACTTCTTCGTTTATAATAGGACAAAAATTAAAAATTTACGTACCCAAGGAAAAGAAAAAATATTTTACCAAATTGAACGAAAGTAGTAAAGACACACTCTTTACAGCAATTCCAATTGTCAAAAGAAGTAAAGGCAGATGGCAATACCATAGAATAAGATACGGTGAAAGTCTTTCTACAATAGCAGAAAATTTTGGTGTAAGACTTAGAGACCTTAAAAGATGGAACGGACTGAGAAGCAGCAGAATCTATGTCGGCAAACGTTTAAGAATTTACGGTTTTAATAGGAGTTATGTAAGAAAATCTGTAAGAAAAAAAGTAGCAGCTAAAAATATTAGACCGAAAGGTAAGTACACTTTCTATAAAGTAAAAAACGGGGACACGATAAGTGAATTATCGGAAAAGTTTAATGTCTCAGTGCGTCAAATTCAATATTGGAATAATTTGAGAACAAGTAGAATTGTTGCCGGTAAAAACTTAAAAATATATAAGGGTAAAAAATATATAGTCTCAAAAAAAATACAACCGGCAAAGCAAAAACCCGAAGATAAAAATGTCATTTACTACACAGTGCACGATGGAGATGCAATTAGTTTAATTTCCGAAAAGTTTGCCGTTTCAAATTCCGATATCAGAAAATGGAACGGGTTAAGGTCTAACAAAATTAGAGCAGGAAAAAAACTAAAAATTGTGTTGACCCCTGAGAAAAATATTGCTGAGATAAATAAGAAAAAAATAAAAAGAGATAAGACAAAAAAAGAAAAACCGAAAAAAGGAATTTATGTTTTGGTTAAACGTGGTGATACAATAAGCCAAATCGCAGAAAAGTATAACGTTTCGACTAAAGAAATAAGGGGATGGAATAATTTAAAAAGAAATAAAATTATCGCAGGTAAAAATCTTAATATAATACCGAGACCGAAAACTGAAAAGAAAGTGACAAAGAATAGTAATAAAGTTGTAGAAGATGCTAAAAGCAGAAAGACTTATATTGTCGGCAACGGAGAGTCCCTCTGGACAATTGCCAAGGAGTTTAACACTTCAATTAAAAAACTAAAAGAAATAAACTCTTTATCCACAAACAAACTGATTGTCGGTCAGGAGCTTATTGTTGAATAAATAAATATTTCGTACATTAATAATAATCTCAAATGGGGTTTTTATGAAATTATTATTTCCCTTCTTTTTTTCGTTTGTATTTTTTGTAAATATAAATGCCCAACAAATTGCGGTTAACAAAGACAGCTTAGAAATTGCCGCAGCCGATACATTATTGATTTACAATATTGGTACCGATACATTGAAAATTGATTCCTTATACACTGTGAAAAAACAATTTGGTTATAAAATTTTAATACAATTGCCGGACTCAAGTTTTTTTTTCTACTTGTATGATTCGAATTATAAAGTGCCATCAATTCCTCCATCTATTCTTCATTTTAATATACTTCCCGGTGATACAGCTAAATTTATATTTGAATACGTAGATATATGCCCTTATTGTGTGTATAAGAATTTAGATTATACTCCTAATTTTAAAGATACTCTTATCTTTCTATCTAATTCAATTGTTGATGATTCATTAGCTATTTATGCTGAAGGACATGGTCTTGATTTTGTTGAAAACGAAGAAGTTATTGCAAAATATTTTAAATTATATCAGAATTATCCAAACCCGTTCAATCCTACTACAAAAATATCTTACTTGCTAAAACAACCCGGAGAAGTGAAACTAATTATATATGATTTAGCGGGCAAGGAAGTAAAAATTCTTGTTAATAAATTTCAAAACTCTGGGGCGTATTCGGTTGATTTCAAAGCCGAAAACTTACCTTCGGGTGTGTATTTTTATAGGCTTGAATTAAATAGTTTAATACTTACTAAAAAAATGATTTTGCTGAGATAAAATTTCAACTACGTGGGGCTATGGTAATAATTTGTATGTTTTTCACTTTAACTTTATTTTAATTTAACCTACCTCACCGGTAAGTGTGTCGAAAGATTTAGACAAAACAATTTCCAAAATTTCCCAAAAGTGGAACTAATAAAATAGAAGAAACAAAATATGCTGATATGCAAGTATAAGTATATTTCTATTATTTTTAATATCTTAGTTTTTAATTAAATTCATAACTTTTATTACATGTCGACTAATAAAAATTTAATTTCAAAACGGAAAAAAGAACAATTAGACCTTTGTCTTACAGATGAAGTATCTTTTAAAAATAAGTCAAATGGTTTTGATAATTATGATTTTATCCATTGTGCTGTAACGGAAGTCGACTTAAATGAAATAGATTTTAGCACAGAATTTCTTAAAAAGAATATTTCATTACCTTTTTTAATTTCTTGTATGACAGGAGGAACTGAAGAGGCTGAAAACATAAATTCAAGACTTGCTTCGGTTGCTTCGGAACTAAATATTCCGATAGGAGTGGGGAGTCAACGTCGTTTACTTGATGGTGATGAATATAATAAATCATATAAAATAATAAGAGAAAATGCCAAAAGTGTTCCGGTTCTAAGTAATATAGGCGCAGCACAAATTGTTCAGTTAAAAGATTATGGTATAGTGCAGAGATTAGTTGATTTATTGGAAGCTGATGCAATGGTAATTCATTTGAATCCATTGCAAGAAATGTTACAGTTAGAAGGCGAGCCTTATTTTAAGGGGCTTTTATCTTCAATTTATAATCTTAAACAAAAATTAAATGTACCGATATTTATAAAAGAAGTGGGTGCAGGTATTTCATTAGATTCAGCTAAAAAATTATTAGAAATTGGAGTCGATGGTATTGACGTGGCAGGAGCAGGAGGTACAAGTTGGGCAGGTGTTGAAATTTTAAGAAACAATAAGAAAAGAAACAATCAATTTTGGGATTGGGGTTTACCGACCTCTTATTGTATAAGAAATATTAAATCATTGAAAGAAAGTTATCATTTTACACTAATAGGATCCGGTGGAATAAATAATGCTTTTGATAATGCTAAAGCTTTTGCTCTCGGAGCTGATTTGACAGCATCTGCAAGAATTATTTTGCAAACTTTAACTAATGCAGGGTCAACCGCTGTAATTAATTTAATAACTAACCGGTTTGAAACTTTAAAGAAAATAATGTTTTTAACAGGTTCAAATAATCTAAATGAACTTAGAGATAATAAAATTATAAAAAAGGAAAATCTCTATTGAAAGCTCAAAATTCAAAACAAATAAATTCTCTTTATGAAAGAGAAAAACGGAAAATAAACACACAACTACAAAATCTTTTTAAGAATAAAAAGCCACAATCACTATATTCGCCAACATCCTATATTCTAAAAAACGGTGGTAAAAGAATAAGACCCATGCTTGTCTTATTTTCTGCAAAAGCTGTCGGTGGTAGTTTTGAGAGAGTGAAACACGCAGCTATTGCCGTTGAACTGCTGCATAGCTTTTCATTAGTCCACGATGATATTATGGATAATGCAGATAAAAGAAGGAATTTGTTGACTCTTCACAAAAAGTATGATTTGAGTACTGCTATCTTGGCGGGTGACAGCCTGCTCTCAATTGCTTACCAGGAATTATTAAAAGATTTAAATAAAAATACTAAATCTTCGATTGAGATTTTTACAAAAGCATTGATAGAAGTTTGTGAAGGACAGAGTTACGACAAAGATTTTGAAACAAACAATAACGTTTCACTAACTGATTACAAGTTGATGATAAAAAAGAAAACTGCCGCCTTGACTGAAATGTGCTGTCAATTGGGAGCAATTTTAGGAGGAGGAGGGAAAGAACAAATTAATTCTTTAAAATTATTTGGCAGGCATTTAGGTTTTGCTTTTCAGATAAGGGATGATTTATTGGATATAACTGCCGAAGAAAATAAATTTGGTAAAGTTCTCGGTGGTGATTTGATTGAGGGTAAAAAAACATTTTTACTGTTAAAAGCATTAGAACTTGCAAAAGCTAATGATAAAAAGTTTTTATTGAAATTAATCAAAGACAAAGGTACCAGCACTAAAAATGTGATAAAGTATAAAGATATATATTTAAGATTAGGTATATTGGATTTAGCAGAAAAAGAAGTTGAGAATAATACAAATAGAGCCTTAAAACAGTTAAATTATTTAAATAATAGAGAAAAAGAAAAGTTGATTTGGTTGGCAGATCACTTATTAAATAGAAAAAATTGATGATCACAAAAACGGTTAAGATAGTTAATAAAGCCGGTCTACACACCAGACCTGCTGCAACTATTGTAAAATATGCTTCAAAATATTCTTGTGAATTTTTTATTCAAAAGGATGGGATAAATATTAATGGAAAAAGTATAATAGGGGTAATGACACTTGCAGCGGAAATGGGTTCGGATATAACACTTACTTTTGACGGTGAGGACGAAGCTGAAGCTTGTGAGGAAATAGTCGGCTATTTTGAAAGAGGGTTTGACGAATGATGACAACTTTTAATGATATATTCAAAGATGCAGGAAATAAAATTACCGGCATTGCAGCAGCTCCTGGTTTGGTAATTGCAAAAGCTTATAAATATATAAAAGAAGAACTTGAGGTAAATGGTCAGAAAATTATCAATATAAAACAAGCTCTTTCCGATTTAGACGAAGCTATTGCCAGGTCTAAAAAAGAATTAAAAAAGATACTTAATTTAGCCCGTGATATAATGGGTGATAAAAGAGCGATTATTTTTGAAGCTCAAATGATGATTCTGGATGACCCGATTTTATTGGGTACTATAAAAAGAAGAATTGAATATGAAAAGATGCTGCCGGAATTTATCGTTGATGATGAAATCTCCAAATATCAAAAATTAATGCTTAAAGCTCATGAAGGTTATATGAGCGAACGAGCACACGATATTGAAGATATTAAAAACAGGATAATAAGAAATTTACAGAACAAAAGGTGGATATCTAAAATTACTCATGATGTTATTGTAGTAAGTGATACGCTTACACCTTCCGATACCATATTGTTTTCGAGAAGTGATACTAAAGGATTTGTAACAGATCGCGGTGGATTAACCTCACACGCCGCTATAATTTCAAGATCATTAAATATCCCTGCCGTAGTAGGTACACATAACTCAACTCTTTTAATAAATGATGGTGATGAGTTAATTGTTGATGGATTCCATGGATGTATACTTGTAAATCCTACAAAAAAGCAACGTAATTTCTACAACACTAAGATAAAACATCTTAAAGAACTACAAAAAAACTTAATAGAATTAAAAGATAAAAAAGCAGAAACGACAGATGGAAAAATTATAGAACTTTTAGCAAATGTTGATGTTACTGGCGAAATTGATATTGCCAAAACAACAGGGGCACAGGGTATTGGACTTTACAGAAGTGAACAAATTCTTGCGGAAATGGGAGACTTAGCATCAGAAGAAGAGCAGGCTGAAATATATAATAAATTGGCTTCAAGGATGTACCCGCAAATGGTTACTATTAGAGCATTGGATATTGGGGGAGATAAATTTAATTTTTCAGAAATATCGGAACCGAATCCCTTTTTAGGATTAAGGGGTATACGACTATTGTTGGCAAATGAGAGCTTATTTAAAAGTCAGATAAGAGCTGTTTTAAGAGCAAGTAAAAATAAAAATATACAATTTATGCTTCCGATGGTATCAAGTCTGCTTGAAGTGAGAGAATCAAAAAAGCTGATTGACGAATGCAAAAAGGAACTTAAGAAAGCCAAAAAAGAATTCGATAATAATATTAAAATTGGAATTATGATTGAGGTTCCCTCATCGGCTTTATTAGCAAAAGAATTTGCCGATGAAGTAGATTTTTTAAGTATTGGTACAAATGACCTGATTCAATATTTGGTAGCGGTAGATAGAGGCAACGACCTTGTTTCCGACTTATATAGAGAATTCCATCCGGCTGTTTTGAGAACTTTAAAAATAATTGTTGATGGAGGAAAAACATCAAATAAAAATGTAAGTATATGTGGTGAAATGGCAGCTGAAACATTAGCCATTCCTTTGTTGATTGGTTTGGGTTTGGAAACACTTAGTCTTTCACCTGCAACAATTCCTTATATTAAAAAAATTATTAGAAGTATTTCTTATTCGAAATCAAAAAAATTGGCAGATGAATGTTTAACATATAAAACATCAGACGAAATAAAAGCAAGAATTGAAAAATTCTTTGTAGATAATTCAATAAAAAGGACAAGAAACATAATATAAAAATGAGGAAAAATGAAGATTAAAGATTATGTATCAAAGTATGATACCGAAAATCAATTTGAAGTGATGATAAAATATTATGAGCAGGTACAAAATGCTTGGTCAAGTAAGTTGGAATTTACTGATAATTTAAGAGAAAACATTTCTAATATTGTAATTACAGGTCTCGGAGGTTCAGCAATTGCAGGGGATCTTTTACGAGAATTTTTAAAAGACGAATTAAAAATTCCGTTGCTTGTAAACCGCAACTATTCACTCCCTAAATATGCAGATCAAAATTCACTTTGTATTTTTTCTTCGTATTCCGGTAATACGGAAGAAACAGTTGAAGCTTTAGAATCAGCAATAAATAACGGCTGCAAAATAATTTGTGTTTCTACCGGGGGTAAAATTGCTGAGCTTGCCAAGTTAAATAATATTCCTTGCGTGCAATTAGTAAAAGGTTACCAACCGCGCTATGCTTTGGGTTCAAGCTTTTTTACTTTATTAAAAATATTAGCACACTTAAATCTGATTGCAAATCAAGATGATATTGTAAACGCAATAATAAATTTATGGAAAGAAAAAGGGGAAGAATTAGCACAAGAAGATAATAAAGCATTTAATTATGCAAGGAACTTAATAGGTTACATTCCTGTTATTTATTCAGGAGCTGATATTACTTCCGCATTGGGTTATAGATTTAAATGCGAGTTTAATGAAAATTCTAAATTAAATGCTTTTCATAATGTTATTCCGGAGATGAACCACAATGAAATTACCGGTTGGGAAACTTACGAAAGCGAGCAATTTAGAACTGTTGTTCTTCTTATTTTAGATGAAAGTTATCATTCACAGGTTAAAAAAAGATTTGAAATTATTTCTGACTTGATTAAAAGACAAAAAGTTGAAATTATTACAATAGAAAGTAATGAAACTTCTTTTAAACTGAGGTTGATGGACTTAATTTACTTAACAGATTGGATCTCATACTATTTGGGTATTTTAAGAGGAAAAGATCCATCAGAAATTGACAATATAAAATTTCTTAAGAATGCTTTGACTTCTTAATAATTTTTACCGAAAGTTACTTGCCTTAGATTTTATTAAAGGAAGTATCCTCGAAATTTTGTTAACAAATTCGGTTGAGAATGTTCAGACGACGTATCAAATATTTTTTAATTCTGATAATATTCTCAAATCAACTTCTATTAGCCCAATATTATTCATTTGGAAGAAATAAAGTTCAATATTCTAATTTTGATTGGAAAATCTTAAAGACAAAGCATTTTGATATTTATTACTATGGGGACTTTTACGAACTTGCCGATATCGGTGCGGAATATGCAGAACAAGCTTTTGATGAATATAAAGTTAAATTCAATTCATATATTGTCAGACGAATTCCATTAATATTTTACAACACACCGTTACATTTTCAACAAACCAATACTATACCGGGTTTAATACCGGATGCAGTCGGTGGCTTTTTTGAATTTGCAAAAGGCAGGGTTGTAATTCCTTCTAACGGCTCACTACAAGATTTTAAGCACGTTATACGCCATGAACTTACACACGTATTTATGAAAAATAAATTATTTCATATTACGTCTGCCCATAGACAATCAACCGGTAAATCACCTCCACTTTGGTTTACAGAAGGCTTAGCTGAATTTAATTCTACAAAAGTTAATGCACAGGCTGAGATGTTAATACGTGACGCGGTTATGAATAATTTTTTTGTCGGGTTGCAGAATATATACAAAATTGCCGGTACATTTTTAATGTACAAAGAGGGTCAGAATTTTTTAGAGTTTGTAAAAGAAAAATACGGGGAAGATAAAGTATTTTTAATGATGGATAACATCTGGATGTACAAAAAATTTACAAATGTAATTGAATATACTCTTGGTAAATCAATCGAACAAATAGACGATGAATGGATATCATATCTTAAAAAGAAATATTACCCCCTGTATGCTATAGATGATCAATTTGATGTTGTTGGAAAAAGGATAACAAATTGGGGCTTTAATTTTTCTCCGGTACCATACACTAAAGATGGAATAATTTATTTATATTTTGTTGCTAACCGTAACGGGTATGCATCTCTGTATAAAATTAAACTTGCTAAAAAGGGTGAAGAACAAACTGAACCGGAATTGGTTTTGCAAGGGGAAAAAACGGGTAAGTTCGAAACAATCCATTTGTTTAGGTCTTCAATTGATGTTTCTAAAGATGGTATCTTAGCTTTTGTATCTAAAAGCGGGGGAACGGATGTTATTTATTTATATTCGATTAAGGATGATGAAATAATTAATGAATATAGGACTAAAAAACTTATTAGCATTGCTTCACCAAAATTTTCAAGAGACGGAACAAAGCTCACATTTCAGGCAATTGATTCCAAAGGATACAGAGATATTTATGTCTATAATTTCATAAATAAAAATTTAGAAAGAATAACAAATGATTATTATAACGATCACGAGCCTACCTTCGGGATTAATAATAACCAAATTATTTTTTCATCGGATCGAACCGGGGGAAAATATAAAGGGAAAAATAATATCTTCTCTATTGATATTAAGACAAAAGAAATTAAATATTTAACATATTTAAACAGTCAAAACAACTCACCTACATTAAGCAAAGATTTTAAAAAACTTTTTTTCACTTCCGATTTAAGCGGTGTTGATAATATTTATTCAGTGGAATTTAATAACGGAAGGACGTCTTCTATTGTAACAAAAGTAACAAAATACTTAACAGGTATTTTTACTCCAAGACAAATATCAGATTCGGTTATTGCTTTTACCGGTTTTAATAAATTTGCATTCAATTTATTTACAAAAAGAATAGAAAAAGTCCAACCGGATTCTAATAAAGCAATTGTAATGAATTTCGATTCGACCGGTACTAAATGGGCTGCCAATATTTATCCCGTAAAACCTAAAAAGGGAATTATAAAATATAAAAAACAGTACTCTTTAGATTACGCCCAAAGCCAAATATCTACAAGTCCTGTTTTCGGTACACAGGGTGGAGCTATAATATCTTTGAGTGATTTATTGGGTAATGATAAGTATTACTTTTTGCTTTATAATTCGGCTACGGTTCAAAGCGATTTCTTAAACAGCTTTAATTTATCTTTACAAAGAATTGACCTAAGTAGAAGAACAAATTATGGTTACGGAATTTTTCATTTTACAGGGAACAGGTATGATATTAGGGATTCGGATAAATTCTTTTTCGAAAGGATTTTCGGCGGATTTTTCCAGCTTAGTTTTCCGTTTTCCAAATTTTCAAGAATTGAGACTTCCGTTACAGTTGCCAATTCCGATAAAGAAATAATTAGAGGTGTAATTGCAAGAAAAGCTTTATTGGTAAGTAATTCAATATCCTATGTTTTTGATAATTCTTTATGGGGACGTACAGGACCTTTAGACGGGACTAGAACCCGGATAGAGCTTGCATACACGGGTGATGTTAAATTCAGTAATGTTAATTATTATTCAATAATTGCAGACTTTAGAAATTATTTCCGTTTAGGTCTTCGTTCCGCTTTTGCAATGCGGGCAGCATTCTTTTATAATGACGGTAAGAAAGCAAGGAGATATTTTATGGGCGGAAGTTGGGATTTGAGGGGTTGGCCTCGCTTCTCAATTCGTGGAGAAAAAATGTGGCTCACTTCAGTAGAGTTAAGATTTCCTTTAATAGATCAAATCAGGTTAAAATTTCCTTTTATAAATTTAGGATTTTTTGGTATACGCGGTGCAGCATTTTTTGATGCCGGAAGTGCTTGGGATACTATTTATAAAAGCACATTGGGCAGTGTCGGCGTTGGAGTAAGATTTAATTTATTCGGTGCATTGGTTTTAAGATATGACATCGGTAAAAAAATCGAGAAAAATTTTACTCGTTTTCAAAATGGTTTATTTTATCAATTCTTTTTTGGTTGGGATTTTTGAAAAAGAAATTCTACATATTATTTATCCTCTTAGTTTTTGTAAGCGGCTGTACAACAAGCAGAATGCTTATTAAATCAAAAATAGATTCAAATGCTTATTCAATGTTCGGTAAAAATCCGCAAAGAGATTTTTATGTGCCCATAGAGTTCAACGATAATATAAAATTAAAATGGGAGAGTGATACAAGGGGAGGATTTTCAAATTCATCGGTAACAATTTCCGATTCAATAGTTTTTATAAATGATTTATACGGCAGAGTTTATGCTTTTAATTTTTTTAACGGGAAAAAATATGGAGAAATAAAAAATAAAGGAGCTGTTTATACAACCCCTGTGGTTTCAGGTCTTTGGGTTGTCTTTGTTGTTTCTATGGAACAAGAGAATATGTCTAAATTTGTTATGTATGATTATACAAGCGCCAAACCATTTAGGGAAGTAGATGTTGAAGGCAGAGTGCAAACTGAAATATTAAAATTATCCGATGGTTTTGTAATTATAACTTTAGACGGGAAGGTAATTAAATATGACAAGTACGGAATATTCTTGTGGGAGACAAATACGAATGTTAAATCAAGGACTAACCCGTCTTTTTATAACAATAAAATAATTTTGGGAAATGATAATGGTGAAATTATAGCGTTAAATTACAATGACGGTAAAATTTTATACCGGGAAAAAATCGGCGGAAAATTTTGGAGCGGAAGTACAATATCAGATGGTAAAATATTTATCGGGAATACCAATGGCAAATTATACAAACTCGATATAAATTCAGGGAAAATCATTTGGGAGTTTAATACAAGGACAAAAATTTTAATGACGCCTGTATTAGATGCTTCCAATATTTACATTGGAAATTTGGCAGGTACACTTTATTCAATTGATAAAAATTCCGGGCAAAAAAAGTGGGAGATTAAAACCGACGGCTTATTTAATATAACACCATTGGTGACAAAAAATATTTTAATTGTTCCGGATTTTGATAAAAAAATATTATTTGTTGATAAGGAAAAAGGGGTGATTCAAAAAACATTAAAGTTAGATGGAAGAGCGAAGTTATCACCTGTAATTTACAAAAATACATTATTTATCGGTTATGAGAGAGGCAAATTAGAAGCCTATGAAATTGATAATTAAAATAATTTTATCATTTTTTCTGATAGCCATAACAGGACCCGGTTATGCACAAGGGACTAATACGGAGGTTATAATTAAGTCTACCATATCTTCTTCAAATATTTATTTAGACGGTAAATTATTGAACGATAGTGAAGGAGAATTAACATTAAAAAGGTTTGATGATTTCCCGAATTATGATTTAAGCAAAAAATATTTATTTGAATCAATAGGCATAGGCAATAACGCTAATTTATTTGACGACAATAAATTTCAAACCTTTATGAATAAAGAAGGTGTAAACTTTTTCAATTACAAAGATTCTAATAAAATTAAATTCGATTTTACAAATGAAGATGAAGAAGAATTTTTCTATGATAAACCAATATTTAAAATTCTGCTCGGTAGTTTTATAGCCTTGGGTGCAGCAACGGCTTACTATAAAATAAAAGCTGATAAAAGATTTGACGACTACAAAAGAACTAATAGCTCTGCTATGTTGGACGACACTAACAAATATGATGCAATAAGCGGGGTTACATTTTCTCTAATGCAGATAAATCTGGGAGTACTTATCTATTATTTTTTACGGGATTAAATCTCTTTCTATATTCTCTTATTTTTTTTATTTGGACTTCACAAAGTGATCCCTGTGGAAAAAGCCTGATTTTGATTAACCCCGACATTTAGAGGCTGTGTGAAAATTGTATGTCAAATATAGGAATTCATCCCCAGCCTCTTTCGTCAAAGTCGAATCTCCGATCTCTTAAAAAGAGAAGGGCTAAAACAAGCCACTTTCTATGCTTTTTAAAAGTCCCTCTCTTTGTAAGCAATGCTGTCAACTTAAGGCAAAGATGACTCATAAATGGGGCTAAAGCCCAGGTATGTTTTCAAGTGAATAAACCGTCACATAAATGTGACGGAAATATTAATATTTCAAACATTGCCGTCCGTTTAAACGGACGGTTCGAGAATTTATAAAAGCATTTTGGCTTTAGCCACATTTACAACTTAAGAGTTTTTTCAATATTTCTTAAGCTGACAATATTGCTTGTTAAGGAATCACTTTGTGAAGCCCACAATAAACTTTTTATTTAACAGTAATAATTGCAGGGTTAATAAAACTCTCTTTTAATTTTCTTATTTTTCAATAAGACAAAATCTTTTTACTTTATAAATAATTATTTTATATGTTCACAGTTCTTGAAGCATTAAAAAAGACAACCGAGTACCTTGAAAAAAAAGGAATAGAATCGCCGAGAGTTAATGCCGAAATAATGTTAGCTCACGTACTTAAATGTAAACGCCTTCAACTATATTTATCTTTTGACAGACCCCTGGATGAAAATGAAAAGAATTTGTACAGAAAATTTTTGCAAAGAAGAACTAACCGCGAACCTGTTCAATATATTACCGGTGTTGTTGAATTTTACGGATTAGAATTCCATGTTAATAAGTCTGTTCTTATTCCTCGTCCGGAGACTGAAATTCTAATTGAAGCAATAATTAAAGATACTAATGATAAAGGAATAATTAATATTTTGGATATTGGTACGGGTAGCGGTAACATTGCCGTCACTCTTGCAAAACATTTACCTAATTCTAAAATAACTGCAATAGATAAAAGTAAAGATGCTTTAGAAACAGCAATTAAAAATTCAGAATTGAATGATGTTGAAAAACAAATCGATTTTGTTGAATTTGATATTTTAAATAACCAGAAAGATTTTGAAAATATTTTTGATTTAATAATTTCAAATCCGCCCTATGTTTCTAAAGAAGAATATAATAATTTGGAACCGGAATTGAATAAGTATGAACCTTCTATTGCATTAACTGATTTTTCCGATGGGTTTATTTTTTATAAAAGTATTTCTAATCAGGCTAAGGATTTATTAAATACTGACGGCAAATTATTTTTTGAATTAGGTGCAGGGCAAAGTAAAAAGGTTAAAGAAATTATGGAGCAAAATAATTTACGTGATATTCAAATTATTAAAGATTATCAAAACCATGATAGAGTAATTTGGGGTGCGGTAATATGAAAGTAGTTGTACAAAGAGTTAAAGAAGGTGGTGTATATGTAGAATCGCAAAATTATAAAGCCGAAATAAGGAAAGGATTTGTAATATTATTGGGAATAAAAATCGGTGACAAAGAAGAGGACGCTATTTACCTCGCCGATAAGTGCTCCAACTTAAGAATTTTTGAAGATGAAAATGAGAAGATGAATCTATCAATCAAAGATGTTGAAGGTGAAGCACTGGTGATTTCGCAATTTACATTATATGGTAATGCCGCAAAAGGAAACAGACCGAGTTTTATTGAAGCCGAAAGACCCGAAAAAGCTGAAAGTCTTTATAAAATATTTGTAGAAAGATTTAAAAAAAATATTGGTTCGAACAAAGTGGTTACAGGCATTTTTGGTGAAATGATGGATATTAAGATTATCAATGATGGACCGGTAACAATAATAATAAATTCAAAATAATTTATAGCTTATCCCGGGGGTATTACTTCGGAACGGATCGGTACAAAGTAAAATGAGCCTTAAGTATGAATAATATTTTAATGATATTCATTGACGGTATCGGAATTGGAAATGAAGATAAAGTCAATAATCCATTCTTTAAGTATCAGTTTAAAACATTTTTAAAACATTTTAATAAAATACCTTCACTTAAAAATCCCATTTTAAAAAACAAACAAGCAATTATTTTTCCCACTGATCCGATTATGGGAGTGAAGGGTTTGCCTTTAAGCGGAACAGGTCAAACATCAATATTTTGTGGTATAAATGCTTCTAAAATTATTGGTCAACATTTTGGACCTTATCCGTATTCTACTTTAGTTCCCATTATAAAGGAGAAAAATATATTTAAGTATTTTATAGATAGAGGTGAAAAAGTTTCTTTTGCAAATGCTTATCCAAAAATATTTTTTGATTATATCAATTCAGGAAAAAAAAGACTCAGCGTAACATCACTTTCTTGTATGTTAAGCGGAATGAGATTGAACAGTGTTACGGATGTAAGAAGGGGACGTGCATTGACAGCAGAAATAGATAATGAAAGATGGAATAAAAAATTGGGATATAGTTTGCCTATTATCAGACCACAAACCGCTGCAAGAAGATTACTGAAATTAACAAAACAAAATAAATTTACTTTATATGAATTCTTTTTAACGGATCATTTGGGACACGGAAGAATTAAAGATGAATTTGATAAGGTGATGTATTTATTAGATAATTTTCTTCTAACAATTCTTGATGAATTTGATTATATCAATAAGACATTAATTATTTGTTCAGACCATGGTAATTTTGAAGATACATCTATTAAAACACATACATTCAATCCTGCTCTTACTCTAACAGCAGGCAAACACGCATTTGATATTGCAGAAAATATTAAACATCTTTATGATATAAAAGGAACAATAATAAAATTTTGTGAATGAACGATTACCCTGTCATAAAATTTACTATACTCTTTGCTGCCGGAATACTAATACAACATTTATTTAATGTTGATATCCGAATCTTTTATTTCTTTCTAATAACTCTAACAGCTTATGGTTTATTATTATTCAAACGGATTCTTCAGCACTTCCCCTTAACTAATCAAATTATATTATTTGTACTTATTGTTTTATTCGGGATGAGTACAGCTACGTTAAATAAAAATACTACCAAAGAATTACCCGGAAATGTAATCCACAAAAAGAACACAATTACCTACGGGAAAATTGTAGGGATAAATTTAATTCAAAAGGACAAACTAATATTTGAAATACAAACAGATTCTATAATAACGTCAAACATAAAGGTGCTTAGTCCCTATATTCTAAAGGGTACTTTAAAAGAGAAAAGGGGTATCCTCTTAAAATTTTATAACTCAATTTACCCCGGCTACAAATTAAAAATCACCCGTCCAATTTATAATGCAAGGGATAAAAGGAATCCCGGAGAATTTAATTATAAAGAATACCTAAGAACAAAAGGGATTTCAGGAACAATAAATTTGAATAAAATAAATCAGATTAAGATTACAGGTATTGACAAAGATTATTTTAAGTCATTTATATTTAATATTCGAAAAGAGATAGCAAAAGAAATTGATAAACTTTATTCGTCTCAAACTTCTGCTTTATTAAAAGGGCTGCTTCTTGCAGACAGAAGCAACATTTCTTATAGTACGAAAGAAGAGTTTATCAATGCAGGTGTTATACACATCCTCGCGGTTTCGGGTTTGCACGTAGGATTCATATCACTAATCGTGATTATTCTATTGGGCAGAATAAATTTATTTGTTCGATCAGGTCTTACAATCATTGCTTTATTTCTTTTCCTTTTTATAACCGGAGTTCCTCCTTCGGTAGTCAGAGCAGTAATAATGGGAACAGTTATAATTTTATCATTTATGTTTGTGAGGGGAACTAACTTATTTAATTCATTAGCTCTTGCAGCATTTATCATCCTAATAATTAAACCTTCTCAATTATTTACACCCGGGTTTCAATTATCTTTTTCTGCTGTTTGGGGTATAGCAGTTTTCTATCCGCTTTTCACAGAAATTATTTCAAAAAAGAATATTAAAAGTAAAACCATAGAATATATACTTCTGTTTTCAAGTGTTTCACTCGGTGCGCAAATCGGTACTTTACCATTTACTCTAATTTATTTTGGGAAACTTTCCATAATAGCATTAGCTATTAACCTTGTTGTTATTCCTTTGGTGGGTGTTATTATTGCAACAGGTATTGTATCACTTTTACTAAATCCAATATCGTCGTCAATAGCAATTTATTATGCTTCTGCTAATGAATTATTTTCAGGCTTTATGTTTTGGGTTATTAAAATAACGGGGAATCTCGGATTCTCCTTTATTCGTATATCCAATCTCAATTTTTATGATGCTTTTATCATATTTTCTTTTTTATTTTTCTTACTATTTGTTAAGAAAAAACTTGTAAATATTTATGCCGGAACAATTATCATTTTCCTGATAATTGCAAATATTTTTTTATTTGTTTCACTTACAAAAAACGATCTACTACCGGAAAATAAGTTAAGTGTATTAATGATTGATGTTGGACAGGGTGATGCAATATTGATTAAATATCCGGACGGTAAAACTTCTTTAATTGATGCCGGAATTAGAAACAAGAATTTTGACACAGGGACGTATACAATAGAACCGCTTTTAAACCACCTGAATATTGATAAAATTGATTTAGCCTTTGTGTCCCACATGGATATAGACCATTACGGGGGGTACAACTATTTAATCGGCAAAGGAATAATAAATGAACTCATTAAACCTACCTATGATTCGACTTCATCAAAAGATGTTAAATTTGAACAACTTATAAGTAAGAAGAAATTGATAAAAAAATATTATGAACAAAAAATTATTAGTGAAGGAAATGTTAGAATTTATATTCTGAATAATACTAACAATACCTATTATCAAGGATTATCAAGTAATAATAAAAGCGGTATTATAAAAATTGTCTATGGAAAAACCAGCATTTTATTTACCGGCGATATTGAAAGTAAAGGCGAAAAATATTATTCAAAATATTATAAAGATTTTCTTAAATCCGGTATTTTAAAAGTACCGCATCACGGAAGCAAAACAAGCAGCACCGAGCATTTTATTGATTACATAAAACCTATGTACAGTATAATTAGTGTCGGCAAATATAATAAGTATCATCACCCTTCCGTTAGTGTGTTAAGTAGGTTACAAAGGTATAATTCAAAGCTATTCCGGACTGATAAAGAAGGAGCAATATTATTTCAGTCTGATGGAATAAAATTTAAAAAGATAAATTGGAGAGATTAAAATATTTACTATCTTTGAGTAACATAATTTTATCAAATAAATGTCTTGAATAATATGAATGAAAATCCTGTGATAGGAATAATAATGGGTAGCGATTCTGACCTACCAATAATGCAGAAGGCTTTTGAAGTCTGTAAAGAGTTTAATATTCCTTTTGAAGTAAAAATACTTTCAGCCCATAGAACGCCGGAAGAGCACGCAGAATATTCCCGGACAGCGGAGGAAAGGGGGTTAAAAGTTATTATTGCAGCAGCAGGCGGAGCTGCTCATCTGCCCGGAGTTACCGCTGCTAATACTACACTGCCTGTTATTGGGGTCCCGATAAAAGGGAAATCTTTTGAAGGAATGGATTCTTTACTTTCTATTGTGCAAATGCCGAGTGGAATTCCGGTTGCAACTGTAGCAGTTGACGGAGCAAAAAATGCCGCTTTGCTTGCCGTTGAAATTATGGCAATTGCGGATAATGATCTTAAAGATAAGTTGAAAGAATACAGAGTTAAAATGGCTGCAGCTTCGATGAAGAAAAATGAGAATGTTAAGTATTAACTAATATGTTCTTTTGGTTCAATCGGTTCACCGAGCATTTTTGTTTCCGTCCATTCCAAAAATATTGAATGTTCTTCTTTTCTCACTTCGCAATCTTTATATGCACAGTATTTGCATAAATTATCGGTACAATAATCAAAGTGAATCCTTGCTTGAGCGTTAGGAATTCCTACCTGTAAAGAGGTTTCAATATATTCGTCCTCTAAGTGAGATTCTCTAATATTAAAATAATAGGGGAGTGTAAGGTGAAAATCTAAAAATGTATTTTCTCCTGATTCCCAAAATCTTAAATGATGGATATCGATCCAATAATCTTTTCTTTTGCTTTTTAAACATTCTACTATTTTATCTAATAATGCTTTATCTGTTTCATTCATCAATCCACCGATGGAGCCTCTTATTAAGTTGTAACCTGTGTGAAGGATGTTTAATGCAACAAGTATTGCAACTATCGGGTCAATAATCTGAAAGCCGGTAATCAGAACTAAAACGATACCGATAATAACACCGATGCTGGTAAAAGAATCGGTTAAGACGTGTTTACCGTCAGCTGTTAATGTTAAAGAATTTGTTTTTTTACCCATTCTAATTAGGTAAAGTCCCAACGCTAAGTTTATTATTCCGGCACTGCTTATTATGTAAATACCCAGATCCAACTGTTTTAATGTTGTACCTATAATAATATTATCAATAGCATTATAAATGATATAGACAGATGCAATTATAATGAACAAACCTTCAACACCCGCTGAAAAATATTCTATGTTTCCGTGCCCGTAAAGATGAGAATCATCGGCAGGTTTTGAGCTAAGAATAATGCTGTAAAATGCCATAGAAGTTGCTAATATGTGTACGACAGATTCAATGGCATCAGAAAAAATGGCGGCAGAATTGGTAATAAAATATGCCCCCAATTTTGCAATAAGCATTATTACCGCAATCAGCAAAGAAATGACTATGGCTTTTTTTCTTAACCGGTAAAATTGTATTGTTGTTGTATTCATTTAATTTTATTTATAGAGATAATTTAAACAATTGAAACCTGAAACATATTTGCATAATTAAAAAGTATAATTAAATTTAGAAGTTAAATACAAAGTCTTAATTTTAATATTAAAAAACAAAAGAAAAATTATGAAATCAATAATATCTTTATTATTACTGTCATTTATTCTTTTCGGCTGCAGCAAAAAAACCCCTCAAGATTATTCTAATTTAGCGGATAAAAATGCAGCTGATAAAAACTATACTGAAGCAGTAAAAAACTACAATTTAATTTTAAGAGAATTTCCAAATAGTAAAGAGGCTCTTGAATCCTTGATGAAATTGGCATTATTATATCAAAATAAAAAGATTCCAAATATAAGTGATGATTCTACAATGTCAATATCTGCTAAGTATTATAAAGAAATATTTGATAAATATCCCAACAGCAAAGATGCCCCCCGTGCATTATTTATGTCTGCTTTCATTACAGCAAATGCTCTTAATAAATACGATGAAGCAAAAAATATATATGAACTGTTTATTAAAAAATATCCCAAGAGTGAATTAGTAACTTCGGCAAAAGAAGAAATAAAAAATATGGGCATTCCTCCCGATAAAATAATTAAGAACAGCACAAAGAAAAATTCTTAATGCAGAATCAAGTAAACGATAATAGAAATTATTTAGACCCTGCGGTTATATCAAAATTAAATTCTTTAGATATCAAAGCCAAGCTGGTTGTTGAAGGGTTTATGGTTGGACTGCACAAAAGTCCTTATCACGGTTTCAGCGTTGAGTTTAGTCAGCATAGACCTTACATACAAGGCGATAATTTAAAAGATGTAGATTGGAAAGTATACGGAAAAACCGAAAAGTTTTTTATCAAACAATTTGAAGAAGAGACAAATCTAAAATGCCACGTTTTACTTGATGTTAGTAAATCAATGGAATTTGCTTCTGAAAAAAATATAAGTAAAATAGAATATTCAAAAACACTTGCGGCTGCTTTATCTTACCTAATGATAAAACAACAGGACGCTGTCGGTCTTGCTTTTTATTCCGACAGGATTCATCAGTATTACACACCAAAAGTATCTAAAGTTTATTATCAACAAATGTTGAAAAGTCTTACGAAAATACTTCCTTCTAATAAAACAAACACATCATCTTGTCTGAACGAAGTTGCTGAAAAAATTAATAAGAGGGGATTGGTAATTATAATTTCCGATTTCTTTGACGATATTAATTCGATTTTAACATCATTAAAACATTTCAGATATAAAAAAAATGAGGTGATAGTTTTTCAAATATTAGACCCGGTTGAAAATAATTTTGCTTTTGATAGAGATTCAATATTTAAAGATTTGGAAACAGAAGAAGAAATGACAACACAACCATACCAGATACAAAAAGCATACATTGAAGCCATGCAGGAATTTACAGGCAAAATTAAATCCGAATGTTTGAACTCAAAAATTGAATATAACTTAATTACAACGGATACACCATTTGATAAAGCACTTTTTAGTTACATCCAAAAAAGAAGCAGACTACATTAGCAATTTACAATGTACAATTTACAGCTCCGAAAATTTTAGGCCTTTTAAATTGATGTAATTTGTTTTTCTATGTTCAAAAGTTTATCTTTTTTTATTAACTGCTTGGGCTATGCTTAGTTGCGACAATTTAGCAAAAAACCAAGTTGTAAAAATCGAAGGTTTTTCCAAAGTAGTAAAGAACTAAGCAATTAAGTATAGTCTTTGTGTGTGTAGTTTTTATTCTATTATTCGATTTTTTAAATCCATTCTTTCATGTAAAATTCTAGTTATCTCAATTTCATTTTCTTTAATTTCTCTATAGAATATAATATGTTTGTTCGTTCTTAATCCTAACAAATTTGGTGTAATTCCTTCATATTTTTTTCCTAATTTCGGATTTATTGCTATCTCTTCACAATTCGTAATTAGCATTTCATAATATTTGTCTGCCTGCCTTTCTGACCATTGTTCAAAAGTGTAATCCCATATTTTAGTCAAATCCTCAACGGCTTTGTTAGTCAAATAATATTTAGCCATTCAGATGTTTTTTAATCTTTAATAATTCAAGATGCTTTTTAGGGTCAAAATCATCTGCTATTCCACTATCAATTCCTTCTTGAATAGCATTCTTTAATGCAATAACTTTACTTTCCTCTTCTTCTAGTAGTCTTAATCCAGCACGAATAACTTCACTAACATTTTTAAATCTTCCTTGGTCAATTCTACTTTGAACGAATTGATCGAAATAATTTCCTAGTGATATTGATGTGTTTTTATTCATTTTAGTATAATTTTTTACAAATATACCAAAAATTGGTAAAATGTCCAAATCCTTAAATTACACACAACGGCTCGGGCTTGTTCCCGAGTCGTTCAAGTCAATCTTTTCCGAATTGAACGGTTTGGCTATGCGTAGTTTGGGATTTTGGAACGATTAATTTTCAATTCACCACTAATTTTATTTATTGTTATA
>ENA-ORDP01000372-ORDP01000372.1-marine-sediment-metagenome-genome-assembly--contig:-NODE-372-length-30156-cov-6.055779_pt1 | contig 30156 bp, 33 predicted proteins | sample MGYA00248627_ERZ508539 | MGnify/ENA primary metagenome ERZ508539 (study PRJEB26208, sample SAMN05571518) | marine sediment metagenome | biome: deep sea; feature: Hydrothermal vent; material... | reverse complement strand
AAACAAAAACGCCCTTTGGCTTAAAAAGCGGTATCGCAGGCTGGAAGACAGGCGAGTGCCGGCAGTAGGTAGCGTGTGATTTACATGCAGATTAAACTCCCCCTTCAGGAAAAAGGGGGAGTTTTACTCCTCACTAAAAGAAAACAAGACGTAATATCCCGCACATCAGGAAAAGACAACTAAGTTATGCTAAAATAAATCTGATGATGAAAACAATAGTCCTGGCACTAACACTTCTTTTGATCATAGCCTGTGGCAATGCTGAACAGGAAAAAGCTGTACAAGCGCCACAGCCTCAAAAAAAATGTCTTTACACGATTAAATTAATGCCTGAGGATGCAACAAGAAACAACTCGATCACAGTATACGTACGGGGAGCAAACCCCAAAAACCTGAGCTACCAGTGGCTTGTAAACAAGACTGAGGTCATAGGGGCCAATGGTCTTGTTCTCAAATACTCCGGACTCAGAAAGCACGATGAGGTACGCGTAAAAGTCTCAACTAAAGAGAGCGGAGAATGTCTTTCCGACCCTTTGGTTATTGCCGATATTCCTCCAAAAATCCAGTCAGCCCGACTCCTGCCCGAAAACCCCCGAAAAGGAGACGACCTGCATATTGCAATAAAGACATTTGACGGAGACGGTGATGACGTAACAGTTGATTACGAGTGGCTCATAAATGGTGAGAGCGTACCGCAACAGGCACTTGATGCCAATAGATTGAATGGCAATTTTATAAAAAGAGGAGACCGGGTTTCGGTAAAAATAACCCCGTCTGACGGAGAAACAAACGGCCTTGCAATAACCCTTGAAACCCTTGTTGTCAATTCACCACCGGTTGTCTCTGATGAACTGGGAACAGAATTTGACGGCTCTCTATACTCGGCTAAAATCAAAGCTTTTGACCCTGACGGCGACAGGCTCACCTATACACTTAAGCAGGCTCCGAAGGGTATGACGATTAACTCGGAAACCGGCGTTATAACCTGGTTGGTAACACCTGATGACAAAGGAAAGCACGACATAACAGTGTCGGTAAAAGACGGTCACGGCGGTGAGATCATCCTGCCTTTTACCACCACGATAGGCTTTGCTAAGCAGGAAGGGTGAAAGGAGACAAAGATGTCAGCCACTGTTGCAATAGCGAAAAAAAGAAGATTAACCGGCTCAGATTATGAAAAGCTGCCCGAAGGCGCACCATACCAGTTAATAGGAGGGGAGCTCGTTATGACGCCGGCGCCTGTGCCTTATCATCAGATAGTTTCAAGAAATATCGGGTTTGAACTTTTATTGTTTGTCAGGGAAAAAGACCTCGGAGAAGTCCTGCACGCACCGATAGATGTATTTCTGTCAGATACAGAGACTTATCAACCTGATATAATATTTATTTCAAAAAAAAGACTTGATATTATCGGAGAGAAGAAGATAGAGGCAGCTCCTGACCTGGTAATGGAAGTTCTATCACCTGCTACAGCTTACTACGATCTGAGATATAAAAAACATATTTATGAACAATTCGGGGTTAGGGAATACTGGATTGTCGACCCGATAGAGAAGAGCATTGAGGTTTATGAAAACTCCGGCAAGGAGTTCACACTGAAAGACAAGGTGCGGGAAAAAGGCAGTATAACCTCAAAACTTCTAAAAGATTTTTCAATCAACGTCAAAAAGATTTTTTAACCTGATTTATTCCCCTACCCTCCTTTCTCCTGATAAATTCTTACTGATAACCGTTTACATAAACTATGAATCAGATTCCATAATCCTTTCTGCTGTAACAACAAACCCCCTGAAAAACAAGCAAAATTATTTTGGTATTGATTTTGCAACACCTCATACTACAAGAATAACTCACACATATTATAGAGAAAACAATGGAAAAACAATTTAATTCATATTCATCACCAATCACAAACAAAAAAGGGGTTACCCTTATTGAGGTCCTTGTAGCGCTTGTAATCCTGACAGTCGGCATGACGAGCGTTGCAATGATGCAGTATATGGCAGTGGCAGGCAATGCATTCGGAAGAGAGACGCAGATTGCATCGGAATTGGGCCAGGAGTTATTGGAAAGAATGCGGTCTACTCCTGTAAGGGACGATACAGGCGCCGTCAACAGCCTATTTGTAGCCTACACTCACCCGACAGAGGATGACGATACAACCCTGCAGAACCCCGTTGGTTCAGGAGACGCGGACTACGACCCTGTAACAAGAGCGGGGGGAATGACTTTTACCAGGATATGGTGGGTGGAAGATGATTGCAGAAGCGTGGTCATAAACGACCCGGTTCCTAATGCACTTGTATGTACCCCTGCCCCTCCGGACGCATGTGCTGACGGTGCCGCTATGAACAATGTAAAGGCACTTGCAGTCAGGGTATGCTGGACCGACAAAAACGGCGGTAATCATTCAGTCACACTTAACGGAGCTAAATGGGATGAAACAGCAACGCCATAAAAGAGAGTTAAAGCGCACGGAACAAAACGGCTATTCGCTCGTTGAACTACTGGTCGTTATCGTCATCAGTTTGATAATAACAGGCGCTATCTATTCATCATATATATCCCAGCAACGTTCCTTTACGGCACAGGACCAGGTCACTGAGTTGAACTCTACATCCAGAATATCTCTCAACATACTTGCCAACGACCTCAGAGAGACAGGCTTTGGCTTACTGAAAAAGGTTACATTCAATATAAACGGCTTTACACAGGTGCTGACCCTTACGGATAATACCAACGCCCCTGACCGGATTACCCTGATAGGGGCCTTCAGAAAAGCCGGAACCTTATGCAGCAATGGCAATGGTAAGGCCATAAGCCCCAATGATACCAATCTCATCCTCGTACCGCCTGAGGGTAGTGAAACGTTGGAAAATATAAATACTACCGACAAAAAAAATATCAGCATAGCCGGAATCAGGTACGGAATAGTTACCTCAGGTGGCGGTGCAAATTTCAAAATAAAATTACAGGACCCTATAGATGAGTCATTCCCCATGTTTACGGACTCAAACGGTAACGGCATCTGTGACGATGGTGAGGGCATACCCGTTTATCTGATCGAGGACTACACCTATCAGGTAGTTGGAACCGAATTGCAGAGGGTCAGGAGATTAAACGGTGTTGACCCTGACGTTGCTGTTATTGCTCAAAACATTGAAGATCTGCAATTTGCTATGGTGAATAAGAATACGGTCAGGATAAATATCCTTGCATCAACAGCACGGCCTGACCCGAATTTCCGGGGACTGGGCAACCCGCCCGAGACAATAGAAAACCGTAATCTGCCTGCCACCAATGACGCCCTGAGAAGGAGATGGTGGCAGATGGAAGTTGCTGTGAGGAACCTGTAATGAAAAAAAATCGGAGGAACATAATTTCAAGGGACACGGTTAAGGGACAGGATGGGTTCATCCTGATCATCGCCCTTCTCTCCCTCCTGGCTTTAACAACCATCGGGATTCTGGCAATTTCGACATCCACGACTGAAGTCATGATCGCAGGGAACACGAGGCTCAGGGAGATAGGTCTCTCTTCTGCCGATTCAGGGATAGAACTGAGTGAGCCGATATTGAGAAATATCAATAATCTCAAGTTCACAGATATTCCTCCGGCTGAATTGACAGAGAGAATTGATGCTTTAAGGGCTGAAAGAAACTGCGTATCTCAACTGAATCCCGACACTGAGAATTTTCAGGTTAACATAGGAAGGAATAGTAAGGTAAGTGTTGATGTTGATTATGTCAGCGCAGGTGCTCCAGGTCCTGGTTATGCACTCGAGGAAGGGGGACCTCCGATAGTAAGGAAAAACTACATAATTAATGCAACAAGCAGGGGCGCATCAGGCTCTGAGACCAAGGTCGGTGCAGTCTATTTCCTCGTAGGTTGGTGTGATTAACATCCAGGAGGAGAAACTATGAAAAAATTGCTCATGATAACAACCATCTTTTTTATCCTGCTTATAACCCTGACCCCTGCCATGGGAGCGGAGACCATAACAGGCAAGCTGTCAGGATATGGAAAGGATTTTATAGTTGTAAACGGCAGAACGATAGAACTCTGTGACGACTACAAAATATCTGACCCCATTGATGCGGAAGAAGAGACCGGGACGGATGGACTGGGTGCTGTTGAGACAGTAACAGTCACTTTAAAAAATACATGTGCCATAGAAATTAAGGCAATTGTTGTGAGGAACTGATATGAAATATTTAAATAAAATATGGCTTACAATTTCAATCTCGATGATGAGCCTTATGGTTTTCCAGGGGCAGGCATTCTCCGCATCCTGCACTCCCCCAACCCCCGGCGATTATACATCCTATCCACCGTTTATTGGAAGTGTTGTGAAACCCAATGTGCTCATCCTGCTCGATAACTCCGGCTCAATGTTCTTCTTTGCCTATGATTACAACGGCTCCGATGTCAGCAAAGGTTTTGTGCCGGGGAAAAATTATTATGGTTATTTCAATCCCGACAAGTGGTATACGTATCAAAACGCAAGGTTCGAAGAAACAGGCGACAAGTCGGAAAGGGCAAAGACGTTAAGTGAATGGGACGGCAATTTCCTGAACTGGCTCACAATGAGGAGAGTCGATATTGCCAGGAAGGTCCTTGTAGGGGGAAAGGCCGCTTCAAGGTCCGGAAAGGGAAACCCCCACGACCTCCTTAGTGAAAAAGCCGATTACACCAGCAGGGGATACCTGAAACGGATCAGCGAAGCCGGGGATTATACGTCCTACAGCGGGGAAAGGTGTTTCAGATTCGACCGCGGCTCAAGCGGTGTTTCAAGGTTCGGGGTCGGCTCTCCCGGAGGGAGTTGTTCTTACGGTAATCTGGCTACCAACGGCTATTCCTATAGTGTCAAGATCCATCTCTCTGATGAGCCCCTCGGTGTGTTACAAAGACTTCAGAACAAGGTCAGGTGGGGACTTGAGTTCTTTAACAACTCGCAGGGCGGACGCATAAAGACCGAGATCAATGACGGTCTATCAAGCAGCATGGTTTCTGCAATAGAAAATACACGTCCAAGCACCTGGACACCCCTGGCCGAGGCCCTCTGGACCGCAACAGGGTATTTTGCCCAGGACAAGACAACCAGTAATACCGGCCCGAGATATTTTAGCTCCAACAGCAATTCATACAGGGTGAGCGCTACTGCAGACCCGTTTAATTACAATAAATCCGGACAGGCGGACTATGTCGGGTGCGCAAAGAGCTTTGTCCTTGTTATTACAGATGGAGAGCCGACATATGACCTGAAATTACCGTCGGAGATAAAGGGGTATTCCCCTGACTATACAGACGGATCCGCCCCGGTCCCCTCGTGGGCCGGGTCGGACTATTTCTGGTCATCCAAGGGTTCTCACTACATAGACGACATCGCTCTCTGGAGCCATGTAGATGTCTCAGGCGGCAAGTACAGGGACCTGAGGCCGGACCTGGAAGGAGATCAATACATTACATCATATTTCGTATATGCAGCCTTCAGCGGGGGATCCCCTGACGGACGCCGGCTGCTGAAGCAGGCTGCCAGAAACGGTGGGTTTGAAGACCTGAACGGAAACTTTCTCCCGGATCTTCCCGAGGAGTACGACAAAAACGGAGATGGAGACCCCGACAATTATTTTGAGGCCCAGGAAGGATATGCACTTGAAAATGCACTTATTAATGCACTTACCAGTATCCTCAGCCGCGTCCTCTCAGGAACTGCGGTAAGCGTGCTTACAACAACAGGTGAAGGTGAAGGTGCGGTTTACCAGGCTTATTTCTATCCGTCAAAGATGGAAGGACTCAATGAGATCAAGTGGCTTGGCTATCTCCAGGGGTTATCGGTTGACGCTTATGGAAATCTGAGAGAAGATACGAATGGGAATAAGAGTCTTGACCTCGGGACAGATCTTATAATACGGACATGGTTTAATGAAGCAGAAAAGAAGGTCATGGTCGACCGGTTTCAGGATGTTGATAAAAACGGCTTCTTTGACTGCATTGACTCGGATGGTGACGGCAGGATCAATACCGATACATGTAACAAAGACAGGAAAGTAGACTCTATAGCGTTCACGGAAATAACCCCCTTGTGGGAGGCGGGAAGGCGTCTCTTTGAAAGAAACCCTGCCGACAGGAAGATCTACACCACAGAGAACGGTTCAACATTCCTTGCAAACGGTTTCTCTGCTTCCAACGCCTCTACCCTCAGGCCATTTCTGAGGGCGGCAGACAACACAGAGGCAGCGAATATTATCAATTGGATACGTGGAGACGACCTCAGCGGTGTAACCGACTCAGGCCATGCTGACGGATACAGGTCAAGGACCCGTACCATCGACGGGAAGACAGCTACATGGAAACTCGGAGATATCATCTATTCTGCACCTACAAGCGTGGCACGACCCAACGAGAAGTTTTATATTCATGATAACACCTATGCAGCATTCAGGAAGAAATACTATAACCGAAGGACAGTTGTCTATGCAGGGGCCAATGACGGTATGCTCCATGCATTTAACGGAGGTTTTTATGACCTTCAAAACGATGCCGGTAAGAGTATCAATAAATTCTGCACTGGTGGTGACGGCAACAGCAACGGTATCATCAGCGATTCGGAATGTTCATCAGGCAGTTATAAGCTTGGCGATGAACTATGGTCATTTATTCCAAGGGACCTGCTCCCCCATCTCAAGTGGCTCACTGACCCTGATTACACCCATGTCTATTACGTGGACCTGAAACCGAGGATTGCCGATGTCAGGATTTTTGACCCATCCGATGCCCACCCCGGCGGATGGGGTACAATCCTGATAGGCGGAATGAGATATGGAGGTAAGCCTATATGTGTAACAGACGACTTTGGCTCAGGCACGGAAACAAGAACCTTCAGGTCAACATATTTCGCACTGGATATCACCGATCCTGAAAAGGAACCAACGCTCCTCTGGACATTCACTGATGACGACCTCGGGTTTACTTCCGTTTATCCCGCCATTGTGAGAATAGGCGCTAAAAAATGGTTCACCGTCTTCGGCGCGGGACCGACAACCGATGTCAAACGTTCCCGCAGCACCAAAGGAGCAGTCTATATCCTCGATTTAACAGGGACATACGGTGTGGTTTCCGACTGGAATCTCTCAAAAAATTACTGGAAAAAATTCCCTTCAGGCAATAACAATTACTTTATGGCGGATGCCATTTCAGTGGATGTAAACAACGATCAGGCTTCCGACGTGATTTATATCGGCACCGCATATGAACAGGGAAAGGCATGGAAGGGGAATATGTTAAGGCTGGTAACACAGAATAGCGCCAATCCCGCTACCTGGAACCTCTCAACACTTTATGACCCGGGCAGACCCGTAACGGCTTCTCCTTCAGCATCACTGGATGGAGACGGCAACCTGTGGGTATTCTTTGGCACCGGCAAATTCCTTGACCAGTCAGATAAGGAAAATACCGACCAGCAGGCTTTTTACGGAGTAAAGGACGTTTGTAAACCCTGGATTTCCGATAATTACTCATGCACTGATACCGTCACCCATGGAAATCTGCTCAATGTAAGCAATGCCGTTGTCTCTGTCGGGGGCGGCACCATAACAGGGGTTCCAGGTGCTTCTAACTGGACGGAACTGCTCAGTGAGATCAGTTCATCCGATGGCTGGTATATAGATTTTCCGGTCTCCGGAGAGAGGAGTTTTGTAAAACCTATGGTCATGGGAGGCCTCGTCGCCTGGGCAACTTACCTGCCTGACACTAATCTGTGTTCTCCTGAAGGACAGAGCAATGTTTACGTCATATACTATGAGACCGGAACCGCCTTTAGAAATCATGTATTTGCAGAAGACAAGGGAACCGACAAGCCCACTGTTGACAGGAGAAAGGATATCGGCAGGGGTGCACCGTCGAGCATAGTAGGAATGATAACAAAAAGAGGCACCATTAAAGGTTTTGCACAGACATCAACAGGCGAGATTAAAGAGTTTGAACTGGACGCTCCGATTAAGCCTTACAGCTATATACAGCGTTTCAAAAGAGGCGGAATCCGGTAGCAAAAAAAAGTGCTCAACCCCAAACCTCCTCCTTATATAACCCCTCCCTTCATAGGGGAGGGGGTTTTTTTTATCTTATTGACCGGCATTCACCATCTCAAGGGAGGAGAAAAAATAGCCTATCTCATACTTTGCAGACTCCGGAGAGTCAGAACCATGGACCATATTCCTCTCTATATCAGAGGCCAAATCTGCCCTTATTGTCCCTGGGGCAGCCTCTTTTGGATTAGTGGCTCCCATTATCCCCCTCACCTTTGATATGGCATCCTCACCCTCCAGGACCATCACAACAATGGGCCCCTCAGACATGAAATCAGTAAGACTCTCATAAAATGGTCTCTCTTTATGGACTATATAAAAACCCCTTGCCTCATCCCTGCTCATCCTGATCATCCTGAGTGCGGCAACCCTCAACCCGTTTTTCTCAAACCTGCCGACCACCTCTCCAACAAGATTTTTCTTAACCCCATCGGGTTTAACAATTGAAAGCGTCCTCTCCATATACCGATTCCTCCTTATTTTTGTATTAGAGTCTGTGTATAAACTACAGTAATTTGTCATTCCCGCAAGTGAAGCGAGTCGGGAATCCTTCTTAAATAACGATTCCGGACAAGCCGGAATGACAGAAAACAGCAACGGTTCGACTTTATACACAGACTCTAATTAGCCACAGATTTTTACAGACATAAACCGTTTCTTATAAATACCGACTTTTTACCGCAGAGAGCGCAGAGTTCGCAGAGAAATAATCAATAATCAATAATCAATCGAAAATGGTCAATGGTCAATCATTAATCCTGTCTTCTCTATAAGTCCCTTTACTGCCTGAACCGATATTTCAAAGAAATCCTTCTCATCCCCTTCAAGCTGAAGCTCTATAATCCTCTCTACACCTTTAGAGCCAAGAACAACCGGCACACCTGCATACAGACCGTCAATCCCGTATTCACCGTTGAGACAGGCTGCTGCCGGCACCACCCTCTTCTCATCAAGCAGTATAGCCCTGACCATCTGAAAAGCAGAGGCTGCCGGGGCATAATATGCACTCCCGGTCTTAAGGAGCGCAACTATCTCGGCACCACCGTTTCTTGTCCTCTTAATCAATGAGCTGATCTTCCCGGCAGGGAGCAGATCCGTTATCGGCACTCCCCTTACCGTAGTATACCTTGGCATGGGAACCATCCGGTCTCCGTGACCACCCAGCACAAGGGCGTCAACATCCTGTGGAGAAACACCTAATTCTTCTGCAACAAAGGTACTGAACCTGGCTGAATCAAGAACACCACCCATTCCCATAACCCTTTCAGCGGGGAAATCAGTCGTTACCCGGCATAACTGGGCCATTACATCCATGGGGTTTGTCACTACAATAACAATGCTCTCAGGACAATATTCCGCAATCCCCTTACTGACAGTTCTGACAACCCCGGCATTTATATTCAGCAGGTCATCCCTTGACATGCCGGGCTTTCTTGCAGCCCCTGCAGTAATTACGACTATATGAGAACCTGAAATATCCTTTAAATCATTAGCTCCCCTGATGTTAACGCCGACATCCCACAACGGAGATGCCTCCATCATATCCAGGGCCTTGCCCTGGGGCATCCCCTCAACAATATCATACAGAACAACATCAGACAGTCCTGCCTGCACAATAAGCTGTGCAAGGGTAGCCCCCACATTACCTGCCCCGATAACTGCAACCTGTTTTCTCATTTCATTCACCGTGCCATTTTCTCAATAATTGCATCCGCCACCTCTGAGGTACCGACAGCGGTGGGGTCATCAGCAGCAGGTTTCATATCATAGGTCACACTCTTGCCTTCTTCCATAACCTCTGCCACGGCCGTCTCAAGACGCCCGGCAGCCTCACGCTCGCCTATATGCCTCAGCATCATCACTCCTGAGAGGATCATGGCAAGTGGGTTTACCTTGTTCATTCCCTTATACTTGGGGGCACTGCCATGGGTTGGCTCAAAAACAGCTATATCCTTGCCTATATTGGCCCCGGGGGCAAGACCCAGTCCCCCGATAAGACCGGCAGCAAGGTCTGAGATAATATCCCCATAAAGGTTCGGCAGGACAAGGACATCATATAATTCAGGCTTCTGCACAAGCTGCATGCACATATTGTCAATAATCCTGTCCTCAAACCCGATATCAGGGTAATCCGCCGCGACCTCCCTTGCCACATCAAGGAAAAGCCCGTCAGAGAACTTCATGATATTCGCCTTGTGCACTGCAGTAACCTTTTTCCTTCCATTGTCCCTGGCATACTCAAAGGCAAACCTCACAATCCTCTCTGTACCAAACACGGATATAGGCTTGATACTTATCCCGGAATCTTCCCTTATCCGCTTCCTGGCAGCCTTCTCAATGTAATCGATCAACCCCAATGCCTCCTGAGAGCCCTTGGCAAACTCAATACCGGCATAAAGGTCTTCGGTGTTTTCTCTTACAATTACAAGGTTTAACCCTTCAAATTTAGTCCGTGCACCCTTGAAAGCCCTGCAGGGTCTCAGACATGCATAGAGGTCGAGGGTCTGTCTCAATGTAACATTGACACTCCTGAAACCCTTGCCGACAGGTGTGGTAACAGGCCCCTTGATGGCAACCCTGTTCTTCCTTATAGATTCAATAACACGCTCGGGAAGGGGAGTCCCTTCACTCTGACAGACATCCTCACCAGCCTCCTGGAGATCCCACTGAATCGGGACACCGGTTGCCTCTATAACCCTGACGGTAGCCTCTGCTATCTCAGGCCCAACGCCATCACCGGGAATGAGTGTTATCCTGTGCATCAGAAGTTCACCGTCAGAATTTTCTTGACCACTTCAGGATAGGAAGCAATAAACCTCAACTCATCATCGGTCAGTGGTTTCTGGGTATGAAGATTTGCATACTGGACCAGCTCGAGTACTCTCCTTGCCTCTTCATCGCTTTTGAAATGGATACCCAGCCCGTTATAGACATGGCGGAAACCTCTAACTCCGCCATAGGCCCCTGTAGTTATAACTCTACCCGATTGAAGCAGGTCAGGCTCTCCCCTGCCGACATCTTCAGGGTCATAGAGTTCATAATTACGCCTGTCCTTTAATGCACCGTCAGCATGAATTCCCGACTCATGGGCAAAGGCATTTGCCCCGACGCCGGACTGCTTAATCGGTATGGGTATATTGAAGGCATAGGAGGCATATTTTGCAATCCTCCATGCCATATTCAGATTGACCCGTTCGTCAAGGGGTGCCCTCTCCCTGAGCCCCGTTGAGAACTTCAAGGCCAGAATGGTGGATACCAGATCGGCATTGCCGGCCCTTTCGCCATAACCGTTTATCGTGGTGTTTATATAAGTAGGCATACCACTCTCTATCGCCGCCCTTGCCCCTGCAACAGAGACGGCCTCGGCCATACCAAGGTCATTATGACAGTGCATCTCTATCGGAAACTTTGTGGCGGCAGAAAGTGCATTAATCCTCTCATAAATTGTTATGGGGTCATCTGCGCCAAGGGTATCACAGTAACGGAACCTGTCGGCACCTGCCTCCTTACCGGCAATGATAAACTCTATAAGACGCTCCAGCTCAGTCCTTGAGGCATCCTCCGCATTTATACCGACGGTCTCGGCACCAAGGGCCTTTGCAGTCTTCAAGGCCTCAATCGTTGTCTTCAGAAGGTCTTTAAAAACCTTTCTCCCCTGAAATTTTCCCTGTATCATTATCTCGGAAGTTGAGGTCGAGATATTGATATGTTTCAGTCCCGGACAATTCCTGAAAGAGAGTTCCACATCCTCAGGCACTGCCCTGCACCACCCTTCAAGGTGGAGACTCTTTATACATCCCAGGCGTGCAAGCTCTATATTGGCATTGATATAGTTTACCTCATGTTTCAGGGTTGGAAACCCGACCTCGCTCTGATAAACACCCATCTCGTCGAGATAAAGGTTTATCATGGTCTTTGAAAGCTTCGGAAGTAAAATCCTCGATGTCTGAACACCATCACGGTTGGTGACATCAATCAGGTAAACCTTTCCTTTTTCAGTCATATATCTCCCTCTTTATATTTTTTTTGTTTCTTTAATTACTACCGGGAAATCAGCGAGCCCGCAGCAGGAAGTACTTTAACACTGTCTTTTGTCCGTTCTTGCAGATTGAATATAAATTATACAACATTTCTTTTCTTGACTTCAATGCTTTTGGTTATTTATGATAATTTCCATGCCGTTGTCAATAACTTTCAAATAACACTCTAAACTAAAGAAAGTGAATTATGTTATGTCTTCAATGAAAATTGCCATTGGTTGTGACCATGCCGGTCTGGAACTAAAAGAAAACATCAAAGCACTGCTCCTGAAGTTGGGGATAGAGACCCTGGATTATGGAACAGAAGATAACTGCTCAGTGGATTACCCTGATTATGGTGAACGGGTATCAGTGGCTGTCTCCTCAGGAGAGATTGAAAGGGGCATCCTGATATGCGGCACAGGACTCGGCATGTCGATTGTAGCCAATAAATTTCCGGGAGTCCGCGCAACACTCTGCCACAACACCCTTACTGCCAGGATGGGCCGTCTTCATAATGACTCCAATATACTTGTCCTTGGTGCAAGAATAATAGATAAGGAGATTGCCGCTGAGATATTAAAAATATGGATTGAGACGCCTTTTGAAGGCCGGAGGCATTCAAGGAGACTTGAAAAGATATCGATAATAGAAACAAAACTCAATGAAAGAAACAAGGAGTGATGAGGAAGTAGAGATGAGTCTTGAATCATTAAAAATTGTTGACCCGGATGTCTATGATGCAGTTATTAATGAGACAGAGAGAGAAAAAAACAAGATAGTTCTTATTGCCTCGGAAAACTATACCTCAAAGGCAGTCCTCGAAGCGCAGGGTTCTGTCTTCACAAATAAATACGCCGAGGGCTATCCTGGCAGGCGATATTACGGCGGCTGCGAATTTGCCGACCGGGTTGAGGAGCTCGCAATTCAGAGGGCTATAAAACTCTTTGGAGCTGAGCACGTTAATGTACAGCCCCACTCAGGGACACAGGCAAATATGGCCGTCTACTTCTCTGTCCTTAAGCCTGGAGATACTGTACTTGGAATGAGCCTGAGCCATGGAGGCCACCTCTCACACGGAGCCTCTGTAAGCTTCTCAGGTTTTCTATACAATCCGGTAACTTATGGAGTAAATAAAGACGGCTATATTGATATGGATGAAGTCAGGGACCTTGCAAGGAAGCACCGTCCGGGGCTTATAATAACAGGTGCAAGCGCATACTCAAGGATCATTGATTTCAAGGCATTTTCCGATATAGCCGGTGAAGTAGGCGCCTGCATGCTTGCGGATATTGCCCACATTGCCGGACTTATTGCCGCCGGAGTACACCCCTCCCCCTTTCCCTATTCAGATTTTGTCACGACAACAACCCACAAGACCCTCAGGGGCCCCCGTGGGGGGATGATTATGTGCAAGCCGGAATTTGCAAAAAAAATAGATAAAGTGATATTTCCAGGCACGCAGGGCGGCCCTCTGGTTCATGTCATTGCTGCAAAGGCTGTTGCCTTTAAAGAGGCACTGACCGGGGAATTTAAAAGCTATCAGAGAAAGGTCGTAGACAACGCAAGAAGGCTCTCTGCAGAGCTTGTTCAAAGGGGTTTTGATATAGTCTCAGGCGGAACCGACAATCACCTGATGCTCGTTGACCTTACCGGAAAGGGTATTACGGGCAAGGAAGCAGAGACAAGTCTTGACATAGCCGGAATAACCGTAAATAAAAACGCAATACCCTATGATGAAAAACCCCCGACAATAACCAGTGGAATAAGGCTTGGCTCCCCTTGTGTAACTACCAGGGGAATGGCTGAAGAAGAGATGGCGGAGATAGCCTCTATTATTGATGAGGTTATTAATAATTCCAAGAATGAGGAGGAGCTGAGGGTCTTGAAGGAACGCGGGCTTACCCTCTGTAATAAGTTCCCCATTTACTGAAATGAAATGTCCATTTTGCGGAAATTTAGATGACAGGGTTATAGATTCACGGATGAGTAAGGAGGGGGACCTCATACGGAGACGGCGGGAATGTCTTGGGTGCGAACGCCGCTTTACCTCATATGAGAGGATTGAAGATGTTTTGCCGATGGTGGTTAAAAAGGACGCCCGCAGAGAGGGTTTTGAGAGGTACAAGATACTGTCAGGTCTGAAAAAGGCATGTGAAAAGAGACCCATTTCAACTGAAACCCTCGAAGGCATAGTTGACGGCATTGAAAAAAAACTCCTTGAGCTGGGGGTAAAAGAGGTACAGAGCACATGGATAGGTGAAGAGGTTATGAATGCCCTAAAAGAACTTGACAAGGTTGCATACGTCAGGTTTGCCTCTGTTTACAGGCAGTTTAAGGATATAAACGAACTCATGGATGAGGTAAAAAGTCTTTTTGAGACAAATTGAGACAAAGAAGAGCGGCTAAGGCTTAAACCCCTCTCCTGTCACCAAATACATATTTATGTAATTGCAGGTTTAATCTCACGTTTAGCCGGTCCTCAATTATCCATTCAACAAGGACTTCAGGGGCAAGCAGGCCAAAGGAAGGGGAAAGGAGAATATTTCTTCCCATGAGTCCGAACTTCTTGATCACACCCTTCGTCCAGACATAGTCAGCCCTGTCAGCGATAACAAACTTTATCTCATCATGGGGTCTGAGTATCTCAAGGTTTCCATAGAACATCTCCTCTGCCATACCGCTGCCCGGTGTCTTTATATCAAGAACTGCCACTGCACGGCTGTCTATGCCATCAATCTTCATTGAACCATTTGTCTCTACCAGCACCCTGAAACCTTCATCGCACAAACTCTTTATAAGGACCGGGGTCCCTTTTTGAAGCAAGGGCTCGCCTCCGGTAACCTCAACCAGCCCTACCCCTGAGTCTCTTGCCCCGGACAGGATTTCCCCGATATCCATCTCTTTACCATCAGAATAGGCATAGGTGGTATCACAGCAATGACACCGGAGATTACACCCTGTCAGTCTCACAAAAAAACATGGCAGCCCTGCATAACTCGACTCACCCTGTATGCTGACAAAGGTCTCACATATCTTAAGTCTTACGTTGTTAGTCATTTATCTGAGTTTAAATACCTCGCTCAGCGCCTTCTCAACAATTTCAGGCACAAGCCCTTTGACAGACCCGCCAAAGGAGGCAATCTCCTTAATTATTGTTGAGGTCAAAAAAGAGTACTCCTCACTCGGCATCATGAAGACCGTCTCGATCCCGGAATCAAGCCTCCTGTTCATCAGTGCCATCTGCAGTTCATATTCGAAATCCGAAATTGCCCTGAGTCCCCGTACAATGGCAACCCCGCCTTTCTGTTTCACATAATCCACCAGTAACCCGTCAAATGATTCAATAGTAACCCGCCTTAGGTCCCTGAAAGACTCTCCAATCAGCTCTATCCTTTCTTCAATGTTAAAAAGGGGCGTCTTCCTGGGATTCGGGGCAACAGCCACTACAATCTCATCAAAGATACTGAGGCTCCTCATGACTATATCAATATGCCCGTTGGTAATGGGATCAAATGTTCCCGGACAGATAGCAATTCTTTTCATTCAAACTCCTTCATATCCCTTCCAACAACCTTTCATCTCTGGTTTCCGGCTTAAATGTCGTCAATGCAGTATCCCCGTAAATATATCTCTTCTTCAGCCTCAAACTACCCACGAATTCCGGAAGCAGTATCCTTGAGGAATGTTCAACCACAACCATCCCTCCGCCTTTCAGGACTCCTCCCTCTGCAATATACGGCAATACCTTCATCACTTCCTCAGATTGATATGAGGGGTCAACAAAGATAAAATCAAAGCTCTCATCATACTCCCCGGCCTTTTTGAGATATTCAAAGGCGTACGTCCTGTAAACCTTCATGCGTGTTGAAAAACCAAGTTCCAGGCCGGTTTTTTTAATAAGTTCTACCCTGACCGGGTTTATCTCAACAAATACTACAAGTCCAGCCCCCCTGCTTAGTGCTTCAAAGCCTACGGCACCTGTACCGGCATAGAGGTCAAGGAACCTTGCACCACAAATCCCCGGGCCTGTTATATTAAAAACAGACTCCCTCACCTTTGAAGCGGTCGGCCTTAAAGGTGACCTTTCCGAGACAGCAACGGCCTTTAGCCTTCTTCCCTTTGCCGTACCGGCTGTAATCCTCAATTCCTTCATCACGTCCTTAACAGCAAAGTATTGATCCTTTTTATTATAACACCTCAATAGCATGGGGAGAAAGCCCGGAAAACTCCATGCGGAAAATTGAACGCTTGTAGTGGAACTGATAGAATATAACCATGACATCTTTTCCCTGGATTAAGAACTTATTGTCGGCAGGAAAACCCCGAAGGGTTAAGGAAAAGGCAATCCTTCCCGTGGAAGAACAGATCAGGGCATGGTACATAGCCTCAAGGAAGATGGCCTGGGATATCAGAAAAGAAGAATTTCACAGGATAGGGACGCCACCTTCATTGACCGAAGATGATCTGGCTCAAGGGTTTAGCGGCATCTCTCTCTTCTATGGTTTTGGAGATGATGGCTCTGGTCATGCTGATCCGGTGCTCTCCGGAAAGAGGGCCTGGCATTATGCATGCAAACGCAAAAAAGGCAGGGTCTGGCAGAGCCCTTATATTGATTTTGATAAGCCGGATGCTTTCCGGCTGCGTCCCGGCGCGCCACCCAGGCCCAAGGGTTTCTATTTTGCCAAGATCCAGACGGGGGAACGGTTTCAAACAATAACTGTATCCAAAGTTCGCAGGCTCTTTGACTCGATTACAGGGTGGGGCCCCGAAGGGTTTCAGTTCTTCTGTATTACCCACACCCATTTTACTGACTTGATGAGTGAGAGGAAGACACCCTTTATGGCACTTGCTGATTATGACGTTGCTCCTTACGGTTTCAACGATTTCTTCGATGTTCCACAGTTGTTCTCCAGTAACAGGATCCGGGGGCTTGGCATTGGAAACGTGGACCGCAACTACCCGGGCTTCGGAATCCCGATTCTCCGCTTCTGAAACCAGCCTCTTTACATCCCTGACCCTTTTCTCTATTCATTATTCACTCTGTATACTTTTTAGCCTGCTTAAAAGGAAAAACGTCCTGGCATTCTTTGTTGGGACGATATGCCCTTTCAACTTCTCCCATCTCTCCCCTCCTTTTATATTAGGGTGGAGGATTGGAATTGGGATGACGGCAGTCTGATTTTTATCTCATAAATCTCAAAAGGTGTTCCCCACATCTGAATGGTGGCTACATCTGCGGGTTTCCCTCTGACCCACACATCCAATCCATCCTGCCTGAACTCCGGGGCCAGGTTAATGGGTAGAAAGCGTCTGCCGTCTTTATCCACCAGTCCATAAAACCCACCCTCCAGGGGAATCCATTTGACAACTGCTGAAAAGTTCATCTCACCTCCCGGGCTGTCAGAATTAAAATTCCCGTCTAACCCTTGTTTTTCAGCAACAGGTTCACAGCCAAAGGCGGCAAGGAGCAGGAAAGATGTGATAACCACTACAGTAAGGAGATTATGCCTCTCTTTAGCTATCATGGTTATATTATACATAAAAAACGCTCAATCCGAAAATAAACATCCAATTTTGTAACAGTTCACCAGGGAGAAGATTTAACTCGATAAGTGATAAGAGTTAGGGAGTTGAGGAGTTGAGGAGTTGAGGAGTTAGGGAGTTCAGGATAAGAATCAGTACAGGATTGCTTTGCTCCATGCGCTCTGCTTCACCCCTGAAGAACTGAGAGTTTAATTCTCCTTCTCCTGTAGTTTATAATGTCCTGTGCACGAATTAGAGCAGAAACTGTATCAACTCATCATCAGCAGGTTGCAGGGGCTACGGGGTTCCCTCCTCAGATGGCCATGGCGGCGGCAATCGACAGAGAGGACCCTAAAGACGTTGCAATCTTGAGAAAGGCTTTGCAGGCAATAGCTGATGAGGCAATGGATCCTGGGATAAACATGCCTCTAATCCCTGTGCTCGATGTGAATCAGAACCCGGACAATCCCATTATCTGTACAAGGGCTTTTTCAGACTCTCCTGAGACTGTGGCCTGGTTTGGTTCGGAATACGTAAGGGCACTCGAAGGTGCAGGGCTTATAATGAGAATAACCTGGATTGACTGGATAATTATAATTGCATATATGCTTATGTCCCTTGTGCTCGGGCTCTACTTTAGCAAAAAGGCATCCTCAAATACCAAGGAGTTTTTTCTTTCAGGGAGAAATCTCCCGTGGTGGCTCGTCGGGACTTCAATGGTTGCCACTACGTTCTCATCAGACACGCCCCTTTACGTTACAGGGCTTGTCCGCTCGCAGGGCATTTACGAAAACTGGCAATGGTGGTGCTTTGTTATAAGCGGTATGCTCTCTGTAACAGTCTTTGCAAAACTATGGAAGTCTGCCGGGGTGATGACGGATGTGGAGCTTACAGAGATGCGTTATTCTGGAAGGCCTGCCTCGATCCTGAGGGGTTTTAAGGCGATATATTTTTCCGTCTTCATCCATACAATCATAAAGGGCCAGGTAATCCTTGCCATGGTAAAGATACTCGATGTCACCATGGGTTGGAACAAGTGGCAGGCCATCTTTATATCAAGCGGTATAAGAGGTGGCTGAAGAAACTAAAGGCTGAAGGCTGAAGACTGAAGGAATTAATGAAGATTATAGATATACATACACACGGTATGGGCGGTTACGATACAAGGACGGCTGCTGCGGAGGATATCCTGAAGATGGCTGAAATCCATGGCCGGCACGGGGTTTCGGAGATCATCCCCACCGTATACCCAGCCGCCATTGAAGTAATGCGTGAAAACATGGCCGCAATCAGGGGTGCAATGGAGAGGCAGAAGGTAGAGGGTGAATGTGCGGTTATTGCCGGTATAAACCTCGAGGGTCCCTTTCTTAATCCCCTGAAATGCGGCGCCCTTGATGCCGGGGCATTCCTTGAAGCAGAGGAGTACAACCTTGAAAGACTGATCGAAGGGTTTGAAGATATTATAAGGATTATGACCATTGCCCCGGAGATCAAGGGTGCGGAGGGACTGATAAGAAAAATATCCGGTACGGGAATCATCGTCAGCATGGGCCATTCAGATGCAACTTATGCTGAGGCTGAGAGTGGGTTTCATTCAGGGGCCCGGGGGATTACACACATCTTCAATGCCATGAGGGGGATTCATCACCGGGAACCCGGGATTGCAGGCTTTGGACTCCTGAATAAAGATATTTATATTGAGGTGATAGCAGACCCCTTTCACCTTCATGCAAAGACGATTGAGCTTGTATTCAAGGTTAAAAACCCTGAAAGGATAATCATTGTCTCGGATTCAGTAAAACAGACACGGACTTCATCGAAGTATCAGGGTATAACCGTGGGTGACGGCAGTCTCTTGGGAGGGTGTATGACGGTTATTGAGTCATCAGAGAGGCTGGCAGGGATGGGGATTGATGAACGGGCTGTAATGAGGTGTATTACCGAAAACCCTGAGAGGTATTTATATTAATTCCTGCATTTCAAGACATTATCTTACGGCAGGGTTATCTTGCCGAGAATCACCTTCCTGAGCGCTCCCGTGGCAGAGGGGAGGTTGCCTGGCTGCAGGTTCAGGGTTTGATAACCGGGCAGGGCAAAACTTACAGCCTCTTTTGCTTCAGGAGGGGTCCCGTATTTTGAGATGTTATTGACGGTAATCTCTTTTGCCTCAAACATCCCGTGGATGAGTTTCATGAGAAACCTGTTTTTTGTGCCTCCCCCTGTCACAATAACCTCATCAGGCCCATGTGGAATTATTGCCCTGCAAATGCTTGTTGCCGTGAAATAAGTCAGTGTCGAGAGGATGTCCTCGATAGCGAGCTTGCCGTATCTGCTGAAAATATCTTTTACCATTTCCGCTCCGAAAAACTCTCTCCCTGTTGTCTTTGGAGGTCTCTTCTTCAGGTAGGGATGTCTCAGGAGTTCTTTCAGGAGACCCTTGTCCGGCCTGCCTGATTCTGCAACAGAGCCATGCCTGTCAAAAGCGAGTCTGCCTGATGAGTAATATTTATTGACTCGTCGATCAATGAATTTCCGGGGCCGGTATCAAAGGCTATGGTGCTGTCTATCCTCTCTTCAACGAGTGTTACATTGGCAATACCGCCAATATTCAACACGGCCCTCTTCAGCCCTTTTTTTCTGAAGAGCAGATAGTCCGCAAGGGGTACCAGTGGTGCACCGTGTCCTCCGGCAGCCATATCGCGGGTCCTGAAATCGGATATGGTCATAATACCGGTCCTTTCTGCTATCACTGACGCCTCACCAATTTGAAGGGTAGAGCCGGATTTTCTCCTTGATGGACTGCCCGACGGCGGGATGTGGTATATGGTCTGGCCGTGAGAGGCTATGGCATCAATATCTTTTGAGCTTAACCCGGAAGCATCAAGCAGGGATAGTACACTTTTTGCAAAGACCTCTCCCAGCTTGAAGTTTAACCTGCATATATGTTCTGCGTTTCCGGTAAATGCCTCCTGTATTGCCTCTCTCAATGCCTTGCTGAAAGGACGGTGAAGGTGTTTGATTAATTCAATGCTGATTTTCGGGCGGATTTTCGGGCGGATTTCCGGGTCATTACTGTCTGCAGATGCGTTGTTTCCAGTCCTGCTGCCCGGCGTTATCTCCACCAGCGCAGCGTCCACCCCATCGTGAGATGTTCCTGACATGAGTCCGATAATTCTTGCCTTTTTATCAGGATGGATCGACATCTTGTCATTTATTAGTTTAACGATTTGAATGTATTAACCTGGCAACTCTTCAGGGAGACATATTTGTCAGCAAAGCTAACCACTCAGCCAGCAAAAGAACTCTGTATTTGTTTGCCAGGTTAATTAGTGTCTGTGTATAAACTACAGTAATTTGTCATTCCCGCAAGTGAAGCGAGTCGGGAATCCTTCTTAAATAACGATTCCGGACAAGCCGGAATGACAGAAAACAGCAACGGTTCGACTTTATACACAGACACTATTTAACCAGAGAAGGTTTCGGTTATTTTAAAACATACCGGCTATTTGAGAACCAAGCATTTGAGCTATTGCATTACATGCCTTAACCCTGTCTATGTTCGTCTGTGTTGCCTTGACAGCTATTCTGGTTCGATACTCCTGAAACTTCGATTCTATTTTCCGGGTAGTCTTTAGAGTTGTTGAAGAACCCTGTTTTGCATTGGTCCGCATTGTGCCAACCACCCCTCCAGGCACTCTCTCCTTGATCTGAATGTCCACTGCCCCCAGATATGTATCCACATGTATCATGGAACCAACAAGCCCACCGACTACACTTCCTACTACCGCTCCGGCTTCTCCTGCAAGTGCAGGGCCACGTCGGCCTTTTCCTATTGCGCTACCGGCCAGTGCACCACCAAAACCACCTACAAGCATTCCATCTGCTGTCAGGTCTTGTTTCTTTGCACCAAGGTAAAGAAGGTTTACTTGTAATATATAGCCGGCCTCAGATGGTTTGTTCGTTATTGTATATCCCTTTACTGAAAGTTTAGTTTTTAGAAGTTGAGCAAAATTTATCTCCTGGAAATCAGATGTGTTTGTAACGCGAACATATATCCTGTTATGCTTTTCAAGTACTTCAGGATCAAGGAAGATGGTATCCGACATCTTTGCACTTAGTGACATCTTTTTGTTTTCAATTGCCTGCATGGTACCTGCACAGCCACCAAGAACTGAAATAAGCCCTCCCAACATTAAAGCTATCAGTACTGCTACCCCAAAAAATCGAAATATTTTCCGGGAACCCTGAGTTTTGTAACTCCTGCAATCGACTTCTTTCATTTTCCAGCCCTCCTGTTAGAACAAATAGTAATTATGTTTGTTCAGTCCTGCTAATAGCGTTTTCCCCATTATTTGCCTACTGTAAAATAAGCTCGAATCTTCTCAAGTTTTTTACGGCCGATTCCTTTTAATTTGAGCAAGTCATCTATGGCTTTATAAGGGCGTCCGGCAATAATTCTTGCCGCATAAACCGGACCGATTCCTTTGATGGACTGGAGCTCTTTTGCAGTTGCAGTATTTAAGTCAACTAACCCTTTCGGGGAGTTGGCTTTCTCAACCTGATTTTGTATCTCCTGCAATTGCTCCTCTTCGTTACGTTCTTTGGCACGAAGCTCTGCTATTCGATCAGGATCACTTTCTGACCAGATGCCGATGCGTTTCAACATTGCCGAAATCTCAAGATCTCGAAGCCTTTTAATCATTTCATTGCGAGGTATATCGTCAGGCGTCTTTCTGCCTGTACCTCGTGTGCGGGCTAAACCATTTTTAACAAGCAGACTTGCCAGATCATTTCCATCCGATGTAGTGATAAATGCATATATCCGCCCTTTGCGTGACCTTCCCATCGCACTTGCAAAGGCTGTATAAAGAGTAAAAGGGTTGGCAAGTCTGCCTTCAACAAAAGTCCTTGCTTTGTTACCGAAATGAATGACACGTGCCGGGTGGGACAGTCCGAAATAGCGTGTTTGTTCTCTTACCCGTAGTGCATCACTTTTAGAACTCGTTGACGTTTCAGGACAGTCAACAAAATAGAGTCTCACATGGAGGGTTTTCCCATCAGCCTTCACGAGAAAACTATCACCATCATTTGCCGGATTATTTATCAATCTTGCGTCGGAGAATTTTTGCAACTCGGCAGCATGTGACAGAGCAATTCCAGCAGACATCAATATTGCCGTAAGGAATAGAGATTTGACGACTAATTTAATCAGTTTATTCATAGTATCTCAATATGAAAGTAATCATTTGTATATCGTAACATTCAGCGGCGGCGTTTACGCTGTCGGTTGCACCAAATTGTGTACGTCCCGGCAGGGTGTGAGCTAATGGGGTGACCTGTCTGCGTGCAATGCGCAGGAAGTCCCCTGTCGGAAGACCACACGTTATAATTTGAAATATAACGGAAACGGTTAGTGAAAGGCAAGGACAAAACCGTGAGGTTTGTCTGGAGGAAGCCTGAGGCCAAGTAATGAGTCCCGCCGATGGCAGGGTTGTGGAGTAAAAGTTCACGTTTTTATCAGGGAACCTGCACAAGGGACGGTTCAGTTAATGCCGGACATTGTTCTTCATGGGAACATACAGGGCAGCCTCCGTCATTTCGCTTTGGCGTGCCATGTTAGCCGAACGCGGGGGTAATATATAAACCCATTAATAGTTTATAATTACAACATGCGATGCATTCTCTTAGTCCTTGATGGCCTTGGTGATAAAGGCCTCCCTGAATTTGGAGGCAAGACGCCACTTCAGGTTGCAGAGACCCCTAATCTTGACCATGCTGCAAGCATCGGCATGAACGGCCTGTACCATAGCTACCTTCAGGGTGTTGCCATGCCGAGTGAGCTTGCGCATTTTCTTATGTTCGGCTATGAAATCCATGAGTTTCCAGGCAGGGGATTGATCGAGGCAATCGGAGAAGGCATTGCCGTCAATGATGCAGAAGTAGCAATTCTTTCCAGGATATTCTCCGTCAAGCCGGAGGACGATAGACTTATCTTAACAAAGGAAACCCCTGAGGTGGATATAGAAACCTGCAGGACCTTACAGAAAGAGATACGGTTCTTTCAGCAAGGCAACATCGAGATAGAATTTATCCCCACAAAGGCAATAGAAGGTATCCTGATTCTCAGGGGGGAGGTATCGGCAGATATTACGGATTCAAACCCTATATACGAAGGCCGCCCCCTTATGGAAATACTGCCGATAGAGGAGGCAGAAGACAGTGCCGTGGCGCTCGGTACGGCTGAGGCACTTAACAGCTACATGAAGTGGTGTTATAAAACACTATCATCACATCCAATAAACCTGGAGAGGCAAAAAAAAGGTCTCTTGCCGATAAATGCAGTTGGTACACAAAGGGCCGGTAAGATGACCGGTTTGATTCCATTCAGACAAAAATGGGGACTGAATCCCCTCTCTATAGCATCAGGCTCCCTGTATCACGGGCTTTGTGGTTTCCTGGGTATGGAAATCCGTAAAGTACGGGATACAGGAGATGTAGAAGAGGACCTGATTGAAAGGTTGAGGATAGCGAAAGGTGCAGATGAATTTGACTTTATCCATGTCCATACAAAGGCCCCTGATGTAGCAGCACACACAAGGAATTCAGAACATAAAAGGTCTGTGCTGGAATCCCTTGATCGGGCGCTCTCTTATGCAAGAGAGGAGATCTTACCTGATGGAGAAATCCTCTTCATTATCACCGCTGACCATTCTACCGCATCCACCGGCATGATGATACATTCCGGAGAGACGGTACCAATCACCATGTGTGGAAGATATACCCGAAGGGATGATGTTACCGGGTTCAACGAGATAAGCTGTGCCGGCGGAGGGCTCGGTCCGGTTAGAGGAAAGGAATTGATGTATCTTGTCCTGAATTTCCTGGACAAGGGAAAACTCTTCGGTCTTATGGATTCACCCGTTAATCAACCCTATTCCCCCGGCATGTATAAACCTCTAAGGATACGAGATGAACAGGAAGATACTTGAGATACTGAGTAACAAACCAGAGATTGTTACCGGGTTTCCCGACTGGATGCTCTCAAAGTCCAGGATCAACTATCTGAGGGAAATAGAGTCCCTGGCAATAGCTGAGATAGCTGGTAGAGACAGTATTGCAGCAACCTTAAAGGCAGTAGAGACCGGTCGTATAAAGGCGGTTATCCCGACCATCGTCTATTCAGGCACTGAATTCGGAGACTGGAACATGCCGTTTGAAAAAACAGCCCTTCTGAGGGAATTGCTGAAGGAAAGGGGTGTTGATCTCTTCGAGCCTGTTATCCTTGGCTCACCAAAACTCTGGTGGATGCTCTGTGGCAGACATACCGCCCGACTGTCAAAAACCTTTGGTTTTTATACCCCCTGTCTCGGTTGTCATCTCTATTTCCATACAGTCCGCATCCCCCTGTCAATGATGATCAACTCTCATATTATTATCAGCGGTGAGAGGGAATCCCATGACGGTAGGGTAAAACTTAATCAGATAGGCATTGCCCTCGATGCCTATATCTCCCTTCTGAAGAAGTTTGACAGGGAACTTATGCTTCCACTGAGATATATTCGTTCAGGCGATCTTGTTGAGTCAATCATAGGGAGATCATGGACTGAAGGTTCGCAGCAGATACAGTGTGTTATGAACAAAAACTATGTCGGAGAAAACGATCAGGTAGAGTATTCTGAAGACGCGATAAAGAGGTTTTTTAATGAATTTGCTCTCCCGATGGTAGAGGAGATGATAAGAAAATATATAACATACTAATGACTTGGCACATCTCTGTGCTTCCCTGTCATCTATTATTACAGTCCGGATATCAGGATTTTTCAAAGCATACGCTAAAACCGCACTCTCTCCTTCTCCCAAATCCCATGATGCTACGGAACGTGGAACAACTACATCGCTGACCTGTTTCAGATGCATAATTGAAGAGAGATTTGTCTCCCCTTTTACCATAACCTCCTGGTGTACCTTATTTGGATATTTACAATCACTTATAAGCATCTCCTCTCGGAAGAATCGCTATGATTTCAACAATCATTTGTGCTTCAAAAACTCTGTAAATTATTCGCCAGCCCCCAATCCTGTATCTTAAGAGCCATTTCAGATTACCGGTAAGAGATTTTATATTGTTACTGTAGAGTGGATTTTTCTCCAACGATTCAAAGCACAGGTCAAACTTCCGACGCATTGCCTTACCGGACTTATCGTAGATCTTTTCTGCAGGCTTTGTAAGGACTACTTCCCAGGTCTCTTTTTTCTCCACTTAACAGTTTCACCCTTTTCTGAAGCCTTTAACCCCTTGTTGATGGCCTCAACCCATTCAGGCCTCGAAAGTATCTCTAAAGTTTCCTTGTGTCTTTCCAGATATTCGTCTATCAGCTCCGTAAGGATATCCTTTATATCTCTTTTTTCAACACTGGCAACAATTTTGAGAAGGTCCCTCTTTTCTTCAGGGATTCTTACTGTAGTTGTAGGCATTCTCTCACCTCCTGAAACTAATCTACATGTTTCAGCATAAGCTTGTCAAGCTCAGCGGTAATTGTGTATGTAACGAACCAACTCTGCAAAGTAACTGTTCTCATCACACACTATTGATTCGTACCTGTTCTGAAACAGATGGCCATGACGGCGGCGGCGCTGGTTATACGTGATTGCGTAGCCGGTCAGGAACCGCCGCATGAAGGTTGTTATACCTGCCTGTCTGTCCGCTTCTAAGAAGGGAATGTGCATGATTCGGCATTAATGCCCAGGCATAGATCGATGTCCTCGTCTCAGTTGCAGCTCGGCCTACTCTTTCTACAAAGTTCTCTCTATCTTTTCTGTCATCTACTATTTTCCTCTGCTCTATTCCCCAAATGATGATATGGTGCAGTGTTCACGGTGTATCAAGTCCTGCCTTCCGTGGCATTTCCTTTCTCCACAATGTAGTCGTTGTTTTTGCAATTACTGCCCTCTGTCTACATTGCTATAGTATAGTTATTCAACGTAGTCAATAACGTTAAGTCCAGGGGGTTAAGCACAGGAAGGGCAATTCAAAGTATTTTTCTATAATTATTTTATATCGATTGCTTTTCAAGAAACTTAAGAAACAGAGCTGGACTGATTTTTGTTCGCTTTTAAATATTTATAAAGTTTTCGTGAAACCATATCCAGTTCATTTTGCCAATCTTCGTCGCTATAATAAATCAGAGGCCCTTCACCTTGTGAGATACTGTCTGACAACAATTCGTCTGCAGACAACATTTCGTTTTCCTCAGAAACTCCCTGTTTAACCAAATAACCGCCTAACGCATGCAACGCAGATGAGTATCTGTTTTTTGTTGATTTCGATTTGTTTTCTAAATCCGACTTCACCCAGAAATCAATAAAAACCTTGAGAAATTCGTTACCTAACCGCTCTTCTCTTTCCGGATTTATTCCGCATCTCCAGTCTTTTATCCATTTATTATTTGGTTTCACGATTCCATCACACGGACAAATTGCCTTCAGCGGATATTGTTTGCAATCCGCTGGAAGGTATTGTTATTCAGGGATTTCAAAAATTCGGTTGTTGTATATCTTATCACAATCAGTACGGTCTGTTTTTAGCCTTAAATCTATCATTTTGATTGAACAAGGTTAAGTCCTTGTAATGTGCCTTTATCCTCGCACTATGTGGAATGTCTTCAGGGATAAAATATGCATCTCCCTTCCTGTAGATTTGTCTTTCCCCATCTATCGTCAATTCTATCTCCCCATCCAGAACAACTCCTCATTGTGCTTCATGTGCCTATTCCAATGAAGTCGGCCACCTGTTCCAATTGAAAGCGGCCACCTTATCGGAGCGAAGCGACGCTGGTATTTAATTACATCTTAATGCACGATAATAAGTCAAGATTTAAGCTTATTTTTCTGTTTTCTCATAGAATCTCCTTTCAGGTTTATTTTGTAAGCATTGTGTACCAGACGATCCATGATGGCATCAGCCAGAGTTGGATCACCCATAATGTCATGCCAGTGTTTAACCGGCAATTGACTGGTAATAAGAGTAGACCTTAGACCATGACGGTCCTCTATAATCTCAAGCATATCACGACACTGTTCCTCAGTAAATTTGGTTAACCCCCAGTCGTCCAGAACCAGAAGGTCTGTTTTGGCAAAACCGGCCAGCAGCTTGCTGTAACGACCATCACCTTTAGAAAGGCTGAGATCCTGAAATAATCTGGGCAGACGTACATAAACAGAGGTGTAACCTTCGCGACAGGCTTTTTGGGCCAGAGCACATGCCAGGTAAGACTTTCCGATACCCGTAGGGCCTGTTAAGAGCAAATTGAGATGTTCAGCAATCCACTTGCAGGAGGTCAGCTGAGTGATCAGGGCTTTATCCAGGCCCCTTGGGTAGCGGAAATCAATATCCTCAATACAGACATTATGCCTGAGCTTTGCCTTCTTCAGCCTGCTCTTAAGACGGCTGTTTTCACGCTCTGTTGCCTCTCTGTCCACAAGCAGGCCGAGGCGTTCTTCAAAGCTCAGTTCCTCAATATCGGTCATCTCATTCTGCTCCTGAAGGGCCCTGCTCATACCTGTCAGTCTTAATGACTGTAGTTTCTCTAATGTAGGGTGCATCAGCATAATTGTTTCTATCTCCTTTCATTTTTCAGTTATAATAATCTGAACCACGGATGTTAGAATGCTCAATTGCTTTTGTAGAATCTGCATTCTCCGGTAACGGTCTCTGGTCAAGGCCATTCTTGAGGATTGACTCGATGCTTTTGTAAGTAGTCGTTCCAATAGATAGCGCACGATGACAGGCTGCATTCAGGCGGCCCTCGCCGTAGCTCTTGCCAAGACGCATTATCCCAAAAACAGTCCGGAATCCCTGCTGAGGGTGCGGACGTGATGATAGAATCTTCTGTACAAGCCCGGCCGTATCCGCTCCGGTCTTTTCAGCCCACCGGATAAGCCTTTCAGGAGTCCACTGTGCATATTCCCAATGTGCCTTCGGCATGTGCTCAGCTACAGTGCTATGACGTCCTTGCAGGCGGCTGCGTCTATGACTGGCTATTCTCCTGCCTTTATAGAAACATTCAATGGTAAATACTGTAATACGTACATCAATCTGCTTCTTAATCAACTGATAGGGAACGCTGTAGTAGTGTTTTTTTACCTCAATATGGTAGTCGATATTGACCCTTGCCTTTTTCCACTCAGCATACTGATATGGTCCAAAAGGCAGAGGCTTTAATGCCGGACGGTCCAATGTTTCAAAGAGGCTTTTTCTGGAGCCGGGAAGCTTTTTGAAGGGGCGCTCGTTCAGTTCAACCAGCAGCTTCCTGATAAAACCGTTCAGCTCTACCAGCGAGAAGAAGACTTGATTACGCAGTCTGGCAAGTATCCAGCGCTCTACTACCTGAACGCCTGCTTCCACTTTGGCCTTGTCTCGCGGTTTGCGTACCCTTGCCGGGATTACCGCTGTGCCGTAATGGCTTGCCATTTCCTGGTATGTAGCATTGATGTCAGGCTCGTATCGTGAGGCCTTCGATACCCCTGAACGAAGATTATCAGGGATTATCAGCTCAGGCACTCCTCCAAAAAACTCAAAGGCATGGACATGGGCTGTAATCCACTCAGGCAGAGACTGGCTACTGAATGCCTCTGCATAGGTGTAGTTGGAAGCCCCCAGTACGGCTACAAATATCTCCGCCTCCCTCACCTCTCCTGTAACCCTGTCCACTACTTCTACACTCTGCCCGCAGTAGTCAACAAAGACCTTCTCGCCTGCCCTGTGCTCCTGACGCATCACAGGGTTCAGTTTGCCCAGCCAGCCATTATACAACTGGCAGTACCGGCTGTACTGGTACCCTTCAGGGTACCTCTCCCTGTATTCCTGCCACAACAGAAATTTGGTTACTCCCTTGCGCTTTAACTCCTGATATACATAAGACCAGTCCGGTACAGTACGCTCTTCTGTTGCTATCAATGGTTGTGATGGAAATAACTGCCTTTCCAATTCTGTTTCATCCAGCCCCTCTGCCAGGGGCCATGATATCCCCGCTCGTTTGGCCCGGCAGATATACTCTGCCACCGTGCTTCGTGCAATGCTGCAACTCCTTGCCACTTGTCGCTCACTGAGGCCCTGCCCCAATTTTAGCCGTAGTACTTCTTTTACCTTTCGCATGGTTAATCTCTCCGCAGGCATCTGTTCCTCCTCAACTTGATTTGAAAAGGTTCAGATTACCATTTCTCCTTTAGAAATTAACCAGCGCCCGCTTCTCCTCCTCAGGTAGCTTTTTTGCCCGGAGTTCTTTGCCTCCATACCCCGGCCGCCTTCCCTTGGAATCAGTGGCCGGAATACTTTGGAATGGGTGGCCGCTTTCGATTGGAATCAGTGGCCGCTTTCCCTTGGAATGGGTGGCCGGATTGACTCGGAATATGCAAACTCCTGAATAACCATTTATTAAATGTCTCGTAATTGAACCGACATCAATCTAAGAATCTCCCCTTGCCCCTCTTTGCCAAAGAGGGGGATGATACCTCCCTTTGGCAAA
>ENA-ORDP01000371-ORDP01000371.1-marine-sediment-metagenome-genome-assembly--contig:-NODE-371-length-30181-cov-11.604528_pt1 | contig 30181 bp, 21 predicted proteins | sample MGYA00248627_ERZ508539 | MGnify/ENA primary metagenome ERZ508539 (study PRJEB26208, sample SAMN05571518) | marine sediment metagenome | biome: deep sea; feature: Hydrothermal vent; material... | reverse complement strand
GGCGAGTGCGCTGGCGCAATATCTATCCTGTCTGTGGAGCGGGAGCCGTCAGAAGGTCGAAGTTACCGTCCACTCCCGGATAAGGAATTGGCCAGACTGATAGCCCAGCGTGGCCATATCTATGCGGCCTGGCCCGTGGATAAACGACCCAGGCTATCACTGGCCGGGGCACAGAATAAATGTCCTGTGTTGATCCGGGACGGTCACTATTTCCTCCCCGAGGGCGAAGCACCCTCCAGTCATATCTTGAAATTTGAGTTGACGGACTATCGTCATCTGCCGGCCTATGAGACGTTTACCATCTGGTTGGCCAAACAAATCGGCTTGCCCGTAGTCGATATTGAATTGCATTCCATTGAAAAGCGTTTCTATGCGCAAATTGAGCGCTATGATCGCGTATGGGATGAACGCGGTGAAGTGCAACGTCTGCACCAGGAAGACTTCTGCCAGGCCTTGGGATACGGGCACGAAAAAAAATACCAGGAATACGGCGGCCCGACCTTTGCTGGCTGCTACAAGTTGCTGCAGGATGCCTCGACTGATCCCGCCATCGATACACAAAACCTGCTGCGCTGGCAGATTTTTAATGTCCTGGCCGGCAACTCGGATGGCCATGCCAAGAACCTGTCACTACTGTATTTACAAAACGGCGAGATTCGTCTGTCTCCCTTCTATGATCTGGTCTGTACGCGCGCCATCGAACGCATCGATTACCATCTCGCCTTTGATATCGGTGGGCAAAGAGACCCAGGGCAAATCACTACAGCACACTGGGATGCGCTTGCCAGACAATGTGACGTGGGACCACGTTTCCTGGGCCGACTACTACAAGATACTGCGGCCTCTTTACTGGAACAAATCGCTAAAACAAAGGCACTGTTTGAAGCGCAATACGGTGATTATCCGTCACTGCAACGCATCGAGCGTGTTGTCACACAGCAATGCAACCGTGCTGCCAGAATTTAAACGATTAATTATCCTGGAGATCAATCTCGTTTACATGCGAAAACCGACAGTAATGCAAGACTTTTGCATATGACTGGGGCACGAAGATACCCTGGATGTCAGATTAAGACTGGGCCGACAGAGCATCTACTGGAACCAGCGTGGAACGTGAGTGGAACGCAGCTAAAAGAGATGTGTTAGCCCAATCCTTCCATGCAGGGTGGGCATTTATGCCTACGCAATTAAATCCGCAATGGCATTATCAGAATATTTGGTCACTACACGGTGGGCACAAGTGCCCACCCTTTTTATATAGCAAGCAACTCGACAACCATATTAAATAGTGTCTTGATTTGCATTGGTTTGGTCAGATAGCCCCGAATACCTAAGGCCATGGCTTTTGCCTCATCCACTTGTTCGCTGTAGCCGGTACACAGGATCATGGGTAGTTCAGGCCTCAGCGCCAATACTTTCTGCGCCAACTCCACACCCGTCAGACACGGCATGGTCTGGTCGGTAATGATGAGATCAAAAGCCGTTGGGTCTTGAAAAAATAAATCCAATGCCGCTTGGCTATCTGTCAATACCGTAACCTTCCCGCCACGACTCTCTAACAGACTCCCCATGAACCTGGCGACGGATTCTTCATCGTCGATGATGAGTATGCGGGCAGCATTCAAACTTCCAGCTTTCGGGCTGGCATCTAACTCAATATCCGATTTATGCATTGGCCCATCCTCTGCGACAGGTAATAACAATCGAAAAGTTGTCCCGGCCCCAAGCTTTGTATCGACAAGGATGTGACCTTCATGCTGGTGAATAATGCCATACACCATCGATAGACCCATGCCGGTTCCTTTGTCCACGTCTTTGGTGGTGAAAAATGGCTCAAAGATCCGTTCCAACTCATCACCCCTTATCCCGGCACCAGTATCACACACAGATAATTCTACCCAATCTCCTGGCTCGATTTCATTATGACAGGCATCACAACTGTGGCGTAGTGCCGCATCGTTTGGTGAGACTTGCTCAGTATGTTTATCACCATTATTAATACAAACCCGGCGCACCCGGATATCAATACGCCCCTTATCGCCAATTGCATCCCGGGCGTTAATACACATATTCATCAGAACTTGCTGCAATTGCACTGGATTCATCATCACTGCCGGGGCATCCGTAGCGTACTGACCGGACAGTTCGATACTTGAAGGCAGTGTGGCCCGCAACATTTTAACCGCCTCCTTTATCATAGGCGCTAACGGTAACTGACTTGCCGTGCTGCTACCGGTTCGGCTAAAGGCCAACATCTGGCTCACCAGATCACGTGCCCGCTCGCCCGCTTGAGAAACTTCATTGAGATACTCTCGAAGCTCTGGCTGATCATCACTCACAAAACGCTGCAAAGCCAAGCTGGTAAAGCCAAGAATTGAGGCAAGAATATTATTGAAGTCGTGGGCGATACCGCCGGTAAGCTGGCCAATCGTCTCCATCTTTTGTGCTTGTCGAAGTTGTATGTTTAATTGACGACGTTCCTGATGTGAGCGTAAAACCACAACACCATACGACAGATCGTCGGCCAGTTGCTGAAGGAATGCTACTTCATCTTCAGAGAAGGCATCACCTTCGCACGCATAGATGTTCAGTGCTCCGAATGTCTGTCCTTTGTCATTGAGCGGCAGCGCAATAGACGAACGATATCCCCGCTTTAGAGCCGCCTCACGCCATGGTACAAAGCGGGAATCTTCAAAAATATTGTGAATAATATTAGCCTTGCCGGTTCGAATCGCAACCCCCGTGGGGCCTTGTCCCTTTTCCGTATCGGCCCAGCTTAGCTCCAGAGACTCGAGATAACTTTCATCGTAACCTGCTTGTGCCACGGCTCTGACGGTTTTCGCTTCGTCGTGCTCGGCAAGACCCACCCAGGCCAGCCGGTATTCTGAAATATTCACAATAATATGGCATACCATGTTTAACAATTCCGTCTCACTCCCTGACCTTACCAAGGCCACGTTACACGCACTAAGCGCCCGCAATGATTGATTGGTCCTTTTCAGACCCTTTTCCTCCTGCTTACGCTCGGTGATATCACGGAACAGACTGATGAAACCGATAGCGCTTCCATTGGCATCCCTGACTGGAGTCCCATTAGATTCGGCCCAAAATGTATTGCCGTCTTTGCGCTTATATTTGAGCTCATAGGTCCCTTTGCTTGTTTTCACTCCGTTATGGTAGCGTTGTTTTCCCTGATCTATAAAATCTTGTTTGTCAGCATAAAGTATCTCAACAGTCTTGCCGGTCAGCTCTTGCTCACTGTAACCGAACATTTCGTAAACCGCAGGGTTGCATGTCACGATCCGGTGTTGCTTGTCAGCAAATATCGCTGCATCTGGAATGGCGTCGAACATGGCCCCGAATTTTCGTTCTGCCCATTTTCGTTCAGTAATATCTAAAAAGTTAGACAACACGCATTCCTCGTCACCCACGACAATGAGAGAGAAATAAACATCTATAATGGCTATTTCACCTGATTTTCTGATAAATTCTATTTCTGGGGCATGAGCAAATCCTTGCTTTATGAGCAACATCACTACACGCTCCCGGTCTTCCCAGTTTTTCCAGATACCAAGTTCTTTCGTGTTCACACCTATAACTTCCTCTTTGGAATAACCAAAGCCCTGTTCAAAGGCCTGATTGACATCCAATATTTTGCCCGACGCCAAATTGGTTATCGCAATGCAAATGGGTGAGCTTTGAAATATTTTACGTAGCCTCTCTTCAGAATTACGCAAAGCCTCTTCCACCTTGTCAATTTTGTTGCCCATATGCCGGGATATCCATGTTGCAACAAATCCTGTGACAATAACTATAAATACTGTCAAAGCTGCCGATATCATCGCCGGATTAACTTTTGTCGTTTGCGCGAGCAGGAGAACTACTCCCCCGCCAAACGTAACTGATAATACCGACAGGGGAAGAATAAAACGCAGCAGGTAGCTTCGCGTAGAAGCCCCTATTAAGAGGCGTAGAGGAAAAGCATTTCTTTCGGCGCTCAGGACAGAAATGGACAAGAATGCAAAACCCAATGCTGTGGTCAGCGCCATGGGGACAGTCTCGCCAAGCTCATAAAGCAGTGGTGTTCCATAGAGATAGGCCAGGAAAAAGACAAAACTGATTAGAAACACGAGAAAACCCAGTCCACCTGCAAAATATTCAATCAGCGTGTTGCGGTTTGGAAATTTCTGATGAAGGATAAGAAAGAATGTAGCAATACCTGAAAGAAAAAATGCCGTCCCCGTGGCGGGAGACATGCGTGCGATGGGAACCCCATTAAGCTCACCGGCAACAGGCACAAGCGTATCTTCAAAATTGAGATCTATTCCGCTGAAGTATCCAGCGACTTCCAGTATCCCGAAGAGAGCTACCAGCAAAGTGGCTAGTAGAGGAATAATTACTTTTATTCTGGAGTGCTGCCTGACATTGAAACCCAGCAGGGTAAAACCAAGAACAATGAAACTGACGGCCGTACTGGGCGCCATAGGGATGTAGCCCTCCCTGATACTGCCGAGCAAGCCCATGCCGGGGAAATACCCCACCAATCCCAGAACAGCGAGTATAATCGCGCCTGACGCGCCAACCATGGGCCACAATTTCAGTCCGTTTTTCAAGTGTATTCTCATGGGCCCGCTATCTGCTTGCTCCCTTGTACCAATTTATTCCACAGCCATAGATCCACATTTCGCCCGTTGACATCGGTCTTACGACAAAGCAGGTTTGAGCAGACTTCCCACTAATCCCAGAAATTCATCGGCTTCTATCGGCTTGTTGATATAACCGCTGATCCCAAACGATTTGGCCCTGGCCTCGCCAATATGTTCGCTATAACCCGTACATAAAACCACCGGCAGCTCCGGGCAAATCTCTAATAATGACTGCGCCAACTCCACACCCGTTAATCCCGGCATGATCTGGTCTGTCACCACCAGATCAAATGCCTCCGGATCCTGCTTGAATTTCGACAGTGCCGCCCGGCTATCGGTTTGGACGTTGACCTGACAGCCACGACTTTTGAGCAGCTCACCGATAAAGTTCCCAACCGAGGTCTCGTCATCAACAATTAAAATGTTCCCATCAAGGATTTGATTCGATGAGGCCTTTTTAGCACTGCGTTCCATGTTAACGGCATCGGCCTGAGCATCTATTGCCGGGAACAATAAAGTAAAGGTGGCACCCTCTGTTGGCACCGTCTCCACGACTATATGTCCGCCATGGTCATGCATTAGCCCGTGCACCATGGACAGGCCCATACCTGTCCCCTTGCCTACCTCCTTGGTGGTGTAAAACGGATCGAAGAGCCGATCCAATTGTTCCGGTTGAATGCCGGCCCCGGTATCACGAACGAAAAGCTCAACCCAATCACCCTCAACCCTTTTGTGACAGGAACGACACTGCTTGACGCTGCTATTCGCTCGCTGTAATCCGATAGTAAGGTGGCCCTTTCCTGCCATGGCATCCCGTGCATTAATACATAAATTCACTATTACTTGCTGTAATTGCGCCGGATCTGTCATTACAGTGAGTTCGTCATCCAATTGTAGATCCACCTTGATTCCCGTTTGCATGATAACGCCAAGCATCTTCGATGATTCCTTGATCAAAGCCGATAACACATGTGGTTCGAGTTTCCCTTCACCCCCACGGCTGAATGCCACCATTTGTGCTACCAGGTCACATGCCCGTTTACCCGATTTGTAGACCTCGCTAAGATAGAATTCGATTTGATCGTAATCATCTTGTCCCGCCTCTTCACGCGCCAATTCTGTATAGCCCATGATTGATGTCAACATGTTGTTGAAATCGTGGGCAATGCCGCCTGTTAATTGGCCAATGGACTCCATCTTTTGTGACTGTTGCAATTGTCGTTGCAATTGCCGACGTTCGCTGACATCACGTTTTATTGCAATAAAGTGGCCAATTTCCCCATCCTGACCCAATACCGGCGTAATACTTTCCTCTTCCAGATACAGGCTGCCGTCCTTGCGCTTGTTCCACAATTCTTCGTGCCATGTCTTGCCGGAAAGTATGGTGTCCCACAACCGTTTGTAGAATGCCTGGTCCTGTTTGCCGGACTTAACTATCCGTGGGTTTTTGCCCAGCACCTCGTCTAAGCCGTAACCGGTCAAACAGGTATAGGCCGGGTTGACCCATAGGATGTCACCTTTCCGGTCAGTAATCACGACGCCATCGGCCGCCGCCTTAAGGGCTGAGGTCTGCAAGCGTGTTTGGGCTTGCGCGGACTCGCGTTCGATTGTCTCGGAAAGAATGTTTGCCACTGACTGAAGAAAATTGGCATCATCTTTACTGAATACCCGCCGTTTACTGGTGTAAACACCGAGAACACCGAATGGCCCATCCACCCCATGGATGATGATACTCATACCGCTGACCACGCCATGGTCGCGCAATAGCTGGGGACCCGTAAAGCGCGTATCTTGGCACAAGTCTGGAACAATAACCGGGGTTTTACAGGCGAGAGTATAGCCCGCTTGTGAATCCATTCCGGCATCCACAGTGACGCGGCCCACAAGCCCCTCCTTCCATCCCACGCCGGCGCACAGCGTCATGGTCTTGCCATCGGCTAGCAACTCCAGGATCTTGCAGTACTCCACCTCCAGGACCTGGGTGACATACTCAACCACGGTGTCCATCAGTACGGTAAGCCTCATGCCTGACAGGGCGCACTGTCCCAATTCAGCTACTGCCGCCTGTTGGCGCACACGTTTTGTCAGCGCCTCCCCCATTTCATGGCGCCGCACTCTTGCCTGCGCCAGCCACCAGATACTTGCCGCCAGAAATCCGAACAACGGCACAGCAATCAGCAATTGCTTTATGGCAATGACACCCGCAGCGGCATCTAGATTTCCGCTGGGAACGTGGGCAACGACTTTCCAGTGGTATTCCTTGTCTTTGACCTCATCAGGCTCCTGTCCACCCGCAGCCGCTACCCCGGCAAATGCCTTTCGCCCCTCCCGTAAGGGGTAGATCGTGGCGAAAGTAAACAGCCCGTCACTATTATAGAAATGGCCCCCGTCCACTTTCGTGATTCTCTCCCAGGCCTCCGGGAACTGTTTTTTGAAGCTAAGACCGTGGCCAAGCTGGGCGTCCCACTCCAACTCCGTACGGGGGCTGTACATCCAGAACCCGTCTGCATCAAGGAGCATGGCATGATCCGCGACGTCCGATGCCGCCACCTTAAAGCCCCGTATTAGATTGGAGCCCAGGTAATTAAGGACCACAATACCTTTTTTCCTCGTTTGGCCATAGAACACCGAGGTGGCCAGGCGCATGACCGGCTTAAGCGGCCTTTCCACTTTGCCATGCTCAATATTCAAATCCATGGGAGAAATGAATATCTCGCCCTCTTTAAGGCCCATGGTACCTGTAAAATAATAGCGCTCACTTTTATCTTGCAGTTGGCCTTGCGGAACACTGTAGGGACCCCCGGGACCATAATTTATCCGGATGACTTCCTTTCCAGCCTGGTTCAAGAAGCGAATTTGGTCGTAGTGCCGTTTGTTTTGGGCAAAAACCAGAAACTCGTGTGTCAGGCTTTCCAACGGCTGAGAATCTCGCGGCGCATCCTTTATATCGAATTCACTGCGCTGTGAAAGAACCCTCAGATCGGCAATGGCGGCTTCCAGGTCCTTCTCCATCACTAGCTTTCCAAGGTTGACATGCAAGGTCTCCGCCATTACGAGAACGAACCTCTCCTTCTCGACCCCGGAGGAATAAAGATAACCGATAATCAAGCCAAAGACGGCCGCTGCCGGTACGAACAGGCGTAGGAAATGCTTGCTAATATTCTTCCACGATTGCATTTTAAGAAAACTGTCCTCAACTCGTCATTAGGGCACTTCTATTAAAACCCTCTCCTTGGGGGACCTCGGTACCCCCATGTGGGGTGGAAGAATCTATTAAGGGGGCTCTTTTCAGCACCTCCTTGAGGGGTGCACCGAGATTGGCGTCTTAGCAGTTCAAATACAGTTGATCAGAATTTCCCTAACCATTATTCAAACGGCAGCTATAAATTCATTGACTGTGGCTAGTAATTCTTCTTCATTAGATGCCTTGTGAACGCTATAACCCACATATTCAGGTAACTGGGACATGTAATTTACGAACTGTCTGTCGTCATCAATCACCAGGATGGCAGAGACAGGTGAACCCACACCGTTGGGTGAAGTTTCCAATTTCTTATTCGCTCGTAGCACAACTTTTCATTGCTTCTGATACTGCAGACCTCAATTCCCGTAACTCAAATGGCTTTTTCAGAATATTATCTGCACCTACCAACCTGGCTATTTCGAGATAATCGTACCGGCCCTCAATACCCCCCCCACCTGAGATAGCAATCACGGCAATATCTGGATACTCTTTTTTTACATACCTGATCAGATCTATCCCATTTTTTTCTGGCATGACAATATCGGTTATGATCAAGTCCACAGGCGACTCTTTACACGCATCACATGCCTCCGCACCGCTCGCTGCCTCAGTCACGTTGTAACCGTCGGGCTTGATCATTGCCGCCACCATAACCCGTACAGACTCTTCATCGTCCACAATCAGTACTCTCGGCATATCTAATTCCTCCAATGCCCTTACTTGTGCTAAAAAATCTCGATATTGCCGCTTTCCATGCCTTCCTGATGTACGGGGCTTTGTCGCTTACCCCCTAACATCTGAAGGGTCTCGTCCAGTGTTGTCCGCAAACGCTGCACACGTTCTTTGGACTGACCTTCAGTTTGAACCCGCTTTATCACGCCAAAATCCTTGCGCAGTTTGGTCAATGCACAGGTGACCTCATCTATCGAACCAAGCCTGTGCTCCATGTGCCCAATTAACTGGTTTGTCATGTCCTCAAATTGGAGTGAGCGTAATGCCACATTTACCCCCGTGCTGATTTCTTCCGAGAATGAAGAGACTTGTTTCAATTCACTGCCAACCTTCTGGTTTATTTGTTCTATACCCTCCATGAGCTGATCCATACGGCCTTTGGATTTTAAAGTAAGCGTTAAATCACCTGACGCCATGTCTCCGACAATATCATTCGCGGTGTTCATTGTGCTTCGGATATGGTCGTACTTTTCGCGTATCAGATCGCTAAATTCATTGCTACGCTGCGAAAGCACCCGCACTTCATCAGCGACAACTGCAAACCCACGTCCCGCTTCACCTGCTCGCGCAGCCTCTATCGCAGCATTTAGCGCCAGTAAATTTGTCTGGGAACTAATGCCAGTGAACTCCCCAAGTAACTTCTCGATTTGGTTAATCTGTTCCTTCATTTCGTTCATTTTCGAAACCAGGTCCATGCTGCCGTCACTCATCGTGCTAATACTCTCGATAAACATCTCCACAAGATCAGTTGCCTCATTGCGAAATGTATTCTCACTACCGCCACTGCTTTGGCTGGCGATGAGGTCTATTAAACGCGTTACCAGGGCTTCCTGGTTTCTTGTCTGTGTCTCCAGGGTCTTGAAACTCTCAACCAGGCCGCCGATGGCGGCCCCTTGAACGTCACGCACTTGACACAACTCACTCTTTAAAAGATGGACCTGCGCACTCATCTCACTGCCTGCATCGCCCACAACCTTCTCGTACTCACTTGTCAATTCGCTGTGTTGGGCATCCTGGGCGCAAATCGACTCACAAAATTCCCGATATTTGCGCCACACCACAAAGATAGCGCCAACCCAGGCTAGTGACACCAAGACCAATGCAGCTTTTAGCAAAAAAATATCAGGAAATACCCATGTCACAACAACAATCAATAACAACAGAACCAGACCAGACCATAAGGCCAGATTGATGAACATCTCATTCGGTTTCATTGCATGCCCCGCCCTAATCCATCACGCCAGTTGCAGCAATATCGTCAAATATCTGCGCCCCCAAATCTTTCTCTGCCTGTATCGGCACTAACAAATCCTGTGGCCGATTACGCAAGAGCGCCAAAAAAGCTGATACCAACTGAGGATCGCGCCATCCTTTTTGCTTCTCTTCCTCAAAGATTGCAATAACTTTATCCATTGGCAATGCCTCTTTGTAGGGTCGTTCATTCGTAAGCGCGTCATAGATGTCTACAATCTGAAATACACGCGCCAAGAGTTGGATCTCCTCACCCTTCAATCCATCGGGGTATCCTCCACCGTCCCAGCGCTCATGATGTTGCCGGATAATGGGCAAAGTAAGTTTCATGCTTTTCAGGCCTCCACAAAGACGGCTTCCGATAACCGAATGCTTGCGCATGATATTCCATTCCTCATCATTCAAGGGTCCCTTCTTTAACAGGACACTATCGGGTATACCCAACTTACCAATGTCGTGCAGTACACCCCCGCGCCTTAGCGCAAGGAGCTCTTGTGGAGTGAGTCCAAGTTCTTTTCCAAAAACTACGGCCATATGCTCAAGACGTGAACAATGGTCACCGGTCATTTCATCTTTTGCCTCCACCATGCGCGCCAAGGCAAACAGTATGGACTCCATGTTGTCCAGTTGATCGGTAATACGCTTATTATTTGCCGCCGCTCTCACCCTCGCAACCATTTCCATTGGTGCATAAGGTTTGCGAATAAAATCATTTGCACCCGCCAGCAAGCTATTTTCAAGATCTTCGTTTGCCGTTGTTCCAGTGACTACAATTAATGGCAATAATGGCATATCGAGATCATGTCGTATTCGACTACAAACCTCATCACCACTTATACCTGGCATGAGCTTGTCCAAAAGAACCACATCAAATTCATGATCCCTGATGCACAATAAGGCCTCATCACCGGTTTGTGCCTCCATTACCTCAAATTCAGGTGTCGGCAAAGTCGCTTTTCCCAGTTTCCGATGTGATTCCTGGTCATCGACTATAAGTATGTGGAAGGGGTTGTTTGTAGCCGTCATAATTGCGCTCATATCGAAAGCACTATGTTCTCGTTTATGCACTTGCTTGTTGATTCAAACCAAGATGTTTAAGCAACATTTGTCCATCAATCGGCTTGGATAAACATGCATCTGCACCGACAGCCATAATCTTTTCAACGTTTTCCAGCGAAGGATACCCTGTCATGGCAATGATGCGTATTACTTTTGTGTCGGGTCCAGCTTTCAACAGGCGACAAACCTGAAAACCATTTATACCCGGCATCATAAGATCGAGCAAAACGATGTGTGGATTAAATTCGCGGACCTTTAAACCTGCTGCAAAACCATCGTTTACGGTTTGCGTAACAACCTCATCCTGGTACCCATTGAGGTATTCTGCCAAGTAACGAGTTAACTGCACATCGTCATCCACAACAAGAACTCGTAAAGCACCGCTAGTGCCTGTGTTCAAAGTCAATCCTCTTTTGCGTGCGAAACGCTCCACCTCACCAGGAAGAAAACGGCGATGCCCACCTGGAGTGGTTAACGCATTTAAATCACCCTTTTCTGCCCATTGCCGAACTGCAGTTGGGGAAACCATCAACAATTCAGCGACCTCGTTAGGCGTTAAATATGATTTCGGCATTACTTTCATTTCTTCCCTTGTCCCCGCTTAGTGAATTTCCCACTCAAAGCACGACTTTAGTGTCCACATTATAATTCGCCTCTTCTGATTTATTAGTTTTTTGCGATTTTTTCGATTCTGTTGTATCTGTTTACGGCTCTGGAGAGGAAAACTTTAGCGTTCCCCACGCAGAATCTTTAAAAATTACATTTTCTTTGTTTTTCATTTTGTTTTTCATACAGTTATTGCATACTCTCAATGCCGTACAGTCCGGTTTTCCATTCATTTATTAAGGTTAAGGATGGGTTTATTAAAATCGCCCGTAGAGAGGTGCTAAAACCTGGACAATTGCAGTCAACGCACCATTTTGGGTGCTCTACTGCGCTTTTCTTTAGGAAATGCAGGTTAAATACAGAACGCCGACAGGGCATCGACAATGAATAAATGACCCCGTCGCAAGCGGACGGAGTAGTCATCAAAAGAATTATTAGAACCGTCAAGACGCCAAGGACGCCAAAGTATTGGCAAATATATTTTTCTGGCGTGCTTGGCGGCTTGACGGCTTGACGGTTTAATATCAATCACAGCAGTGTGTAGGGACAAACCCACAGAGGGTAACTGGAACCCAGAGGTCTGCGTGCGGCGGCTTGGCGAGAGTCCATTCCCTTGTTGGATTACTCTCCTTTACGCGTCGATAAACCGATCAGAGGATATAACGGGCAAAAACTCACCAGGCTCGTCAGCAAAAACACCACCGCAAGAATACCCAACACAATGGCGGCAGTGCCAGTGATATCGCCGGTGTAATACAAAACGCCGACAGTGGCTGCCAATAACACACGAATTACGCGGTCTATCGTACCCACATTCTTTTTCATAGCTTAATTCTCCGAAAACGTTAAGGTTACAGTCATTATTGCACAACCCAAACAAGTCCATAGACAATACCGATACAAACGGTACATACCACCACAAGTTTTATCAACTTCAAGCCGATGGTGTCTCTGTCAGGCATTGGACAGCCCTCTAAGAAAAAGTTTTATTGCCACCGAAAGTTTTATACCACCTGTCTAGCCGTCAAAAGGATGACGCAAAATAATGGTGTCGTCGCGTTCGGCCCCGGTGGAGATGATATCCACCGGCACACCCGTAATGTCTTCAATACGCTTTAAATAGTCACGGGCGTTTTGCGGCAATTTATCATATTCACGCACCCCGGCGGTAGACTCCGGCCAACCCGGCATGTCCTCATAGACGGGGGTAGAGCGCTCCATGGCGGAGGCGCTCATGGGTGGGGTTTCGCTGATCTTGCCATCCAGTTCATAACCAACACACAGGCGGACACTATCGAGACCATCCAAAACATCGAGTTTGGTAATGCACAATCCACTCAGACCATTGACCTGACGAGCCCGGCGCACCGCCACGCTGTCAAACCAGCCACAGCGTCGTTGGCGTCCGGTGGTGGCGCCAAACTCCTGACCGCGCTCACCCAGATGCTGACCAATGCCGTCAGACAGTTCAGTAGGAAAGGGGCCACCGCCAACACGGGTGGTATAGGCTTTGGTAATACCAAGCACGTAGTTAAGCTGGCAGGGCCCCACACCGGCGCCGGTGGAGGCGCCACCGGCTATGGTGTTTGACGATGTGACATAGGGGTAAGTGCCATGATCGATGTCCAGCAACATGCCCTGGGCGCCTTCAAACATGATGGATTGATCTTCCTGGATATAGCGATCAATGACATCGGCTACGTCTACGATGAGTGGCGTCAATCGCCCAGCCAGGCGCAAAGTCTCATCCAGGGTTTGTTGATAGTCCACTGCGTCAACTTTAAAATATTTTACTAAAACAAAATTGTGGTACTCCATTACCGCCTTTAATTTTTCCGCAAAATAGTCCTCATCCTTTAAATCTTCAACGCGCAGACCACGACGTGAGACCTTATCTTCATAAGCGGGGCCAATACCCCGGCCGGTAGTGCCGATGGCGGAACGCCCCCGGGCCTTTTCCCGGGCCAGGTCCAGGGCCACGTGATAGGACAGGATCAAGGGGCAGGCGCCGCTGATCCCCAACCGATCTTTGACCGGCACACCGCCCTGCTCCAACTCATCCATCTCGGCAAGCAAGGCCGAAGGCGACAACACCACACCGTTGCCGATGAGACACATGACCCGATCACGCAATATGCCTGATGGAATGAGGTGTAAGACGGTCTTGTTGCCATTGATGACCAAGGTATGGCCAGCATTGTGGCCACCCTGAAAACGGACCACCGCATCGGCGCGGTCGGTCAACAGATCCACAATTTTACCCTTGCCCTCGTCTCCCCATTGGGAACCGATCAGGACGACATTCCTACCCATAATACCGTTCCCATTGTGATCCTCTCCCCCTCCCGGAAGCACCCAAGGGTATACAAGGCCGAGGGTGAGGGGGGGATAAACGAGACTAACACACCGACTTTACTACCCCCCCATCCTAGCCTTCTCCCGGAGGGAGAAGGGATGATTAATTAACAGAAGTACCCATAAACTCTGATTTATAGCGGAACAACCTGCCAACAATTGTCTTGTTTTTCCAATTTGCGGTCACAGCAACAAGTCATAATGGCATCCGCCACCCCAGGCAACGCACGTATCACCCGTTCACCGCTGCCGCGCAAACTCTGAATTTTTTCTATCAGGGCACTGTCGCCATCTTCAGGCGCGAGTATACCTATGCCCGAAACATCCTTGTCCACCAGCATACGCAGCAAGATTCTAAGGTCCGCGCTAAACCCGGTGGCGGGCCGGGCACGGCCAAAGGCCTCGCCGATAGCATCATAGCGTCCGCCGTTGGCAATGGCCTCACCATAGCCGGCCACATAGGCAGAAAAGACCATGCCGGTGTGATAACGATAACCCCTCAAATCCGCTAAATCATAATATAACTTCAAACCAGGCAGGGTTTTGGCCGCTAACGCGATCACCTGCTCGAGATTTTGCAATGCCGCCTGCACCTTGGGTCCTGCTACCGATAAGGCGGCCTGGGCAACACCGAATTCGGCCACTTCCCCATTGAGATCAATCAACCCTGCAAACATGCGTTTGTAGTCATCACCTAACTTACTGGCCGTCAAGAGTGCCTGTACATCGGGTTTTGATTTTCGCCGCAAGGCATCAAACAATACTTCTTCTGTGTCTGCCTCAAGTTGACTCTCGTTCACGAGTTCACGGTAGATCCCCACATGTCCTATACCCAGATTCGGTGCCGGAATGCCAATCAACTCAAGCGCCGTTATCAGGAGGTGTACGATTTCCACATCGCTCTGGACCCCCACATGGCCAAAAAGCTCTGCGCCCATTTGCAGGGGTTCACGGGAACCACCAAACACACCAGGACGCGTGCGTAATACCGGGCCCAAATAACATAACCGGACCGGCGCCTCGCGCTTGATATAGTGTGATTCGATGCGGGCAACTTGTGGCGTCATATCCGCCCGCAGGCCCATGAGGCGGCCGGTAAGCTGATCGGTGAGTTTAAAAGTCTGCAGATCCAGATCCTGGCCCAGACCGGTCTTGAGGGCATCAAGAAATTCAACCATAGGTGGCATCACCAAGTCGTAACCCCAACTGTCGAACAGGTCGAGCAGAGCCCGGCGCATGGCCTCCAACTGCCGCGCCTTCTCCGGGAACACCTCTTCGATGCCCTCGGGCAACAACCACCGATCTATGTCTGCCATTTCGTCTAAATAATGAAGTTGAATCGCAATGCCTAGGACTTGGCAACCACCAAAAATAACAGGCCTGCCACCATGCTGACCAAACCCATTACTCGCAGTTGGTGGTCATTCATCTGGCTGACCGTTGCCATCATGCGCCGCATCTTGTCGGGACTCAAAAACGGCAAAATGCCCTCAATGATCATCACCAGGGCAATCGCAGCAAAAAGATCTTGCCAATTTATCATAGGGAGCTTTTGCAATGATTGGGCTTACTGCTATCTGCAAACCAATTTAGACAAGTTTAATACCGCAGCGACTACAAATCCTTCTAAAACAAATAGTCAGACAAACAGCACTAACACGAATGGCACTTATACTATAAGCACCCTCTCCCTCCGGGAAAGGGTTGGGATGAGGGGATATTAAAATCAATAACTTATCTTTAGTTTTATTCCCTCACCCTCGCCCTCTCCCAGAGGGAGAGGGAATTAATAGAAGTGCCCTTAAGTAAGCGCCATTTGTAACTTACCCCTTAAGTAAGTGTCATTCAACACTAAAGCTAATTACCGAGGCTTACCCGTACCTCCAAAGTAAGTAAAGAACTCAGAATCCGGCTCGAGAACAAGAACATCCCGCTTGTCAGCAAAACTATTTCTATAAGCCTCCATACTACGGTAAAAATTGTAGAATTCCTTGTCTTTTCCATATGCCAAGGCATAGATCTTGGTGGCTCGGGCATCACCGGCACCTCGATTTTCCTCCGCTTCTCGTCGCGCCGCAGCCAACAACTCGACCCGCATACGGTCAGCCTTAGAGCGAATGATTTTAGACTCTTTTTCGCCTTTGGCGCGGTGTTCATTAGCTATCCGTTCTCGTTCTACACGCATGCGTCTATACACCGATTCAGCGACCTTGGGAGGTAATTCGATCTGTTTGATTCTGACATCGAAAATTTTAATCCCAAACGCCATTAACTTCGTATCCGCATTTTGAGTCACATTTTGCATTATTTCCTTGCGATCACCTGAAACAACGTCCTTAATTGTCCGGTCACCTAATTGGGCTTGCAATTCATTTTTTATTGTCTGGGCCATACGAAAACTGGCATCCTTTTCGCTACCACTAAAGGCGCGGTAAAACTCACCCGTATCGGCTATGACCCACTTAACAAAATAATCTACCAGCACGTTCTTTTTTTCACCGGTCAGAATTTGCTCAGGTTTACCATCCAAGGTCAGTATCCGTCGATCAAATTTAATGACATTATTGTAAACAGGCACCTTAAAATGCAGTCCAGGCTTATAGTCCGTGCGAACTATTTCACCTAATCGCAAGAGTATTGCCTGCTCACGTTCGTCCACCTGAAACACAGATGCCCAACCGCCCAAGACTAAAATGGCAACCACGAATATAAACGATGTTCTCATTCTTGACATTAACGTGACCTCCTGCCCGAACCAATATTCCTTCTCGGTTTCGGCGACGGATAATTTGCCTGACTGTCTTCACTGCCAGCTTGATCTTGTTGCGCTGGTGCATTATTAGAACCGCTTTTAGACTTTCTCATAATTTGATCCAGCGGTAAATACATCAGGCTATTGCCCTGTTTGACTTTGACTACCACTTTACTGACGTTTGTCAGAACTTTCTCCATGGTCTCCAGATACAACCGTTTCCGGGTGATCTCAGGGGCTACTTTGTATTCTTTTAGCGTTTGCAAAAATCGGCTGGTTTCACCAAGTGCCTTTTCTACCACTTGTTTTTTATAGGCTTGCGCTTCCTGAATCAAACGCTGAGCATCACCCTCGGCCTTGGGAATAATGTCACGCTCATAGGCCTCCGCCTTTTTCTTGAACCGATCTTCATCCTCACCTGCCTTAATGGCATCTTCAAAGGCGTCTTGTACTGCCTGGGGAGGCTGGACACGCTCCAGGTTCACTTTGGTCACCACTAACCCCGCCTGATACAGATCCAATATTCTCTGGATGCTTTTCTCGGTAGAATTCACCAAAACGGCTCGGCCACCCCCTTCGCTGAATATCTCATCCATACTTTTAGACCCCACCACCTCGCGCAAGGCACTTTCGGTTGCCTCTCTCAGGGTATAGTCGGGATCCCGCACCTTAAAAAGGAAATTTTCAGCGTTCTTCACTTGATACTGGACTGACAGCGTCAGTTTGATGAGATTTTCATCCTGTGTCAGCATTTGCGCAGTGTGGGTAACCGTGCGAATTGCATCGACATTAACTTTTTCGACCCTCTCTATGGGGACAGGTATATGCCAATGGGGGCCGGAGGCAGTCATCTCTTTGAATTTTCCAAATTGCAAGATAATGCCTTTTTCGGCCGGATCAATAATATATATCCCTGATGCCAGCCACATCAGCAAAACTACAACCCCTATCAGACCGACGCTCAAGCTGCTCGCCGAACCCCCACCGTTGCCGCCACCGCCACGGCTACCGCCACCGCCAAATAAACCACTTAGGCGTTGTTGAAATTTTTTGACGATCTCATCCAGGTCGGGCGGACCCTTTTGGCCACCGCCCTGCCCCCAAGGGTCTTTTCCCCCAGAGCCTCCAGGTTGATTCCAAGGCATGAATAACTCCTACAAAGTGTGTGGATGGCTTAATTAATAAAACGAGACCCGGATTCTAGGGCTATGCGCTGCGGTGAGCAAGGACTGTCGTATCTTCAGTGGCCCCGCCTTGGGTTTCAACGATCACCGCTGAGGGCTGCTGACGCAACCAGCCCAAACTGGCCAAGTCAGCTTCCACGTCCATTTCCCACTCATGCTGATCATTGATCGACTCCGATAAGACCTCCACCCGACGGAAGACCTGGGCATGAAGCTGGCCCGCAGACAGGGGAATACGCAGTAAAAGCCGCTGGCGTTGGCGGCGAAAGTGGCTGGAGATAGCCTGCATCAACAGGTCCAGACCTTGTCCGGTCTGGGCCGACAACCATAGCTTTTGAATCTCACCGTTATTGTCTTTTTCGAAATGCGCTGACTGCCCGCAAAGATCAATCTTGTTATACACCGTAATGGTCGGCACCAATTCGGCGCCAATCTCGTCGAGCACTCTATCCACCTGCTTGCTATGCTCGCGCCACTCGTCACTGCTCATATCCACCACATGGAGCAGCAAAGCGGCACCACTGACTTCTTCCAAGGTCGATCGAAACGCGGCAACCAGGCTATGGGGTAAATGGCGAATAAACCCCACCGTATCGGCCAAGATCACCGGACCATAATTCGGGATCTGCAAACGCCGCATGGTGGGGTCGAGGGTTGCAAACAATTTATCCGCAGCATAGACGGTAGCATCAGTAAGCCGGTTAAACAGTGACGACTTTCCGGCATTGGTATAACCCACTAAGGAAACGGTGGGTATAGGCACCTTACTGCGGGCCTTACGCCGTTGTGCGCGCTGAGCGCGAACCTTGTTCAGCCGACCCTTGAGGGTGCGTATTCGATTGACGATGAGGCGGCGGTCGGTTTCCAACTGGGTTTCACCTGGGCCACGCAGGCCAATACCCCCTTTTTGCCGTTCCAGATGGCTCCAACCCCGTACCAGCCGAGTGGATAAATGACGAAGTTGCGCCAACTCGACCTGGAGTTTGCCTTCATGGGTAGTCGCGCGTTGGGCGAAGATATCCAGAATCAATCCGGTTCGGTCCAGAACCCGGCACCCCACACGTTTCTCCAGGTTCCGTTCTTGTACCGGGGTAATGCTGTGATTGATGAGCACTAGGCTAGCGTCATGCTGACTCACCGTATCGCCCACCTCGTCGGCCTTGCCTTTGCCGAGGAATAAACTGCTATCGGGTTGCCGACGCCTGCCGGTTACGCAGGCACAGACCTGGGCACCGGCCGATTCTGCCAACAGGCGTAGTTCTTCAATCTCTTCGCGGTCTTCGGCATTGGGAAAGTCCAAATGGACCAATACAGTGCGCACCTTTGATTGGGGGACCTTGTCATCCCCCAATCGGTGGGCAGGCTTACGGCTATTCGTTTCCAGAAGCGTGGGTGGCCGGTTCATGGGTGAGTTTGACCGACCGACTCGGCACTACGGTAGAAATGGCGTGCTTATAAATCATTTGATTGACTGAATTCTTGAGCAATACAACAAATTGATCAAAGGACTCGATCTGCCCCTGGAGCTTAATGCCATTAACCAGGTAGATGGCGACTGGAATACGTTCTTTACGTAAAACGTTCAGAAACGGATCTTGTAGCTGTGCTCCTTTTTGTTGTGGCATAATAATACTCCTAAGTTTGTTATGTATATTTTTATGGGGCCTTTGGCGGATAATTCAAATGTCCGACCGGTCGTCCTGTATCCATTATAACCCTGTTGGCAGGCCATTGCTGGCCAAAAAACCCCTTACTTGCTCTGTCATTGTGGCCTGACTGCTGTCAAACCAAGTCAACCCGGTCTCTCCCCGTAGCCAAGTCAGCTGGCGCTTGGCCAGTTGACGGGTGGCAAAAATGCCCCTATCTACCATCTCAGTATAGCCGACCTCCCCACTAAGGTATTGCAAAACCTGTCGATACCCCACGGTGCGCATGGCTGGCAGGCTTGGGACCAAATCGGACCGCGCCGCCAGTTGGCGCACTTCCGCCACCAACCCCTGGTCCAACATCTGTCGAAATCGTACCGCAATACGTTGATGTAGCACGGCCCTGTCCCCTGGGGCAATGACAAGCTTGACCGCTTCATAGGGGAACTCGATCTGAGGCTGGCGGCGATTCAGCTTACTCGGGGTTTCACCCGTCACGCGCCAGATTTCCAGAGCTCGCTGTATGCGCTGACCGTCTTGGGGCTGGATGCGACGCGCAGTTTCAGGGTCTATCTTGGCCAGGTTGGCATGCAGGGCTGGCCAGCCTTGTTGCCGGGCATCGGCGCTAATGGCCTGGCGCACCGACTCATCGGCCTCGGGTAACTCACTTAGGCCCTGCTCCAGGGCGCGGTAGTAAAACAGGGTTCCACCCACCAACAGGGGGATCTTCTGGCGTCTCAATATTTTGTCTATGACCACCGTGGCGTCGCCACGAAACTGTGCTGCCGAATAGGGTTGAGCCGGGTCACGAATATTAATGAGATGATGGGGGACCTGGGACTGTTCCGCGACACTGGGCTTGGCGGTGCCAATATCCATGCCACGGTAGACCTGGGAAGAATCCACACTGATGATCTCGGCAGGAAAAGCTTCCGCCAGATCCAAGGCCACCGCGCTCTTACCCGCAGCGGTGGGGCCCATGATAAAGACAAGCTTGGGTTTATTACCCATTTCTACCGGCCAACAAATTTAGGGAACCTCTGATTAATACGCTCAACCGCCAAGTCACCAAGCTAATAGGTTGTTGATTTTATTTAAGAATGGACCATACCGCAAATAACACGCCGAGCGACGCGGCACTAACCGCCGTGATTAAAAACCGATATACTCCGGCGCAATTGCAATTGAACGAAACATGCCTATCCTGGCCGGATGACAATTTATCCTTCAACATCAAATTAATATGAACCGCACCCCTATCAAGTCAGCCATCTATATTTTTTCGCTAACAAGCCTACTCACGGTCTTGGGGCCACCCTGGTCCATAACCTTGGCCCAATCCCTTTTAGGGCCACCGGAAAAACCCGTCACCCGGCCCGATCTTTCCGTAGATCGACTCAGCTTGAGCCGTGGGGTGGCCCATTTAAATGAGGCCGTCGAGGCCATCGTCACCATCAAGAACAGCGGTCCCATCGGGGTGAAAAACGTGACTGTACGGTTCTTTTTGGGGGAGAACCAGATTGGCCGCGATTATCTGGTAGACATCCGTGGTGACTCCCTGGTTGAGGTCAGCACAGAGTTTCGCGCCAGCCCTCAAGGCAAACAGGAATTCATTGTCATACTGGACCCGGACAATGCGATTGCTGAACGCCGTGAACGAAACAATGTGGCCAGTCGTACCTTGGGCATTTTGTCTCTGCCCAAGGCCATGTCCAATAGTGAGCAAGCCAGCAAGGGGGCCACACCAACAAACGACAATGCAGAGACCGAAATAACCAAGGATATTGCCAAACCCAAACCGGCGCCAAAAGCAAAACCCAAAACTAAGGTCGCAGCCCCTGAAAAGTCACCTGCCAATTTAGTTGGCCGCATAGAGACCATCGAAGGGTTGTATTATTTTAAAGGTCGAAATATCCACCTGAAGATCAGCAATATCTCTAAAAAGGGGCGGGCCAGACCGTTTATACTAGGAATTCGGCCTTCAAAAAAGCCCGATCAGTGGTTGGCAAAGCTTCCGGTAAAGGGCCTAAAACCCGGTGAATCCACATCAGTGAAAATTCCCTGGCCAACATCTGCTGCCAGCGGCCAGGACGGCCCCCAATATGTGGCCGTCGTAGATATAAACAACGATGTCGACGAAGGAATCGGCGAAGTGGACAATGTCTCGACACCCTTTAAGCCGATCCCACTATCGGGTAGTACACCTAAAACAACTGGCAGCGAACCCCCACCCACGGCTAAATCTGAGCCTGAACCAAAACCCAAGGCCTCACTGATCATTAGCGCACCCATGAAAAATCAAATCCTGAGTGTGGGCCACACCTTTGCCATCCGCTGGAAAATTAGTGGTGACATGGATGATCAAGTGCAAATCGTGGCCATCAATGCCCTCTCCAATCGCGAAACTGTCATCGCCATAACCGCCAACAATGGCCACTATGATTGGATCGTTCCCACCACAACTCCAGAAAAGTTTTCGCTGCGCATACGCACCACTGACAACCAGATCCAGGCCACCAATGGACCGTTCACCGTGGCAAAAAAAGTTCAAAAAAAGCTGCATATCACCTCGCCGAAAAAAGGTGATAGCCTGCGGGCTGGGAAAACCTATTCCATCCGCTGGGACAGCGATGTGCGCACCCACCAGGGACGCGCCAAGCTCGTACTTTATGATGCCATCACCCGCAAGTCATCATCGGTCCTGGAAAACACGGAATTCGACATCGTCGCAGGAAATATCAGTTGGTCACTACCCAAAAAAACACAGCACTTTGGCAACTACATACTCGCTTTACACAACAACGACGGGCAAATCATCGCCGAAAGCGACATTTTTGAGATTGTCCCCAAGTATGCCAGCCCACGATATCCCCCTGTAAAAGATGATGAAGCCGAAACACAAATCACGGTGGACCTTGCGGTCACTGCGCTGGGTTTCAAGAACGACCAGCTAAGCTTTACTGTTGAAAACCTGGGGCCCGACACCATACCCTCCCATGTTTCACCCGGCGTTCGCATTAAGGTCTATTTTATAAAAAAACTCCCGGTGAACGACCCCGATGATTACCAGATCTGCGATCAGCGTATTATATGGCCCTATACCCCTGAGAAAAAATTTAAATTTAAAATGGGCGGGGACACCAGTTGCGACTTTGGTAATCTTTCTGAAGATGAAATATTCAAGTTTGCCGTCGTGCGTATAGAAATCCCGGCTATACATGATACGGTTATTACCGATCTGGATTACACCAACAATCTTAGGAAGATTTATTATCCGAAATAACTAGCAAACAGATGCGAGGCGTGAGGGCAGCGCCACCCAATAAACTTACCCGTCATGCCGAATACCGTATCGAGTCCGGCACATGCTTTTTTGATCCGGCATCCAGCAAGCCGAATTAAAGGCCAGAATAGGCAATCTGACGCTGCCTTGGCACCCTTGATAACTGCCAATGGGCTATGGCCCAAACCCAAAATTCATCTACGCTTGCCTCGCTAAGTGAGACAGGCGGGTCCTGTCCCAAAAATACCAATGCCTTGCACAGTTCGGCAACGGGTCGATTCTGATCCAAAGGCGCAGCAAAGGTCTGCTTACTCAACTTCTCTCCTTTATCATTCACCACAACCGGTAAATGGAGGTAGCGAGGATGGGCCAATCCCAACAATGATTGAAGGTAGACCTGACGCAAGCTTGCATTGAGCAAATCACAACCGCGCACGACATGGGTGATACCCTGCATGGCATCATCCACCACCACCGCCAGTTGGTAGGCGGGCAACCCATCGGCACGGCGCAGGACAAAATCGCCCACTTCCTGTTCCAGATGCTGTCCGATTCGGCCTTGAACGTGATCTTCAAACCCGATATATCCATCGTTTACGCGCACCCTGATTGCATAGGATGCCTGTTGCTTGTTCACCCCCCCCCTGCAAGCACCAGAATAGATGGGGCCATCGTCAGTCATCACAGCATATTTAAATATCTCTGCACGGGAACACGAGCACAGGTAGGTATGGCCCGCCTGTTCTAGCTTGGCCAGGGCCTGGTCATAGGCACCATATCGATGGCTTTGATACAACACCGCGTCATCCCAATACATGCCCAAATGTTCCAGGCCATGCAAAATGGAATCTGCGGCCCCGGCCACTTCACGCGGTGGATCGATATCTTCCATGCGCAGCAACCACTCCCCCTTTCGACTACGGGCCTCCAGGTAGCTGCCCACTGCGGCAACCAATGACCCAAAATGCAGGGGACCCGTTGGTGAAGGTGCGAATCGACCGCGGTAGTGTGGCGTACTTTTCATCATGGGCTTGTTAGGCCAGCTTAACACAGGTATAACGCATGGAATCCGTCATGTGGTTTGCCAGGAATAGAGGGTCGATCATTTCTCCCGAGTGTCATGCTACATAGCCCGTTGGTAAACATGCACAAGCTTATGTAACTCTTATAGAGGAACGACATTACATGAACAAACAAGAGTCATCGGTATCTCGCCGCAAATTTCTTGCCTATTCTTCGGCCGCATTCGGCACGGGCCTCATAGGCGGTGTCGCAGGTTCATTATTCTGGGCGAGTAATAACACGGCATTCCTGGCCTTTGTAAAAGGCAGGCAGAATACGATATTAAGCAAGCTCGCCCGCGATGTATTACCGCTACAGGGCCGCATTATTGACGTCCATTTTGGCGATTCAATTCAACGTTTGGTAGAGGCGGGAGTTATAGCACCACAAAAATTTAAGGCCATTTACGCAAAGCGTGGGGGGGTGCCTGCCTGGATGGAAGAACTCTTAACAAAACCATCTTCCGCACCAATCACCATGAGCTTTCAGAGCGCGCCCTATCTGCTCAATCTCTTGTGGCCACTTGGTGTGGCAACTCAAACCCGGTTTAACACCAGAAGTCGGCTGAATGGCCCGAATGTTGGGCGCTATGCGAGCACCGGCGGGTGGACTCTGGGCAAGGCGTCGCGTGGTGGAGGATACTTCAATAAAGTGGCAGCCGTTGATCTGAATCCCGCACAAGAGGCGGTAATCCTTGAGGCGGCAAAACACTGTTATCGGCCATGCTGTAACAATTCGACTTTCTTCCAAGACTGCAACCACGGTTCGGCGCTGCTCGGCCTCTATGAACTTGCCGCCTCACAGGGCGCCAGTGAAAACGATCTCTATAAGATCGGGCTTATTGCCAACAGTTACTGGTATCCCGATGAATATGTCGAGATGGCCTATTTCTTCCAGAAACTGAAGAGCACACCCTGGCCCCGACTGGCTCCCAAAATGGTGTTGGGCAAGACATATTCTTCTTTTGCGGGGTGGCAAAAAAATGTGCATAAGCCCCTAATAACGGCAGGTCTGGTCCCCTCTGCGCAATCCGGTAACCCCAGCAATTGTGGTGTATAGGCTCCACCGATTGCGGCACGCCCGTTTTGCGTTCGTTCTGCCTCCAAATCTCGATGCCGAACGTACATTGATCCTGCTTATTTCGTTGATCCCTGTGGCCCGCACCACAGCATCGTCACTATTGGCATAACTTAAGTCACGAGTTTTACATCTCAAAGACTCTTCGGACATTCAGACAATATGGCTCAATACGTCTTCACCATGAACGGGGTCAGCAAGGTTATCCCCCCACAAAGAGAAATTCTGAAAGACATCTCCCTGTCTTTTTTTCCCGGCGCCAAGATCGGAGTACTGGGGCTCAATGGCTCGGGCAAGTCCACCCTGCTGCGGATCATGGCAGGAGAGGATACCGACATACACGGTGAAGCCAGACCCCAACCCAACATCAAGATTGGCTTCCTCACCCAGGAACCTGGGCTCAATGAAGACAAAGACGTGCGCGGCAATGTAGAAGAGGGGCTGGGGGATGCTATTGAATTAGTCCAAAAATACAACGCAGTGTGTGAAAAATTTGCACAGCCCATGGAAGACGATGAAATGAGCGCCCTGCTGGAAGAACAATCTACCCTCCAGGAGGCCATCGACGCCACCGGTGGCTGGGAGATCGAACGCAAATTGGAGATCGCCGCCGATGCCCTGCGTCTTCCACCCTGGGATGCGAACGTCAAGGTCTTGTCCGGTGGTGAGCGGCGCCGGGTGGCCCTGTGCCGATTATTATTATCGAACCCGGACATGCTGCTGCTCGACGAACCCACCAACCATCTGGACGCCGAATCGGTGGCCTGGTTAGAACGCTTTCTGCACGACTACCCAGGAACAGTGGTGGCCGTCACCCACGACCGTTACTTTCTCGACAATGTGGCCGGTTGGATTCTGGAATTGGATCGCGGCCACGGCATTCCCTGGGAAGGCAATTACTCCTCCTGGCTGGAGCAGAAGGAACAACGCCTGGCCCAGGAAGAAAAGCAACAACAGGCACGGCAACGGGCGATCAAATCTGAACTCGAGTGGGTACGCACCAACCCCAAGGGTCGTCATGCCAAGAGCAAGGCCCGACTGGCGCGGTTCGAGGAACTGCAATCCAGGGAATATCAAAGCCGCAATGAGACCCAGGAACTCTATATCCCGCCGGGACCACGCTTGGGCGACATGGTCATAGAAGCCGAGGGACTCACCAAGGCCTACGGTGACAACCTGCTCTATGATGATTTGAATTTTAATCTGCCACCGGGGGGCATTGTTGGTATCGTCGGCGCCAATGGCGCCGGTAAGACCACCTTGTTTCGCATGATCATGGGACAGGAAAAACCGGATGCCGGATCGCTACGCATCGGCGAGTCTGTGGAGTTGGCCTGTGTAGATCAAAGCCGGGACACCCTGGACGACGCCAAAACCGTGTGGGAAGAAATCTCCGACAGCCAGGACATTATTGAGGTAGGCCGTTATCAAACCCCCTCACGGGCTTATGTGGGCCGCTTTAACTTCAAAGGCCCCGACCAACAGCAGAAAGTGGGCACTCTGTCCGGGGGTGAACGCAACCGGGTCCATCTGGCCAAGGTCCTGCGCCGTGGTGCTAATGTCCTGCTGCTGGATGAACCCAGCAACGATCTTGACGTGGAGACCTTGCGTGCCCTGGAAGAGGCCTTGTTGGTTTTTCCCGGCTGCGCCCTGGTCATCTCCCACGATCGCTGGTTTCTGGATCGTATCGCCACCCACATTCTCGCCTTTGAAGGCGACAGCAAAGTGGTCTGGTTCGACGGTAACTACGCCGACTATGAAAAAGATCGAAGAAAACGTTTGGGTGTAAATGCAGATCAACCCCACCGGATCAAGTACCGGCGTCTGGCCAGTTGAAATAAAGCAATAATATTTTGAACTTTACTAATTATTCGCGTTCCTAAGAATGCTCAGCCTTATGAAATTTTTGGAGTTTTTGTGCGTAAATTAGCAATATGGCACCTCGTCATGGTGTTGATATTTCCTGCACTGGTGACCGCGAAAAACCTCAACATTGTGCTCAAAGATTTGCAGGGCAACAAACACAATGTTAACGAATATATCGGCAAAGGCAAGTGGACTGTGGTCATGTTCTGGGCGCATGATTGCCCAGCCTGCAATGCCGAGGCCCCCCACATCGCTTTCTTTCATAATGACCACAGAAAGACTGATGCCACCGTACTGGGTATCTCCATTGATGGTGAAGGCAAGCTACGCAAGGCCCAGGCATTCTACGATAGGCACATGCTGAATTTTCCCAATCTCATCACCGAGCCCGATGGCGATTTATTGCTGGAATTTGGCGGCGGCATGTTCATTGGCACCCCCACCTTCTATATCTATAATCCTGCTGGCCATTTCATGGCCCGATATATCGGCGCCCTGGGCCAGGACCGGTTAGAGGGGTTAATCAATCGGCTAAAAAAACACAATCAGGTGGCCTATAGACACCCCCCAATAGAGACCTCTTCCCATTTCCCAGAACCAAAATTAAAAAAATAGCGGCCTTTAGGCAAGGCCGCTGGAAGTTGCGCCAAGGTGGCGCAGCAGGGAGTGGAAATCGATTCGCCGCCATAGCAGCTTGATGCCCATTGGAGGAATGCATATACCGAGCCAAAATGTTGGGTCCTTAATATTCAAAGACTTAAACACCTCATCGCCCAACGAGACGGCAAAATAGTTTGACGCTCGTGGGGCAAGTGTCATGAACCCAGCGTGATCCAGGCCACCCGTTAGAGCAGAGTAATCCGATCAGTCCTCGCTGGAGTCTTCGTCTTCCGGCTTCCCGGAAGAGGACGAAAACGCTTGATGCAGATGCGAAAATTTATCCAGCTTGGCCTCGATCCGATGGTTCGCCGTTTGTGGCGGATATTTGCCGCTGTCATCGTGGGCCCCGGCAGGGAGCCCCATCACTATTTCCATGGCCTCGTCCACCGCAGACACCGCGTAGACAGCAAACTGTCCCGCCACCACCGCATCAATCACGTCCTGCCTTAACATCAAATCACAAATATTAGATGCCGGGATCACCACCCCCTGTGCGCCGGTCAGTGACCGCGCCTGACACAGGTCAAAAAAACCTTCGATCTTCTCATTGACCCCACCAATAGCCTGCAACTGCCCAAACTGATCCACTGAACCGGTCACCGCCAGGGCTTGGTTCACCGGCAAATCTGCCAACACCGACAACAAGGCCAACAATTCCGCCGCCGAGGCGCTATCCCCATCCACTTCGCCATAAGACTGCTCAAAGACCAAGCTGGCAGCGAGATTCAGGGGCCGGTCCTGTCCGTAACGGCCATTGATATAACCCGTCAGGATGAGGACCCCCTTGGAATGAATCGTGCCCCCCAGATCCACTTCCCGTTCAATATCCGTGACATCACCTTCGCCCAACTTGATGCGGGCGCTGATGCGGCCGGCCTGGCCATAGGAATAGTTACCGTGGTTGAGAACAGACAATCCATTGACTTGCCCCACCTTGTGGCCATCGGTATCCACCAATATAAAGTTTCGCAACATGGCCTCTTGAATGCGCAGCCGTGAGCGTTCAGCACGATAGGTCCTGGCATCAATGGCCTGCTGCACATGGGTTTTACTGACGAGTTTATCTCCAGCCTGGGTGGCCCAATAGTCCGCCTCGCGTAGCACATCTCCAACCACCTCAATATTGGCTGATAACTTCTCAGCATCCTCGGCCAGGCGTGCGCTGTGCTCAATGACACGGCATACCGCATCACGACTCAAAGGCTTCAGGCCACTATCTTCAATTAGTCTGGCGAGAAATCGGGCATAGCGGCCATTATTCGTATCTATCCGATCTATACGGTCCTCAAAATCCACCACCACCTTAAACAAGGCATTAAAGTCATCGTCATGATCGGACAAGACATCGTAGAATTCCCTGTCCCCCAACAAAATCACTTTGATGTCGAGGGGAATGGGTTCGGGTTGCAGGCATCGTGTCCCGCCCGCCTCAGAACCCGTTTGCTCTGTCTCCGGACTGATCGACTCAGAACGCAAGGCACGTATCAAGGCCTCCCAGGCAGAGGGCTGGGACATGAGTTGCAGCGCATCCATGACGAGATAGCCGCCATTGGCCCGGATCAAGGCACCCGCTTGATAACCATTAAAGTCTGCCGTTTGATTGCCAGCAAGGTCTACGCTACCCAACAAATTTTGCCGGCTGGGATAAACCAAATTCACCACCGGCGCACCGCCATTCCCATTGTCCTGGGTCAACAGGTTTACTTTGTAACGGTGGGTATAAGCACGGAGCCTTTTAACGACTCTAGCCTCTTGGGTCTTCTCGTTGTTACTCAGAGAGGCACTCATATGCTCGACCACATCCACGGCCAGACTTTCTAAATGCCCCACAATTTCAGGTAGATCTGAAAACTGCCCCTGCAAATCCTGGATAAGCGGTTGTACCACGGATTCGATGGTACGGGCATACACTCCTTTTATTTGTTCCCAACCTGGAGAATGAAGGGACTGACGTTGCTGTTTGTGCTTATCGCCATTCAGCGCCGCTGCTATGGCCACCGCCAACTCGTTAGCAAATGACCCCATAGCCTGTTTAAATTGCAATCCCATACCATGGGGCAAACGCAGCGCCTGGGGACGATGGGCATCAACAAAATTGGCCACATAGCACCAATCATCCGGCTCAGGGTCTGTGGCCGCTTTCTGATTAACATAGCGCTGAACAAAGTCATGCTTGCCCACGCCCATAGGGCCCACGGCAAACAGGTTATACCCTTTACCTTTAATCTTGAGACCAAATTCAATGGCCTCCACGGCGCGCTCCTGACCAATAGGCTCGGCCAGGGCTTGCAAGTCAGCGGTGGTGTCAAAATCCAGATTTTCGGAGGGACAAAATGTATAAAGCGCCGTAGACGCGAGAGGACGGACTGGCATGATGCTCCTAAGGGTTGTTCAAACAAATCAAATACGATGGGTCTCATTCTAACACCACTGCCACGGACTCTCTCCCATCTAACCCCCTCTCCCCCCTGGGAGAGGGTTGGGGTGAGGGCACTTCAAACAAGACTGTCATCTACTACGGACTCTCGTCCCTTAGTAAGTCCCGCCGGTAGTAGCAGTGGCAGTGGTGGACCCCTCCTTAGTCGCAACGGACTCTCGTCCCTTAGATAAGTCCCGCCCCCGTAAAAACAGTACTTAAATATATTGAAGACAGTCGCAACGGACTCTCGTCCCTTAGTAAGTACCGCCGGATATTGTCATGGTATTTTTTGATAAACCATCCGTCGCAACGGACTCTCGTCCCTTAGTAAGTCCCGCC